>SWCD01000286.1_pt1 | contig 102747 bp, 88 predicted proteins | sample 4693011 | NCBI WGS metagenome assembly SWCD01 (sample SAMN10267278, study PRJNA491770) | bioreactor metagenome | isolation source: DHS bioreactor inoculated with marine | place: Japan: Omine Ridge, Nankai Trough | reverse complement strand
GCCATCAGCCATCAGCCATCAGCCATCAGCCATCAGCCATCAGCCATTTCCTTGGCCCTCGTAATTTTCAATTTTTTTTTCATCCGTTTTAATTCAGGGAAGTTACGTTTGTAGGATGGTAAGATCGTTGTCGTCAAAAGGGTTGGGGGTCCTGTTCGCAATTTTGGGAGTTCTGTTATTTTCTTCCAAAGCGGTCATGGTAAAGTTGGCGTACCGTTACGGGGTAGATTCAATTACCTTATTGCTTTTTCGCATGGTGTTTGCCCTTCCTTTTTATATGCTTATCGCCTTTTGGAAGAAGCCTAAGTATACCCAGGCGGTAGGGACAAAGGAATTTGGTTGGATATTCTTCTTCGGATTTTTGGGCTACTATTTGGCGAGTCTGTTCGATTTTGTCGGACTTCAGTATCTAAAGGCCGGTTTGGAACGCATTATTCTCTTTATTTACCCTACCCTGGTCGTATTGCTGTCATGGCTGATTTTTAGGAGTAAGATTACCCGGATCCAATCCATGGCCATTGCCGTAACCTATTTGGGAGTGCTGGTCACTTTTTGGGACGAGATCGGGGTCGAGGGCGATTCCGTGATTTGGGGCGGATTCATGATCTTTCTAAGTGCCCTTACCTATGCCGCATATTTGGTGGGCAGCGGATGGCTTATTCCCAAGTTTGGGGTTTTGCACTTTACCTGTTACGCCATGATGGCCTCCACCATTTGCGTTGTGGTAAATTATCTCTTCGTGGGCAATTTTGAACTGTTCAACTTTCCAAAAGAGGTATATTTGCTGGGGATGGCGATGGCGATATTCGCGACCTTGATACCCTCATTTTTGGTTTCTGCCGCGATAGCGCGCTTGGGAGCCTCCTCCTTTTCAATTTTTGGGAGTTTGGGACCAATTTCAACCATAATTTTGGCCTATTTCTTTTTGGGGGAACAAATCTCAGGAATTCAAATGTTGGGAATCTTGGTGGTCATATTTGGGGTTTCCCTGGTGTCACGAAAAAAAGGCTGAAATGTAAAATATTGTGAAAACCGATTATGTAGAGACACAATGCTTGCGTCTCCTATCGCGGAAATCGTTTCTGTTGGGAAGTATTGCTTGCGTCTCCTATTGCAGAAACCGTGTCTTTGTTATAATAATATCTTTGAACTGAACTTGAACATGCATCCCTATGAGCAAAAGGGCCCTTAAAAAATATTTGTCCGAATTGGATAAGGAGGCATTGGCGATCCAGTTGATGGAGTTGTATGAACGATTTCCGGCGGTAAGGGAATACTATAATTTTGCGTTCAATCCCAAGGAGGACAAACTGATCCAAGAGGCCAAATCCAAAATTTCCAACGAATATTTCCCTTTAAAAAGAAAGCGGCCCAAAGCGCGGCGATCTGTTGCCCAAAAATACATCAAGCGATTTAAAACCCTGGGTGTCGATGCCCATTTGATGGCCGATTTAATGCTTTATAACTTAGAGGTTGCACAGACCTTTTCAGTAGACAGGAATGTGCCCGATGCGTTTTACAAGAGCATGTACAACTCGTATGCCGAGGCGATACCCTATATCATCTTCCATGGAATGTTGCCCGAATTCGAGGGCCGAATCCTGAAAATATACCAAAAAGTTCAGGAAGGTTCCTGGCCCAATGAGGAGGATTTTTCGAGGGTTTTGGACGCTTTGGAATAACCGTACAGTAGAAAAATATTGAAATATTTGACGGTTGGGAACCTTAGGATTTTTGCTTAGATTTTCATTTTATCCCCATTTCTTTTTGGGTTAAACGAGCTCGTTTATTGAGTTTAGACGAAGTATGAATTAGAACCTCCAAGTACGATTTCTGCCCATATATTTTATTTAGGGGCAAAAATCTTCTAATTTTGTAAGGTTTACTTTTTGGCGACGAGCCGCGCAACCCTAAAATTAGCCTTGCCCCATTGGAATTACAACAAGAAAAAAAAGAAAAGACCCTTTACGATTATCAATTAGAGGATCTGAACACTATTTTTAAGAGTTTAGAGGAATCTCCTGACGATATAAACCTATTGTACCAATTGCCTACAGGGGGTGGAAAAACCGTTGTATTTTCGGAAATAGCAAAGAGATACATCCAAAAAACCCAAAAGAAGGTAGTCGTTCTGACCCATAGGATCGAATTGAGCCAGCAAACTTCCAAAATGCTGCACGGCTTTGGGGTTACCAACAAAATCATCAACAGCGAGGTAAAGGAATTTCAAGATCAGGACGGGTATATGTGCTTTGTGGCCATGGTGGAGACCCTGAATAACCGCCTTCAGGAAGAAAAGGTGGAAATTAAAAATATTGGCTTGGTCATTATCGATGAGGCCCACTATAATTCCTTCCGAAAGTTATTTAAATATTTCAAAAAATCCGTTATTCTCGGGGTAACGGCCACCCCATTGAGTTCCAACATCAAACTTCCTATGAAGGACAACTATCAGAAGTTGATCGTGGGCGAGTCTATCGGTTCTTTGATCAAAAAGAAATATTTGGCCAAGGCCAATATAATGACGCATGATGTGGGTCTTAAGACCTTAAAACTTGGAATCAATGGCGATTATACCGTCAAATCTTCGGACGAACTGTACGGTAACCACAGTATGCTCGGAAAATTGTTGGGTGCCTACGAGGAAGTGGCGAGAGGTACAAAAACCTTGATCTTTAATAATGGTATAAACACCTCAAAATACGTTTACGAAACATTTAAAAAGGCGGGATATCCCATACGGCATCTGGATAATAAAAATACTCCGGCGGAACGCAAGGAGATTTTGCAGTGGTTTTCCGAGACATCAGATGCAATCTTGACCTCTGTAAGTATATTGACTACCGGTTTTGACGAGCCTACGGTAGAGACCATTATCCTTAACCGGGCTACCCGCTCCCTAACCCTCTATTTTCAAATGATTGGTCGTGGTTCAAGGGTGTTGCCGGACAAAGATGAATTTACGGTGATCGATCTCGGCAATAATGCGGCCCGATTTGGTATGTGGGACGCTCCGGTGGACTGGAAGGAAATTTTCCACTTTCCGGATTTCTTTTTGGAAGGTATCAGGAACGATGAGGATATTGAGCGTGAATTTGTCTATGAAATGCCTTCTGAACTAAAGGCCAAGTTTTCAAAATCGTCCAATTTGGATTTTGATATTAAGGAAGAATACAAAATTGTATTTGCACAAGGACTGAAGTCCAAAACGGTCCTGGAGCGAAGTTTGGAACAACATGCCCAACTTTGCGTAGAGAATAGTAAGGACGTTTTTGATGCCCGAATACTGGCAAAGCAGCTCAAGGAGGAAATTGCGTATCGGGTAAGGCAATATTCCTATTGCATCATGAACAATACCAAAAATTATAAAGAGTGGCTCGAAGAGGATTACGAGCGCAAGTTGCGCTTGCTCATCTCCCAGAAATTTGCTGCGAGAATGTAATTTGCCAAGATAAGAGGGAATAGAACATAGAAAATAGGCAAATGGGTAAAGGGTAAAGGGGAATAGAATCGACTTAAATCTTTAGATCATGGATTATCGATTCATTGCAAATGTTTGTTTAAGATAAGTCTTGATTCTTGGCTCTTGATTCTTTCATCTATTATCTATATTCTCTTTTCTAAAATCCCTGTTCTTTTTCCAAGAAATTATGTCCATCCCACAACCGCATAGAAAGACCCTTCTTATCATCGGATTTATATGGCCAGAGCCCAACGCAACCGCTGCTGGGGGAAGGATGATGCAGTTGATCGATTTCTTTTTAGGCAATGGTTACAAAATAACGTTCGCCAGTACTGCGGCCGAAATGGAACACGCCTGTGACCTGGAAAAACTAGGGATTAAAAAAGTTCAAATAAAACTCAATCATTCAAGTTTTGATGATTTTTTGGTGGAATTGGAGCCGGATGTCGTTCTGTTTGATCGTTTTATGGTAGAGGAGCAGTTTGGTTGGCGTGTAGCCCAGTTCGCTCCAAATGCCCTGCGTATCTTGGAACCCCAGGATTTACATTCGCTGAGAACCGTTAGGCAGGAAACATTAAAAAAAGGGATGGTGTTTACTACAGGGTTCTGGATGGAACACGAAACAACAAAAAGGGAAATCGCGAGTATCTATCGTTCAGACATTACCCTACTGCTTTCCACTTACGAAATCGACTTGCTAAAGAACAAGCTTAGGATCGATGAAAATCTTGTGCTTTACCTTCCGTTTCTCTTAGATCCCATCGAAAATGGAGGCATTGCAAAATGGCCAAGTTTTGAAGAACGATCGGACTTTATATGTATCGGCAACGGAAAGCACGCTCCCAATGTAGATGCCGTAATGCAGTTGAAGAAGGAGATTTGGCCCTTTATTCATAAGGCACTTCCAAAAGCCAAACTTCATATTTACGGAGCCTATCTGCCACAGAAAATTGCTCAATTGCACAACCCAACCGAAGGTTTTTATGTTCATGGTTGGGTCGCCGATGTCCGGGAAGTCCTGGGAACTGCAAGATTAAACCTGGCTCCATTGCGATTTGGGGCTGGTATCAAGGGCAAGCTGATCGAAGCCATGTACACGGGAACCCCCAACGTGACTACTGAGATCGGGGCAGAGGGGATGCACAATGGGCTGCCATGGAACGGGGAGATTGCCGATGATCCCCAAGCATTTGCCCAAGCAGCGGTCAAGCTTTATACGGATAAAAAAACATGGCAAATGGCGCAGAACAAAGGGGTCCAAATAATCAATAATCTTTACGACAAAAACAAGCTTGGCACTGTATTTCTATTAAAACTGGAAGTTGTTTCCAACAATTTGAAAACCCATAGGACCAATAACTTTATCGGTGGTATGTTGCAACACCATACCATTGCCAGCACCAAGTTTATGGCCAAATGGATCGAGGCGAAATCTTCCAAGCCCCTTTAGTTCCCATTGGATAGCCGAAAGAATGACCCGGATGGAGGTCCATTTTGTTTGTCCTGCTCTAAAAGTTGAAAGAACCCGTCTATAATTATTTTCGGAAACCATATCTTTAGTGCTTTAAAAATTGAAAGAAGCATGCAAAAACCGAACTGGATAACCGTAAAAAAATTTGAGGACATCACTTATAAAAAATGCGAGGGGGTAGCTCGTATTGCCTTCAATCGGCCAAATGTTCGGAATGCCTTTAGGCCCAATACCACAAGCGAATTGTACCAAGCCTTTTACGACGCCCAAGAAGATACATCCATTGGGGTAGTCTTGCTCTCTGCGGAAGGGCCATCCACAAAGGACGGTGTTTATTCCTTTTGCAGCGGGGGCGATCAAAAGGCAAGGGGACATCAGGGATATGTAGGTGAAGATGGGATGCATCGGCTCAACATCCTTGAGGTACAGCGGTTAATTCGATTTATGCCCAAAGCGGTGATCGCGGTCGTTCCCGGATGGGCGGTTGGAGGGGGACATAGCCTTCACGTGGTTTGTGATCTTACCTTGGCCAGCAAGGAACACGCTATCTTTAAACAGACCGATGCCGATGTGACCAGTTTTGATGGCGGATACGGATCGGCATATTTGGCCAAGATGGTGGGGCAGAAAAAGGCCAGGGAAATTTTCTTTTTGGGCCGCAACTATAACGCCCAAGAAGCTTTTGATATGGGCATGGTAAACGCTGTGGTGCCCCACGAGGAATTGGAAAGTACAGCCTATGAGTGGGCGCAGGAAATCTTGGCGAAGTCCCCTACCTCCATTAAAATGTTGAAATTCGCCATGAACCTAACGGATGATGGCATGGTCGGCCAACAGGTTTTTGCCGGTGAGGCTACCCGTTTGGCCTACATGACAGATGAAGCCAAGGAAGGTAGGAACGCTTTTTTGGAAAAGAGAAAGCCAAACTTTGGCAAAAACAAATGGATTCCGTAAAGGAATTGTTAATGTATGCAACTAGGGAACGTCAAGCTATAGAGCTGATGAAAATTCATTTTGGTCCGAATATTTCGGGATTTCCATATCGTCCAAAAGTGAGGCGCAACTGTAGTTCTTCATGGGATACCCGATCCGCAGCAATTCATTTTTCACCTTATTGAAGGCAAGCTTCGTTTCGTAGATAAAGGTCAAATATCCATTTTCAACATCAAGGTCAACAACCTTGATATCCAAGATCCGGCTAAGGTTTCTGATAACTGTGTGTGCAGAATTTTCAGATCGTAACTGGGGTATGGATACTCGTGCTTTCATGTCATTAAATTTTTATTTATACAGCAAAGTTAATACAGGAATCGATACTAAAACCTGATATTCTTCATTTAACAAAAATTTAATTTTAAAAGCAGATTAAGTAATTATAAATTCCTATTGAAAGACAATGTTGGTACAAAAGAAAGGTGAGGAAATTGTTAAAATATTCATGAAAATTCCATTTTTGTTTTCTTTTACCAAACGAAATTTGGGATATAAAATATTTAAAATCCCCTCCTACTCATAAAGGCGCAAGTGGTTCCTGAGCAAGGTAATTTCCTGTTGCATTTTATGTATTTTTTCCAACAAATGTTCAATGACCTCGATCCCCTCCAGGTTAATGTCCAGTTCTAAATACAGCCGAACTATTTTTTCCGCCTTTGGAAGTTCCTGAATAGGGATGTAGCTATCATTATTGCGTTTTACCACTTGGAGCAGCCCATATTCCTGCAATTCAATGACAAAAGTTGAAGTAATGTCGTGACTTTCACAGAAATCTGATAAGGCTATAAATTCAGTATTGTCCATCATTTGGATTTTTTGTTATGAAAGGCATCCAATTCTTGAAAAAGTTCCTTTTCCCTAGAGGAAAGATTCGTAGGAGTCTTAATTTGGTAGGTTATAAAGAGGTCTCCATATTCTCCTTCCTTTTTATAGACCGGAAATCCTTTTCCCTTTAATTTAACAACCGTCCCATTCTGGGTTTCTGGCTTCACTTTCAATTTGGCCTTGCCATCAAAGGTATTCACTGTAATTTCACCTCCAAGGACCGCCTTGTAGATGTTTAAATCTACCGTTTGGTAAAGATTACTGCCTTCCCTTTTGAACATGGTGTTGTTTTCTATGGAAAACGTAATGTAAAGGTCCCCATTTGGCCCGCCGTTGCGACCGGGTCCTCCATGGCCTTTAATTTTGATGGTCTGGCCATTTTCTACCCCTCCCGGGATAGTAATCCTAATATTTTTTCCGTTAACGGTTAAGGTCTGTTTATGGGACTTATATACATCACTGAGGTTTAGGCGGAGTTCAGCGTTGAAATCCTGTCCCCTAAATTTTACGTTCCTACCACCGGAACCTCTAGAAAAGCCACCTGAAGCCCCTCCGAACATACTCTCGAAGAAATCTGAAAAATCATGGCCCCCAAAATCCCCGGTACTATGCGAATATCCCCCACTTTGTCCCCGTTGGGACCTTTGCTTTTCAAACTCCTCGGCATGTTGCCAATCCTTTCCGTATTGATCGTATTTCTTGCGCTTTTCAGGGTCTCCCAATACTTCATTGGCCTCATTGGCCTCTTTGAAATTTTGTTCCGCGGTTTTATCGTTGGGATTTACATCGGGATGGTATTTCCTGGCCAGCTTGCGATAGGCCTTCTTTACATCGTTTTGAGAGGCGTTCTTGGGAACGCCAAGTATTTTGTAGTAGTCTTTATATTCCACGAGTCGACAATTTATGCACTCTTAGTACTTCTGTAAAGTTAACTTGTTTTGGATGTTTTCAAAAGCCCTTTTCTAAAATTGATAAAAATTACTCCTATTGCGTTAAAGAAGTATAGCGATGGATCTATACCTCAATTTAATATAGGTTTGTCTATTTATTGTTTGGGATTTTTGCCATGGCCAAACTCTTTTCTCGTAAAAAGGAACTAAATAGGCTCTTTAAAATGCAATAAATTCGGATAAAAGGTATGGACAAGGTGCATTTGGCTAATTTTTTATCGGTTTGGCTAATTGTGGGATCAACAATCAAAAATTCTGTTAAATTGCCTCAAGTTGGCACATTTATCTGCTCTAAAATGGGAATCTTAAATTAAGGTTTACCAATTATAACGGTGTAGTTTTCTGGCCAACGATATGGAGTTTTTGCGAATTTGATATAAGGTAACAGGTTTAATATTTGACCGGAATATGCTTTCTATGAGACAAAAATTGGATTTAAGTAAGATTTTGGCAATTTTGGTGATTTTGTTCGGCATTTTGCTTGTTATTCTAATCGCCGAGATTATTAGGATTATATAGGACCACTTAAACCTGATTTTTGCAGTTCGTACCTTCAATGTAAGTATTTCCGATGTAGCTACCGAGCTCGTTGAACCCTATATAAAATTCCCTGAACCCCGATTTTAGAACGGATATCCAATGGCAAAGTTTAGAATGGTGCCATCCAAATTAAACTTTGTGCGTTCCCCTTTGGGCAAATATGGGGTGTTTATTGGAGTGGCCACATCTACGCGGATAACAAAATTTTGGATATCCAATCGGACACCTACCCCTAGACCAATCCCCAATTCGTCAATAAAATCCTTAGAGAATTTCCCACCCGGGTAGGATTCGCTTTCTTCGGTAAGCCAAACGTTCCCTGCGTCGGCGAACAATGCTCCTTTTAAATAGGAGAAAAGGGGAAATCGATATTCCAAATTGGCCTCTAATCGAACGTTCCCGGCCTGGTCATAGTATGTCTCCGTGGCCTCGGTAGTGTCGGGTTTATACGATCCAGGCCCCAAGGATCGTATCCTAAAAGCTCGGACACTGTATGGGCCGCCCGAAAAATACTGTTGGGAAAATGGCATAGTAGTGGAATTGCCATAGGGCAATCCTAGTCCTGCAAAAACCCTACCTATCAAAAATTGGGAATCCCCCGTTTTAAAATAATATCTAAAATCGATATCAGCTTTGGCATATTGGGAATATTCCAATCCCAAAAGCGATTTTTTGCCATCATTGTTGGAATCTTTTGCAAATATCCCGAGCAGATTGCCCGCCGTGTCAAAATTTGTTGAAAAGTAGATCGGGTTTTTTATTTTGGAATCTCCCAGTTCATTATAGGTGAAGGTATAGGTGAGACCTGCTATAAACTGTTGCTCAAAACTACTGCGCAAATATGGATTGTCCTCCAAAATTTGTTCAAATTCCGCCGTAATGTTAGAAGGGTTCACATAGGAGATACTAATTGGGTTTAGCTCGTGGTACACATATCTATTTTCATTCCATTGGTAGCCAAAAGTGGTGGTGTAGGAAATTAGATTGTACAGTTGACTCCGGTTAAGGTAGTCCCAACCGGCACTTATTTTAGTCTTTGGCACGGCGTATTTAAACTTGTCCTGAAGGTGGATAGGGAACAGCAATCGCGGAAAAATAAGATCGCCCTGCAAACCCGCCTGGGTACTGCTTAGCCCGGTATTGTTACTACCGCTGGCTACCTGCCATTCATAGGCAATGGTGCCGGTAGCCCTAAAAATTTCCCCGCCCCCAAACAGATTACGTTCGTTATAGACAAGGGATAATGCTGGGCCAGCAAAGTTATTGCTCTTGGAATAGGCCTGTAATTCCGCTTGCAATGACCGTTTGGTAAGGGGGGACAGATAAATTGAGGCATCCAATTTACGGACGGGAGCGCTGATGCTATCCTCGCTAATATCGTCAAACTTTATATTTACGTATTTGTATGCTCCAATTGAGGAAAGACGATTGCTTGTTAACCTGGATTTTTCCGGATTGTACAACTCTCCTTTTTTTAATAGAATAAAGGGTGCCAGCAGATTTGGTTTAAAGAATTCCGGCTTTTGGATAAACTCCGTACCGGAAATCGATACCGTATCCTTTGTTTTGTCCTGTTCATCGCTTTCAAGCGAATAGTTGGGATACACCCTTACGGAATTGATCATATAGGGTACCGTCGATTTCTGTGGAACATCGTTCTTTAAACGTAAATAGAGGTCAAAACGTTTTTTGTCGTACCGGTTCGTATCTGCCTCAAAGATTAGAAAATCGGAATTAAAATTGTAATAGCCATCGGATTTTAGCTCGTCGTCTATGCGTTTTCGTTCTAGTTTTAGGCGTGCCAGGTCAAATCTAGTCCCGGGCTTTAAAACGGTCGTGGAAAGGTTTTTTTTAATTTCCTTATAAATGGATAACGAATCGGAATTTAATTGATAGGTTTCCAAGGTATAAGGTTCCTTTACATCAACTTTGTATGCTGCCTTGGCCGTATTTTTGTTTTTTTGGATGGATGAAGTTATCGAACTATTGAAAAAACCCCGGTTCTCTAACCGATTGTTGAGCAGCTCTTCGGTTTTGTCCAAATCCACATCGGAAAGATAAACGGGTTCTTCCCCAAATTTCTTGTTTAAATATGTATTTAGAAACCCTGGTTTTTCCCGATTGGCTTTATAGTTGAGTAAAAGGCCCCAATAAACCCCAAGAAATTTTGAATCCGGTTCGGGACGAATTACAGATTCGAGTTCGCTTTTTAAATCTGCCGCTCCTTCAACAGGGGTCCGGAAGTTGAGTTCTAGGTCCGCGCCACCATATAGGGTCTCGTTTTCCGGTACGTACTTTTTAACGCTACAGGAATGTAGGATCAGCACGATGGAAAGTAGGGTAAAGGGCGATATGTCTTTAATACGCTTCAAATATTAATCGTTGGTTTGCTTTTGTTCCTTTTTTTTCTTTTTATCCGCTTCTTCCTTAATTTCCTTGGCCCATAGCTCCTTGAACTTGTTGAATTCCTTGCTAAAGATCAAAGCGATGCCCGTTACTACCAATTGCCCATCCACAACACTCTCATACTCATTTTCCCTGTATCCCTTTAATCGGAATTTTCCATTTTCGGTAAGTAGATATTCCAAGCTCACATTTCCGATCATTGGGGTACTCTCGTCCGTGTTTGGGTTGCTGCCCTCTATATCAACCTCGCTGCCAACCTGTACAATAAGCCGATCGTTAAAGAGACGTTTACGGGCATTGATATCCAATTGTGTCCTATTTTCTGAGGAACTACCCTGATAATCCGTAAAGCTATTGAGGCCAAAATCCACCTCCAAGCCGGTATTGCCCAACAACTTGTTCGAAATGTTGTTGAGCTGGCCGGATAATACATCGTTGACATTATCCCGAGCAATTGATGCTGCCCCACCAGAGCTGCCGTCACTTCCTGTTGCCGGGAAAAATTGGTTTAGCGCCAAGAGTGAAAATACCTGTTTGTTAAGTTCGTCCTTTTGTTCGTTCAACTGCTCCACTCTTCCATAGACTTCGCCGCCCATTTCCCCTTGTTTATCTTCGGGCATGTCCAATTGAAACGAGATCTCGGGCTTCAACAAAACACCGTCTACGTCCAAATAAACCAAAAATGGTAATTTCTGTCTGAATTTTTCGGAGGTTTGGGCGCTTTCTCCAGACGTTTTAACCGCCATCAAGGGGGCAGGGGAAGTTTCTACCTTATAAATGGCCCGGATATCGAGGGTAGCATCCATAGGGTTTCCGTTCCAGATAATAGTACTTCCTTTGGCTATATTAAACTTTTTCTTAACCAGATTGTACAGGCCAGCTTCATAATAACCATCGTTTACCTCATATTTCCCAGTAAGTGTGGTGCGGCCATTGGGTTCTACCCCTAATAGAAAATTCCCGTTGCCCGAAATCTCGAAATTGTCCCCTGCGCGTTCGTCTATGACCACCTTGAATACGGAACTCCCGTCCACGGACAGTTCCACGTCTATATCGTAGCCCTTTAGCACGGAGGTCGAGGTTTCGCTTTCCTTGGTTCGGGTAAGAATGTCATCGGGATTTTCTTTGTTTACAAAGATCACCACTCCTTCTTTCTCCGTGAGTGCCACTTGATCTTCGGGCACAACAAAGGTAAAGTCCGACCCTTCGTTTACTTTAAATTTTCCTTGGATTTTGGGAATGGAAAGATCTCCCGAAATTGTGAGGTCGGCATCCAGGTTTATCTTACCGTAAAAAAGGTCGTTGTCTTCCTTGGTGGAATTAACAACTTGAAAATGTTTTGCAGTCAGGGTAAGGTCGAAAGAAGGATTGGTATAGCTCTCGGTCGAGACCAATCCATCCAACAGGAACTTATCATTATCTCCGTCTATTATGGTGAAATTATTAAAATATAGCCCTTTATTGTCTAGCTTAATGCCTTCATTGGGAAGTGTAAATCTGGAATTTACCGCTTTAACGACCATCGAGGCCCCGTTAAAATTGAAATTTCCGGAGTATTTTGGATTTGACGTAGTCCCTGTAATTTTAGCTTTACCGGAAATACTGCCTTCCGATTCCGAAATAGTATTTTTCAGCAAGCTCTCTAGGGCCTTTATATCAAGGTGGTCCAATGAAAAATCCAAATCCATGGCGGATTCTTTTTGGGCCGCCACATAACTTCCCTGCAGTCCAAGATCAACCGTGTTCCCTTTTAGGGACAGGTCAATATTGTATTTCTTTCCCGTTTGGGTGTCCGCCCTTAGGGTCAATTCACCTAAAGGAATTTCCAGAACGTTTAGGTTATTTATGGTAAGGTCTGCCAACACCCCGAGTTCGTTAAATGGATTTTCCACCACCAGTTTGCCGTTTATTGCGCCGTTTGCCAGTATCTTCTCCGTATTTAGAAAACGGGTGAAGGTAGCAACGTTAAAATTCTCGAAAAGAATCGCCAAATGATCTGGAGCTACATCGGGGATAGATGTGCTTAAGGTGAACTTTTGTTGACCCCTGTTAAGATCAAAATCGGTGACCGCAACGTGTTTTTTAAACCAAATAATTTGATTGCTTGATGGAATGGCCCAAGGTTTTTTATTCAAAACAAGCCCTTCGGGACTTACACGGTACACAATGGTGTCTCCTTTAATTTCCACCTCGGATCGCACGTGCGCCAGTTTTTCTCCTTCCAAAAACGTGTCGAAATCCATTGTTAGTTTTTGATCTTTTAAAGACCCGCTTAAAGAAACCTTCGGGATGGATAGGGGGCCGGTTTTTAACTGTTCCCAACCTACATCAAAACTAAGGTTTTTATTATTCCCCTTTAAATCCAAGTGGAGACTATCCAACTTGTTCTCGTTGTATTGCACGTGAAGGGCCTTTAAATTTGCGGTAATCTGATGGGATGCTTGATCAAAATCAACCTTTAAATGCACGGAATCCATTTGGTCCAATCCATCCAAAAATACCTCTTTAAGAATGGGCGGGTTGTGCAGGGCGATATCCAAATTCATTGCTATAGGCGGTCGCAGGGTATCCCTGTATATCGTATCCGAAAGATAATTATTGAAATGTTCCTTTAGGGCTTGTGCCAAGATCGAAGGCGGGACATTGGAATTGAGATCCAGGTCCACAATCTTACTTTTTAAATTGATCCGGGTTGCATTTTTCTGGACCGACGCAAGGACATTGAGGCCTCCGAAAAGAAAGGAATTACCGTCATACACCGCTACCCCGTCATCCATATAGGCTTTTATATCAAAATTGTCCTTGTTTCCCGAAAAGTCGACGTTCAATTTAAATTTTGTCCTGATCTCTTTTTGGGTAAATCCAAGTGCGTTAAGATCAGCCCCTTTCAAATCAAGTATCAGGCCAATTCTGGACGATACGGAATCCAGATCAAAGATTAGATGTGACTCCATATCAAAGTTGTGGTCCCTATAGACCAGATCGGCCTCCCCTTTACCCTCCTTCATTTCCCCGTCCAATTTTAAATTGGAAAAGTCGTAGGAATCGTAAGACAAGGAACTAAAATCCGAGGTCAAATGGGCATCCAAACTGTTGACCGACAAACCTTTACCCGATGCATGTGCAGTAAAAGTGAGCGGTCCAATTTTATTATTCTGAATAATTTGCCCCAACTCAAGTTTCTCTACTTTCAATTGTGCGTCAAAGGTAAGAGTATCCTTGGTGAATAAACTGCCTTCCAAATTAATAGTGCCGTCTGAAGTAATTAAGTGGGCCTTGGTGGACAAATCATAAAGATTTCCTGTAAGATTTCCATTTAGGAGCAGGGTGTCAGGGATGGATATGCCCAATTCCTTTTCAGAAATAAACTTACTGACGTCCGTGCTGTCCGTCTTAAATTGGATCTCGTCCAAATTATATTCCAGTTGCCCGGTCTGGGTAATGTTTTTTACGGAGCCATTGACTTTAAGAAAGGTTGATTCTCCCCAATTTACTGCCGAATTTTTAATAGTCAATTCCGCCAACGTTCCAGCGACATTAAGCTTGCCGTTAATTATTTTGTCCGACAGGGCCTTTATATACGGATTTTCTTCAAGTGCTGATTGAAATATAAAAGCGTCTTTGGCACTTAGGTGAAATTTGGGAATATTTATGGCAACGGTCGCTTTTTCAGGGACGTTCAGTAATTGATCCAACGACGGGTAGTCCATACGCACATTTCCCTGCACCCCGCTATTTTTGGTCTTCAGAACAAATTTGGAAAGGGACAGCTCCTTTTGCTTAACCATAAGGTCCAAGGTAAGATCTTGGAGTTGTAATCCACTTCGTTCTGTAAATGAAAATGTGTTCAGTCGCAATTTGGCCTCCTCGCCCTCCAAGGTTAGATCCTGCGAATTAATAGTTAAGTCATGGAAAAATACATGATTAGGGTTAAAAACACCCACAGAGTCCTTCATTTTACCTTGTTTAAACTCGATCTGGTTTGTGAGCAGGTCAATTTCATCGACTTTCACCTTCCAATCGGGCCATTTAAAAACGAAAGGTTTGGATTTGGAGGAATCAAGTGCAACTTCTTTTGGCATTACATCCGTGGTATACCGAATTTCCGAGTTGTGAAGGGCCAGTTTTCCCATTTCGATAGTTCTATTTTCCAAATCGGCTTCGGGCAATTCAAACTTAAAATCTGCCAGCTTTAATAGGGCCATTTGCTGGTCTGGAAGTGATTCGTACCTTAGTGCGACATCGGTGAAATGGAAATCATCAATTTGCAAATAGGGCAGGGGTGAGGTAGAAGTTGTATCTGCATTGGTTTTAAACGGTTTGGTCTGGGTATAGGCTAGATCGGATTTGGAAAGGATAAACTTATTGACCCGGAATCTCATTTTATCCAAATCCAGTTCGTCAATATTTAGCCGAAGTTGTCCGAGTACTGCCTTACTTTGAATACCCAGTACCTCATCATCAAATACCAATTTAAAATCCTTAAGATTAATGTTTCCTACTTTGATGGGCATGCTCTGTGCCGTTGTGTCCGCTGTTTGAGTGGTATCGGCAGATGTAAACGCATCGATCAGAAAATCAAAGTTAAATTTTCCGGTGCTCTCTTTTCTTTCGATATTGGCCCTTACCCCGGACCAATCCAAGGACCTTAAATCAAATTCCTTCCCCCGAATCAAAGGAATCAGACCTATTGATGCTTCCAGGTTTTTGGAATATAACAAGGTATCCCCCTTTTTGTCCTCCAAATAAAGTCCTTCAATACTAATGGCACCTGAAAAGGTAAGGAAAAGCCGATCTATCATTACCTTGGTCTCGGTTTTCTGGGCTACATAATCCAAAACTTTGGAAACAATAATGCCTTGTCCCCATGGACTCCTCACAACCAAAACCAGGATAAAAAAAAGCAACAACAGAACTGCCGCGATACGTGCGACAATCTTAAGAAACCTGTACTTTTTTTGCTTTTTTTTCTTGACCATGGAGCGGATTTAAATCGCCTTTTACGCAATAGCAAAGCTACAAGGTAAAATATATAAATATTTACAATTCCTTATTAAAAGCGTCCAAATATTCCTGCTTAATTATTAAACGGTCACTAAACATACTCAAATCAATTTTTAAATTTGTTTTAAATAACTTTTCTGGTCAATATTTACTTTGATAGGGTTCTTGAAATGCTGGCCAGTTCCTATTTTTAAATTGCGGATCTTGTTAAATTGGGTTTTTAAAATGTACACAATTTAGTTTAATATTGTCTCCTCTTATTGAACTTGTTAAAACTTTTCCCTATATCTGCGAATTTCACATTTTGCCTTAAATTTCAGTCTTTTCACCTCCAATAGGATACCTAACCAATAGGGTTTTATATGCCCTTGGCGATTGTAAATTCTCATATTTTTTTGTAATCGGAGGCATTCTTTCCTTACTTTTATGGATATTGGCACCAACTTTTTGATCAATATGTTATAAGCTATGAATATTCCAAAAAATAAATTTTCGATAGAGGATGCTATGTCCAAACTTTGGGACAAGCTCGATGGTTGGTTGGATGCGCTGATCCTAAATCTGCCGAACATTGTTATTGCAATCCTTATTATGACGGTGTTCTACTTCGTGGCAAGAGGACTGGCCCGATTCTTTAAGAATGTGTTGCTAAAACGCATAAGCCAGGTTTCCATTAGGGAGATTATCAGCAAGATTATATTCATTATTGTCCTGCTTGTTGGGTTTTTTATATCGACCGGGGTCTTGGGATTGGATCGTTTGCTTACGGGCGTCCTTGCGGGTGCTGGGGTTATAGGGCTGGCCATCGGCTTGGCCTTGCAAGGCACTTTGAGCGATACTTTTAGCGGGGTGGTGCTATCGTTCCTTCCGCATATCCGTATCAATGATTATATAGAATCGGACACTGTTAAAGGTTTTGTATCCGAGATCAACCTGCGCAATATCATGATTCACAGGACCGATGGAAATTATGTGGTAATTCCGAATTCCAAATTCACGGAGAAGCCGTTCCTTAACTATTCCCTAAGCTCCAGGAGCAGGATTTCGGTAAGTTGTGGAGTGGGTTATGAATGCAATTTACAGCAGGTTGAAGATCTTGTAACAAAAATAATATCCGAAAATTTTGAACAGCAAGAAGGGGAGCGGGTAGAATTCTATTTCACGGAATTTGGCGATAGTTCCATCAATTTTATTACACGCTTTTGGGTTGATATGACCCGTACAAGGGAAGAATATGCGGCCAGGCACAAGGCTATTAAATTGATAAGGCAACATTTCAGGGAAAACAATATCAATATTCCATTTCCCATTCGGACGTTGGATTTTGCCAAGAACGAACTGCGTATAGATAAGGATTAAAAATAGGAATGACCATAGAGTTCTATGGCCATTCTTAAGTATTTTATACAGTCACTTCACTAATTCTAGTGCACTGTAATGGTTCCACCAAGAGACTTATCCTGTTTTACATTTTCGGGATTGCCATAAATATCGATAGTTCCGCCAGCAGTTACATGGGCATCTACCATTTTTTTGGCATTTACCGTTGCATTGCCACCAGCAAGTACGTTTACCGTGGTCTGATCATTGCTTAAATCCTTGCCGTTAAAGGACCCACCGGAATTAATTTCAATTTTTTGAATTGTTGCCGATCCGGATACCTTGATAACACCTCCGGTTATTGCTTTGGAATCAACGTTTTCAGCATTTACTTTCACGTTGATTTCCCCGCCCTCTTGGGCACTAAGCGTTAGATATTTACCGCCCAAGGTGCCTTTGGTAGAAATTTTTGCACTTTCGTTCACGTCCAAGCCTACTATATCCTGGGAGTGATAAATAACGACATCGGTATGTTTCCCGGCAAGCATTTTGCCCATCCTCATTTTGACCTTAAGTTCTCCTTTTTTGATAACTAGATCTACCTGGTCCTGGTCGTCACCGGTGATTACGGCCTTGTTGGAGGAGCTTTTTACCAACGTTACACCGATTTGGTCAAAGACCTTCAATTTAGTGAACTTCTTTAAATCTTTGGTGGTTTCCTGGGCAGAGACCAAAAATCCGGCCAATAGAAATATTGCTACAAAAATATTCGATTTTTTCATTTTACTGGTTTTTAGTGTCTAGAATGCTATAATTCAAATATAAGTGTTTTTCCTATTAAAAGACCAGTTGAACGTCATTTTATTCTAGGCGGAAACACTTAAAAATCGGGGAAGTTTTAGGGTAGATTTACGAGAGCTACGGTAGGCGCAGTACACCTTTATCAATTATGCTGGGCGGTATTTATCTCCAGCCAATATCCTTCGGGATCTTGTAGATAAATCTGCCTTACACCATCCTTGCGGTTGGTTATCGAATTCTTGGTTCCGGCCCAGTCCTCATAGGCTATATTGTTCTTTTCCAAAACTTTTATAAATTCTTCCAAATCTTGGGTAGACAGGCAAAGATGTTGATTCTTGTCCTTTTGGACCGTAATTTTTTCATTTTTTATAAGGTGCAGGGCCGAACCGTTAATATCGAACCAGCGTCGGGTAGCCTTGGTCTCGGTTGAGGTAATCTCCCTAAGCTGTAAAATATTTGCATAAAAATCGGCTTCCTTCTCCAAATTCTTCACTACAAAGGCTTGGTGGTCAATAACAAAATCAAAAGTCTGGGCCTGGCCAAGAAAGGAACCTAAAATCAGTATTGATAGAATTAATTTGCTCTTCATTTTTTGGAAACTGGTTTTAGTGTTAACCTGACCCACGGGCCACTAAAATTTCATTTGGCAATAAATATAATAGAAAAAAGACTAATCCACAGTGATATTTGGGACCTTTGGATTTTGCAAATACATATTATCCCTTACCGGAGTGAACATTTTGGAACTTGTAAACAGATCAACGGGCAACTGGACCCTGAAATCCCTCTTTGCGGCCACGCCGGTAATTTCTTGTAGCGACCGGGCCAAAAGTGGTTCATTTGGGTCTCCCAAAACCCCAAGGTTTTCCAAATCCTCGGGAAGTTCAATATCGGGTACCAGTCCAGCGGTATAATCCGAAAAACCATCCGCGTTTTCGTTCCTACCGACCAACGGTTGAATGCCCCAGCTATTATTTTTATTAATATCGTCCACTTTGCTCGGATTGTAGATATAACTGTTGGAGGGAATATCTACCATGGTCAGGGAGAATTCGTTCTTACCGGTAGTGATTGTGCCAATCTGCTCCACATCCATATATGGGGCCAGGGAGTTTATAACCAGTTCGCTGGCCGATGCCGTACTCTTGGTAGTTAATATGTATACTTTTCCTAAACCCAACGTATTAATCGGGGTTCCCTTATTTGTGGTACTGGCAAAATAAGCATTCAGGTCCTCAGGGTTGAATTGCGCTTCCACTTTGTCGTTCCAACGTTCATGTATGTATATTTTGTTAGTATCCGTGCCGTAGATCATGCTTGACAATAGGCGGGAACTGTTTACATCGCCCCCCGGATTGTAGCGAAGGTCCAATATTAGATCCGTTACGCCCTGCGATTTGAAATCACCAAAAACTTGGTTCAGCTCCTCATCATAATTTGGAATAAAACTATTGTAAACAAGGTATCCTATCTTTTTGCCGTTGATTTCAAAGGTCTTCGAGAGAAAAATCGGATCTTCGACCAAACCTTCCTGTTTGGTAAGGGTTACTTCCTTGCCATTGTCGGTAGCGACCCCGTCGGCAATATCTGCCATATTCAGGGTATAAGTATCGTTATCGCCAAATAACAGGTCCAAATAATTATTGACATCCAATTTTTTCCCATCCACTCCCGTAAAAATATCGCCTCTGGCAATTTCTTTGGTGGCGGCATCGGAATTGGGCACGATGTATCTTACATAGCCAAACACGAAGTTACTTCCCTGAAAACGCACCAAACCAAATTCCAGTCCATTGCTTTTGTTTATGCCCTGAAAAGATTGGATCAATGTTTTATAGTCCTCGCTAAGAAAACTAAATCGGTCACCTGAATACTGTAATTCGTCTTCGAAAAAGGCCTTTGGGTCATCGAATTGCTTAAGGTAATCCAAATACTCGGTGTTGGAAGTAAAATGATCGTCGGCCAGAACGGGGACATCCTGTTGCCAAAAATACCAGATGTTCATTGCTTTCCACATAAAATTCTGTACCGTAATGTTTTCTGGGACGGATGGGTCAATAATGGTGTCTTCATCCTTTTTACATCCACTGATCAATATGGCTAAGACAAGAACTAATCCAATGTATCTCTTCATTGTTTTTATTTAAATTATGAGGGGCACTTAAAGATTTGATAAATTGAGGCAATAAATTATGGATGAAAACATTTCATTCCATTTTGTATTCGAGCTATATACGTAAACTTTAAGGAATTGGTTTACAAACCGCTAAATTACTTACATCTCAAAGAAAATAAAATTTTTTGTAACAAATTTAGGATTGTTTCGTCTCCCTAGTAAGAACACAAGATGAGTTCTACAAGGGAATCCGGAAAGGAAATCATGGCGTGGCGATCAAATTTTAAATGAACCAGCGGAATTCTGGTTACCGCCTGAAATTGAAGAGTGGCGAGCACAAAAAATTAAAAATAGAATATTCTAGATGTTGGTAGGCCAAATAGAAGATCCAGGAACAATTAAGAAGGATGTGAATAATTGCACCCTCCTGAACAACTGGTATGGCCCAAGCAACAAATGAAAGATTAACTGATGGAACAATCGGAATTTTTAAACTTGGTGATGCCTTTTAAGGACAAGCTTTTCCGGCTCGCCAAGCGGTTGTTGGTCTCTACGGAAGAAGCTGAGGATGCGACCCAGGAGATTCTGTTAAAACTTTGGTCGGGAAAGAGCAAGTTTGAAAGTTATAATAATGTTGAAGCGTTTGCCATGACCATGACCAAAAATTTTTGTTTGGATCGATTAAAATCGAAGCAGGCAAGCAACCTAACCTTGGTGCACAGCAATTATGTGGACGGGAACGCTTCGTTGCAAAATCAGTCCGAGGTAAACGACAGTCTGGATTGGATCAATAAGATAGTCCAGACTTTGCCGGAACAGCAAAGAATGGTTCTCCAACTGAGGGACGTGGAAGGATACGAATACGAGGAAATTGAGAAATTACTGGACATGAAAGCAACAGCGGTACGTGTAGCACTTTCCAGGGCAAGAAAAACGGTAAGGGAAGGATTAATAAAAAAACATGATTATGGAATCGGATAAAATAGAAATATTATTGGAAAAGTATTTTGAGGCTACCACCACGGAAGCCGAAGAAAAATATTTGAGGGCTTATTTTTCCGAAGGAAAAGCGGCTCCACACCTAGAGCAATACGCCCCAATGTTTCAATACTTTTCCAACGCCAAGGAAGAGCGGTTCACCAAGCAGGTTTCATTACCCTCCAAGGATTTGGATACTTCCAAGTACCCATTTGGACGGGACAGGGCCAGAAGGTATATTTTCAGGTGGGTTTCAGTAGCAGCGGTGGCAGTTCTTATGTTTGGCGCATACTTTGGGAAGTCATACCACGAAAGGAAACAAGCCGAGTATGCCTACGAAGAAACAAAAAAGGCCTTTGATCTGCTGGCCGAAAACTTTGGTAGGGGTACGGAAAAAATGTCTTACCTAAAGGAATTTGAAGCAACAAAAGAAAAGATTTACAACAAAAATTAAAAAAGATCGCTGAGCAGCATTTGGTAAGGGATTTAATAGAAGGGCGAAACGGAAATCTGAAGAATTCCTTCGTAAAAATAACCGGGGCGGGTCACCAGTAGAACTGGGTTTGCTCCTGGGATTTAAACAGTAAATTATTAGGATTAAACAATAACAATTAAAAACGAAAAGATGAAAAAGTATATACTAGTAGTAGCGATAGCCGTATTGCCATTGATGGGATTTTCGCAATCCTTATTTGATAAATACGAAGACCAGGACAACGTAAGTTCCGTTGTGGTAAACCAGAGTATGTTCAATTTGTTGAGCAAGATAGATGTGGATGTAGACGATCCCGACGCCCGTGATTTTATGGCCATAGCCAAGAGCCTTAAGAACCTCAAGGTGTATACCACTGATGATAAGGCCGTTGCTGCCGATATGCAGGCATCCGTAGACAAATACCTTAAATCGGCATCCTTGGACGAACTTATGAGGATAAAGGATCCAGATGCCAATGTAAGGTTCTACATAAAACCAGGTAAGGATGATGATCACGTGAGCGAACTGCTCATGTTTGTTACAGGAATTAAGAACGTTGAGGCAAATGGCAAAAAGTTTGAGACCGTCTTGCTATCCCTGACCGGAGATATAGACTTGAACAAGATTAGCTCCCTGACTAAAAAAATGAACCTTCCCGAGGAGTTGAACGAAGCCGGAAAGGGCAGTAAGAAGTAAAATGAAGTATGCAGTGTTCGGTTTGGAGTAATTAGGTAGCGGTTTTATGATTAAAATCTTGCCTTGCCCTCGACAAACCGAATACTGCACTATCGATAACTAAAAACAAAGACCATGAAAAAACTAAAAGTGTACTATGTTGCAATCGCACTATTGATACTGTCCGCCTGCTCCTCGACCCAGAGTCTTCAGGAATACTACGTGGATAATTCCGACAATCCGAATTTTATTTCGTTGGACCTGCCTGCGAGTTTACTGAATCTCGATAAGGTAGAACTGACACCTGAGCAACGCGAAGCGGTACAATCCCTAAAAAAGCTAAATATACTCGCTTTTAAAAAAACTGAGACCAACGGTGTCGATTTTGAAGCCGAAAAGGCCAAGGTCAATGCTATTTTAAAGAATGATAAATTTGTACAATTGATGAAACTCAATTCGAGCTTTGGCAAGGGAGTCGTTAAATATCTAGGAGACGAGAACGCAATAGACGAAGTGGTCATTTATGGAAGCAATGATGGGAAGGGCTTTGCCTTGATCCGGATTCTTGGGGATAATATGAACCCTGCGCATCTTGTCGAATTGGTCCAAGCTTTACAAAAATCAAGTTATAAAGGCGAAGGATTGGAGCATTTGGGAGATCTTTTAAAAAATTGAACCAATCGCCTGTGAGGGATCCGAATGGATATCAAACCCGTGTTTTGATTTTTCAAAACACGGGTTTTTTTGTTAAAACCCCTGCAATATTTAGATTTTTGGCGGACTATTATTGGTTTTTTTTCTCAAAAACTTATATTAGCTCAACTAAAATATCATTACTACACCTATGGGCAATGCGGAAATCTGGATAAATAAAGGTATAGATTGGATTGTGGATTATGGTCCCAAGATAATCGGGGCAATTTTAATCTTTATTTTAGGCTCTTGGGTCATTAATAAACTGATCGCGGGCATAAGGTCCGTTATGAACAATGGCAACTATGATCTATCGTTACAAAATTTTTTATTGAGCTTGGCGTCATGGACGCTAAAAATTTTTCTAATCCTGGTGGTCATTTCCCAACTGGGAGTCAACGTAACGACCTTTGCCGCTGTCATAGCTGCTGCCGGTTTGGCGGTGGGATTGGCACTCCAGGGATCATTGTCCAATTTTGCAGGTGGGGTACTTATTATGATTTTTAAACCTTATAGAATTGGAGATCTTATCGAGGCCCAAGGTATTTTGGGCACTGTAAAGGAAATCGAGATTTTTACAACTAAATTGATCACGCCACAAAACAAACTTGCAATTGTTCCCAATGGCGCCATGGCCAACGGAAATATTATTAACTATACCGCAGAAGGCAAGATGCGGGTCGATATTACTATAGGAGTGGGATACGATGAGGATATCAAAAAGACAAAAGAGGTCTTAATGGGGGTGCTGACAGATAACCCACAAGTTATGAAAGATCCTTCGCCTTCGGTAAACGTTTCGGAATTGGCGGACAGCTCCGTAAATTTCGCCGTACGTCCATATTGTAGGCCCGAAGATTATTGGACCGTTTATTTTGCCACGATGGAAAACTGTAAACTGGCCCTAGACGAAGCAGGAATCGAAATTCCGTACCCACATTCCGTGGAAATCCACAAAGGGGATGGGTAGGGGTAGAAGTAACTTCTTGTAAAAGTAAAGGCCCTTCAGGTCTTAAAACCCTGAAAGGCCTTTCTTAACTTGTTAAGGTTTAGGTTAAATATTTTTTGCCAACCAATCCCCAACTTCACTTGTTTTGTAAGACTTTCCGCCTTCAGCCAGATCCTCGGTAACAATACCAAGTTCCAACGACTTGTTCACGATATCACGGATAGCCTGGGCCTCTTCCTTCAGCTCGAAACCGTCGAACATCATAGCGGCAGACAATACGGTGGCCAAAGGGTTTGCGATGTCCTTTCCTGCGGCCTGGGGATATGAACCGTGGATGGGTTCGTACAATTTGGTCTTCGTGCCCAAGGAAGCTGAGGGCATCAACCCCATGGAGCCCGAGATTACGGAAGCTTCATCGGTCAATATATCCCCAAAAAGGTTTTCAGTGATCATTACATCATAGGAATTTGGCCATTGCACCAAACGCATAGCGACTGCATCCACGAATTCATAGGTAACCTCCACTTCGGGATAGTCCTTTTCCATGGCCTGTACCGTTTCTCTCCACAATCGTGAAGTCTCCAGAACGTTGGCCTTGTCTACGCAACACAATTTTTTGGAACGGGCCATGGCCAATTCAAAACCCTTTTTGGCCAAGCGCTGAACCTCTTCCCTCGTATATGTGCACGTATCATAGGCGGTGTTGCCGTTGTCTTCCCTACCTCGTTTTCCAAAATAAATGCCTCCCGTTAGTTCCCTTAGAATAATAAGGTCCGTACCTTCAATTCGCTCCCTTTTTAGGGGGGATTTATCGATTAGGGATGGAAAAGTAAAGGTTGGGCGCACATTGGCGAACAGACCCAATTTTTGCCTCATTTTCAGCAATCCTTGCTCTGGCCTCACTTTGGCAGAGGGGTCATTGTCAAAACGGGGATGGCCAATGGCACCGAACAATACGGCATCGGCGTTGACACAAATTTCATGGGTCCCGTCGGGATACGGTTCCCCAACAGCATCAATGGCAGCGGCCCCGGTCAATGCAGGGGTCCAATTAATATTGTGATCGTATTTTACAGCTATGGCATCACATACCTTTACTGCCTGGTCTATTACTTCCGGGCCTATTCCATCTCCGGCCAAGAGAGCGATGTTTAATTTCATTTATTTTTTTGTTTTTCGCATCGCGCTTTTCGCAATGTGCATTAATATTGGTTTTTATTTTTTGTGAATTATTTAATAACAATTTTTGCAGATTAGCGTATGGCGATCAGCGTAAAGCGATTTGCCTATAACCTAGATTATATTCAACATTTTCTCGGTTGCTTTGATGGCCGATACCGTTTGGTCCGAATCCAGGCCACGGGTAATGAATTCCCTACCGTTGTTTTCCCAGGTGATAATGGTTTCGCAAAGCGCATCGGAATTACTTCCCGGTGGAATCCGAACGGCATAATCGGTAAGCATTGGGAGATTTATTTTCTTGGATCTATATATCTTGCGGAGGGCATTCATAAAGGCGTCGTACTGTCCGTCCCCTTGGGCGTGCTCCTCAAAGGTTTCCCCATCTATTTGCATGGACAGGGTAGTTGAGGGCTTCAAGCCTTTGGAGTGGGTAAGGACATAGGACTTTACAATGGCCTTTTGCTGGTAGGACCCACTGTCCAATACATCCGAGATGATATACGGCAAATCCTCTTTGGTAACCTTTTCCTTTTTGTCGCCCAGTTCAATAATGCGCTGGGTGACCTTTTTGAGGTCATCGTCGTTGAGGATTAATCCCAACTCCTGGAGATTTTTTTGAATATTGGCTTTGCCCGATGTTTTTCCCAATGCATATTTCCGCTTTCGTCCAAACCGTTCGGGTAAAAGGTTGTTAAAATATAAATTGTTTTTACTATCCCCATCCGCATGTATTCCAGCGGTTTGGGTAAAGACATTATCGCCAACAATAGGTTTGTTGGCCGGAATTCCAAATCCGGTAAAAGCGGATACCAACTTACTTACCTTAAAGAGGGAAGATTCGTTCACGGATATTTCTATATGTGGCAGAAAATCGTTTATCACCGCCACTACACTGGCCATGGGAGCATTCCCGGCTCGTTCCCCCATTCCGTTAACGGTGAGATGCAACCCGTGACAACCCGCTTTTAAGGCCTCCATGGTGTTTGCGACTCCTAGATCATAATCATTATGTCCGTGAAAATCAAAATGGATTTCCGGGTATTTTTGAACGATCTGAGAGATAAAATCTGCTGTTTCAGAAGGGGTAAGAATACCCAAAGTGTCCGGGAGCATGATGCGCTGAACCGGCTGAACGGTCAAAAAATCCAAATATTGGAAAACATATTCGGGAGAATTTCTCATACCGTTGCTCCAGTCCTCGAGATAGACATTGGTCTTGATCCCTTTTTCATTTGCCATGGAAATCGTTGCTGCGATTTCCTTAAAATGTTGTTCCGGTGTTTTTTTTAGTTGAAAGGTAAGATGGTTAAGAGACCCCTTGGTCAACAAATTTTGAACCTTGGCCCCCGCTTTCTCCATCCATTTTAAAGACACCCCGCCGTCGACAAAGGTGAGAACTTCGACCCTATCGATGTATTTTCTGGATGTTGCCCATTCCGTTATTTGCTGTACGGAATGCAATTCCCCATCCGAGACCCGTGCAGAGGCAACCTCTATCCGGTCTACTTTAAGCTCCTCCAAAAGGAGTTTGGCCAAGGTAAGTTTTTCTGAAACCGAAAAGGATACCCCTGAGGTCTGTTCCCCATCCCTAAGGGTAGTGTCCATGATTTCAATTTTATTTTTTGTCATATTGAATTATAGCGATTTAGCGCTTAAAATTAGGATATTGGGGTTGGACCCTAATTCGCCTTACGTATACTGCAAGCTTCAAGTTGGAATTATAGGGGGGTATTTTTGGCAAATTTTTCAATATCCGACTTTATGTTCAACAGGTAGTCAATATCGTCATAGCCATTGAGCATATTGCCTTTTTTGTAGTCATTGATTTCAAAAGTTTCCTTTTCACCTGAAGCGAGTAAAGTAATCGTCTGATCGGAAAGGTTAATTTCCAGTTCAGTTTTAGGATCGGCTTCAATGGCACTGAATATTTTCTCCAAAAACCCGGGCGACACTTGCACTGGAAGTACTCCGACGTTCAAGCAGTTGTTCCGGAAAATATCGGCAAAGAAACTGGAGACAACACATCTAAATCCGTAATCGTAGACCGCCCAGGCGGCATGCTCACGGGAAGACCCCGAACCAAAGTTCTTGCCTCCTACCAAAATTTTGCCCCCGTACTTGGAATTGTTCAAAGGAAAGTCGGTTTTCGGTGATCCGTCGTTGTTGTAACGCCAATCCCGGAATAGGTTATCCCCAAATCCTTTGCGCTCGGTAGCTTTAAGGAATCGCGCGGGTATAATCTGATCGGTGTCTACATTTTCTATAGGCAGCGGTACCGCTGTGCTTGTCAATATATTGAATTTATCGTAGGCCATTTCTAAAATGGTTAAATGTTAAAAGTTATTTGTTATTGGGTTCAAAAAGTTAAAGTGTGAGGTGTTTATGTCAATCGTTTTTTAATGAAAAACCATCAACCATCAACCATCAACCGACCAACTCCTGCTCCATCAGCTCCCTTGGATCCGTCACCTTGCCCGTAACCGCTGCAGCTGCAGCAACTAGCGGACTGGCCAAAAGGGTTCTCGCTCCGGGACCTTGTCGACCTTCAAAGTTACGGTTAGAGGTGCTTACGGCGTATTTTCCGGCCGGCACCTTGTCATCGTTCATGGCCAAACAGGCAGAACAACCGGGTTCACGTAATTCAAATCCGGCCTGCTCCAAAATGTCCAACAGTCCTTCCTCTTTGATAGATTGTACCACTTTATGGGATCCGGGAACCAACCAAGCGGTAACGTTATCCGCCTTTTTCCTGCCTTTTACGATAGAGGTAAACGCCCTAAAATCTTCGATTCGGCCATTGGTACAGCTTCCCATAAATACAAAGTCAATGGGTTTGCCGATCATATCCTCTTTTTCGTGGAAAGCCATGTAATTCAATGACTTTTTAAAGGTAGTTGCACCGCCCTCTACCTCATCCGCACTCGGAATTCTTTTGGAGATGCCCTGGCCCATGCCCGGATTGGTCCCGTAGGTAATCATGGGCTCTATGGCAGACGCATCAAAATTGATCTCTTTGTCAAAACTTGCACCCTCGTCCGTGCTAAGCGTCTTCCAATATGCCGCGGCCTTGTCCCATGCTGCACCGGTTGGGGTAAATTCCCTTCCCTTGATATATTCAAACGTTTTTTCATCGGGTGCTATCATGCCGCCCCTGGCGCCCATTTCTATACTGAGGTTACAGACGGTCATCCGACCTTCCATAGACATGTTCCTAAAAACATCTCCCGCATATTCTACAAAATATCCTGTCGCGCCCGAGGTCGTTAATTTTGAAATAATATATAGGGCAACATCCTTTGGCGTTACCCCCGTACCCAGTTTTCCATTTACATTGATACGCATGGATTTAGGTTTGGGCTGCATAATGCATTGGGTGGCCAGGACCATTTCCACTTCCGAAGTGCCAATACCAAATGCAATTGCACCAAAAGCTCCGTGGGTAGACGTATGCGAATCCCCGCATACGATGGTTGCCCCTGGTTGTGTAATCCCATATTCAGGTCCCACAATATGGACGATACCGTTTTTTTCATGACCCAGTCCCCAATAAGAAATCCCATGCTTTTTGGTGTTTTCCTCCAAGGCCCTAAGCTGGTTGGCGGATAATGGGTCCTCTACGGGCAAATGTTGGTTGATGGTGGGGGTATTATGGTCAGCCGTAGCAAAAGTACGCTCTGGATATAGCACCGGGATGTTCCGGTTCTTAATTCCCAGAAAGGCAACGGGGCTGGTTACCTCGTGCACCATATGACGATCAATGAACAGTACATCCGGGCCGTTTTTAATCTTATGGACTATATGGGAATCCCATACCTTGTCAAATAATGTCTTCTTCATCTTAACTAAATTTTTATGTACCTGTTAAACAATATATGGGCCATTAAGTTGAAATGCCGAATATATGTTTAAAAAGGCTTGCAAATTTAAAAAATATAAGAAAATTTATTGCCATGGGTCACCGTTAGAATTACGATGTTCAACGGAAACATTTGTTACTTTTTTAATCAACTGATGTAGTTCCATATATTCTTTTCCTGGGTTAACCTAGCGTAGGTGTTTCTGATAATATGGTTTTCACTTGCTTGCAGACCGGGATCTTTGTTTAATAGTTGCAGGGCATAATACCTCGCCGTTTTAAGAATGTCGTTATCCTTTACAATGTCGGCGATCCTCAGGTTTAGGATACCGCTTTGTTGGGTGCCCATAAGGTCTCCCGGCCCACGCAGCTTTAGATCGACCTCTGCTATCTCGAATCCGTCATTGGTACTCGTCATGGTCTGAAGTCTGGTTTTGGCCTCGGCGGATAATTTGTGGGAAGTCATCAATATACAATAACTTTGATCGGCACCGCGACCTACCCGGCCCCTGAGCTGGTGCAATTGTGACAATCCAAAGCGTTCCGCACTTTCTATGATCATCACCGAGGCATTGGGCACATTTACGCCCACCTCTATTACGGTTGTGGCAACCATGATCTGGGTTTCCCCGTTTACAAACCGATTCATTCCATAATCCTTATCGGCCGCTTTCATTTTGCCGTGGACTATGGAAATCTGGTAATCCGGCAGGGGAAAGTCCCTTGCAATGCTCTCGTAGCCGTCCATCAGGTCCTTGTAATCCAAGGCTTCGGATTCCTGTATCAATGGGTATACGATATAAATCTGTCTGCCTTTTTTTATTTCGTCCTTAATAAAGGCAAAAACCTTTAGGCGATTGGTGTCATACCTGTGTACCGTTGTAATTGGTTTTCGGCCTGGAGGCATTTCATCGATTACCGAAATATCCAAATCCCCATAAAGGCTCATGGCCAAGGTGCGGGGAATGGGCGTGGCCGTCATCACCAGGATATGTGGGGGAATATCGTTTTTATGCCACAACTTAGCTCGCTGGGCCACCCCGAATCGGTGCTGCTCGTCCACAATGGCCAACCCTAGATTTTTGAAGATTACTTTGTCCTCTAGCAAGGCATGCGTACCGATAAGTATGTGCAATTTCCCATTTTCCAGTTGTTCGTGTATGATTTTTCGGTCCGATTTTTTTACGGAACCTGTAAGTAGGGAAATGTTCACCCCAATCCCGCCCAGCAATTCCTTGATGCCGTTAAAATGCTGCGTTGCCAAAATCTCCGTGGGGGCCATCAAACAGGCCTGGAAACCATTATCTATGGCCAGTAACATGGTCATTAGGGCAACGATGGTCTTCCCGGAGCCAACATCCCCTTGTAGCAACCGGTTCATTTGTGCGTTGGTGCCCAGATCTGACCGAATCTCCTTGAGTACCCGTTTTTGTGCATCCGTAAGTTCGAACGGGAGATGATGGGAGTAAAAATCATTAAAAAGTTCCCCGACCTTATCAAAATTGAACCCCTTTATTTTTTGTTTTCGGATCAATTTTTTAGTGATCAATTGCAATTGTAGGTAAAAGAGTTCCTCGAACTTCAACCTAAATTGTGCCTTGGCCAGCAGTTCCTGATTTTTAGGGAAATGGATATTGAACAGGGCCTCGCTCTTGGAAATCAATTTTAATTCGGACATGATGCCAGGGGAGAGGGTTTCCACAAATTGCCCTTGCGTCTCCAGAAACAATTGTTCGACAAGTTTACTGATGACCCTGTTGGTAATCCCTTTGTTTCCGAGTTTTTCCGTAGAGGGATAAATAGGTTGCATAGAGATCTTTAGTCCCTTTTCATGCTCCGAAAGTGGTTCCATTTCGGGGTGGGGCATGGAAAAAGATCCGTTGAACCAATTGGTACGCCCAAAAATCACATAAGGGACATTTAGTTTCAGATTTTCCCTGATCCACTTTTGGCCACGGAACCAAACCAACTCCATTTGGCCCGTTTCATCCACAAAGGTTGCGACCAAACGTTGTCCCCTTTTTTGTTCCACGGTCTTTAGGTGAACGATTTTCCCAATAATCTGCACCTCGGCGCTGTTGCGTTGTAGTTGGTTTATTTTGTAGTACTGGGTCTTGTCCAAATATCGATTTGGAAAGAGATTTATGAGATCCCGATAGGTACGGACCCCCAGTTCGGACCCTAAAGTTTCGGCCCGATTGGGACCAACACCTTTCAAATATACGATCGGGGTTTGGAGTATGCTGGGATTCATAGGACTAAAATAGGGGTAAACCCATAGCTCGCAAAAGTCTTTGACCGATTTTTTTCGATGGATGGGTTTTGGTCCGTTAGGGATTATATATTTGTAGTATGAAGTACATGCCACTTATCGTTATTTTCCTGCTGGGAGTGGGTGCAAATGCCCAGCATCAGGAGAAGGTAGATTTTACCCACGCCGATGTTTCCATTGCCGTCGACCCCTATAACCAACATATACAAGGTATGGTCACTTATGATTTAAGGGTGCTTCAAAAGGTAGATTCAATTTTCTTGGATGCCAAGAATATGGATTTTGCCTCGGTTTTATTGGATGGAAAAAGGGTTAGGTTTTACAACAATGGGAAAATTTTGGCCATCCGAAAAAAATTAAGGGCGGGGAAGGAGCACAGGTTGTCACTTATTTATGAAACGATGCCCAAGCAGACGGTTTATTTTATTGGGTGGACTTCGGCTCCGCTCGGCCACCCGGATAACTGGAATAGTCGAAGTGCCATGGCTGATCCTAACCAAAAACAGGTCTGGACCCAGGGCCAAGGCAAATATACCAGTTATTGGCTCCCTAGTTTTGACGACATGAACGAAAAGGTGGAGTTTGATATGGATATTACCTTTGACAAGACCTATTCTGTAATTGCCAATGGAAAACTGAGGGATACCGAGGAGACGGACAGCCTTAAAACCTGGTTTTTCGACATGGAACACCCAATGAGCAGCTATCTATTGGCGTTTGCAATTGGGCAATACGACCTTCAAGAAGCCGTTTCTGCAAATAACATTCCACTAAAAATGTATTATTATCCACAGGATACCCAGGAGGTAGAACCTACCTATCGCTATACCAAACGAATTTTTGATTTTATGGTATCGGAAATCGGGGTAGCCTATCCTTGGCAAAATTACAAACAGGTTCCAGTTCGGGATTTCCTTTACGCTGGGATGGAAAATACGGGAACGACTATATTTTCCGATGGCTTAATGATCGATTCCGTGGCTTTTGTCGATCGGAATTATGTAAATGTGAATGCCCATGAGTTGGCGCATCAGTGGTTTGGGGATATGGTCACCGAGGTGGACGGCCATCACCACTGGCTACAGGAAGGCTTTGCCACGTATTATGCCCTCTTGGCCGAAAGGGAAATATTTGGGGACGAGTATTTTTATTGGAAGTTGTACGATTCGGCCAAAGAGCTGCAAAGACTTTCCAGTGATGGCAAGGGGGAGGCCCTGATTGATCCCAAGGCCAGTAGCCTAACTTTTTACGACAAGGGGGCATGGGCGTTGGTGATGCTTAAAGGTCTTGTTGGGGAAGCCGCTTTTAAATCCGGAGTACGTAATTATTTGAGGAAATATCAATTTAAGAATGTAACCATAACCGATTTTTTAGCTCAAATGGAGCAGGAAAGCGGGAAGGATTTATCCGATTTTAAAAGGACCTGGTTGGAGGGCACTGCATTTCCGGAGTTACAAACACAAAAAATATTGATGGATTCCTCTCCTACAATTGCTGCGTTCTATGCGCTGCAGCGAGAAATGACGGCAAGTTCAGGGAACAGTGAAACAATCATTCAGCGGTATTGGGATAGAACCAATTCCGTCCTGTTGAAAAGGAAAATTGTGGAACGGTACTATAAGTCCCTGTCAAAAGACCTTATCCGGCAGGCCTTTGAAAGTAACGATATCGGGATTAGGCAGGCGCTGGCCGTTACCATGGACAAGATTACGCCCGACGTGAAACCAGGGTTTGAATCCTTGTTGAGCGATAAAAGCTACGTTACCATTGAGAATGCGCTCTATAAACTTTGGATCTATTTTCCAGGGGATCGGGTCAAATATTTGGATAGCACCCAGGGTATCGTGGGATTTACGAATAAAAATGTACGTTTGTTATGGCTTACTTTGGCCTTGTTGACCAAGGATTATCAGGTAAGCGAAAAACCAAAATATTACCAAGAATTGAGCGGATATACCTCGCCAAAGTACTCCTATGAGGTGAGGCTTGGTGCATTTCAGTATTTAGAGGAAGGAATTGGTTTCTCCGATCAAAACCTTAAGGATCTAATTAACGCATCGATCCACCATAACTGGCAATTTAGAAAACAGGCTCGAGCCCTTTTGGATAGACTTTTGGAAGACCCCGGGTATAGGAAGAAATTGGTCAAAATATCCAAGGAACTAAAAGGGGACGAATTACGTTATATATTAAATCAACTGGAGAAAGTATGAGGGCAATGGTAATTTCGGGTGGGGCCAGCAAGGGTGCTTTTGCAGGGGGCGTTGCCCAGTATTTGGTACAGGAGCTCAAATACGATTATGACCTATTTTTGGGCACTTCCACCGGGAGCCTTCTTATTTCCCATTTTGCCCTTAAGAAAATCGAAAAAATTAAATCGGTCTATACCTCTGTGAATCAGGACAGTGTTTTCAGCAATTGCCCGTTTAAAGTGCAAAAAAAATACGGGGCGGACAATATAAAAATTGATCATTTTAATGTGCTCAAAAATTTTTACCGGGGCAGTAAGACCTTTGGGGAGAGCTATAACCTCTTAGAACTAATAAAAAAGACCCTTACTGTAGAAGAGTTTAATACACTTAAGAAAGACCCGGTTGATATCGTGGCCACGGTATCCAATTTGTCCCTAAACCAAGTGGAATATATTTCCATTAAGGATTGTACCTATGAGGAATTTTGTGAATGGATATGGATATCCTGTAACTATACCCCATTTATGACCTTGGTAAAGAAGAATGGATGCGAATATGCCGATGGCGGGCTGGGTAGTATGGTCCCCATAGAGGAAGCCATAAAACGGGGAGCTACGGTAGTGGATGCCATTATTTTGCAGACCGAAGTCACCCTAACCAACCGCATGCCCTCCAAGAACGTATTTTCCCTGCTTACCAGTATGTTCGGATTTATGTTAGATCGGATTGAAAACCAAAATATACGGATAGGCAAGTTTGTAGCCAATCACAACAACGCGATTATCAATTTTTACTATACCCCTACGGTGCTTACTACAAACGCCCTCATTTTCAACAAGGAAAAAATGACGGCCTGGTGGGAAAGCGGATATAATTTTGCCAAGCATAAGAACTTGGAGACTAATCAAATTGAATTGGAATGAGAGCATTGGTCATTAGCGGTGGTGGCAGCAAGGGCGCCTTTGCAGGAGGGGTGGCCCAATACTTAATGGAGGTAGAAAAGCGCAATTACGAAATCTTGGTGGGAACCTCCACCGGTAGTTTGCTGATTCCGCATTTGGCCCTCAACAATCTCGGAAAACTTTATGATATCTATACCAATGTTAACCAGCTTTCAATTTTTAGTTTAAATCCCTTTATCGTCCGTAAAAGAGGGGATAGGGAATATGTTTCCATAAATTTTCTCGCCTCCATTTTACAATTTATTAAAGGAAAAAGAACCTTTGGGGAAAGCAAGGCGCTCAGAAGGACGGTCCGAAGAAATTTCACCGTAGAGGAATATCAACAAATCCTGAAAAATAAATCCGAGGTTGTGGTAACGGTTTCCAATCTTTCCAAAAATAGGGTAGAATACAAATGTATTAAGGATTTTAGTTATGATGAATTCTGTGATTGGATATGGATTTCCTGTAATTACATACCGTTCATGTCCCTGGCCAAAAAGGATGGTTTTGAATACGGGGACGGGGGGTTGGGATGTGTAGTCCCCATCCAGGAGGCTATTCGGCGGGGGGCCACGGAGATAGATGCCATTATCCTGGAATCGGAGAACATGGAGCGCAATAAGGTTCTGGGTAAAAATCCGTTTTCACTTATGTTGAGCATTTACGGATTTGTCCTAGATCAAATTGAATATCACGATATTTCCGCGGGAATTCTGACTGCCGAACATCTGGGGGTAAAACTCAATCTGTATTACACTCCGACCAAATTGACCGAGAATTCATTGGTTTTCAATAAAAAGTTGATGACAAAATGGTGGCTCCAGGGTTTCAGCTATGCCGAAACTAAATTTATGGACTTAGGGGAACCCCTACCATAATTCCCGGATTTCCTTTTTTATGTATGCAAGTGCGGTACCCGAGGGCGATGATTTTTCCATGGTATCGTTTAAAATATCTTCCCGCAATTTGTCCGCGGTATCCGTTTCGCTCATGGCTGCCTTGCGGATAGATTGTATGGTGGCGCTTTTGGCCGCCTTGATGATATTCCAACAATCATCGGTCATATAGATCTGTTGGGAAAGGTTGTGATCGAACTCTTTTTCGATGTTGTTTATCAAAAGACTCTCGTATTCATTCTTTTTGGTCGATTTTGGGGCTATTCTCACCACTAAACTCGGGATCGAGATTCTTTCCAAAAACAAGGCCATTCTTTCGTATGCCTGTAAGCGAATGGGCAGGATACTTTTTTGCGATTCCTTGTGCAATAAATATCTTCTTCGGCCTTCCTCGTTTTTGGTATGCATTTTAAAAAAATAAAACGCCACTACACCAGTAACGACCGCGGGTAATAGATAAGCAAAAAGTCTTAGGATTTCCTCTCCATTCATGTTTAAAAGCTTTTAGGTTTGATTTGATTTATGCTTGTAAAACGTGTGATTTTTGGAAAAAGTATGTGCCAATCCGAATATGGCCAACGCGCATGGGCCAACTTAACCTCGTGGAATTTTGAGAAACTGGGAATTAAATCAAAACTGCCTGTCCAATTGAGGCGAAGCGCTTTATCGGACAGGCAGGTTCTGGAAAATGTATTTTTATTTCTAGTTTTTATTCTTCATACTATTCCAAATATTCAGATAAAATTCGTTGAACTTTGGATATACCCGAATAAAGGTGGAGGTAGCCGTTCCAGGCTTCCCAATCGGCAGCAATCTGTCCTGTGGCACTTGATAGTCCTTATCGAGGACCTGGGCAATGGATGCGACCCTTTTTGCCGCGAGTTCCCATCCTTCTGGCCCTTGGCTTTCGATACCCACATCCATGGTCGGGTTATTGTTTACAACACTTGCTATCTTTCCTAAAAAGTCTTTGGCCTCTTTACCGGCAAGTTCGGTTTTGTTACCGGCGCCAAATAGAAAGGTATTTTTAAGCACAACGGTCACTGCGCCGTACTCTACGGTAATTTCGGCATTTTCGCCCAAAACCCTTTTAAAATCGGTAAGTACGGCAAGGGCGGTGGAATCGTTAGCGTTCAGGACATCCTTGATTTGACCCAGTTGAGCCTCTTTCAACTTAAGGCTTGTAAGGGTTTTGCTAATGTTATCCGATTTTTCCGTGGAGGCCGCGGTGAAATTGTTAAGGTTGTTCAGCAAGGAGGCATTCGTTTTTTGAACTTCCAACATTTGGGCTTCGAAAGAGGCTGCTTTTGCCTCGCTCACCTTTGCGCTTGTTTGTGATTCCGCAAGCTCTGACTGGGTTGTTCTAAGCTTTGCATTTAGGTCGTCTATTTCCTTTAGAAGGTCGCTCTTTTTCTGTGCATGGACCAAAGTAGTGGCCATCAATAAAACAATGACCGGAACGATAATTCTTTTCATCAGCGGGATCATATTAAGTTATTGTCAAAAAATTTAAAATCAATCTTTATGAATTAATGGGGCCAAAGCTAGCTATTTTTTAAGTTCCCTACAACAATACGTCCTTCACATCAAAATAAGTGCCAAAAGAAAGTTGTTTTACGCCATTAGATGCAATGGGCGGTAAATGAATGGGGGATTGCAAAAGCGAAAGCCCAACCACAAATGTTTATAAAAACTAAAATCGGCATTTTAGGAACTGGTATATTATGGTTAATTTCACCCTCTTGGAGGAGCATTTTAATTTGCAGAAATTGTGGAGAAATATTTAAAATTATTGAATGAGGCCCAAAAGGCACCGGTACTTCATAAAGACGGACCCCTCATGGTCATTGCAGGGGCCGGGTCTGGCAAGACCCGGGTGCTTACCTACCGTATTGCATACCTTATGGATCAAGGGGTCGATGCCTTCAATATTCTCGCACTGACCTTTACCAACAAAGCGGCAAAGGAAATGAAGAAGCGTATTGCCGAAATCGTGGGTGCATCCGAGGCCAAGAATCTTTGGATGGGCACTTTCCATTCCGTTTTTGCCAAATTATTGCGATTTGATGGGAGCAAGCTCGGGTTTCCCAGCAACTTCACCATTTACGATACCCAGGATTCCCAACGCCTTATCGCCTCGATCATCAAGGAAATGGGTCTGGACAAGGATATTTATAAATTCAAGCAGGTCCAGAATCGCATTTCATCCTACAAAAACAACCTGATCACCGTTAAGGCCTATATGAACAACCCCGAACTGGTCGAGGCCGATGCCATGGCCAAAAGACCAAGGATGGGGGAAATCTATCAAAATTACGTGGACCGGTGCTTTAAGGCCGGAGCCATGGATTTTGACGATCTTTTATTGCGGACAAACGAACTGCTGACCCGGTTTCCCGAGGTTCTGGCCAAATATCAGGATCGGTTTCGGTATATTTTGGTGGATGAGTACCAAGATACAAATCACTCCCAATACTTGATCGTCAAGGCACTCTCCGATAGGTATCAAAATATTTGTGTGGTGGGGGATGATGCCCAGAGTATTTATTCCTTTAGAGGGGCCAATATCAACAATATCCTCAATTTTCAACGGGACTACGAAAATGTGGGCATGTACCGATTGGAGCAGAACTATAGGTCCACAAAAAATATTGTGAACGCGGCCAACTCCATCATTGCCAAGAACAAGAATCAATTGGAGAAGGTGGTGTGGACCTCCAATGAGGAGGGCCCCGCGATAAAATTGCACCGGAGCGTCACCGATGCCGAGGAAGGGCGCTTTGTAGCAGGCTCAATTTTTGAGAACCGGATGCAGCACCAGTTGCCCAATGGCAATTTTGCGGTACTTTACCGTACCAATTCCCAATCTAGGGCTATTGAGGATGCCCTTAGAAAAAGGGATATTCCATATAGGATTTACGGCGGACTTTCCTTTTACCAGCGCAAGGAGATCAAGGATATTCTTTCGTACCTGCGACTGGTAATAAATCCAAAGGATGAAGAAGCCCTTAAACGGGTCATCAATTTCCCCGCTAGGGGGATAGGGCAAACAACCATTGATCGACTCGTTGTGGCTGCCAATCATTATGGGCGCTCCATATTTGAGGTGATGGAAAATTTGGACAAGATCGATCTTAAAATAAATTCGGGCACCAAACGTAAATTGGACGATTTTGTTACCATGATCAAGAGTTTCCAGATCATGAACGAAGGTGCGGATGCCTTCACGCTTTCCGAACATGTGGCCAAAAAAACCGGTGTTTTGTTGGAGTTCAAAAAGGATGGCACCCCGGAGGGAATCGCCCGGATGGAGAATATTGAAGAACTGCTGAACGGGATAAAGGATTTTGTGGAAGGCCAAAAGGAACTGGCAGATGCCACTGGGAGTATTTCAGAGTTTTTGGAAGATGTAGCCCTGGCCACCGATCTGGACAAGGATACCGGAGACGATGACCGTGTGGCACTGATGACCATTCACCTCGCCAAGGGCTTGGAATTTCCTTACGTCTACATAGTGGGCATGGAAGAGGATCTCTTTCCTTCGGCCATGAGCATGAACACCCGCAGCGAACTGGAGGAGGAACGCCGCTTGTTCTATGTGGCACTCACCCGCGCAGAGCAGCAGGCCTATCTTACCTACGCGCAGAATAGGTATCGATGGGGTAAATTGGTAGATGCCGAACCTAGTAGGTTTATTGAGGAAATCGATGAAAAATATATCGAAAACCTGACCCCGGTAGATAACTACCGCTTTAAACCCATGATCGATTCCGATATTTTTGGGGAAGTTGATAAAAGTAGATTTCGGCAGGACAAGCCTAAAAATGGTACGCCCCCAAGCCGGTTGAGCCCCAATGAGGCCCAATTGCGCAAACTTCGAAAATTAAAACCGGAACTGGCAACCCCGGTCGGGAACAAAAACACCATTGATCCCAATTTGGCGGAAGGTTCCCTGGTAAACCATACCCGGTTTGGCCGTGGGAAGGTACTAAAGATCGAAGGTGTTGGAAATGACAAAAAGGCCGAAATTCAATTTGAGCATGGCGACATCAAAAAATTATTGTTGAGGTTTGCCAAGCTGGAAGTGATTTCGTAAATAGCATTAACAATCAATCTTGCTCTTTCATATTTGACCTAACGAGTTCTATAAATTGAAATACATATGCAAAAATTCCTTTTTATTGGTATAGCGCTTCTGATAGTTGCCTGTTCCAACGAACCTAAAATTCCGACCGAAAACCCTTTGGTAAAAAGGGACACGGTAAACGTAGCCCAAAGGGCAAAGGAAATTCGTCAAAACACGGTCGCCAAGGTAGCGGATGGGCTAACATTGTCACTTTGGGCCTCGGATTCCTTGGCTCCTGATCCCATCGCTCTGTCCATTGACGATAAGGGAGACGTTTACCTTACAAGAACCAATAGGCAAAAGAATTCGGAATTTGATATTAGGGGACATCAAGATTGGATGACAGAATCCATAGGCCTTAAATCCGTGGAAGAACGAAGGGCTTTTTTACATAAAACCTTTGCACCCGAAAAAAGTGGGGAGAACGAGTGGTTAAAAGACCTTAATGGGGACGGGGTGCACGACTGGAAGGACCTTACCGTAGAACGCGAGGAAATTTGGAAATTGGAAGATACGGATGCGGATGGTCACGCGGATAAGGCTTCCCGAATCTTTAACGACTTGCACGAGGAAATAACCGATGTGGCAGGCGCCTTGTTGGTCCGGAAAAACGATGTATTTCTGGGAGCCGCCCCTGATATGTGGCGTTTACAGGATAAGAACGGGGACGGGGTATTGGAAGACAAGACATCCATTGTCCATGGGTTTGGTATTCATATTGGGTTTGGTGGCCACGGCATGTCCGGTGCCGTAGAAGGTCCGGATGGCAAGATCTATTGGGGAATAGGGGATATAGGGGCAAATCTTACCGCCATGGATGGTAGCACCTATGAATACCCCAATGAAGGGGTAATCGTGAGATCCAATCCGGATGGGAGCGATTTTGAAGTTTTTGCACATGGACTCAGGAACACCCACGAATTCGTTTTTGACAAATACGGCAACATCATTAGTTCGGACAATGATGGCGACCATGCAGGAGAGAGCGAACGTTTGGTTTATATTGTAGATGGTTCGGATGCCGGATGGCGGGCCAATTGGCAATATGGAAAATATACAGATCCCAAGAACAACGGCTACAATGTTTGGATGGGCGAAAACATGTACAGTGCTAGGTGGGACGGGCAAGCCGCTTATTTTATTCCGCCGATAAGAAACTACCATAACGGTCCAACGGGAATGGTCTATAATCCGGGTACCGCCTTGGGCTCTAAATGGAAAAACAGCTTTTTTCTTGTTGAGTTCGTCGGTAATCCCACCCGATCCCACATTTGGAACTTTACGTTGAAGCCCGATGGGGCCTCGTTTGTATTTGACAAGGAAACGGATGTCCTGAGCGGTATTCTACCTACCGGAATCCGCTTTGGACCGGACGGTGCCCTCTACGTTGCCGATTGGATCAATGGGTGGAACACCAAGAATTACGGCAGGGTATGGAAATTGGACGTGGATGCCGCGGATAATGACCTGGCCGAGGAACGTAAAAAAACCGAAAGCCTTATGCAGTTGGATTATGGGGAGCAATCTGTTGACGAATTGTACGATCTACTTTTTTATGCGGATATGCGCATTCGGCAGAAAGCTCAATTTGAGTTGGCAAATAGGGGAAGGAAGGGAGGAGAAGTTTTTAAAAAGGCCATTGCACAAAGAAAAAATCAACTGGCCCGCATACACGGCATTTGGGGCTTGGGCCAATTGGCCGCCCAGGACGCTTCCTATGCGGAGAACTTTATCCCGTTGTTGGAAGATATTGACCCCGAGATAATAGCCCAGGCAGAAAAAGTTATCGGTGATGTAAAATACACCCAAGCTGGTGAACAACTTGTACCCTTATTGGAAAATAAAAATGCACGGGTTCAGTTTTTTGCCGCACAAGCCTTGGGTCGAATTAAGTTCAAGGAAGCAGCTACCCCAATACTGACCATGTTGGAAAAGAACGACGACAAGGATCTTTACCTAAGATATGCCGGGGTATTGGCCCTATCGCGCATCGGGGACATAGATCCCATTATCGCCTTGACGGGAAATCCGAACAAATCATTGCGATTGGCAGCGCTATTGGTACTTAGGAAGTTGAGAAGCCCCTATGTTGCCAAATTTCTGAATGACAAGGACGAGTACATAGTGACCGAGGCCGCGAGGGCCATCAACGACGACCTGTCCATCGAATCCGCACTACCCCAATTGGCAGCGGTGTTGGGAGAGGTTAAATTTACTTCGGAACCCTTATTGAGAAGGGCGATCAATGCCTGTCTTAGGGTAGGAGGCGACCAAGAAATGAAGTTGCTGATCGATTTTGCCAACCGAAAGGATATACCTGCGGAGCTTAGGGCAGAGGCTTTGGCCACCCTGGGCGTTTGGGCAAATCCATCACCATTGGATAGGGTAGATGGTAGATACAGGGGTGAAATAAAACGGGATGCCGGCCCGGTAGTTGCCAAGGTAAAGGCAAATATGAAAAATTTCCTTCAGGAAAAGGACCCGGTGGTCTTGGTAGCCATTGCACAGATGTTGGGCAACTTGGGTATTTCCGACTACAATTCCGATTTGGCCCACATATTTATAACCAATGTAAACCCGGATGTACGGTCGGCAATGCTCCTCGCCTTAGGTCAATTAAACTTCAAGGATATGGAACCTTTGGTGAAAAAGGGAATGGGGGATAAGGATCAGGAAGTTAGGACCACAGCGGTAGGCTTGATCAGTGAATTGGACATTTCCAAAGAAAAGCTCCCATCGGTAATAGACCCAATATTCAAAAGCGGAACTACAAGGGAACAACAAGAAGTACTCCATGTTTTGGGCGGGCTGCCTATAGAGAAAAGCGCCCCCGTTTTGGAAGGATTATTGGACCAATTGGCCAAAGGGAAGCTCTCACCGGATATTACCTTGGACCTTATGGAAGCTGTTAATGCGACAAAATCCGCAGCTTTGATCGCACGCTTGGCTCCCTTGGAGAAAAATGGGACAACGGTAGATGCTTTTAAGGAAACACTTTATGGAGGAAATGGACGTCAGGGCTGGAACTATTTTATGAACAGCAGTGCGGGCCAATGTGCCCGTTGCCATTCCATAAACGGCCAAGGAGGTACGGTTGGACCTCCATTGCAACATATTGGATCTAATTTGAGCAGGGAACAAATACTACAGGCGATGATCGAGCCAAGTGCACGATTGGCCCCAGGCTATGGATCGGTTACCTTGGAACTCAAGGACGGACAAAAAGTAACGGGAGTACTATTGGAAGAACGCAAGGACGAATTGATCTTGCAAACATCGCAGGCAGAACCTTTGGAAGTTCCATTGGCAAGAATTGTAACACGCACCAATATTCCATCAAGTATGCCCCCCATGGGCAGTGTTATGTCCAAAAGGGAAATAAGGGATATGGTAGAGTTCTTGGCTAATATGAAGTAGGGGCAAAAGCAATATCTAAATTATGGCAGAGTTTATTAAAATATATCCAGAGAACCCCAATCCCAAGGAAATTAAGAGGGCAGTGGACATTTTGCGCAAGGGAGGATTGGTCATTTACCCTACGGACACGGTTTATGGTTTGGGCTGTGATATCACCAATACCAAAGCTTTGGAACGGATAGCCAGAATTAAGGGAATTAAGCTTGCCAAGGCCAATTGGTCCTTTGTCTGTGCCGATTTGAGCAACCTATCCGACTATGTAAGGCAAATTGATACCCCAACCTTTAAAATATTAAAGCGGGCACTACCAGGCCCTTATACTTTTATTCTACCAGGCAACAATAGCCTTCCTAAAGAATTTAAGAAGAAAAAGACCGTAGGTATTCGGGTTCCGGACAATGCAGTGGCGAGAGCTTTGGTGACCGGATTGGGAAATCCCATTGTATCGACCTCCATTCGTGATGAAGATGAATTGTTGGAATATACCACCGACCCGGAGCTTATATTTGAAAAATGGGAAAAGTTGGTGGACTTGGTAATCGATGGGGGATATGGCGATAACGTGGCCTCCACGGTAATCGACCTTTCGGAACAAGAGCCCATTGTGATACGGGAGGGCAAGGGAAGCCTAGATGTTTTATAAACGGAAATTATATTTTGGGATAAAAAAAAGCCCCGACAGTAATTGTCAGGGCTTTTTTAGATCTAAAAAATCTTATTAATTTATTTTTGGGTCTTTCATACCCTCTTCGATCATGCTATAGAACTGGTCGATTTTTGGAAGTACTACGATACGTGTTCTTCTGTTTTTCGCCCTGTCGGCAGCGTTGTCATTAGCGACCAATGGAATATACTCACTTCTACCGGCGGCTGTCATACGCTTTGGATCAACTCCATAATCGTTTTGAAGTACCCTTACAACTGCGGTTGCACGTTTAACGCTCAAGTCCCAGTTATCCAACAAGACCCCTTTTCTGTAAGGAACGTTATCGGTATGGCCTTCTACCATAAATTCAAAATCGGGCTTGTTGTTTACAACCTTGGCTACCTTGCCCAAGACCTCTTTGGCACGGCTTGTAACATTGTAGCTACCACTACTGAACAATAATTTGTCGGAAATGGACACGAAAACAACTCCTTTTTCAACACTGATTTCGATATCGGTATCGTCCATATTGCCAAGAACTCCCTTTAAACTTTGTACCAAGGATAGATTCACGGAATCCCTTCTGGTAATGGCGTTCTGTAACTTTCTTATGGTAAGGTCTTTTTCCTGAAGGCTTTCCAAGGATTTCTCCAAGTTTGCAGCGCCTTTGGAAGTAAGGGTAGTCAGGTTTCCCATATTGTTGATGAGCTCCTGATTGTTGGCCTTAAGGAAATTATTTTGATCTTCTAATGCTTTTAAACGGGAAGCGTTTGTCGCTTTCTCAGACAAACAGTCGTTCAATTTAACCGTTGCAGAATTCAACAAATCTTGAGTTGACTTTTGCTTGGCCTCCAAATCAGCATATTTCTTTTGTGATACGCAAGAGGACAACAATAAAGCAGCCCCTAAACATCCTAAAATTATTTTCTTCATAATTGTAACTGTATTTTTATTTACTGTTTGTTAATCGGTTGCAAAATTAGCCAAAATGTAATGCACCATGAGTGCAAATTAGTTAATCTTTTACTAAAATGTTAAATTTTTTTATATGATTAACAAAATGGGACCAAACGATGGATTTTGTGGCGTAGTACTTTAACATAAAATTGGTTTTTTCACGCTTGTGGTACATTTTTTTGAAATGTCTATAGAAACTAGCATGTGCCCGTATGATCGCAAAACAGTGGTTGCCCTTTAGCTGGAAAATAAATCTCAATCCCGCAATTCCATCCAATAGCAATCTCATGAAAATAATTGGAAAGGCTTTTTTTCGAGGCAGGTTTTTGGTGATGGAGTAAAGCGAATTCCTGAAATTGAGATACGTTTTTTTCGGGTTCATATTGCTCAGGGTAGAACCGCCAAGGTGGTACACATGGGATGTTCCTACATAGAAAACCTTATGCCCATGGTTTTGTGCCCTCCAACAAAGATCTACCTCTTCCTGATGGGCAAAATAATCCTCGTCAAAGCCTCCTAATTCCCTAAACACCTCACTTTTGATAAACATACACGCCCCTGTGGCCCAAAAGATCTCCGTGATATCGTCATATTGCCCACAGTCCTTTTCCAAGGCTTGGAAAATACGGCCTCGGCAGAAGGGGTAGCCCAACTGATCGATAAACCCACCGGCGGCCCCGGCGTATTCAAAGTAATCCCTTCGTTTTAAGTCCAGGATTTTCGGCTGTAGAATGGCGGCCTGGGGAAAATCGCGAAAGGCCTTTTTTATCGCTACCAGCCAATCCTTGGTAACTTCGACATCGGAATTCAGCAAACAAAAGATATCCGCATTTACGGACTTTAATGCGTCGTTATAACCCTTGGAAAACCCTCCATTTATCGGGTTTTGTATAATTTTAATGGTGGGAAAGGCAGATCTGACGAATGCCACGGACCCATCGGAAGAAGCGTTGTCGGCGACATAAATATCGGCATCCCCCGAATGTTCAATGATTGATGGCAAGTATTCCCTTAAAAGGGCTTCCCCGTTCCAATTAAGTATGACGATCGCTATTTTTGGCATTGAAACAAGGCTGAATTCATTCCGGCTGGAATCGATTTTATTGGAATAATGATACTACTTTTTGAAGCCCACAAATTAACGGCTAAAATCAGGAAGTTGCCTTAAAAATGTATATTTTTCTTCTTCAAAGTCCATTTTGCAATAAAAATGTTCCAATCCATTGCTTACCATTAGATAATTTGCCCTTAATTTCATATTGTACTTCGCAATTTGATCAAAAACGGCTTGATTGATTTTGGTTCCGGGGGATTTACATTCCACCAGAATTTCTATGCTCGCATCCGGATTGAAAACCACAATATCGTATCTTTTTTTTAAGCCGTTCAGCTGTAACTGCTTTTCTACATTGACAAGGCTTTGGGGGTAATTTTTGTCGTTTATCAATTGATGGACGATATGCTGTCGCACCCATTCTTCAGGTTGGAGTACAACGAACTTTTTACGGATCACATCAAAAATGTGGATTTTATTTTCGCTATTTTTGAATCGAAAGCTATAAGTGGGAAAGTTCAATTGCCGCATGGCGCAAATTTGATGATTTTTTTTGGATGGATGAAGTAAAACAGATGGTGACCGATATTCGGAACGGAAAAATTAGTCCCGTATATCTTCTTTTTGGGGAAGAGCCTTATTATATCGACAAAATATCGGAATTTATAGAAAACAACGTCCTAACCGAAGAGGAGCGGGGGTTCAACCAGATGGTGCTTTACGGCAAGGAGGTGACCGTTGAGGATATTGTGGGCAATGCAAAGCGTTATCCCATGATGGCCGATCGGCAAGTGGTCCTTGTAAAGGAAGCCCAACACCTTTCCAGGACCATTGATACCCTTAGTCTGTATGTGGATAATCCACAACCCACCACTGTACTGGTACTCTGTTATAAGTACGGGAAACTGGATAAGCGAAAAAAATTGTACAAATCGGTCCAGAAAATGGGAGTTCTTTTTGAAAGTAAAAAGCTCTATGAAAACCAGGTTTCGGATTGGATTCGCAAAGTACTGCAAGGCAAGGGATATCAAATTGCGCCAAAGGCAGCCCTATTATTGGTGGAGTTTTTGGGAACCGACCTGAGCCGGATAGATAACGAGTTGGAAAAGTTGCAATTGGTACTGCCAAAGGGAAAAGAGATTACCCCATCGGATATTGAGGAACATATAGGAATCAGCAAAGATTTCAACAATTTCGAATTAAAGAAGGCCATTGGGGAACGCAACGTGGTAAAGGCTACCCAGATCATCCTGTATTTCGCCCAGAATCCCAAGGATAACCCCTTTGTGGTCACCGTTTCCCTACTGCATAATTTTTTTTCCCAGTTGTTGCAATACCATGGGCTTTCCGACCATTCTCCCAAAAATGTGGCGAGTGCTTTGCGGATCAATCCGTATTTCGTAAACGAATTCCAAACGGCAGCAAGAAATTACCCCATGAAAAAGGTGAGCCATATTATTTCCCAATTGCGGGAACTAGATCTCAAAGGAAAAGGCGTGGGGGCCAACAGCTTGTCCGAAACAGACCTACTGAAAGAGCTTTTAGTAAAAATAATGTAGGTCCGTTACAGGATTATTTTTTGTCAATGCTATATTTCCCAGGTCCCAACAAAAATATGAGGATAAAGAACGTGAGGAAGAGCAAGGCCAATTCCTTGGATTTAAAGGTATCGGCTCCGTGGTGCACAAAAGAGATCACTGCCATCATGATTATGGTAGGAACCGCCGCCCAACGGGTTTTGATACCTAAAATCACCAAAATGGGGCAAACAACTTCTCCGATAACCGCAAGGAATAGGGAAGGGGCCGCACCAATTCCCAACGGATCTGCAAATTCAAGATTGCCACCCAATATTTTTTGAAGCTTGGGTAAACCGTGGGTCAATAACATAGCGGATGGGGCAATACGCAGTATGGCCAAAGCAATATCGTTTTTTAAGGCACTTTTCATATTTCTATGGGATTTTGAGGTTAAAATAGTAAGGTTAAGGGGCTCAATTTATCTAGGGTAATTATTAAAACTTAATATCAGCGCAATTTGGGATAATCTACAGGGTTGGACTCGTGCATGATCGAATAAACTTTTTCAAAAATATCCTCGGCATTGGGCTTTGAGAAATAGTCTCCGTCAGTAGAAAAGGCCGGTCTATGTGCTTTGGCTGATAAAGTTTGGGGAGCGCTGTCCAAATATGCGTACCCTCCCTGTTTTTCCACAATTTCCTGAAGCAGGTAAGCGGAGCAGCCTCCTGGAACATCTTCATCCACGACCAGTAAACGATTCGTCTTTTTAACGCTCTTCACCGTATCATGTCGCAGGTCAAAAGGGAGCAGGCTCTGGGCGTCGATGACCTCTGCATCTATACCGACTTCTTGAAGTTCACGCGCCACCTGTACCACGATTCTCAAGGTAGATCCGTAGGAGACCAGGGTAATGTCCGTACCCTTGCGAACCGTTTCCACCACCCCGATCGGGGTGCAGTTTTCTCCCAGGTTTTTGGGCTTCGCTTCCTTCAGGCGATAACCGTTTAGACTTTCGATCACCAGTGCGGGCTCGTCGCTTTTCATAAGGGTATTGTAGAATCCGGCCGCCTTTGTCATATCCCTGGGTACCAGGACATACATTCCCCTTAAGAGATGTACCATGGCGCCCATGGGCGACCCGGAGTGCCAAATGCCCTCTAATCTATGTCCCCTGGTACGTACGATCAATGGTGCCTTCTGCTTTCCTACGGTTCTATACAGCATGGTGGCAAGATCATCGCTCAAGGTCTGTATGCCGTAAAGGATGTAGTCCAGATATTGTATTTCAGCTATGGGCCTCAATCCCCTTAACGCCAATCCAATACCTTGGCCTATGATCGTAGCTTCCCTAATCCCAGTATCGGAAACACGCAATTCCCCATACTTCTTTTGAAGGCCTTCCAGACCTTGATTAACATCGCCTATTACCCCGCTATCTTCACCGAAAATGAGCGCTTCCTGGTATTTGGCAAATAGTTTGTCAAAATTATCGCGCAATATGACCCTACCGTCCACCATTTCGGGATCTGATGTGTAGCTTGGTTTGACCTCCTGAACCGCAGTGGCCCTATTTGGTAATTCATTGTAAAGATGGGAACTGTATTTGGGCTCCATATCTTTAAAGAACTGATCTATCCATTGGGAAAGCGCCAATTTTTCGGGGGTATCCTCTCCTAAAAGGTATCGCAATGATTTTCTGGCCATGGAGGCGAGGTCTTTTTTGGACGGTTCCTCAATGGCGATAAGATCATTTTTTATTTTAGTAATAAAGGTTCTGTTTGGACTGTTGGTGGCAAGGGTGTCCAATACTGCCACCAAGGACTTCTTTTTTTGCTTTAGTGGCTTTATAAACTCGTCCCAAGCTTCTTTTTTGGCATTTCGAACTTCCCTTCTGATGGATTTTTCCAACGTGCTTAGCTCCTCTTCGGTAGAAATCCCATTCTCCAAGATCCATTCCTTAAAACGCTTGTTGCAATCGTTCTCCCGTTCCCATTCCAATTGTTCCTCGCTCTTGTACCTTTCGTGGGAACCCGATGTGGAATGTCCTTGGGGCTGGGTCAGTTCCGTTACGTGAATAATTACGGGGACATGTTCTTCCCTGGCAATGTCCGAGGCATTTTCATAAGCGTGGATTAAAGCGGTATAGTCCCATCCCTTTACCTTTAGCAGCTCATAGCCATCGTCCTTGTCGTCTCGCTGAAAACCGGATATGATTTTGGAAATATCCTCTTTGGTGGTCTGATACTTGGCCGGTACGGAAATCCCGTATCCATCGTCCCAAACACTGATTACCATAGGTATCTGTAGTACGCCCCCTGCATTTAAAGCTTCGAAAAAGAGCCCTTCGCTCGTGCTGGCGTTGCCTATGGTACCCCATGCAACCTCGTTGCCGTTCTGGGAAAATTTTTCGGAATTTGGGATATTTAAATTCCTGTATATTTTTGAAGCCTGGGCAAGCCCCACAAGTCGAGGCATTTGCCCTGCCGTACAAGAAATATCGGCACTGCTGTTTTTTTGGGCCGTAAGGTCTTTCCAACTGCCATCCTCGTTAAGGCTGTGCGTGCCAAAATGCCCCCCCATTTGCCTACCGGCACTCATAGGTTCCTTTGCAAGATTGGTTGTGGCATACAGTCCGTGGAAGAAATCTTTTGGTTTTAGAAGATCCAGAGCCATCATAAAAGTCTGATCCCGATAATAGCCGCTGCGAAAATCACCATCTTGAAAAGAACGGGCCATCGCCAATTGTGGCAGCTCTTTCCCGTCCCCGAATATTCCGAACTTGGCTTTGCCAGTAAGTACTTCCCTGCGACCTAATAAACTGCACTCCCTACTTGTAACGGCAATTTCATAATCCTTAAGGATTTGATTCTTAAAATCATTGAAGGAAATATCGTTGCTAGTTTTAGGTTCGGATTTCATTGGGAGTCAACATTTTCAACAAAAATATCAAATATCGATGACCCCTGCAATTTAGAGAAGTTGCAACGGCCTAAAAGTTATCACTTTTTATCAAGTGAAACTTTATAAATTCATTAATGGGTTGAAAAACAGCTGACAAATTAGAACCATTGTCGGTTAAAGAGCCCCAACAGTGTTTTGGGGCTAAGGGTTATGACGAATCGTATTTTTTCGGCATAGTTGGGCTGCGCTATTTCCCACCCGTTGTTGGAGTATACCGGAAAATACAGTTCAAAATAATCGGTGAGCAAATTTAACCGTACCCCGGAATCATAGACGAATACCGCGTTTTCGTTCTTGTTTTTTACGAACCCCAAATCGCCATAAAGTTCTATCCAACGCCATACGTTAACACTTGTATTTGTGGTGGCCATCCAATCGTTGGCATAGGGATAAGCTAATTTGGATTTGAAACCGCCCTCAGCAATAATGATCTGTTGGCTGGAGATTCCCGAATCTTCCGACCTTCCTATGTAGTTATAGTCAAAGAGGTAATCCGTGGGGCGATCCAATGCAAAGCTAAAATAATCGGAATCGGTGGTATTCCTTAGAAACTTGCCTGCGAACAATCGAATATTGAACTGCATATTATTGTCAAACAGCCTTCTGTATTCTACGTTAAACGCTATTTTAGTGAATTCGCTGGACTGTTGGGCATCGGCAAACCAGGACATATAATTTATGATTCCATTGTTGGTTCTAATAAATCTGGCATCAAATACGCTATAATCCGGATCGGTATCAATATTCAAGGTGGGGTTTACGTTACGAAACACGTTAACGTATCTAAAGATGAGCGCACTTCTTTTATTGGACATCAGATCGTCGGGTTTCCAACCAAATCCTATGGAAGGGGTAACCGTTGAGTAACGTGAATCTACCTCAAAATGGGAAGTTGATCCCCCTAGGGAATAGTTGGTGACATAAAACCCGGTCTTACCGTGATAGTGGCGATAATTTAACCTCCCATATCCAATGAACGACTTTTCCTTGGGGGCATAGGATGGGGAAAAATCCCATTGAAATGGTTTTTCCAGAAAGGTCTTGTTGTGGACCCTCAGTCCCGGGGAAAGGCCATCGTAAATATTAAAACTAAGAACCGGGACGTAAAATATTTGGTTGTAATAGGGGTCTTCAATATCCTTGTAAAACTGGAATTTTAATTTCTTGTTGCTCGATAGGAATCCGTTAAGGGTCTTCCAGTTATCGCGTTGGTTGTACTCAGGTATCCTTTGGTCGTAATTGAGCACCAAACGGTCCTCGTCCCCCCTTGGAATTGTAAACGTTTTCTGGGTGGTAATATTCGGAAACCAATATTTGGAAACCACACTGTCGTTTTCAAGGCCGAACAGGGAAATCGGCACATTTGTCCCTTGTTTGTTTTTTAGGGTGACCTGTAAGGAATCCGGTGTTTTAACTACCTTTTTTATCTTAAAATCTATTTTGTTATCGGTGGTCACATACTCGTTAAAAAACCAATGGATATCCTTATCCGTAGCCTTGCTCAAGATATTTTCAAAATCTTGAGGGGTTACGGGTTTTAGACTGTAGTCCTTATAAAAAGTCTTGATACCTTCATCTATTTTGCCTTTTCCGATATAGTCGGACAGATAGGCCAATCCCAATCCAGCTTTATAAGGATTTGCAATTTTTTGATTGAACTTGATCAAGGAGTCGTTGGATACGGAAAGGGCCTGATCCAGGTTTTTTCGTGCGGTTAGGGTGTAAAGAAGCGGATATTGCTCATTAAAATCCACTTGCGCCAAATGAAAACTTCGCACTCCCCAAATTTTGGACAGTTTGCCCAAGAGCTTCTGATCCGGATAATAGGTTTCCACATAATGGAACATTAGATAGTTTACAATGGCATCGTTCACCCACTCTTCCTTTCTTGGGTTTAGGAACATGGTCTCGCGCATCCAGCTGTATAGAGCCGTTTTTAGGAACTTCATTTCGAATTGAAACTGCTCCCCATAGGGCCTAATGAAGGAGGGCAATTGGTTAATTCCATACAAGGGATTTTTATCGTAATCCAGTTCGCTTACCAAGAGTTGTTGATGGGGATATTTCCCGAGATTTTCACTTAAAAATTCCGAAACCTTAAGGATGGATACGCCTCTAAGCACTTCTTCATAATTGACGGTCTCGATATCGGTTACCGTGGTCAGGGTTGGGGTTACGTGAGTAGTGAATGTTTTGGCCGGACTCAAAATAATTTCGCAGCTTTTGCGGTTGGTGCCCTTTAAGGTTGCCTGTTGCGTGCTTGTAAATTTGGTGTTACCTATATCGTCAAAATTGGTGGTTAGAAAAAGCCTTTCCGGGTAGGTAAGATCCACAATGGTATTGGTTATGCCCGTATAAAGGTCTTCCAAATTCTTGTTTGAATACAGTTGCCATTCCCCGTTGTAGACGGCGGGGGTAAGGTACCAATCCTTAAGATAGTAGCCATACCACTTGTCATAACCGTAAGGGGTGTACTTATTGGGGGGGAGCTTTACATTATAGGTAAGAAAGATTTTCACCGAATCCTTGGGAGCAAGGGAATGGTTCAATTTAAACTTTATCAGGTCTACTTCCGGACTTCGCTCCCATTGCAGGCCCTTATATTCATTATCTACGGCACTGATTATTTGGGTAGATCCACGATCTTTTTCCTTGGCAAGGTGAAGGCTCTTCTTAAACTCTTCTTCAAAACGATGTGCGAGCGGTGTTTTTTTGCTCACGTAGGCATTGGCCCAATCATTGAAATAAAGCACCGTTAGGGTGTCCTGGGAATCGTTGACATAGGTAAATTCCTGTTGAATCCCCATTTCATGGGTATCCCCGTCCAAAGTGGCCATTACCCTGTTGAGGTGCTGTCCTTTAGTGGTAAGAAAGCCCAGGATTATAAATAGAAAACCTAATATTTTAGGAAGAGTTTCAATTTTGTTTTGGAGCATGTGGAATTTAGAAATTGGGGCTAAATATACGTTCTTTATAGAAAGCATCGATGATTTCCACCACCTCTTCTTCCGTATCGGCAAGGGTGATCAGATCTAAGTCGTGTGGACTGATATTGCCCATGGCCAACATCGTTTGTTTTATCCAATCCAATAGGCCCTTCCAAAAATCCGAACCTACAAGCACGATGGGAAACTTTTCTATTTTATTGGTTTGGATCAGGGTGATGGCCTCAAAAAGTTCGTCCAGGGTACCAAACCCACCAGGCATAACTACAAATCCTTGGGAATACTTTACGAACATGACCTTGCGGACAAAAAAATAATCGAAATCCAAACTTTTATCGGCATCGATATAGGGGTTGTCGTGCTGTTCAAAAGGGAGGTCTATGTTAAGGCCCACAGAGGTGCCGCCCGCCAAATGGGCACCCTTGTTGCCAGCTTCCATGATTCCGGGCCCCCCACCTGTGATAATGCCATATCCTGCCTCTGCAATGCTTTTTGAAATTTTTACCGCCAGCTCATAATAGTGATCCCCTTCCTTGGTGCGGGCAGAACCAAAAATGGAGACGCAGGGACCTATGACACTAAGTTTTTCATAGCCGTTTACAAATTCGCCCATGATCTTGAAAATGGCCCAAGAATCGTTGGTCTTTATTTCGTTCCAGCCTTTATGGTGTTGTTCTTTTCTCATTTTATAACTTATAAGTTGATAGTTGTTGATTAATAGTTTCACATGCTTCGACTGCCAATGCTTACTGGCTACTGGCTATGGCCGACTGTTTACTTATTAATTCTTGTCGCAAAAACTTTGCCGTATAACTCTTTTTATCCTGTGCAACCTCCTCCGGGGTGCCCTGTGCAACGATCCTACCTCCCCCACGGCCTCCTTCATATCCGATGTCCAGGATAAAATCCACCATTTTTATAACATCCATATTGTGCTCTATGACAAGTACTGTATTTCCCTTGTCCACCAATTTGTTCAATACCTCCATGAGCACCCTTATGTCCTCAAAGTGGAGCCCGGTTGTAGGTTCGTCGAGGATATAAAATGTGTTGCCGGTATCCCTCTTGGAAAGTTCGGTGGCCAATTTTATGCGTTGTGCCTCACCGCCCGAAAGCGTTGTGGATTGTTGCCCTAGGGAAATATACCCTAGTCCAACGTCCTTGATGGTCTTTAATTTTCTATAGATCTTGGGAATGTTCTCAAAAAACTCCACACTTTCGTTTATGGTCATTTCCAGTACATCGGCTATGGATTTGCCCTTATATCGGATCTCAAGGGTTTCCCTATTAAAGCGTTTGCCGTTACAGGTTTCGCATTCCACATACACATCCGGCAGAAAGTTCATTTCAATGACCCTTAGACCTCCGCCTTGGCAGGTCTCACAACGTCCCCCCTTTACATTAAAGCTAAAACGCCCCGGCTTATAGCCTCTTATCGCCGCTTCCGGGGTCTTGGTAAATAAACTTCGTATTTCACTAAAAACCCCGGTGTAGGTCGCCGGATTGGAGCGCGGGGTCCTACCAATAGGGGATTGGTTAATGTCGATTACCTTGTCCACATATTCAAGGCCTGTTATTTTTTTGTAGGGCATTGGTTTTTTTACCCCGTTAAAATAATGGGCGTTCATGATAGGATAGAGGGTCTCGTTTATCAGGGTAGATTTTCCACTGCCCGAAACTCCCGTGACCCCGATCATTTTTCCGAGCGGAAATTCCGCGGTAATATTTTTGAGGTTGTTGCCGGTACATCCGCTCAAGGCAATGCTATGGCCGTTGCCGCTTCTCCTTTTTTCGGGTACGGGGATTTCCTTTTTTCCTGTAATATAATCTGCGGTAAGGGTTTGATGGTTTTGGAGGTCGTTTGGTGTTCCATGGGAGATGATCTCACCTCCATGTTTACCTGCCCTTGGTCCAATATCGATAACATAGTCGGCGTTCTCGATCATGTCCCGATCGTGTTCTACCACGATTACGGAATTGCCAATATCCCGCAAGGCCTGCAATGATTTTATAAGTCGATGGTTGTCCCTCTGGTGCAATCCAATGCTGGGTTCGTCCAATATATACAGTACACCGACCAACTGCGAACCAATTTGGGTGGCCAGCCGGATACGCTGTGCCTCGCCTCCGGAAAGTGATTTTGAGCCCCTTGACAAGGAAAGGTAGTCTAGCCCAACGTCCAATAAGAATTGGAGCCTGACCTTGATCTCTTTTAGGATTTCCTCGGCAATCTTTTGCTGGTTCTTGTCCAGTTTTGGGAAGAGGCCATGAAAAAATTTTGCCAGCTCGGAAATGTCCATTTGGGATAGTTCGGCAATGTTCTTTTTATCGATCTTAAAATAGAGCGATTCCTGTCGCAATCTGGAGCCGTGGCAATCGGGACATTCCTTTTTGTCCATATATTCCCTGGCCCAACGCTTCAAGCTCGTGGTATTGGCTTCGTCGAACTGGGATTTTATAAAATGGGCAATCCCTTCATAATCAATTTTATAGGTTCTCTTTACCCCAAGAGTCTTGGAATCTACCTCAAATGATTCCTTACCGCCGTACAGGATAACGTTTAGTGCCTCGGCAGGAATATCTTTGATGGCATCGGTGAGCAAAAAGTCGTAACGGGAGGCAATGGTCTCTATTTGTTTAAATGCCCACGAACTTTTATATTCCCCAAGGGGCGCTATCCCGCCGGCTTTTATTGAATTTTTACGATTCGGGAAAATTTTGTCCTCATTTATCTGATATACCTTGCCCAAGCCATTGCAGTTGGGGCACATCCCTTTTGGGGAATTGAAGGAAAATGTGTTGGGCTCTGGAACAGGGTAGGAAATCCCCGTGGTGGGACACATAAGATCGCGGCTAAAATACCGGGGTTCGGTAGTGCCTTCCTCCAATATCATAAGTACGTTGTCTCCACTGTACATGGCCGTGTTTATAGATTCTGTAAGGCGTTTATCCAATTCCGGGGCGGAAGTTATTTTCAATCGATCTATTACGATTTCGATATCGTGGGTCTTGTATCGGTCCACTTTCATGCCCTTGTGGATATCCTGGATTTCCCCATCTACCCTTACTTTTACAAAGCCTTGTTTGGCAATCTGTTCAAACAGCTCCCTGTAATGCCCCTTTCTGGATTTAATAACAGGGGCCAGCACGTTTATTTTTTTATCCAAAAAGGTAGATTGGATGAGTTCCTTGATCTGGTCATCGCTATAGCTCACCATTTTTTCACCGGTATTGTAACTATAGGCGTCTGCGGCACGGGCGAACAGCAATCTTAAAAAATCATAGATCTCGGTAATGGTGCCCACGGTGGACCGGGGCGACTTGGAGGTGGTTTTTTGCTCAATGGCGATTACCGGGGAAAGTCCGTCAATTTTATCCACATCCGGTCTTTCCAGGCCTCCGAGGAATTGTCTGGCGTAAGCGGAAAAGGTCTCGATATAGCGTCGCTGTCCCTCGGCATAGATGGTATCAAATGCCAGGGAAGACTTGCCACTGCCGGAAAGGCCGGTGATGACTACCAGTTTTTCCCTCGGAATAGTGACATCTATATTTTTGAGGTTATGGACCCTAGCGCCCTTAACCTCAATATTTTCCTCGTAATTTATCATTTTAAAATGCAAAGGTGCAAAGTTACGATTTTGACTCCTAACTATGAAGTTGGGGCAATTTAGTTTTTTGGTAAATTGAAAAAGTTTAAATCATTTCATATTGTCGGAACAACCTTATAAATTAGCGTTTCATTAAAGACCAACACGATATGCAGCTTTTGGGAATAGGATCAAGAATACAACATGCCGAGTACGGGAAGGGGGTGGTTACCAACGTAACTTCCAAACACTACTGGGTTACATTTATGGATAATGGACTGGAAACCATTGACCTCGATTCCGATTTCGAAGTTATCGAAGCCATGGAAGACGAGGTGGATACGATTAGTTTTTCTGAAGTGGAGCAATCCCTTATCTCCATCTTGAGGCGCTGGAGCGATGTTTCACAAGTTACGCCGATCGCCGATAAATGGAAGGGAGGTAGTTTGATCCTAAAGCCGGGCGATGCCAATCTTGCGGACAAGGAGGTGCCGATAGATGCTTTTTTCCATAAAATCGTTATGGTACGGGACCGGATTCGCGTCATGGAACAGAAAATCAACGCCAGCGGCAATCTCGACGACCAAGAGAAGGTCGATTTGCAACAGTATCTCACCCGTATCTATGGAAGCCTTACTACCTTTAATGTCCTGTTTAAGAATAAAAGCGATTTTTTTGTGGGCGAAAAGAGCAAGTAGCCACGATTATTAGCTATTCTGCTTATAATTATAAATATTAGCAAATTAGCTTATATATTACAATATTAGCGTTTTCGCTTATATTTGATTATATTAGCGAAATAAAAATGTCCTTAACAAATCCGCGAAATGGAAAAACGGGTAGGGAAACGGGTTTAAAGAGCAGGTATTTAGCATATTAAGCGATGGTAGCAATCATTACGGGCGACATAATCAATTCGGACAAGCACAAGGTTTCGGTATGGATAGAGCCGTTAAAAAGGAAATTGACCGAGGTAGGGGAGAACCCGACCGATTGGGAAATTTATAGGGGGGATGAATTTCAACTAAAAATCCAGCCCCAAAACGCCCTACGAACGGCAATCCATATAAAGGCATTGATCAAATCCATAAAAGGTTTGGATGTAAGGATAGCGATAGGGCTGGGGAATGAAACGTTCAAAGGAACAAGTGTAAGCCAATCCAACGGAACCGCCTATCAATTTTCGGGAAGGACCTTTGAAACTTTAAAGGAGCAAAAGGTCAACCTTGCTATGGCATCAGGCAATAAGGACAAGGATCGGACCCTAAACTTGATATTTAAACTGGCCATGGACTTTATGGACAATTGGAGTACCGTTTCTGCCGAAATTGTGGCTATGGCCTTGGAAAATCCCGGGGCATCGCAACAAGAAATTGCAGAACGCCTCCACATACGGCAATCCGCCGTTAGCCAACGTCAAAAAAGAGCGAGACTCGACTTGGTGATGGAACTTTTGGATTACTATGAACAATCCCTAAACGAAACAAAACAATGATTCTGTTCACCAAACTTTTTTTGGCCCATCTAATCGGGGACTTTTTGTTGCAGCCCCTTCGTTGGGTCGTACACAAGGAATCCCACAAGGTAAGATCCAAGTACCTATACCTCCACATCTTGGTGCATTTTGTTGTTATGATGCTCCTACTATGGGATTGGACCTATTGGAAGGTGGTCTTGGTGATTCTAACGACCCATTATTTTATCGATTTGGCCAAACTGTATACAACCCCATTGTTCAAGAACAAAAGCGTTCCCTTTTTTATAGATCAGTTCCTCCATATTTTGGTACTTTACATATGCTCGTACTACGGCGATGTGCTCCAGCATACCGAAAACTGGTTTGGACAATTGGATTGGGGCCTGATAACGGCCATGTTCTTTGTAAGTTTTCCTTCGGCGATCATTATGGGAAAATTGTTGGAAGGCATGTCTGCCCAGATCGAATTTGACCATAAATCCCTCCCCAATGCAGGGAAATATATTGGTATTCTTGAGCGGCTGTTTGTTTTTGTCTTTATAATTCTGGGTAGATGGGATGCAATAGGACTGCTCATAACCGCAAAGTCGGTCTTTCGCTTCAACGACTTAAAGGAAGGAAATAGCCGTAAGTTAACGGAATATATCCTTATAGGGACCTTGCTCAGTTTTGGCCTGGCCATGGCCACTGGGTTGATTTATATGAGTTACAGGTAGGTTGTTAGTGGGCTAGCGGGGACGGTTGATGGTTGTGTCGATTAAACTTATAAACCCATAAACTTATTTAGTTTGAACCTGACCCTTGAGCTTGTATGACTACTCTACCCTGTTCTCATCAAAGGAGGAAGGCAGCAATTTGGGAATCAACTTAACGAAAATGGGGAGGAGTACTGCCCCGCCCGGGAGAAGGAATATAGCCAGGGATGGCACACTTTTGCAAATGTCCAATAACTGTTTATAGACTATTTTCTTTTCGGTCTTGGTTAGGTCCCTAACGGTAGATTTTGAAAGCAGGGTTACCAATTCCTTGCTCTCGGACAATTCCTTTTTTAACCGTTTGCTATTTCTAAGTATCAACTTGTTTACGACCTTGGTCATACTGTCGTAGAACTGGACCGCTAGATTGTTATCCTTTAAATGTGGAACCCGGTAGGCGTTCATATTAAAGAAATCGGTGACGTCTTTTAATGACTTTGCAATGGCATCCCTTTCTAGGCCAAGATCATTACCGATCCCGTAGATAAATTCGGATTCCGTGTATTCCAAGGACTTATCTTCCCAAACGGTTAGACAAGCGACATCCATAAAATATTGGTTTTCAAACCGCTCAAAACGGCCGATCATTTTTTCCCGGTAGGACCCATCGAATTTTCCGGGCTCGCTATTGATAAAGGACAAGGAGGAGGCAAATGTATGTGCCAAACGCTCATCGCTCTTGTTTTTTTCCTTGGAATTTAGGGCATGGTAGGTAAGATTTATGGTGATGTATTCCAAATTTTGGGCATGCTCCCTGGAAGAAGTGTTGCCTTCCAAATAATTGTGAAAGGTCAGCACGTCTATAAATAGCAACGAATTGGTGATTATGCTATTAAAGGTTTTGCTGATAATATTGTCTTCCAAATAAACACGGGACTCAATAAGCTTTTCCAGTTGTGAAGAGGTTTTACTTCCGGTAAGGATCTTATTTAGGAATGAAATTTTACTTACCTCCAACTCTTGGTAGAATTGGAATATACAGGTTAGAAAATGGTTAAAATCAGTCCTACCATTTTTTAGCTCATACGTAAAGTAGAGTCCGGTCAATAAATTGATTTTCGCGTTCTCATCTTCGGACAGTTCATAATCCGCTTTTATGAATTCGTGGGCCGAGACGTTGATGCCGTAAATAAAGCCATAAGATTTTAGGCTGTCATAAAGCATATCAAAACTGGTGAAAATACACGGACCTTCTTTTACAAGAGAGCCAAACTTATCGATCCAACCGGCCGCTGAGGGATTCATCTTTTATGGGAATTATAGGCCAAAATAAAGCAAATAATAGGACAATATTTGATTTTATAACCCATTTTTATGGTTATGCAGGTTGCAACATTCCCATAAACACTTGAAATTGTCAATATGGCCTATGGCAATAAGCGGCTAATCAACATTTTAAGATATATTTAACTTTATTGTAGGAAATTATTGTATTGTTTTTTATATTTGACTTTCAAATTGACTTATTTTTTTATTAAGTACGCCCCAAATCGTACCTGAACAAGAATTGAAATATCGAATTATCGGTTTTCTGTAATTTTACTAATCAATGAAAGTGCTATGGAATATGTGCTCTTTTTCATTTGGCTTATAGTGATGCTCCTTTTGGCTTTTCGGGTTTGGAAGGCGCATATGGCCCTAAAACAATCACTGGACTCAACTATGTCGTCGGTCAACAAAAGTTATGGCCGTAATTATCAAGGTCACAGGTCAATAAAATTATGGAGATCTAAAGTCCAATCATAATTTTTGTAAGAAAGCTTGGGATCTGATGCTTTGGGAATGATTTTATATTCTTTTAGAATTTCCTTCACTCCACTTTCCCCGTTAAAATCACCACGGAACCAACTAAACAGGGAGGTTACCTGAACCTCATTTTTTTTAGGGTCGTAGGAAGAAGTTTTCTTCAAATAGCGCTCGGTTCCCTTATTGAACTGTTCATCCAAACGATCAGGTTGATAAATTGCCACCGGCGGGCAATCCTTCGCCCCACAATTCAAGGCAAAATGAATGTGGTAATTTCGTTTTCCGACTCTTAATTTTCGTTCGAATTCCCCAGGGAATGGGTCTTGTACGTAGCCCAGGCCTTTGTCCCATTGGGACTTTCTAATTATTCCATGTTCAATGGTAGCAAAGGAAACCTTTTGCCCGGCAATGGTGATTTGGTCCTTGGTGAAAAAGGAACTCCTATCCTTATACAATTCAGGGTTTTTTGTTAGGATAACTTGTATATAAGCGTTGTAGATGTTGATCCAAAAGGCGAGCTTTTGAGTATCGGTGGTCAGGGCGCTTACAAGGGAATCTATGGTAGTATGTGCCAATCTGTCTTGGAAGGCCTGGGTATCCTGGCCGTCCTCAATATTTCCAAGAAACCGTTCGGAAAGTCGGTTAAAGTCCGTTTCTGTACCCGTGGTTCTTTCTGGGGAGGCCCTATTTAAAAACACGCCTAGCGCTAGAAAACCAAAGATTATTGTAATTATTGTTACTTTCATAGTTAGATTTCCCTTTGTGTACCGGTCGGATTAGTCGAAAAATTTTAATTTCCTTTCCCGTATCGGAGGAATTGTTGTTTTATAGAGGGGGGGAAAGTGCTCAAAATTACATAAATGTCCTATATGACAAGCGTTATTATTCCAGCCCATAACGAAAGGCATAATTTAACCAAATTATTGGACCATTTGGATAAAGTGTGCCAGGGCTATCCCTTTGAGATTATCGTATCCTTATCCCCTGCGACTAACGACGGTTCAAAGCAAATCCCAGTGAATGGCAATGTTAAATTTTTGGATTGTGATAAAAAATCCAGGGCAATACAGATGAACCAAGGGGCCGCACAGGCAAAGGGAGATGTACTGGTGTTTCTTCATGCCGATGCTATACCGCCAAAATCATTTCTGGAAGATATTATGCAGTCGATGGCCGCAGGTGGGGAGGCCGGTTTCTTTTCCTATCGGTTTGACTCGGATAGTTTCCTCTTAAAAATCAATTCTTATTTTACCGGTTTGGATACCGTATTTACGGGAGGTGGCGACCAATGTCTATTTATCAGGAGAGGTGTATTCGATATGTTGGATGGCTTTAAGGAAAACCAGTCGATCATGGAAGATTATGAATTCTTTGGAAGAATGAAAAGGAAAGGGGTCCGCTATAGGATTATCAAGCGTAATTTACTGGTCTCGGCCAGAAAGTATGAGAACAATTCCTATGTTCGGGTCAATCTTTCCAACCTTTTGTTGGTCATTTTGTTTAAATTTGGCTGTTCGTCGGATAAATTAAAGAATTTGCACGACAAATTGATTCATGTTCCCTACCAAAAATAAGGTATGGGGAAATTGTGAAATCGAATTAAATAAAAAAAGAACATAGACATAGATAAGGGAGGATAGGGCATAGAATATAGAAAGAAGGGTAGCATATAGATGCTAAATAGAAACCCTCAGTGATCTGCTCCCTAATTTTTTTGTTCAGATTCAACTCGAATTTAACTTAAACTTTTTCTTTTGAAAAAAACGATCAACGGAATACAACAAATGGGGATAGGGGTGGCCAATGCTCGGGAAGTTTTTAATTGGTACTACAAGACCTTGGGGTTCGATATCCTCGTATTTGAGGATGAGTCCACAGCCGCGTTAATGTTACCTTATACCGATGGGCTGCCCAGGCAGAGGCTGGCATTGTTGGCCCTGAATATGATTGGCGGTGGCGGACTGGAAATATGGCAATATACAAGCAGAACACCGCAACCGCCGAAAAAGGAAATCTTGGTCGGCGATTTGGGCGTAAACTTAATGAAATTACGATCTCCCGCCATTCCACAGATCCATGCAAAACTAACATCGGCAAAAGCATCGTTCTTATCGGACATTACCACATTGATGGAAGGAAAGAGCCATTTCTTTTTGACGGATCCCTGGAACAACCACATTCAGGTCGTAGAGGACGAATACGTTTTTAATGCTGGAAAAAATAGTTCGGGAGGTGTTATGGGAGCTATGATCGGGGTATCCAACATGGAGGCCTCCATAAAGTTTTATAAGGAACTGTTGGGATATGATCAGGTAATCTATGACAAGACCGGAATATTTCAAGATCTAAGGGGATTGCCCGGTGGGGATCATTCCTTTCGAAGGGTTTTACTGCGACATTCTCCAAGGCCCATTGGCGGTTTTGGCGAACTCTTGGGTCCGTCGGAAATGGAATTGGTACAGGTACTGGATAGGAAACCCAATAAGATTTTTGAAGAACGATTGTGGGGGGACCTTGGTTATATCCACCTTTGCTTTGATATTAGTGGCATGGACCTCCTAAGGGAGGAGTGCAAGGCTTTGGGACATCCTTTTACCGTGGATAGCTCCGATAGTTTCGACATGGGTGAGGCCGCCGGTCATTTTAGCTACGTGGAAGATCCGGATGGGATGCTCATCGAATTCGTGGAGACCCATAAGGTTCCCATTCTTAAAAAACTGGGGATCTACATCAATCTTAAAAAGAGAAATCCGCATAGGCCCTTGCCAAAATGGATCGTAAAGGCCATGCAGGTACATAGGGTAAAAAGGGAATTTAAGATTACAACCTGAGTGGAACGCAGTTATTGGACCTGTTGGACGGATATTAATCTATAAATGTAAACCATTTTTGAAAATAGGGCCCCAGGACCGGGATCAACTGTTTTTTATGATTCAAGGCTCCCATAAATCCATAGCCCCATAGAACTAAATAACACACATAAAGGCCATACCAGGCATATGGGTTAAAGGCTACGCTCAAAAGAAGGGCGAAGGCGTGAAATGATAAATGGATACCAAAGGCCTGACGGGTATGGAACCTGGCAAATTCATTCTTTGGTGCCCTGTTCATGCTCATTGCGATAATACTGCCAATAATGGTCATATAGGCAATAATAGCTGTGTTTTTTCCTTTTTCAACGTTTCCCATCGTATTGGATTATTAAATTGGGTCAAAGGACCTAAACTGCCTGTGCGATTTTCGGGCAGGGACGAACGAAAAAAGACAACCCCTTTATGTAAATCACAAGTATTGGCGGTTCTTGTCCATTTAAAATAAGGAAAAACTATTTGCCGTCCTTTGATCTTTGTCCTTAAATCGGTTATCTGAATCTCCTAGTCTTATTTCACCAACGGTCTCGTTTGGAACAGCTACTTTTCCCATTCCGTATGGAATATCCCTTCTAAATCGGTACGTTCATAGGTATGCGATCCAAAATAGTCCCGTTGCGCCTGAATCAGGTTCAAAGGTAAATTACTGGAAGTATACGCATCAAAATAGGTTAAGGACGCCGCCAATCCCGGAACCGGAATTCCATTTTTAGCTGCATAGGCAACCAGTTCCCTCGCCGAGCCGACGGTAGAGCTTATTTTTTTTACAAATTCAGGAGACAATATAAGGTTGTGTAGTTCTTTGTCCTGTTGATATGCTTTTGTAATGTCCTCCAAAAGGGCGGCCCTAATGATACAGCCTGCCCTCCATATTTTGGCAATGACGGATAGGTTGAGTTCATAACCGTATTCTTTGGATGCATCTGCCAATTGATGCAGTCCCTGGGCATAGGTAGCGATAAAGGAAAAATAGAGGGCCTCCTCGGTCATTTTTTCCAATTTTTCCTTGCCTATGGATACAGGTTGGGGCCTTGAATAAAGCGTGTCGGCATGTACGCGTTCCTCTTTCAGGGCCGAAACCTCCCGCATGCTGACGGCAATATCAATGGAAGGGACGGGAATACCCAGATCCATCGCATTTTGGGAGGTCCATTTTCCCGTGCCTTTTTGTTTGGCCTTGTCCAAAATCTTGTCGACCAGATATCCACTTCCCTTATCGTCCTTTTGGGTAAATATTTCCGAGGTTATCTCTACAAGGAATGACTGGAGCCTTCCTTCATTCCATTTCTTAAATGTATTGTGCAATTCCTTGTTGTCAAAATTACCGGCCTTTTTCAGAACATCGTAAATTTCGGACGTAAGTTGCATCAATCCATATTCAATTCCGTTATGAACCATTTTCACATAATTCCCGGCAGATTTCGGTCCTAGATAGGCCACACAGGGCTCTCCCTTAAATTTAGCCGAGACGGCTTCAAAAATAGGCTTTACTTCTTGGTAGGCCTCTTTGTTGCCCCCTGGCATGATGCTTGGACCCCTTCTTGCCCCTTCGGCACCACCGGAGACCCCGGCTCCAAAGAAATGTATCCCCTTGGATTGTAAATGCGCCTCGCGTCTGTCCGTATCGGTAAAAAAGGAATTTCCACCGTCAATGATCAAATCCCCTTGATCCAAAAGGGGCACCATTTCTGTTATGACACTGTCCACAATTTTACCTGCGGGCACCAACAGCATTATTTTTCTTGGTTTTGATAGCGAATTTACAAAGGTGTGCACATCCGAAGAGGCATCTACCCTTCCGGTGTGTTTTCCTTCCTCTTTCAAGGCATTTACTTTTTCGGTGTCCAAATCGTGTCCAAACGCGGAAAAACCGTTGTCGGCCACGTTCAGGATAAAGTTTCTTCCCATGACCCCAAGTCCTATCAATCCAAAATCGTATGTTTTGCGTTCCATAAAGTAATTTTGTTGAGAATCGACCCACTTCGTGATCGAAATGTTAAGTAATACAACGATGTAAATTATATGTTTTAAATATGACCTATCTTCGTCTCTAAAATAAATAAGTTCAAAAATAATTTAAAATATCCACTTTCTTGGTCAATTGGCCAATGGAAACCATTTTGATTATTTTTGTACGGTCATTAATAAATATAGCTCTACATTCCTAGCGTATGAATAAAACAGCAAATCAAATGTTGGTCATTTTTGGCGCCTCTGGCGACCTTACTGCCAGGAAGCTGGTCCCCGCAATCTACAATCTGTATAAGGGCAAACATCTTCCGGAGAACTTTGTGGTGTTGGGCCTTAGCCGAAGTAGCCTTACCGATAATACTTTTCGTAAAAAGGTGGTTCTGGAAAGCCCATATCTACAGGATGTAATCAAGGACGAGGATCAAGACATTGTGGATGCCTTTGCCAACAAGTTTTTTTATGAGGATTTGGGGAGCGATTACGACGTAAGCTACAGCAAAATAAATACCCGGATTTCCGATTTGGACTCCAAATTCTGTACGGAAGGCAATTATATGTTCTATCTTGCTACCCCGCCCAACCTTTATGAGATTATAGCGAAAAATTTGGCCGAACAAGGCCTTAGCGATGAATCGAATGGATTTAGGCGTTTGATCGTAGAAAAACCTTTTGGCTACAATTTGGAGACGGCTAAGAACCTTAACAAAAGCCTGCATCAATATTTTAACGAATCCCAGATTTATAGGATAGACCATTATTTGGGCAAGGAAACCGTACAGAATTTATTGGTGACCCGTTTTGCGAACAGCATTTTTGAGCCGTTATGGAACCGTAATTATATACAGCACATAGAGATCACGAATGCAGAAAGGGTAGGTGTGGAGAAAAGAGGGGGATATTATGACAAATCCGGAGCGTTGCGCGATATGTTCCAGAGCCATTTATTGCAGATCGTATCCTTGGTCGTTATGGAGCCCCCGATCAATTCCAGTTCGGAGGAGATTAGAAACGAAAAGGTCAAGGCCTTGAAATCCTTAAGGATCATGCGCGATGAAAAAACCTTATATGACAATACGATACGAGGGCAGTATTTGTCGGCGGTTATAGACGGGGAAAAAGTGAAGGGATATCGGGAGGAAGAAGGTGTTGATCCAAATTCCAAAACGGAAACCTATGCTGCCATCAAGTTTTTTGTGGACAACTGGCGATGGGCAGATGTGCCTTTTTATGTTAGGACTGCCAAAAGAATGCCGACCAAGGTGACCGAAGTGGTGGTCCATTTTAAGACGCCCCATCATCAGGTGTTTAAGGATGTGGACATCAATAATATGGACAACAAGTTGATAATCAGAATTCAACCTGATGAGGGCATAATGATAAAGTTCGGGGTAAAGGTACCTGGTCAGGGGTTTAAGGTAGAGCGCGCCAATATGGATTTTTATTATTCTAGTTTGGTAGACAACCATATTATGCAGGCCTATGAAAGATTATTGTTGGATGCCATGCAGGGGGATGCAACCCTCTATGCCCGTGCCGATGAGGTAGAGGCGGCATGGGAGTTTGTAGATCCGATCCTTGATTATTGGGAAAATAACAAGGGTGTAAGGACTTACGGGTATTCCGCTGGGGTTTGGGGCCCCAAAAATTCCGATGAACTCCTGGAAGGCAATAATACTTGGAGAAATCCGGGCGAACATTTGGCCGACGACATGGGCTTTTGTGTTCTTTCTTGATTTTTCAAAGGCAATAGAAATTGGAAAAAAGAGGATAGAACATAGAAAATAGAACAAAGACGAAATAATCTAGCTTATTTGCTAAGTGCATAAAAATCCTTTTCTATACTCTTTTCTAATTTGATCTTTTGATTCTTCTTTGATTATTGTAACATTATTTAATTCAGGCTTAACATGAAACTAAACATTTCCGAAACAAAATTGGGGGTATCCCAGAGTTTTGCCAAGTACTTGCAGGGGTTGATTGCGAGCAATTTGGAAGCACATATCGCCCTCTCCGGAGGTAGTACCCCCAAAATTGTATTTGATGAACTGGCAACCGATTTTCACGACACTATAGATTGGAACCAGGTGCATTTGTATTGGGGCGATGAGCGTTGCGTTCCGCCAAATGATAGTGAGAGCAATTATAAAATGACCGTTGATCACCTCCTGTCCAAAATCGATATTCCAGAAGAAAATATTCACCGAATTTATGGTGAGAACATACCGGCGGAAGAAGCTTTAAGATATGCTGAGGTGCTGAAATCTAGATTGCCACATTTTGAAGGTGTCCCCCAATTTGACCTTGTAATTCTGGGAATGGGCGACGATGGTCATACCGCTTCCATATTTCCTTACAATATTCATTTATGGGATTCAGGGAATCTTTGTGAGGTGGCAGTTCACCCCGATTCCGGTCAAAAACGGATTACTATTACCGGAAAATTGATCAACAATGCAAAAAAGGTAGCCTTTTTGGTAACGGGAGACAGTAAGATGGAAAAAGTTAGGGAAATTGTTGCCAAAACAGGTAATTTTCGCTCTTACCCTGCTTCTTTGGTAGCGCCCAACTCTGGCGAACTGGACTGGTTTTTGGATGCGGCAGCGGCACGGGAACTGTGACCAAACGGATACGTCGGTTAAATTCCATCCAAATTCAAGGTAACGTTTTCATTCCTTAGGTGTTCCAAATGCTCTGCTAGAACAAACTTTGAGGGCTCAAAACGGTTGCTTCTTAAAGATGCCTCCGCCTTTCTTTGTATGCTTCGGGCAAAACGGCGCACCCCTTGTTCCGTATCCAGGATTAACCCTGGAATTTTAATATTCTGGCCGTTGGCATCCTTTGCTACCATGGTAAAATAGGAAGAGTTGCAGTGTTTCTTGACTCCAGTCCTAATATTTTCAGATTCCACCCGGACCCCTACGACCATGGACGTTGTCCCTGTGTAGTTTACCGCCGCCTTTAGGGTCACAAGCTCGCCAACCTCAATGGGATTGAGGAAATCCACTTTGTTCACGGACGCGGTAACACAATAGCATCTAGAGTGTTTTGAGGCACAGGTAAAGGCGATCTGATCCATTAAGTTCAATATAAACCCACCATGGATTTTACCGCTGAAATTGGAGTGGGAGGGAAGCATCAATTGGGTGATGGATACCCTGGATTCTTTGGAACTTTTGTAATTCATGTTTAGCTAAGGTCTTAATTTCCAAAATGGGGAGATTTGTCAAGCGTTACCTTGGTGACAAAATATTTGGTGTCTCCCAGCCAGGCAAAGGTGGTATACCGTTCTATATAATCCAGTTTTACATATTTACCTTGGTATTCCTTTAATTTTTCTATGGCCTCTGTATCCTTGTCCAGCACGGAGAACGAAAATATCTGCGCCCCGGAAATTCCTTGGCTGATTTCCCCTTCCCAAGTCTTGATCAACATGCCTTTATGGCTTATTTTTATCAATTCCCCCGAACGAACACCGCTACTATAAGGCACATAATAAATAAAGGCGTAATAAGCCGCAAAAACGAGGCAGATTATGGAAAGGGTAATAATTAATGCTTTTTTCATTTTAGTTGATGTTATAAAATTTAAGTTCAAAGACGATCGGTGGTGTACCGGTTTAGGAAATAGTTCTGAATTCAGAATTTTGCCAACTGCCAACTGCCAACTGCCTAGAGGGCACCTTCAATTTCTTCATAATCGTCATCCAAGGCCCGTTTTAGAATGGGTTCTGGAATCGATTTTTTTGCCTTGGCCCCCATCTTTTTCAATTTTTCAATGCTGTAAACAATATTTCCCTTGCCCTCTACTAATTTATTCATGGCGCCTTTGTATTCGGTTTTGGCCTCGTCCATTTTCTTGCCCACCTTGGTCAAATCCCCTACAAAGCCTTCAAATTTGTCGTAAAGGGCTCCGGCCTGTCTGGCTATTTCTATTGCGTTTCGCTGTTGCTTTTCGTTGTTCCACATGGAGTCGATGGTACGTAGGGTGGCCAATAAGGTAGATGGGGTGACGATAATAATATTCTGCTCAAACGCTTTGTTGTACAATGTGTTGTCCGCATTTATGGCAATTGCAAAAGCGGGTTCAATGGGAACGAACATCAACACAAAATCCGGGCTTTCCATCTCATAAAGATCCTCGTACTTTTTGGCGGATAGTTGGTCGACGTGCTTTCTCAAAGAATTGATATGGTCCTTTAAAAACCTATCCTTTAAATCGTCCTCAGCATTAACATATCGCTCGTAGTCCGTTAGGGATACCTTGGAATCCACGATCATTTTCTTTCCATCCGGCAAATTTATGATCACATCGGGCAATACCCTGCTCCCGTCTATCCGGGTAAAGCTTTGCTGTACCAAATATTCCCGGTCCTTTTCCAAACCTGACTTTTCCAGCACACGTTCCAAAACCAGTTCTCCCCAGTTCCCTTGCATTTTGCTATCGCCCTTAAGGGCCTTAGTGAGGTTTTCCGCCTCCTGTGTAATTTTAAGGTTTTGGCTTTGGAGGTTCAAAAGCTGTTCTTTTAAGGCCGAATGAATGCTGATATTCTCCTTTTGGCTTTCTTCTACCTTTTTTTCGAAAAGCAATATTTTTTCCTGTAACGGGCTAAGTATATTTTTGATATTTTCCCGGTTCTGTTGCGTAAATTTGGTGCTCTTTTCGTCCAGGATCTTGTTGGCCAGATTCTCGAACTCCTTGGTAAATTTTTCTTGAAGTTTTTCTACCTCCTGTTTTTGCTCCCTGTTTTTATCCGAGAGATTCTCCAAATCGGCCTGGTAACGAACAATTTGGTTACCCAACTGTTCTTTTTCCAAGCGCAGTTCTTCTTTTTCCTTTTGGGATTCCCTTACCTTTTCTTCAAGTTCGACTGTCCTATTGCGCGATTGGGCTTCCCGTTCCTCCAATGCGCTCTGGGTGGACTTGGTCTTCAGGTTTTGGATGTAATTGCCCAAGAAATAACCCAGTGCCAAACAAACTAGGCCTATCAATACATAAATAAATATGGGGTCCATATTAATGTGAATATTTGGAACTCAATTAAACACTAACTGTTACCCTCAGAAAGTTTATATGAGTTTTAGGAGTAAAGATAAAGGTTTGGTCGCAATTGGAAGGAAAATGGATTTGGGATTTTGCGTACGTTTTTACTAATTGTGATTAAAAAGCTTGGGTTCCTTCTATTTAATCACCCTAAAGGCACCCGTTCGAGAATCGAACGTCAGGGTATCCGATGGGAATAGGGATTCAAAACTACGTTGTGCGATAAGTTCACACGGTTGGCCAAACGTACTTTTTTCTTTTTCCAAAATCAATATCTTATCGCAAAGTTGAATGGCCACCTCTATTTCATGAGTAGTAAATAAAATGGTTTTCTTAGTGGCATGCGCAATGTGCTGCAAGAGCTTAAGAAGGGAGACCTTGTGGTACAGGTCCAGATGGGTCGTGGGCTCGTCCAATAGCATAATTGGCGTGTCTTGGGCCAAAGCCCGGGCGATCATCACTTTTTGCAATTGCCCATCGCTTAGTTCATGGCATTTTTTGTTCTGGAGGTCCGCGACCCCGACCATTTCAATGGCGGATTCAATCTTTTTAATATCGATATCGGCTAAGGTTCCAATCCAGTTGGTATAAGGTTGCCTGCCCAGGGCCACCAATTCCTGGACGGTCAGGTTTTTAGCCATTACGGGTTCGGTAAGGACAATACTTATTTTGGAAGCAAGGCCTAAAGCGGTATGTTTTTCCAAATGTTTCCCTTCAATGGCAATGGCACCGGACAATTTTGGCTGCACCTTGCCCAAAGTGCGAAGCAAGGTAGACTTACCTATGCCATTGACCCCCACGATGGCTACCAATTCCCCTTGAAGGACGGAAAAATTAATCCCTTTGGCAATAATGCTTTGTGTCCTTTTTTTGGCATATCCGACAGATAGATCGGTTGCGCTTAGGGCGATATTTGGAATTGTATTGTTGATGGGAAACGTTCTTGAAAGGTTTATATGTTGGGTTTGGGTTTGTTCAGTAAATATGAATCAAATGCCGTTTATCAAGAATCTGCTCCCTGGTGTTGGGATTGAGAAATTTTGCCTGTAACCTGGTTATAGGAAATTGGTCTACGGTGTATTGATGGTCCCAATCGAATCCCGATTTGCGGAGTTCCGCCAACTCATGCTCCGTTACATACACCCAAATCCCTTTCTTTTTTTTAATTTCCATCATGGAAGAAATGATTAATGGCTTTTTATCATAGAAATCCAACGCCCAGGTATGTTCTTCAGAGAGCTTATAGATATTATCTACAGGAATGGAATTTTGGGCAACCACTTGGGCCATAGTAGATCCGCCTTGGTACTCCAATAGGGAGGGATAAAAATGGAGGTTTAGGATGGTATTCAATAAAACCGCAGTGCAAACCGAAACGGTTACTATACGGGGATAAATGGCATCTGCCTTTACACAAAAATAGGCTACGCCTACAAATAATATTCCCAACCAAAGATAGTTCCAGGAGTTTTCGAACCTAAAGACATAGAAACAGATTAGTGACGTTGCTACAAGGACGATGGCCAATATAAAATACTGAACACCAAGAAATATTTTTAAAGTTTTTTCCTTGTTTTTGGCATAAAGTCCAAATAAATAGGAGGCAGTCAGTACCGAAAATAATGGAATGGTTATGTTGAGGTAATGCGGCAGTTTAAACTGTGCAAAACTGATGATAATAAAGATGAGGGTAACCCCTCCCAAGGTTAGAAATTCCTGTTCCGCCCCGAATTGAAATTTATTTTTAATAAAGACTTTTATTTTATCCCAGTAAGAGGCAATTCCGATGAATGTCCAGGGAAGGAAGACCCATAAAAAGGTGTGGAAAAAGAAAAAATAATCGCTACTGTTCTTTCCAACGCCTTCCCCGCTCAACCGTTCAAAGCTCTGTTCCCAAAAAATAAAGAATATACCGCTTCGGTGATCACGGCCGCGAATTACCTTTTCCGGGTGCAGATCAAATTGATGGTAATAAGCATAAAGTATAGGTGTAATCGTGATGGCAAAAACGGCCAGTCCAACCAAAACCTTCCAATTTATCAAGGTTTTCCATTTACGGGTGTAGGCCAAGTGGCATAAAAGGGGCAAGCCAACGACCAAAAGGGCAATCTGACCTTTGGTCGAAAATGCAATTCCAGCTCCAAAGGCACCCCAAGCTATGTTGCTTAGGGCAGTTGTGTTAACGTAGGCAGCCAATTGCCAGATCGCAAAAACGGTAAATCCGGTGAGGACGGCATCGGTACGCACGTCTATATTTGAAAGCACAATGGTTTGGGCAGTTAAAAAAACGAGGGAGGACAGTTTGCCCACTTCCTTATTGTACAGCAGTTTTCCAAGACCATAGCAACTAAGAGCCCCTAAAAAAGACGCTAGTATCGCTGGGATCCGATACGCCCAGTCATGGATACCAAAAATTTTAAAGGATATGGCGGCCAGCCAGTAGTGCATATGGGGCTTATCCAGATATTCCTGTGGACCTTTAAACAGGTTGATGAAATCGTGTTCTTGGACCATTCTCATGGCCATAACCGCAAACTGGGCGGAATCGTTTTCCATGAGGGGAACGAACATTCCGGCGATATAGACCAGAACGATGAGGAAAATTAAAATCCAATACCTCGAATTCGATATCATACCTGATATTTCTGTTGCACAAAGATATATAACTTGACAAAGATCCAGCCGAAAACCAAGCCAAAGAACATTCCTGTGACCACGTCCAATGGATAGTGGACCCCGATATAAATACGGCTATAGCCTACCAAAACGGCCCACAGAACAAGAAAGAGGCCGATAAACCTATATTTTTCCCTTAGAATATAAGTGAAAAAGAAAGCGACTGCCAAGGAATTGGCGGCATGGGCAGAAAAGTATCCAAATTGGCCCCCACAATACTCTTTTACAAGGCGCATAGACGGATATACGTCTGGGTCATGGCAAGGCCGCAGCCGATGAACACCATATTTAAAAAAATTGGCCAGTTGATCCGTCATTGTAATCATTATGACTATGGTCAATACTAGGATGACCGTTTTTCTGGGTCCGAGATTTTTATAGGCGAGTATCAATAAAACGGCGTACAACGGAATAGAACTCCATTTATTGGTTATAAACAACCAAAATGCATCCCAGGCTGGGTTCCCCAGGTTATTGAGGAAAAGGAACAGTTCCCTGTCGTGTTGTACAAGACTTTCGAGCATGGATGTTAATCTTCGTATCTGGAAATCTCCCTGTCATAGAAGGCCGTGGCTTGTTCTATGAGGGATTCTGATTCCGCTGCCAGTTCTTTTTCATCATCGGGGGAAAAATCCTCCAACCATTCCACCTCGTCATTTTCCAAGTTTATGATAAACCTTGGGTATTCCGTGTGCACCACAAAAATGGCGGTAGGATAATCGGTATTGTCGCCCAATAAAAATTTAGGAAATTCCATAGTTGTTCTTTATTTTATTTTTCCATTTTAACCCTTAACCCGCAACTACATCGAAGAACCAAAGTTTGCGCTAAAAATAATGAATTGGCAGCAATTATCGACGGACTTTTCGGCAGAAACATAAATCTGTAAAGGTTAAATTTCATGACTCATTTCATCTGTTCACTCTTGGATGAGTTGAAAAATCGATTTCGTAGGTTGAAAGCCCAGTGCGAATTTTATGAACGTAAACCAATTTTAGTAATGTTCTTAGCTTATTGAATTTACCCATTTAACTAGATAATAGAGGATTCGATAATAGGATTAAATGATATCACAAAAAGTTATAGCCAAGTAGAACGGAAAAATTATCGTCAAAAGATGAGGTCCAATATTTATTATTTCCAAGAAAATCTCTCTTAGAATTATATCGAGCCTCAAGTGACCATTTAGAATGATAGCGATATCCAAATCCTATAGAATAATACCCCGTTGCTCCATCTATCTCAATATCGGAAATCCGACCCAATGCTGTAGGGGTCTCGAAATTTACTTCAGAGTTTGGAGCAATTGCCAATGCCACAGAAACATTCATAAATAATTTTGAAGTATCATTCATAAAAATGAAGTAACGCAATCCAATTGGTATGTCTATTGTTGAATAATTAATCTTGGAAATCGTCTCTACTTCAAACACGGATATGGCTTGAATAAATTGTTTTTCTGATTTATACAATTGGTACGAAGGATCTAAAAACAAACTCCATTTGTGTCCTCCAAAAGGAAAAAATAGTTCAATTTCCATTCCGATTTTAGGGAAAAATTGTCCACCAAAATCTACAGCTACCATCCTGACATCTGGAAAAGGGAAGGATGGGGTTCGTAATATATTAGCACTTCCATAATTCAAACCAACAATTGCTGAGAAACCTAATTTAACTTCAGAGGACTCTATATTATAAGTGATTTGTTCCCCACCTTTACATTTATTAAAGTCTTGAAACAATTTAATAAGTTGGTTTTGTTTATATTCCAACTTTGAAAATGCTTTTTCAGATATATTCTTGCAATCCAATGAGTTAGAAAGTTGCTGTCTGTATTGGTAGTTTGCTCCTATGCCATTATTTGAATTTTTGTATAGTTTATATATTAATGGCTTTATTTCATTGTCATACTCTTTCAAGCTAAAAAAGAACCGCGTAATACTCTTGTCGTTATAAAGATATAGTGTGGAAGCACCTTCTACCAATACATTTAAATAAACTGTTGCTTCCTTAAACTCTGGTGTGCGGAGATGGGAAAGTTCTGATGTTAAATCACTAGACATTTCGACCATTACGGAGTGTCGTTCGTATTTTACTCCGTTGTAAATTCCAAATTCCAGCACCTGATTTATGTTTGAAGTTTGGATTGTTGCAGTATCAGTACTCTTGAATTGAAAATTTTCAGGGTTGTTTCCCCAACCCATATTTCGGATCAGACATTCACTTCGTTTGCCGGAATTATCGATCAAATAACCTTTCTCGAAATTAATCTGGGCCTGGGATGTATATGCAATTAATAAAATGAAAAGCAGTAGGAAAAATTGTTTCAAGATTAAGTTTTTTTTTGGTTAGAGTAATGTTATCGGAAGGTGAAGTTCCATGGGTAATACAAAGTTTGGTGGCAACGTAAGATTCGACGGACAAGATATATTAAAAAATAAGATTTAAAAGCCCCAGGTAAAAGAAAAAATATAGTATTGATCGAACATTTTTTGTAGAATTCTGGTTATCATCACTTTACTTTACGCAAGTGATAAATAATTCGTCAATATGGATTGAAAGACTGGATATTGATTAGATGGACTCTTAAATCGAAATCTGTTTTAATTAGGTGATAAAAGTTTTAAAGGCTAAAACCAAGACTAAACGTTGTAATTTCAGAGTTAATTTTATTTTTCAACTATCAACTATCAACTATCAACTATCAACTATCAACCTCTTGGTCATATGGTTGAATCGAATATACAACATTATCGCCGACGCGGTGAGTCCGGCCAACAGCCCAATCCAAATCCCGGTACTTTCAAGGGAGGTATAAAGCCCTAGGTAAAAGCTAATTGGAAACCCTATGATCCAATAGGCTATAAAGGTGATAAAAGTAGGAATCTTAACGTCCTGTAATCCCCTCAAGGATCCAAGGACCACAACCTGCATACCATCGGAGATTTGAAAAAATGCAGAAACCAAAAGCAATTGGGCAGCCAAGGCGATAACTTCCATATTATCGGCGTGGTTGGCAACATCCCCTACATCCAGATAAACCGTCGGTAACCAATATCTGAAAATGAGGAATAGACCGGCAAAAACGATTTCGAACAAAAAGGCCAAAAGAAAGATAGATTGGGCAATTCGTCTAAGCTCGTGAAAGTTTTGTAGGCCTTTTTGGTTGCCTACCCTGATCATTGCCGCTACGCCGAGCCCCGTTCCTACCATAAACGTCATACTGGAAAGGTTTAGGGCAATCTGGTTGGCCGCTTGTGCATTTTTCCCCAATACACCACTAAGCCAGACCGCTGCCGTAAAAATGGCCACCTCAAAAAACATTTGCATGGCAGAGGGGAATCCCAAAGCAATAATTTTTTTAAGTACTTTTTTTTCAATCCTTCGAAAATTGAGGCCGGTTACGTAGTCCTGAAACTTTTTCTTCTTTTTTAACAAGGCCCAGATGTAGATGACCATTACAATCCGGGAGGCCAAGGTTCCGATGGCCGCTCCCACTACGCCCAGTTTGGGAAATCCGAAGGAACCAAAAATAAAGAGATAATTCAGGAAAATATTTACCACGTTGGCCAAAATCGTGGCGTACATGGGATATCTAGTCTGGGATAGCCCTTCGGAGAACTGTTTAAAAGCCTGAAACATAATTAATGGCACCAGGGAAAAGGCTACCAGATCCAGATAGGGCATGGCCAGATCCACAACTTCTGGTGGTTGGTCCATCATGTGCATAAGGGGCTTGGACAAGAGGATAAGTCCAAATAAGGAGAGTCCTAATACCGTACACAGCACCAATCCGTGTTTAAGTGCATTTTTGCCATTAGCCTTGTTGCCCGCACCATCCGCTTCGGCGACCAAAGGGGTGATGGCCGTGGAAAATCCGATCCCGAGCGACATGGCGATAAAAACAAAACTATTGCCCAAGGATACGGCTGCCAGTTCAGCCGTTCCTAGCTGACCTACCATAATGTTATCAGCAAATGCCACAAAGGTATGGCCTAACATACCGAGGATTACCGGAAAGGAAAGCTTTAGGTTATACCGGAACTCTTTGGTATACTTTTGTAACAAAATTGTGGATTTTTAAAGGGGCAAAGATAGAGTTTCCATCCTATTCACCTCGGTAGTTCTGGATTTTTCTACTTAGTTGTTCACAATTTCCAGATCAAAAAAAAGTCTAGGAGGGTAGGGGCTTATGAGTTTAGAAAAAAATTTTAAACACTGAACACTGCCTGCTACCTACTGCCTACTTTCTTGGCTTCTTCCCAAAAAACATCCATCTCCGTCAGGCTCATGTCCTTTAAGGGTCTTTCAATTTCCTTGGCCTTATTTTCCAGGTATTGAAAACGTTGAATGAACTTCTTATTTGTGCGTTCCAGGGCATCTTCAGGATTGATGCCCAAAAACCGGGCGTAGTTTACCATGGAGAAAAGTACATCTCCAAATTCGGCTTCCATGGAATCCCTATTGGCAGCTTCCACTTCGGAATGCAGTTCGGCCAGTTCTTCCTGAACTTTTTCCCACACCTGTTCCGGGCGTTCCCAATCGAACCCCACCCCGGCCACCTTATCCTGGATTCGGCTTGCTTTGACCAGGGCCGGCAATCCGCTGGGCACGCCTTCCAACACGCTCTTTTTGCCCTCTTTCAACTTTAGGTTTTCCCAGTTTTGCTTTACTTCCTCCTCGTTTTCCACCTTTACGTCCCCATAGATATGTGGGTGTCGATGGATCAGCTTTTCGCATATCTCGTTGGCAACATCTGCCATGTCAAAATCGTTGGTCTCGCTTCCAATTTTGGCATAGAAAACAATGTGAAGCAACAGATCGCCCAATTCTTTTTTCACTTCCTCCAGATCGTTTTCAAGTATGGCATCCCCCAATTCATAGGTTTCCTCTATGGTAAGGTGTCGCAAGGATTGAAGGGTCTGTTTCTTGTCCCAAGGACACTGTGCCCTAAGTTCGTCCATAATGGTAAGTAGCCGATCAAAAGCTTGTAACTGGGATTCTCTGGAATTCATGGAAAGCGATTTTAGCAAAAGTACGGGAATTTTAGTGTATTTTTAGTCGACCTTGGTCTAGGATTGCAATGTATGGCGTATGACCTGCAGTGGAAGGATAGGCCGGGAATACGTAATCAAACAAATAAAGAATCAAGAATTACAACTAAAAAAAATCAAAATGAATTCAAGAAGAGATTTCTTGCTCCAATCGGGAGCGTTTGCCGTTGGCGCGGCAATAATGCCATCCTTTACGTTTGCAGGTGGAAACGATATAAGGGAAATTAAGGATATCGGGGTTCAACTTTATACCTTTCGGAAAGCCATGCTAGAGGATGCCACAGGTACTTTAAAGAAAATAGCTGCGCTTGGAATCAAGGAAATTGAAAGCGCAGGGAGCAACAAAGGCTATTACTATGGCCTAAAGCCCAAGGAAATGCAAAAGGTATGCAAGGATTTTGGGATGACCCTTAGAAGCGGCCATATTGCATTGGATGCCAAGTGGGAACAGACCTTGGACGATGCCGCCGAGGCCGGTCAGGAGTATTTGATCTGCTCATCCATGCCTTCCAAGGGGCAGACGGTTGGCAACTACAAAAAAGTGGCCGAATCATTTAACAAGGCAGGGGAGGAAAGTAACAAACGCGGCATCAAGTTCGGCTATCACAACCACGATTATGAGTTTGAATCGGACAATGGAGAGGTGCTTTACGATGTTTTGATGGACAATACCCAAGCCGATCTGGTCCATATGGAACTAGATCTTGGTTGGGTGGTAGCAAGTGGCAATGATCCTATGGCCTATTTTGCAAAGTATCCAGGTCGATTTCCGTTATGGCATTTAAAGGATATGGACCTAAAAAAGCTGGAAAGTACCGAATTTGGAAAAGGGGGACTGGATATCGTCGACATATTGAACCATCAAAAGGAATCCGGACTTAAGTATTATTTTGTCGAGCAGGAGGAATACACGAATAACCCATGGGATAGTATGAAGGAAAACATTGCGTATTTAAAAAGAATTTGAAGGCTTTCCGTTAATATCGAACCTCCCCGGAAATAAAGAAGAAAAATGTCCGAAAACCTGGATCCATACGTATTGTCCCCGGATAAAATAAGGCAACCCCCATCGACCTTGAGGGGAAAACTGAAGTTCCTCGGGCCTGGATTTGTTCTTTCGGCATCTATCGTGGGGTCCGGGGAATTGATAGCTACGACTACTTTGGGGGCCCATGCGGGATTTATTACGTTTTGGGTGATCATCGTGAGCTGTATGGTCAAGGTGGCGGTTCAATTGGAATTCGGAAAACACACCATCCTTACCGGAGAGACCGCAATGCAGGCTTTTAATAAATTGCCCGGCCCAAGATTTGGTAGGGCAAAATGGACCGTATGGATGGTTTTTTCGGTAATGGTCATCAAATTATTGCAAGTAGGAGGGATTATTGGGGGAGTCGCCATAATACTGAACATGGCTGGGGACTGGCTCAGTGTACCGGTATATTGCTTTATTATAGCGGTTGTTGTCGCCACCATGGTTTATAGGGGATATTATAGGTTTATCGAAAATATTTCCTTGGGAATGATCGGTTTATTTACCCTGTTTACTTTCGCAGCACTCTATTTTCTAAATTTTACCCCATATCAAATCACATTCGACAATATTTGGAGCGGACTGCAGTTTCGTTTGCCAAAAGAGGCTGTGGCCATAGCTTTTGGTGCCTTTGGGATAACTGGAGTAGGGGGCGATGAAATCCTTCATTACAATTACTGGTGCCTTGAAAAAGGCTATGCCTCCTATACCGGAGTTGACGACGGATCTGTGGCGTGGAGGAAGAGGGCGGCCGGATGGATCAAGGTGATGAAATTGGATGCCGTTATCGCTATGGTCGTCTATACCTCCGTTACGGCTGCATTTTACTTGTTGGGGGCTGCCGTTCTGCATATGCAGGGTGGAGTCCATGAAGGGTATGCCATGGTGGAGTCCCTATCCTTGATGTACACGGAATCTTTAGGGCCTTACGCTAAAACAGCTTTTCTGATTGGAGCATTTATAACCCTATTTTCTACCCTTTTCGCAGCGCTTGCAGCGTGGACAAGACAGATTTCCGATATTTTTGGAGAACTTGGATGGATCGATTTCAGAAATCTTAAGATTAGAAAAAAAACAATCGCCATAGCGGCATGGGTATTCCCGTTGTTATGGGCTTTGTTGTTCGTGTTTATCCGGCTCCCCGTACTTATGGTGATAACTGGTGGTATCGTGGGTTCAATCCTCCTTTTTCTTGTGGTCTTTGCTGCGCTGCATTTTAGGTATAAGAGAAACTCTCCATTTTTCACCCCCAGTTTATTATATGACATTACCTTATGGATCAGTGTTATGAGTATTGTTGGAGTAGGTGTTCTAGGGATTTTTAAAGTATGGCAATAATTATTTTTGAGTGCCGATCGGCGCTTTAAAACCGTATGCCATTTTGCTTGGGATGATCCATATCCATTCCCGATACCCACAGAAAGGCAAACACTTTTTTATTGTCATCCATATAGGGAGCGATTGCCTGAATCCTAGTAAATGACAATGAAGCCCTGGCGTTTTTTTAGAGGCCGCATTTTCTTTTTTCCACAAATGGAATACCAGTATCTAAAGACTGCTTGACCTGGGTTAAATGGGAAGCAATTGTTCCCATATTTAACTTTTTTGATCAAAAAATCAACCTATACCACAAACTTCAATGGGTTTACCACATTTATTTTTATGAACCCCACACTAATTGTATTATTGATCCACCAAAATTGATATACAAACCTACATTTACGTTATGAACAAAACCTCTTTTTTTCTATTGCTTCTCTTTTCAGTCGCCGGATCGGTACAGGCCCAGTGTACCAGTGCCTATTCTATGGCGACCTACGCGCTGGCCCATACCAAGAAATCCTTAAGTTCTGACAATTTCGATCACCAAAAACTCTATGCGGAGCGAGCGATCGAATCCTTTGAAAAGGATAGGGATTTGGTAAAGGCTTGTGGATGTGAAGAATCCCTTGTTCAAATAGAAAAAGGTCTCGACAATTTATACAAGGCCGTAGATCCCAAGGATTGGGAAGAGGGTAGATATTATACACAAAAGGCCCTGGAAAATGCGCACGAACTAATAAGCACCCTAGATATATGCACTGCCAGAGGTGCGGCCCCAGTGATGGATTACAGTGTCTCCACTTCCTCGGCTTCAGGATCGGGTGTTTCCACTACGGCAATTTCTGAACAGAAAAATAGCCTATTGGAAAAACAAGAGCAGTTGGCTGCCGAGCAACAAAAGCTAATTGAGGAGCAAAGGCAACTTGACCTTAAAATTCAACAGCAACAGCAGTTGGCGGAACAAATTCGATATAATAGGCAGCAGGAACTGGAGCAGCAAATGAATTTGAAACGAATCGCAGAGGCTTCATTATCCGAATTGGAAAATAACCTTAAGGAGATTGCGGTCGACTTGGGATACGAAAAGGCAATACGTTCCTTAAAAGTCGATTATAAACGTTCGGATGATGCCTTGAACAACGAATCCCTTGAACAGACCCGCCAGTATTATTTAAAACAGGCCATCAAAATGCAACAACTTGCATTGGATGCTTACAAGAGCAGTGCGGTGTCCAAATAATTGAAAGAAAAAATCGGTTTTACAGCACAGGGAATGTTTAAACAGCAACATTCCCTATTGTCTGTATGTTACGTAAGGTTGGCCAAACTTTTACTTCTGTTTGCCTAGGTCAATCGACTTGTATTTGTTTAAAATATTATCAATTTTTTGATCGGTTATTGGATTGATAAATTTCCTTTCCGGATTTTCATCCAGCCAGGCAAGGGTTGTTTTAATACCTACCTCAAAGGGAATAGTGGCCTTGAATCCCGGAACAAATGTTTTTATCTTGGTGTTGTCAAAAAGGACGCTTTCACCTTTATCCGCCAATAAGGTGCCGGTAAAGGAAGGTTCCACGGCACAGATAAAATCGGATGCAATATGTACCATTTTGGCTTCCCTTCCCAAGCTATCGGCTAGGATCTTGTAAATCGTATTCCAACTAAGAACTTCATCGGAGGTAATATGAAAAGCATGTCCGATGGCCGTTGTAAGTCCCAACAAGCCGACAAAACCCTTGGCAAAATCAGTGGCATGTGTTACCGTCCAAAGCGAGGTGCCGTCACCGTGTACAATAATTTCCTTTCCCTGAAGGATGCGATTGGCCGTGGTGTATTCCTTGAACCCTCCCATTGCGATCGGGATAACCGTATCGTAGGTAAGGGAAGGGCGTACAATAGTAATCGGGAAATCTTCCTCCCGATATGCCCTTAGCAACCGGTCTTCGCATTGAATTTTATTGTTGGAATAATCCCAGAGCGAATTTTTTAGGGGAGTAGATTCCGTAATAATGGGATAACGTAAAGGGGTTTGATAGCAGGAAGCCGAGCTTATAAAGATATATTGACGGGTCTTTCCCCGGAACAAGGCAATATCCCGCTCCATATCTGCTGGGGTCATGGCAATCCAATTTACGACTACATCCCAATTGTGATTTTGTAGTTCGACCAATTGATCGGGAACATTGATATCTCCCAGGATTGTCTTGACCTTCAGGTCCCGCACCTTGGTCGATCCCCGGTTAAGGTGATATAAATCTATTCCTTTTTCCAAGGCTAGACGGCTTACGGCTGTACTTATGTTCCCGGTACCACCTATGAATAGTACTTTCATAAATATGGGTTTAGGTTAATGTTGTTTTTAATGGTCGAATAATTTTGCTTACCTCAGGATATGGGGAAAGGACATAAGAACAAAATCAAAGGAGTATTTGAAATACAAAATTAAAACGAGGCAGATTCGATCTTTCCTCATTGTTCCATCCTCTTTATTTTATTATCTGGTCTCGTGATCCGAATTGCCCCTTGTAAATATACCCTCTTTTTTTGTATCATATATTTTGGTTAAATCATTAGTATTCAGTATATTTAGAGACCTTCTAAAAATCTTTGTTATGGGAATTAAAAGCTTTCAAGGACCCAGGCAGCAGCAGCCTGTTGAGGAAATTCCGCTTCGAGTTTCCGATTATATGGCAAAGAAACTAATTACCTTCGATCCGGAACAGACAATCGAAGATGTGATTTCAGTGCTGATAAAGCATCGTATTTCGGGTGGCCCCGTAGTAAACGACAAATATGAGCTGATCGGCATGATTTCCGAGGGGGATTGTGTTAAGCACATCAGTGAAAGCCGGTATCACAACACTCCTATGCAGGATATTCGGGTTAAGGATAGAATGATTTCCAACGTGGAGACCATTGATGGCAATATGAATATTTTTGATGCCGCCAACAAATTTCTCAACGCCAAGCGCAGGCGGTTTCCAATTGTGGAGAATGGCCTGTTGGCCGGACAAATTTCACAAATGGATATTCTTAAGGCCACCATTAAATTGAAATCCCAAAATTGGTAAACCATCCCTTAGAACTCCCTTGGAGTTCTCTAAACGAATTCCTCATTTTTTAAATAATTGATCAACATTCCGATATCGTCATCCTGGAACTATTGGCGCTATAACCAATCCTAAAGTTTTTTTGTATTTTACGTACTGCCAAACAAGTGGATTCCTATGAATAAGTGGATTCCCATAAAACGAGTAATATGAAGACTATTCTTATATCAGCAATCATTCTGATGGGAGTATCCTGTAACGCCCCATCTGCGCAATCTGAAGCTATCAAAGAGATAAAAAAGGTTTTCCAGTTGCAGGAAAAAGCGTGGTCCAACCACGATCTGGAAGGTTTTATGGAAGGCTATCTCAAATCCGATTCCATAACTTATTTTGGAAGTGCGGGCGTAACCTATGGTTGGAAAAACATGCTCGAGCATTACAAAAGAAGCTACCCTACCAAGGCAGATACAGGAACACTGACCTTTACATTGGAAGATATACATGAAATTGAAAAGGATGCGTATTGGGTAATGGGTACTTACCATTTAGCGCGTGTATCCGGGGATGCCAGCGGAAAGTTTATGGTCGTTTTTAGGCGGATAGAAGGGGAATGGAAGATTGTTGGGGATTTTTCATGTTAACTATTTGGGTGCCATCATAAAATGAAAAGCCCCGAACGATGTCGGGGCTTTGTATATCAACCTTCAATAGTTTATTTGGCAATTCCCGTAATCTCCAGGTCAAAGATGAGGTCGGAATTTGGGGGTATCACATTTCCGGCTCCAGATGTGCCGTATCCTAGGTGTGACGGGATGAATAGTCTAACCTTGTCCCCGACTTTCATGGTCATTAGCCCTTCCCGGAAACCTGCTATCAATTGCGCATCGGGACCATAATCCATTGGGATAGGCTCATATCCGCCACCCTGTTTTCGGTCTGGGTTAAAGCGTCCGTATTTTTGTGCTACAGCTTCCATATTGCTGTCGAACAAATCCCCGTTCTCTAAGTAGCCGGCATAATATACCAGTACTTTCTGCCCCACCTTGGGCTTTTCCCCATCCCCTTTTTTTAGGGTGTAAATTTTCAATCCGGATGGCAGGGTTTCGGCTTCGGCCTTTTGCTTGGTCAGTTCGGCCACAAATTCGGCTTTTTGCTTTTCCTGTTCCTTTTCTTTTGCCTTTTCCTCTGCAAAATAATCGGTCATGACTTTTACGGCATCAAATTTCTTTGCCTCCTTGCCATTGCGGATAATTTCTACCTTGTTCATTACCACGTCAACAATGGGACGGTCCTTGGCATTGGGGTCCTGGGAAGTGTTTACGCTCGCAATGGAGTCTACCACATTCATTCCTTCCACCACATTTCCAAAGGCGGTGTACTTTCCTTCCAAGAAAGGCGTAGGTTTGTGTGTAATGAAAAATTGGCTTCCGTTGGTGTTGGGACCTGCATTGGCCATAGCCAAAATGCCGGGTTTGTTAAAGTGGAGGGAATCTACAATCTCATTTTTAAATTTATAACCAGGATTTCCCCCGCCGGTGCCTGTGGGGTCGCCTCCCTGGATCATAAAGTCCTTGATGACCCTATGGAAAATCAATCCGTCAAAGTATTTTTTTCCTTTAAGGCTATCGGAAACAAATGGACTCTTACCTTCTGCCAAGGAAATAAAATTCGCCACGGTTACCGGAGTTTTTTGGTCTTCCAACTTTACCACGATGTCACCTTTGGAGGTTTGTATATCCGCAAAGATACCATCGCCCAAATCGGCATGTTGACTGGATTTACAACTGGCCAGGACTATAGTGATGGCGATTAATAAGGCATGTTTTCTTTTCATTCGATTATATTTAGGTTTTGATTATTAGTATTTTAAGTTTATGTGTTTATAAGTTTAAGAATTTAATCTAAATCAAAGTCTTGATCCGTGATTTCTGGCCCATGATCCTTATTGGATTTATTTTTGGATGCTGTCTATTTGTTTTTCAATTTGCAATATAGTAATGGTTGATTTAAGGGGGATGTTGTGCCCAATTTTATTATCGTCCCCATGGTACCCATAGGCTAAAGATGAGGGAAAGAAAAAGGTGGCCGTTTCGTTTTCCTTTAAAAGTTTGATACTGTTTCGCAGACCTGGAAATAGCTCCTGTTTGTCTACCTTGTATTTTTGAACGCCCAAATCTTCCCTGGAATAAATGGTGTCGTTATCAAAACTAACTATATTGTAGGTGAAGGTGACCAGATCATCCGGTTTTGGAAAATAATCTGTTTTATCGTTTTGAACATCGTAGTAAAACCACGATCCACTGGCACTGGCATGATAGGTCTTGGTAGAATCCTTTGCCATAATTTGTTTAATGTCAGCTTCTTCCTGTGCCAAGAGTGCTTTATTGCGCTCCACGGATTCCTTCATAAAACTTCCGGTCCTTACCTTTATTGGCTTACGGGGCTCGGGACCGCCGCAGCTCGCCAGACCAACGAACAATAGTACAAGTAAAAGATAATTTACGGACTTCATGAATGTATTGATTGGGTTAAAGGTTCTTCGGTTCCTAGGTTATAATACGGTTTGTGATCGTTAATGGTGGTGCTATCTTGGCATAAATTTTAAAACCTACAGTTGTTTTAATTAAAATCTGTTCCACTTTTCAAATCTATAATCTTAGACCTTTTATTGTTTACTGCTCGGGTTTAGTACTTCCTTGTATTCACTTAATGTCGATTCAAAATAGGCGGTGGTTTCACTTAGTGACAGATCGCTTTTCCCACCCGCCGCATTGGTGTGTCCTCCCCCCTGAAAATGCCTGCGTGCAAACTCGTTCACGGAAAAATCACCTTCGGAGCGAAGTGAAATCTTGATAATGTTTTCTTCCTTGTTTTCAATGAAGATAACGGCAAAACGTATGCCTTCCAAGGTAAGTCCGTAATTGACAAATCCTTCGGTATCCCCTTTTTTAAAGTTGTAGGTATCCAATTCTTCTTGGCTCAAGGTGATGTATGCGGTTCGGTATTCTTCCAAGATGACCATGTTCTTTAAGGCGCAACCTAGAAGATGCAACCTATCCGGTGTGTTGGTATCGTAAACCTTATTATGGATCTCCGTGTTTTTCGCCCCCTTATCGATTAAGTCGGCCACGACCCGGTGTGTTCTGCTTGTTGTAGACGGAAATTTAAAAGAGCCGGTATCCGTCATAATTCCCGTATACAGACAGTTTGCAATGTCGTTGGAAATTTTGTCCAAATTTCCCATTGCCTCGATTAAATTATAAACCATTTCGCAGGTAGAACCCATACTGCTGTCGGAATACGTGACCTTGGCGTAGTCCGAGGGTGCCTGATGGTGATCGATCATGACAAAAGTGGCCGATGCCTCTTCCAGATAGGGTTGCATCTTATCTACCCTGGAAAGATGGTTGAAATCCAAAGTAAAAATGAGGGTAGCTTCTTGAAGTAGGGTTCTAGCCGTAGTCATATCCCATTCAAAATTTACAATGGTTTCACTACCTGGCATCCATTTTAGAAATTTTGGATAATCATTCGGGGAAATTATAACGGCTTCCAATCCTATTTCCTTAAGATAGTGGTAAAGTGCCAGAGTGGACCCAATAGCATCTCCATCCGGATTTTTGTGGGGCACAATAACGATGTGCTGTGGGGTTGAAAGGAGTTCTTTGACAACTTTTACATCCTCTAAATTCATGGGGGCAAAGATACAATAATAAAATAAAGACTATTAGCAATATTTTATGATTTTACCCTTCCAGTTAAATGGTAAAAAAAGGTTCGTAACTGATCGAAAATAGTACCCTCCTTTTTTGACTTCCGGGTCCGCTTTGGGCAACACGAAGCATGGAACTTTAGGGCACAATTCACTATTGTTCCCGATTCCTGTATTAATCCAGTCATTTTAAAAGAAATATCGGCAATAAGGAAAGCTACAACCTTATTATCTCGCCCCAAAATTGTAATTTAAAGGATAAAACCTATTTTTGCACCAAAATTTCAAATATGACAACGAACAGAACTTTTACCATGATTAAGCCCGATGCGGTAAAAAATGGACATATTGGTGCCATTTTGGGAAAAATCACTTCAGCGGGATTCAAGATTGTGGCCATGAAATACACCCAATTGAGCAAAAGGGATGCTCAGGAATTCTATGCGATACATAAAGAAAGACCGTTCTTCGGGGAACTGGTAGATTTTATGACAAGTGGTCCCATTGTATCGGCTATTTTGGAAAAGGAAAATGCCGTAGAGGATTTTAGGGCCTTGATCGGAGCTACTAACCCGGCGGAAGCAGCGGATGGTACCATCCGAAAATTATTTGCTACCAATATTGCCGAAAATGCGGTCCACGGTTCGGATAGCGATGAAAATGCTGCAATTGAAGGGGCATTTCATTTTTCCGGTAGGGAAATTTATTAATGCAATACGTATAATCAAACTAAACCTGCAGGGTCTTTGGGTCTTGCAGGTTTTTGTATTTACGACCAGATCGGACCACTTTGATAACTTTATCCGATTTTTACCTTAGCACCAATTTTTTTATCAGCTCCCTGCCCAGTTCCTCGTTGAGCAAATTGACGATCTTGGATTTACCGTGGCTCAGTTCCTCACGTAATACCGAAGAGGACAGGGAAACAAATAAGGTCTCGTTGCGCAGTTCTATGGCGGTGGTGTAATTATTCACTCCGTTACCCATAAGTTTGGCCCATGCTTCCCTGGCATTCACCTTGTCCATTCCCTTTTGCAATCTGTTTTCCCTTATGAATTCCTGTAGGGCATCGCCCAAAGGCAGGTTTTCATTTTTTCGTTTCGCCATTTTCCTTTACATTAATATTGTGAAACCTTTGGTAGGTATAGGAGATGTTGTCCGCATTAATGACCGTAAAGCCTTCCTTGGAAAGAGCGGTCAGCTTCTCCGTCCAGTCGCTCATCGCATTGTTATAATATATCTCAAAACCATCGCCCTTTTTTCCCAAGGTAAAATTTTCGAAATCTTCAGACGCGAAATAGTTGCCATCCAACCTGGGCTGGACCTTTTTTCGGAAACCCTTCATCCCATTTATTTCTATGTAGTCCACTATGGCGCTAACTTTATATTCCTTTTTGGTCCCATCGGGAAATCTCACTTCTTTTATTTCCCAATATCCGTTCAACAGGGGTATGTCGTCTTCGGATATCTTTTGTGAGCAGCCCACAAGCGATAGAAAGGCAATAAAAACAAATATAGTTCTCATAAATCGCAATTCAATTTTTATATTTTTAATCTTATCCTTCGCCCTTCGCCCTTTGTCTTTCATCCTTCATCCCACTAACCTCGCCCCTCGTACCTTGTACCTTTCACCTTTCACCTTTCACCTTTCACCTCGAAATCGACTTACAATTTAAAAATTTTGTAGGACTGATGCACGGTCTTTACCACATTTTCAGTTCTATCCGCGTGGGTATCACTTAGAAAAATCTGACCAAACTGGTCCTGGTCTACCAAGCTCATGATTTGGGATACCCTGTTCTCATCAAGTTTGTCGAAAATGTCGTCCAATAGCAAAATAGGGGTTGTTTTGGCCTGGTTTTTCAAAAAGTAAAATTGGGCTAGCTTCAGGGCTATAAGAAATGATTTTTGTTGCCCTTGGCTCCCGAACTTTTTGATGGGATATCCCGCTATTTCAAAATTAAGATCGTCCTTATGTACACCTACGCTTGTATATTGTAACGCGCGATCTTTATCTATCGAGATTTCCAAAAGGGAAAGAAGTCCGTTTTCCACAAGTTTACTGTCGTATATTAGGTTAACTTCCTCCTTACCTCCGGAAATGGACACATACTCCTCGATAAAAATTGGGATGAACACTTCGAGAAACCTCACCCGCTTATTGAAAATCTCTGTCCCGTAAGCGTGCAACTGATCGTTGTACACCCCTAACGTTGTCCGATCAAAGGTATGGTTGGCGGCAAAGTATTTGAGGAGGGAATTGCGTTGTGCCAACACCCTGTTGTATTTGATCAGGGTTTCCAAATAGAGTTTGTCCGATTGGGAGATAACCCCGTCCATAAATTTACGGCGCGTATCGCTACCTTCAACGATTAGGTCCCTATCGGCTGGGGAGATGATAACCAAGGGCAAGAGGCCTATATGGTCCGAGAACTTGTCATACGCCTTTCCGTTCCGTTTAATGAGCTTTTTTAGCCCCCGTTTTAGACTACAGACTATTTTTTCTTCCCTTCCCTCTTTAAGAAACTGCCCTTCTATCATAAAAAAATCCTCTCCGTGCTTTATGTTTTGGCTGGAAACCGGGTTGAAATAGCTTTTGCCGAAGGACAAGTGGTAAATGGCATCCAAAATGTTGGTTTTACCAATTCCGTTGTTGCCGACAAAACAATTTATTTTAGTATCAAATTGAAAATTTTGATCACCGAAGTTTTTATAGTTGAGGAGCGATAATTTCTGTAGATACATGCAAAATTTTAAAAATATTAGTATTAATAGGATGTTCCTAGCTAGTTCCTAGGACAAAAATAAAGACATAAAAACTCCTGTTTGTAAGATACGGGAGTATAAACCTGCCGAATATCCAAAAATAAGGAATAAATACTCTTTCAAAATTCAATAAAAACTTTAATTTTGCGCCACAATTAAATAAACTATGGCTACATATAAGAAGCGGGGTTTTAAACCAAAGACCAAAGAGGAAGAAATGGCTCATGATGAGCTTCATAGTACCACTGCCGAGGTTTTTAGTACATTGGACCAGAGCGCTTCCAAATCTGAGGAATGGGTATCCAAAAACCAGAATTTTATTATTGGTGTTATTGGGGTGATCGCGGTTGCCGTTTTGGGATATTTAGGGTATCACCAATTTGTGCAAAAACCCAAGGAGGTAAGTGCGGACAACGAAATGTACTATCCAAGACAGTATTTTGATCAAGCCCTTAACAGTGCTACGGAAAAGGATTCCCTATTTAACCTTGCCCTTAATGGAGCTGAAGGGAAATATGGTTTTTTGGATATTATAGATGAATACAAGGGGACCAAAGCCGCAAACCTGGCAAATTATTCCGCGGGAATGGCTTATTTGAATATGCAAAAATATCAGGATGCCATCACTTATTTGGAGAAATTCTCTTCAGACGACCCTATTTTAGGGGCCTTGGCAAAAGGAGGTATCGGGGATGCATTTATGCAGCTCAACCAACCTGAGGACGCATTGGGATATTATGAAAAAGCGATTTCCCATAGCACCAACGACTATACAACTCCCCGTTTTCTATATAAGGCAGGGGTTACTGCCTTGGAATTAAAGCAAAATGATAAGGCCCTTAAGCATTTTCAAAGAATTAAGGATGAATTTCCTAATTCTGATGAGGCCCGATCCGTGGATGCTTTTATAGGAATGGCCAAAGGAGGCGAATAAAGAAATAATGGCTACGGCAAATAAAAATCTTTCGGTTTACGATAAGGCTACGATCCCAAATGCGAAGAATTTTCGGTTTGGGATCGTTGTTGCTGAATGGAATTCAAAAATTACCGAAGGTCTTTACCAAGGGGCTTTCGATGCTTTTTTGGATTGTGGCGTTCCGGAGGGGAATATTCTTAGATGGGACGTCCCGGGGAGCTTTGAACTTCCCTTTGGCTGTAAAAGAATGATCGAGACCCAACAGTTGAATGCTGTTGTGGCTATTGGTAGTGTGATACAAGGCGAGACCAAACATTTTGATTTTGTCTGTAATGCTACCGCCCATGGTATAATGGAACTCAATTTACACAATGCCATTCCTGTTATATTCTGTGTGCTCACGGACAATACCATGCAGCAGGCTATAGACCGAAGTGGTGGCAAACACGGCAACAAAGGTGCCGAGGCCGCCATCGCAGCCATAAAAATGGCCGCTTTGGGCAAATAGAGATGTAGCTGAATCCTTGCTCGTTTGCCAACTATTGCCTTTTCCACCAACACTACTTGAACATCTTTTCTTTCCCATACTTTTTTTGCCTTTCTGGTCTTATCCGGATATTTTGAGTATATTTAGGATTGCAGAATCCTCGTTGGGTCTGCCGCCAGATTTCCGCTCATGAAACTACATTTTCTGAACCGAAGTAGTGCCCAGAACCATTCGTTTACGGTGACCAGTAACAAGTACCCTAATTTTCTCCGGGTTTGGCATCATCATCCTGAATTGGAACTCGTTTTGGTTTCCCAAAGCACTGGCACTCGTTTTATAGGGGACAGTATAGAGAAATTTGGACCTGGGGATATTGTCCTGATAGGGAAGGATCTGCCACATATGTGGCTCAATGATGACATTTATTTTCAAGACCGGTCGGATTTGATGGCCGAGGCGATCGCTATTCATTTTAAGGATGATTTTTTGGGGCCCAAGATTTTCTCGGTTTTGGAAATGAAGCACATTGGTGCATTGTTCGAACGTGCCTCCCTGGGAATTAAATTTGAAGACGTTGAACCAAATATCATTGCACGGATCAATGGGCTTCCTGACATGGAGAATTTTGAGAGAACAATAGGTTTAATTGAAATTCTGCATTTGTTGGCCATGCACAAAGAATATAAATTGTTGTCCAGCAAAGGATTTGTTAACTCCTTTGGGGATGGCGAGAACAAAAATATGGATAAGGCCAATGCCTATATATTCAAAAACTTCAATACCCCCATTGGCTCCAAGGATGTAGCCAAGGTCCTAAAGATGAACCCTTCTGCCTTTAGCCGCTATTTTAAACGTATCCACAGAAAAACCTTTACAAAATATATCAATGAGATAAGGATTGGCTACGCCTGCAAGCTATTGATGGAGGAGAAAAATAATGTAACGGCTGTTTGCTATGAATCCGGCTTTAACAACATATCCAATTTTAATAGGCAGTTTAAGCAATTGACTGGAATGAGCCCTTCGGATTACGTTAAGTATCATACCAAATCGTAATAGATATTATCATTATGGGCAAAAAAAGTATCGGTATTAGTGTTTTTAGTGGTTGATATTGGGAGGGTCAAGATTTAATTTTGAGACAACTTTATTATTGTGCGATGGAGAATACAGAAACATTAATAGTCGATGTGGTGGTCAAGGACATTCGTTTTCCTACCAGTAGGTATTTGGATGGATCGGATGCCATGAACCCAGACCCGGATTATTCGGCGGCATATGTAATCTTAAAGACCGATCATCCCGACGGATTGGAAGGGCATGGACTTACCTTTACAATTGGTAGGGGGAATGAACTCTGTGTGGCCGCGGTGCATGCTTTGGCTCCATTGGTTAAAGGCAAGACTTTGGAAAGTTTTACCCGGAATATGGGGGCCTTTTGGAAGATGATAACCGGGGACAGTCAATTGCGATGGTTAGGTCCGGAAAAGGGAGTCATCCATTTGGCTACCGGGGCAGTGGTCAATGCCGTTTGGGATCTATATGCCAAAATGGAGGGCAAGCCACTTTGGAAGTTATTGGCCGACATGGATCCAGAGCAACTGGTATCCTGTATCGATTTTACCTATATCACGGATGCACTTACCCACAAGGAGGCCTTGGAAATCTTGAGAAAACAGGAAAGTACCAAACAGGATCGCATAAAAAGGTTGATGGACAATGGGTATCCCGCCTACACCACGTCTGCAGGCTGGTTGGGCTATTCGGACGACAAGATGCGCAGGTTGTGCAGGGAGGCGAAGGCAGCCGGATTTATGCATATGAAGATCAAGGTAGGGGCCGACCTGAAAGACGATATCCGCAGGGCGAGTATTATCCGGGAGGAGATAGGCGACGATTTAAAACTGATGATGGATGCCAACCAAAAATGGGATGTAGATGAGGCCATTTCCAATATGGCAGAACTCAAAAAATTCAACCCATGGTGGATCGAGGAGCCAACTAGCCCTGATGATATTCTGGGCCATGCCAAGATCGCGAGGGCAGTGGCCCCAATAAAAGTGGCCACAGGGGAGCATTGCCAAAACCGGGTGATGTTTAAACAATTGATGCAGGCCGATGCCATCGGAATCTGCCAGATAGATAGCTGCAGGGTAGGGGGGGTAAACGAAATTTTGGCCATTCTGCTGATGGCGGCCAAGTTCAATATTCCGGTCTGTCCGCATGCCGGTGGAGTAGGTCTTTGCGAATACGTGCAGCACCTGTCCATGTTGGACTATATTTCTATCAGTGGAACCATGGAAGATCGAATCATTGAATATGTAGATCATTTGCACGAACACTTTTACGATCCCGTAGTTATAAAGGAGGGAGCCTATATGCCACCCGAACTCCCAGGTTACAGCATAACGATGAAGGCACAATCATTGATCGATTATAGTTTTCCTGACGGCAAGGTTTGGAAAGTGGAATCCATCAGTTAAAACAATTTATTTCAAATTAATAGAAGATAGGATGTCATTATTTAGTTTAAAAGGAAAAACAGCCCTGGTTACTGGTGCTGCCAGCGGAATTGGCAAGGCCATAGCTCAAAAATTCGCCAGTCGGGGCGCGGAAGTCCATATCTTGGAGTTCAATGCAGAAAACGGACAAAAAGTGGTCGAGGAAATAGTGAGTGATGGAGGTAAGGCCAAATTTCATGCCTGCGACGTATCCGATCAACAACAGGTACAGAAGATTGTTTCTGGAATAGCCAAGGACTCCCAAATCAATATCCTGGTTAACAACGCCGGTGTGGCCCACATAGGGAATATAGAGGGTACCGAGGAAGCAGATATGGATCGGCTGTTCCAAGTGAACATCAAAGGGGTTTATAATGGGATGAGGGCAGTAATACCCTTTATGAAAGAAAAGGGAGGTGTAATCCTAAACATGGCCTCGGTGGCGTCCAGCGTTGGGATATCAGATCGGTTTGCCTATTCCATGACCAAAGGGGCCGTGCTAACCATGACTTATTCCGTAGCCAAGGATTATCTCGATTTTGGTATTCGGTGCAATAGCATTTCCCCAGGAAGGATCCATACGCCTTTCGTCGATGGATATTTGGCCAGAAATTATCCCGGAAGGGAAAAGGAAATGTTCGAAAAGCTTTCGAAGACGCAACCTATCGGTCGGATGGGAATACCTGAAGAAGTAGCAAATCTTGCCCTTTATCTGTGTTCGGATGAGGCATCGTTTGTCACGGGAACCGATTTTCCCCTGGATGGCGGATTTATAAAGTTGAATGGTTAGGTGAATGGAGTCAACCTCGGTGTTTCAAGGAGGAGGAAAATACAGTAGACGGTGGACAGTCTTCAGTTGACGGAAATAATTACGGTTGAAGGAACGCTACGTATGCAGGACATTATGAAATTTAGATTGTTGAAAATTCGAACCTGACAGGTTCTCCACTTTTTTCATGGGGAGATGCCGAAGCCGGAGGGGTTATGGCAGAGGGGCGTTTTAAATGATCTATTGTTTCTAATTAGGTACTTGGTAATTCAAATCAAACAAAAATATATAATGTCATTACAAGCAAGTGTAAAATTATCAAGCCTGACCGCCCTACTTTTTTTTAGTAGTATATTGAATTTATATTCCCAAGAAAAAAATAACACCGTTCCGAACCAAGAAGGCCAGCAACCAAATATCATTTTTATCCTAACGGACGATCTGGGCTATGGCGACCTTGGCGTTTTTTTCCAGAACCAATTGGCCATAAGCAAAGGAACCGGACATCCCAGGGAATTTACCCCCAATCTGGACCGTATGGCCGCGGAAGGTGCGCTACTTCCACAACAATATTCCCCAGCTCCGGTATGTGCCCCGTCTAGGGCCTCCTTGTTGCTCGGCAGAAGTCAGGGTCACTCAAACGTCAGGGATAATCAATTCGATAAGGCGCTGGACAATAACCATACCTTGGGTTCTGTCCTGCAAAAGGCCGGATATACCACCGCGGCCATAGGTAAATGGGGCTTGCAGGGAAAGGATGACAGGGCCCCCAACTGGACGGCACATCCCCTCAATCGCGGATTCGACTATTTTCTGGGCTATATACGCCATAGGGATGGTCATGAGCATTACCCTAAAGAGGGCGTTTATAGGGGTTCCAAAGAGGTTTACGAAAACCGGACGAATATTGCCCAAGATCTCGATAAATGCTACACCACCGATTTGTGGACGGCAGCCGCAAAGCGATGGATTATTGATTACCAGAAAAGTAATCATGGACAGAATCCATTTTTTATGTATTTGGCCTATGACACCCCCCATGCCGTGTTGGAGCTTCCCACCCAAGCCTATCCAGAAGGGGGCGGATTGAAGGGCGGCCTCCAATGGTTGGGAAAGCCTGGACAAATGATCAATACCGCTTCTGGAGAGGTAGATTCTTGGATGCACCCCGATTATGCAACCGCCAACTACGATGATGATAAGATTGCAGCAACACCCCAAAAACCATGGCCAGACATCTATAAGCGCTACGCTACGGATACGCGAAGGATAGACGATGCCGTGGGGGATATTTTACAGCTGCTCAAGGATCTGGATCTGGATGAAAATACCATGGTCGTCTTTACCTCGGATAACGGACCATCCATAGAATCGTATATAGATGGCGAACCCATTGTTCCTACATTTTTTAAGAGTTTTGGCCCTTTTGACGGAATTAAGCGCGACTGTTGGGAAGGGGGGCTTCGTATGCCCTCTATCGCCAGATGGCCAAAACATATCCCGGCAGGTAACGTTGTGGAAACCCCGAGTATTTTCTATGATTGGATGCCTACGTTTACCAATATGGCCGGACTTCCTGCACCAGCGGTATCGGACGGCGTATCCCTTTTACCTTCACTTCTCAAAAAGGGTAATCAACCCGAGAGCCAAATTTACGTGGAATACTTTGAATCGGGTTCAACCCCTGAATTTGAAGATTTTGCAGCCAATCACAGGGGACGTCGCCGCAATCAGATGCAGATGGTTCGTTTGGGTGATTTTGTTGGGGTTCGCTACGACATTAAATCGCAAAACGATAATTTTGAGATTTATGATGTGGTGAAAGATCCACAACAGCTTAAAAATTTGGCAGGAACATCAACGATGATTTCACTACAGCAAAAAATGAAGGACAAGGTCCTCCGGTCAAGGATGCCTAATGCTACGGCCCCTAGACCTTATGATAATGTACCGGTTCCTGCGGTTGATGGGGTTACAACAAAAAATGGTGTGCTATGGAAAGGTTATGTGGGCGAGTTTCCCTGGGTCCCAGAAGTATCTACCCTAACCCCAACGGAAATTGGAATGGTGGATTATCCCAATGGAAATGTTGGAAAAGCAAAATCTAACGGGGCATTATATTTTGAGGGGTATATGCGCATCCCACGGGAAGGGGAGTACAGTTTCTTTATAAAAACAAATACCACGGCCCTCCTCAAAATTCATAACGCAACAGCAATAGATGCCGACTATGAATATTTTTCAAATACGGTGAAAACTGGGACCATTAGCCTAAAGGCAGGCCTACATCCGTTCCGTTTGTATTTGACATCGCCTCAAAAAGGAAATCCAATGTTGGAATTGGAATGGAGCGGCCCGGGCTTGGAAAAGGAAAAAATGCCGGCAACCGTGTTTTTTCACGGTAGAGAGGAATAAATAATATAGACGACGGACGAAAGATAAAATCCATATCTAATTTAGGATGTTTAAAAAGAAAAGTCGTTTTTCTTTGTTCTTAATTTTTTCAGATTTGGATGGAACGATCAAATAATTGGTATGAAGAATTTAGCATTTATTTTTACGCTGCTCCTAACATTAGGTTGTAATCGGGGGCAGGAGCATCAAGCAAAAGAACCGAAGAAGAAACCGAATGTACTTTTCATTTTTGCCGATGATCAACGTGCAGATGCGCTGGGAGCCTCGGGCAATACCTATATTCGAACGCCAAATATAGACTCCTTGGCCACAAGGGGTGTCCGATTTACAAATAACTATGTTATGGGAGGGCACCATGGGGCCATTTGCGCCCCTAGCCGCGCCATGTTGATGAGCGGCAAGAGTCTTTTTCATGTATATGATCGATTGAAGGGGGTGACCACCATGCCGATGTATTTCAACAAATTTGGGTATAAAACCTTTGGTACGGGCAAATGGCACAATGAGCCAGAGGCCTTCGAGGCCAGCTTTCAACAGGGAAAAAATGTATTTATAGGGGGTATGTCCGACCATTTTAACGTACCCTGTCAAGATCTGGGGCCGGATGGAAAACTTGGTGAAAAGGTGAAAAAAGGATATTCCACCGATTTGTTTGCGGACGCAGCCATTGGATACATTAATGATTACGCCGAAGGGAATAAGGAAAACCCGTTTTTTTGCTACGTTGCCTTTACCGCACCCCACGACCCGCGTTCGCCACGGACGGATTATATTGGGATGTACCCACCGGAAACGATCCCGGTCCCCGGGAATTTTATGGCGCTTCATCCATTTATATTCGACGATTTTAATGTGAGGGATGAAACCCTAGCACCATGGCCACGGACCCCTGAGATTATCCAAGAGTCGTTGGCCGATTACTATGCCCTGATCAGCCATTTGGACAAGCGGGTAGGGGATATTGTTGAAACCTTGAAAAAACAAGGGCTTTATGACAATACGATCATAGTATACGCCGCAGATAACGGTCTGGCCATTGGCAGTCATGGACTTTTGGGCAAGCAGGACCTGTACGAGCACAGTATGAAAGTGCCCCTGATTATCAGCGGACCGGGTGTTCCCAAACAGGAAACAAGGGACGCACTGGTCTACTTGTATGACGTTTTCCCAACCTTGGCCGATCTGTGCGGGCTTCCCGTCCCCGAAGATATTGATGGGAAGGATTTATTACCGGTTCTTTTGGGTGACGAAAATGGGGTTCGGAATTCACTGTACACCGTGTACAGGAACACGGTACGGGCCGTTAGGACGGATGAATGGAAGCTGATACGGTATCCGCAGCGGAACTATACCCAATTGTTCAATCTGAAATTAGACCCATTGGAGTTAAATAATTTAGCGAGCAATCCGGGGGAAAAGCCCAAGGTCGACGAAATGATGGGCTTGCTGCAAGAATGGTACACGGTGACCAATGATACCGCAACCATGAATCCCAAAACTATTTTGCCCTTGGAATACGATTATACCAAATTAAAACAGATTCCTGACCGACATCAACCGGAATACACGTTAAAAAAATATTTTAGGGGCGTGAATTTAAGTCGAGATAAGAGTTTGTAGCATTGATGATCAACCCTTTAATTAATATCAAATGAAAATATACAAGCAGGCCCAAAGGGCAATTATTGAAAACGGAGGAAAATATTTTGAACTCCAAGTTAGGGATTGGGATGCCTTTATCAATAGGGACAACCTATACGCTTCTGTAAAATCGGAACTTCTTTCTGCGAAAACAGTCTCCGATGAGGTGCTGAAACAAGGGGTGCAAGTCCCTATGGGCAGTCAAGAGATCTGGGCGGCAGGGGTAACCTATCAGAGGAGCAAGGAGGCCCGGATGGAGGAGGCCAAGGATTCTGGCGGACATGTATTTTATGATAAGGTCTATGATGCGGACCGTCCCGAACTTTTCTTCAAGGCCACCGCCCAACGCACGGTAGGTGATGGGGAAGCGGTTTACATCCGACGGGATTCCAATTGGAACGTTCCGGAGCCGGAACTTACTTTGTTTGTAAATTCCAAGGGAAATATCCAAGGCTACACCATAGGGAACGATATGAGTTCCCGTGATATCGAAGGGGAGAATCCGTTGTATTTGCCCCAGGCAAAGGTATATGAACGCTGTGCCGCCATGGGTCCCTGCCTGTATTTGCAGGAAGGGCCAATTTCACCGGAAACGGTCATTTCCATTGAAATTAACAGGAAACGGACCTCTATGTTTAAAGACAAGGTAGCCATTAAGATGATGAAAAGAACCCATACGGAACTGGTGGAATACCTATTTAGGGAATGTGAATTCCCCACTGGGGTGTTTTTGATGACCGGGACCTGTCTGGTGCCCTCGGACGATTTCACGCTCCTGGAAGGGGATGAAGTCCGTATCTCAATTGATGGGATTGGCACTTTGGTCAATCTTGTTGAGAAAAGAAAATAATCAAATATAACAGGTGGAGTGAAAAAGACGGCCTTTTTATTAATTATCTCGGTAACGATGTTTAACGGACTTTGGGGCCAAAAACACTATGAACCTACATGGGAATCCTTGGATTCCAGGCCTGTAGCCCAATGGTTCGATGATGCCAAGTTTGGAATATTTATCCATTGGGGACCCTATTCCGTCCCGGCATGGTCGCCCAAAGGCACTTACTCAGAGTGGTACCAATATTGGTTGCAGAGCAAAACGCTTTTCGGCAATGGCGATTTTAAGGGGGATGAGGTAGTCAGCTATCACAATAAAACCTATGGAAAGGATTTTACCTACTACCAGTTTGGGGATATGTTCACGGCAGACCTGTTTAAGCCCGACGACTGGGCGGCACTTATCAAAGATTCAGGAGCTAAGTATGTAGTACTTACTTCCAAACACCATGATGGTTTTGCGCTCTGGCCAAGCAAGGAAGCGGATGACCGAGGCTTTCCATGGAACAGTATGGAAGTTGGTGCCCATAGAGATCTGGTAGGCGACTTGTCCATGGCGGTTAAAGCAAGCGGTCTCAAAATGGGACTCTACTATTCGTTATACGAATGGTACCACCCATTGTGGCAAAACGATAGGCAACGCTTTGTGAACGAGCATTTTCTACCCCAGGTGAAGGATTTGGTTACAAGATATAAACCCGATATCCTATGGGCCGATGGGGAGTGGGAAATGGAAGCCGATCAATGGAAGTCCAAGGAGTTCCTGGCTTGGTTGTTCAACGACTCCCCCGTTAATAACTCCGTGGTCATCAACGATCGTTGGGGCAAGGGCGTCCGCAATAATCATGGAGGATACTATACAACCGAATACGAATCCGAGGCAACCGAGTTTAACCGTCCTTGGGAAGAATGTAGAGGGATGGGCTTTTCCTTCGGATACAACCGAAATGAGGACATTGAAGATTACAACTCGCCGAAAGCCCTTGTTTTAATGCTGGTAAACATCGTTAGTACAGGCGGTAACCTGTTGCTCGATATAGGACCCGACGCAAGGGGGAAAATCCCTGTGATCATGCAGGAGCGGCTACATCAGATTGGCAAATGGTTAAAGATCAACGGCGAGGCCATTTACGGCACCTCCCCGTGGAAAGGATCGTTTCAATGGTCCGAAGGCGAAAGGAATTTTAAACCGGAACAGCACTATTTGGGAGGTGATTTTATCCTTAAACAAACCGTAGATCCCGAACCTGGCTATGCCGTCAAAGAGCTGTTCTTTACCCAAAATGGAAAAGATTATTTTGCCATTACACCTAAATTGCCGGGCAAGAATTTGGCCATTAAGGACTTTAAACCCAAAAGCGGCACAAAGGTTACCCTTTTGGCCACTGGTGAGAATGTATCCTGGAAACAATCCGGACCGGATATGATATTGACAATACCCGAATTTAGCCCGAATACAATGATACCAGAAGACAGATATGCTTATGTTTTTAAAATTTCAGGGAGTAAATAAAAGTCGATAAATGCAGTGACCAAGAAACAAGAATTAAGTTGGAATCCTGAATATATCCTGTCTTGGCTCTTAATGCTTGGCTCTTTAAAAACCCATCATGTATAATATTTATATTAATGTCAACTTAACTCTAATCACGTGAAAAAATTCATCCCATTCCTACTATTTTATATCACCCTGATCTGCTGCACCGAAAAGAAAGTTCCGGACCAAATCATGATGCCGGTAGCGAACACCATAAAGATAGATGCGGATGATACCAAGGATTCCATAATCGCCAAAGCTGCCCATGTGGTACCCACCGCTAACCAATATGATGCCTTGCAGAATGAGTTTATCGCTTTTATCCATTTTGGTCCCAATACCTTTACCCGGATGGAGTGGGGCAATGGCATGGAAGACCCGAAGATATTCGATCTAAAGAATTTGGATACCGATCAGTGGTGTAAATCAATGCACGATGCGGGAATGAAAATGGTGATCCTTACCGTAAAGCACCACGACGGATTTGTACTTTGGCAGAGCCGTTATACCGAACATGGAATCATGTCGTCCCCGTTTCAAAACGGCAAGGGCGATATCTTGGGGGATCTGTCCGAATCTTGTAAAAAATATGGGCTAAAATTGGGGATCTACCTTTCTCCGGCCGATCTCTTTCAAATTGAAAGCAAGGACGGACTCTATGGTAACCTTAGTAGGGCAACCGAACGCACCATCCCTAGGCCGGTGGAGGGCCGACCATTTGAAAACAAGACCACTTTTACCTTTAAGGTAGATGATTACAACGAGTATTTCTTAAATCAATTGTTCGAGCTGCTAACGGAATACGGACCAGTTGACGAGGTTTGGTTCGATGGGGCCACCCCAAAAACAAAAGGGGGGCAGACCTATGATTATCTGGCTTGGAAAAAGGTGATACGGACCTTGGCCCCCAAGGCCGTTATTTTCGGCAAGGAAGACATTAGGTGGTGTGGCAATGAATCGGGCAGGACCCGGGATACCGAATGGAACGTTATCCCTTATCAGGAAGATCCGGATGCCATGAACATGTTCGGTGATCTTACCGCCGAGTCTTTGGGAGCAAGAGAAGATCTTTACAAGGCCAAGTACCTTCATTATCAGCAGGCGGAGACCAATACCTCTATCCGGGAAGGCTGGTTTTACCGGGATGATGATAAACAGAAAGTCCGCAGTGCCGATGATGTTTTCGATATCTATGAACGATCGGTGGGCGGCAATTCCACTTTTCTACTGAATATTCCACCCAATCGGGAAGGAAAGTTTTCCCCAGAGGATGTCTGGGTGTTGGAAGATGTCGGAAACCGAATCCGTTCAACGTACGGGACCAATCTGTTTGGAGGGGCAGAAGGTCCAAACAATGTTTTGGATGCGGATCCGGGGTCCTATGTAATGCTCGATAGCCTTCACAATAGTATTGTTATTGAAACCAAACAGCCGATAACAATTAACCGGGTGGTACTTCAAGAAGCTATTGCGACCCATAGTGAACGGATTGAAAAGCATGCGGTGGATGCGTGGATCAATAATGAATGGAAGCAAATAGCCACCGCTTCCAACGTGGGTTATAAACGGATTTTGCGTTTCCCCGAAGTAACCTCGAGTAAATTTAGGATCAGGGTTTTGAAATATCGATTAAATCCTGCCATCTCAAATATAACGGCCCATTACTATAAGACCAGGCCGCCCCAATTGGACGTTTCAAGAAATCTTCAAGGGATGGTGACCATAGCTCCAAAAATGCACGATTTTGGATGGAAACCCCATGGCGAAAATCCGCTTGCAAATTTGGATTCCGGCCTACAAATACATTATACCACGGATGGAACGGAGCCTAATGCAACTTCCCAATTGTACGAGCAACCTTTTTCCTTGGCTTCGGGCGAAGTAAAAGCCGTTGCCGTTGTCAACGGTGAACTGGGAAGTACCGTATCCAATGAATTTGGAATTGTGAAAAAGGATTGGA
>SWCD01021632.1_pt1 | contig 103041 bp, 105 predicted proteins | sample 4693011 | NCBI WGS metagenome assembly SWCD01 (sample SAMN10267278, study PRJNA491770) | bioreactor metagenome | isolation source: DHS bioreactor inoculated with marine | place: Japan: Omine Ridge, Nankai Trough | reverse complement strand
AAGGCCGGTACCTCGAAGAGCCGCGTCAAGCCCGAAAAGGGCTTGAAAGCTGCTCGACCGTTCCCCACAGGGGAACACAGGATTCAGCCTTCCTGGAGCCGGAGACGGGAATCGAACCCGTGACCTACGCATTACGAGTGCGTCGCTCTACCGACTGAGCTACCCCGGCCAAAGGGCAGGCAATAGTAGCGCGCCTTTGCGATCACTTTGAAAGCACCGCCCGCAGAGCGGATTCCACATCGCTGTGATGGAAGCGAAAGCCCGACTCTTCGAGCTTCCCGGGAAGCACGCGGACTGATGTGAACAGGAGAGCAGTGGCAAGCTCTTTGCCCAGAATCATCTCCAAGGCGAAACGAGGCACGGGCAGAAAGGTGGGCCGGCGGAGGACGGCGCCCAGCGCCCTGGTGACCTCGGCGTTCGTGGCCGGGAGCGGAGCGGTCAGATTGACCGGTCCTTCGACAGGTGATGCGATGAGGTGTCGAATCGCCCGTATGTGATCTTCGATGGAGATCCAACTCCACCAATGCTTGCCCGAACCGAGCTTGCCGCCCACCCCCAGTCGAAATGGGATCAGTAGCTTGCCCAGTGCGCCCCCGCTTCCGGCGAGGACTATGCCGGTACGAATATGGGTCGTTGTGATCCCGGCAGTCGTTGCGGCCCCGGTCGCCGCCTCCCAACGAAGGCATACCTCCGCAAGGAAATCCGGAGGATCGGCCGGCCCATCCGACTCGGTGACCGGCTCATCGCGACTCCCGTAGTACCCGATAGCGGAGCTCGAGATGAGAACGCTTGGCTTCTCATTTGCCTCGGCCAGACGTTCGGCCAGAAGAGTTGTCCCGGCAACACGCGAGTCGAGAATCTCCTGCTTGCGGCTTCCCGACCACCTCTTGTCGCCGATGCCGGCGCCGGCAAGGTGAACGACGGCATCAAAGCCTTCTACATCGGCGGTGTTCAGCTCACCTGCGGCTGGGTTCCAGAAGCGTTCATCAGGACCTGCGGGGGTGCGCCGCACCAGCCGGACGACCTCGATGCCATCAGCCTCGAGCGATCGCCGCAACGCGGCGCCGATCAAACCGCCGGCTCCCGTTACCAGGACCCTCATCGTCACTCCTCACGTCTCCAATGCCGGATCTGCCCGTCTATGGCAGCAACCCAGTCGTTCATCATCGACCCGAGCGGGTCCTCACTCTCAATATACGGATCAGGTTCGATGGGCGGATGAATAGAGAGCTTCACCGCGGGGATCCGGATCCGCGGCTCGGCGAGGCTCAATGTGCCCTCCGTTCCAATGATCGAGCAGGGAACAATCGGTGCTCCTGTTGCGATGGAAAGCCAGGCGGCACCCCGTTTGATGGTCCGCTCCCCCCAGTACTCCGCCCGCGCCCCCTCGGGAAAGATGCCGAGCACCGCGTCATCGTCGAGCACTGCAAGAGCCTGCTGCATCGCACCAAGCGGAGCTCGCTCCCGCGAAAGCGGAATCGCCCCGAAATACAGCATCATGCGATCCAGAATCGCGGCTTGCCCAAACAACTCATCGAGGGCAAGGAACCGAATCATCTCGCCCACAGCAGCTGACACAAGAACGGGGTCGATCAACGAGAGGTGATTGGCAGTGACAATGAACGGGCCGTCATCCGGCACATGCTCTCGACCGCTGATCTCGGCGTCGAGCAGCAAGCGCATCCCCAGCTCGACCGGGTACCTCACCACCCTGGATAAGCCATAAGCGCCGGGCCCGGGTTGGCGCAGCACGCTATTCGCCGCCGATTTCCGAGAACAAAGAAGCGAGAGCGAGCTGGGGACGCTGGTTCGCCTCAATTGCCTCGATGGCCTCCAGAACCCGATCTGCGTTGCGGATCGCTCGACGTGGCGTAATCCTGGTCAAAGCAGGGGCGGGAATATCGGGGTTGCGTACCGCCGATCCGAGCTGGGCAGCCGCGGCGTCTCGATAGAACCCGGAGAGGATCTCGAGCCCGGAAACATGGAGCGCGATCGCAGCCCGCTTCAGCTCGCGGGCCTGGCGCTGTTCCGCTGCCTTGTTCAATCCGCCCTCCTTTTCGAGGACGGCGGCTTCCTCACCCTGTCGTTCCTTCAGCGCGGCCAGCAGCGGGTCTGTCGCAGCAGCCAGCTCGTCGGCCAGGCGGTAGGCATCGCCGGGGTGCTCGGAGAGCCGGAGTGGAACGCTCAACCAAACGTTGCGGAACGCGGCGACATCAGCGCGGGTGGCCAACGAGATGGCCAGGCCGGGACGGCCACCGGAGATCCTCGCTGCCTGCTCGGCTCGCTCGGCCGAGATGCCTTGCGCCTCGAGGCCCGCCGCGATGTCTTCTTCCGGCACACGCCCAAAAACCACGGTTCGGCATCGGCTCGCAACCGTTTCGGGAAGATCATCTTCTGATTCGGCGATGACGATGAAAACGGTCGAGGCAGTAGGTTCCTCGAGGGTCTTCAGCAGGGCATTCGCAGCCTCATCGTTCATCGACCCGCCCTCTTCGAGCACGAAGACCTTGCGATCACCCTCCACCGGAGCCAGGTTGGCGATCGCGACCGTATTGCGAGCTTGCTCGACGGTGATGGCTGATCTGCCGTCTGGCTCCACGAGAACGACATCGGGATGAAGACCGCGCATCACTCGGCTGCGGCACTGCTTCGAATCACCGCACAGGATGCCCGCGGCAAACCGTCGGGCAACGGCGGCTTTGCCGATGCCAAGCGGTCCGACAAACAGGTAGGCATGGGCGGGGCTGGAAACGTCACGTTCGAGCACACCGACAACGTTGTGGTGCCCGATTACTCCTTTGAAGAGATCGTCCATCGCCCCTCCACGTGTGATAGCACCTGTGCCCAAACGGATTCAAGATCGACCGAAGCGTCGACGGTGACGAAACGTCCCGGCTCGGCGGCGGCCAACTGATCGAATGTGGCGGCGACGATCGATTGAAAGTCGCTTCCCTCGGCGCCAATTCGGTCGGGATCCTCTTGTCTCGCCAGACCCGTCGCGGCATCCAGCTCCAGGAGAACCACCATGTCCGGCCACACCTTGCCCAGACCGGGCTCGTTTACCGCTCTGACCTCGCGCACGCCGAGACCCCGGCCCCCGCCCTGGTAGGCAAGCGACGAGTAGACAGATCGGTCGCTAATCACCCAGCGGCCCGCCTCCAATGCGGGACCGACGATCTCGTGGGCGAGCTGGGCCCTGGCGGCGGCAAACAGGAGCGCCTCGCTCCAGGGAGAAACCGTGCCATCCGGATCGAGCAGGACACGCCTGATCCTCTCCCCGGTTGCACTCCCGCCCGGCTCGCGGACGAAGAGAACATCACAGCCACGCTGTTCGAGGTGGTCGGCGAGGCGTGCGGCAATGGTCGACTTGCCGGTCCCCTCGATCCCCTCAAACGCTATGTAGCGCCGCATCATCTGTTCTTCTCATCCTTCCGCTCGCCATCGCTACCCCGACTCATCCGCGATCGCCTTGCCCGGTTGGCGGCTGCGATGATTTCCTTGGTCTCTCGGCCCATTGTCGGGCTGCGGAACAGGGAACGGAGAGTAACCAGAACAACGAGTCCTGACAGGAAAATCGTCAGGCCCCCGAGGAACAGGACGACACGGGTCGGATCGTCGAGTCTCCAGATGTCGACCCATCCGAGTACGTCGATGAGGGGCACGGCAAGCGCCATTGCGACGAAAAGACCGATACGCATCAGGGAGAACAGTGCGGCGAAGACGCGGCCCCGCAACTCGTCACCTACGTACTCGTGGAGATGAGTCAGCCCCATGAGGTAGGCCGCGCCGGCCCCCAGACCCATCACCGTCATCCATGCTGCCGCACCGGGAACGGTGGTCACCATGGCCGCCGCCGCCAGACCAACTCCGGTCATTGTCGTCGCGATGCCGAATGCCAGGTCGAGATGCACCAATCGATACTCATTGACCGAAAGCACCACAAGACCGACTACGGCACCGATACCCAGCATCGTGATGATCGCAAAGAACCCCGCCTCATCAGCCTGGAGGACGTTCTCCACAAACTCGGGGCCAAGAACTATGACCGTCCCACCGCCGAAGAGCGCCGTAGTCATCCCCGTGATGACACGACGAACCGATGGATCCTTGGCGAGGAAAGCCATCCCCTCCTTGAAGTCGGCCCAGGTGCTCTTGTTGTTGTTATTAGCGGCCTCCTCCGCGAGCGGTGACGTGATCTTCGGCAGCGAAGCGATCAGGAGACCGGATCCGAAGAACGTGAGAGCATCAACACCGAACGCCAAGGCAAGGCCCTCATTGCCTACGGGGATGAGCCCACCGAGGGAGACGTTGGGGAAGCCGGCGAGGATCAGCAGCACGAGTGAGCCGACCGGGATCGTGCCGTAGGCGGCTGCGAGCATGAGGCTATTGGCGCTAACCAGGTTCTCCGGGAGCACCAGGCGCGGGACGATCGCGGTGCGTGGCGGCTGCCCCAACAGGCTGAGGAACTCGAGTGCAAGCGTGAGACCGACCAGAGCCGGCAGTGAGTTGACCAGAGCCAGGAACGGCACCAGGCAGCCGCGGCCCACATCGGCGAGCACGACCAGCTTCCTCCGATCCATCCGGTCGCTGATAACGCCAACGACTCCACCCAGCAACAAACCCGGCAGGATGCGCGACATCAGGGCGATGAGGATGCCCTCCTGCGACCCGATCCGGTCGGCCAGCTGGATCATGGCGAAGACGGTTACCCAGTCACCGGTCGACCCGATTACCGCAGCCCAGAAGAACCGTGAAAACGGGCCAGACGTAATGAGCGATCGTGTTGTGCGGGGAGCCGAGTCCTCAGAAACCATCGGAGAGAACACTAGTTCGAAGCAGCGACAGAGAGATGTTGGTATATGCCGATGAGCGAATCGCCCAACGTCTACTTCTTCTTGGCCTTCTTCTTCGCCTTGGGGCCGCCCTGGGCGGCGATGCGCTCACGACGCAGCTGGAGAAGTTCCGCGGCGCGCTCGATGGTCATACCGTCGACGCTATCGGCGACTCGCAGCGAGGCGTTGGTCTCACCGTCGGTGACGTACAAGCCAAAACGGCCATCCTTGATGACGACCGGCTGACCGGAGTTGGGGTCGTTCCCGAGTTCCTTGAGCGGCGGAGCAGCGGCTCGCCTGCCGCGCTTCTTTGGCTCTTTGAGCCGGCGGACTGCATCATCGACGTCGACGGTGAAGAGCTGTTCATCCTCTTCGAGGCTGCGGCTCTCCTTGCCCCAGGTGATGTAGGGCCCGTACCGGCCGTTTTGGGCGACGATGTCGACGCCGTCCTCAGGATGCTGGCCAACGACGCGGGGAAGGCTCAGCAGCCGCAGCGCGTCCTCGAGAGTGATCTCGTCCTCTTTCATTTCTTTGAACAAGGACGAGCGCTTCGGCTTCGTCTTGCTGTCAGGCTCCTGCTCGCCGAGCTGCACATACGCCCCAAAGCGACCGTTCCTCACCGAGACTTCCAAACCCGTCTCCGGGTCGGAGCCGAGAACCCGGTCACCGTTCGGCGCCTCCAGGTACTCAATTGCCTTCTCGACGGACAGTTCGTCGGGAGGCAGATCCAGCGGGATGCTTGCGGTTTCCTCACCCCGTTGCACGTACGGGCCGAACTTGCCGGATCGAGCAACAACCGGGGTGCCGTCCTCATCCACCCCGATCGGGATGGCATTGATCTCTCTGGCGTCGATCGCCTCGATGTTGGCCGAAACGAGATTCTTCAAGCCGGAGTGGCCATTCCCGAAGTAGAACGTCTTGAGCCACGGGGTAGCTTCCATGTCCCCGTTTGCAATCTGATCGAGATCGTCCTCCATACGGGCCGTGAAGGCGTAGTCGACGAGGTCGGTGAAGTGCTGCTCCATGAGAGCGACCGTGGCGAATGCGGTGAGGGTCGGAACCAGCGCCGAGCCCTTCTTGTACACGTAGCCACGGTCCTGAATGGTGCTGATGATCGAGGCATAAGTCGAAGGCCGGCCGATGCCGAGCTCTTCGAGACGCTTGATCAGCGATGCCTCCGTGTAGCGAGCCGGCGCCTTGGTCTCGTGACCCTTGGGCTCGATCCCGACCGGCGTCGCAGCATCGCCCTCAGCGACTGCGGGAAGATGTGTTTCCTGATCGTCGAGAGCAGCCTCGGGATCATCGCTTCCTTCGACATATGCCCTCAGGAAGCCGGGGAAGAGGATGGTCTTGCCGGACGCGGCGAACTCGCTGGTCACCCCTGCTTCGGGGGTAGCGGCGACGAGCACCTTGACGCTCTCACCCTTCGAGTCCTTCATTTGCGAAGCGACCGTGCGCTTCCAGATGAGGTCGTAGAGCTTGGCCTCGTCAGATGACGCCCCGAACTGAGCGGCGATGGTCTTCGGAGACTTGAAGCTGTCGCCGGCCGGTCGTATGGCCTCGTGAGCTTCTTGCGCGTTCTTGACCTTTGAGGTGTAGACGCGGGGCTGGTTGGGCAGGTACTCGCTGCCATACCGGTCGGCAACGAGAGTCCGTGCGGCATCGACCGCGGCCGCCGACAGTGTCAACGAATCGGTGCGCATGTAGGTGATGAATCCGCCCTCGTAGAGACGCTGGGCGGCAGACATCGTCCTCCGAGCTCCGAAGCGGAGCTTGCGGCCTGCTTCTTGCTGCAGCGTCGACGTTCGGAACGGCGGATAGGGCTTGCGGGTATAGGGCTTGGCCTCGACTGAGCTGATCTCAGCCGGGGCGTTGACCAACTGGCCGGCAAGCTCGACCGCCGCGGTTTCGTCGAGGATCAGCTTGCCGTTCTGCTTGGCCTTGCCCTGCTCGTCGAAATCACGGCCGGTGGCCACTGCCTTGCCGTCCACCGTCACCAGAGTCGCTTCGAACGCACCCTTATCGGTGTCGAACGTGCCGACAAGATCCCAGTAGGAGGCGGCGACGAAAGCCATCCGCTCTCGTTCCCGATCAACGACGATCCGGGTGGCAGGTGACTGCACCCGACCGGCAGACAAGCCACGCTTGATCTTGCGCCAGAGAACAGGAGATACCTCGTAGCCGTACAGTCGGTCGAGAATGCGCCTCGCCTCTTGGGCGTCGACGAGTCCCTGGTCCAGCTCTCTCGGATTCGCTGCAGCCTCGGCGATCGCGCTGGGCGTGATCTCGTGGAACACCATGCGACGAATCGGAATCTTCGGCTTCAAAGTCTCGATGAGATGCCAGGCGATAGCCTCACCCTCGCGATCTTCATCAGTCGCGAGATACAGCTCGTCAGCATCCTTGAGAAGCCGCTTGAGCTTCGTTACCTGCTGCTTCTTGTCCGGCGTAACCACGTAGATCGGTTTGAAATCATTGTCCACGTCCACCCCGTATTGGGTGCGGCGCCACTCCTCTTGCAGGCTCTTGGGCGCATCGGCTGCTTTGGCCGGGATGTCGCGTATGTGCCCGATCGACGACTCGACCACGTACCCCTCATCCAGGTAGCCGGAAATGGTCCTGGCTTTCGCAGGGGACTCAACAATGACGAGTTTTCGTGTCATCAGATACTCGGGACGCGGTCCCGGGGCCGTTAGGAAACATGGAGCGGAGACGATAATTACGGACTATCGCGCCGTCTGTCAAGACCGGAACCCGTCCTCCAACCTCGCGACGACCCGATCCCACACGTATTCGTCGACGACACGGAGCCGTCCTTTAGCCCCCATTTCTCGGGCTCTTTCCGGGTTGGCGAGAATGATCTCGAGACCTTCAACGATGTCTGCGACGGAGTCAACGACAAATCCTGTTTCTCCCGGGATCACAGTTTCTGGAGAGCCACCGGATGATCCTGCCAGCACGGGGAGACCGGCAGCTGCTGCCTCGAGAAACACCAAGCCCAGGCCCTCAACCTCGAGCCCACCCCAGCGACTCCGGCACGGCATGCAAAAGACATCCATTGTCCGGTAGAGGTTGGCAAGCTCTTTCCACGGCACACCGATCTCGAAGCGGACCGCAACATCTGAGGCTGCGGCCAGCTTGCGCAGCTTGGCCTCGGTCCGACCGCTGCCGACGATGAGCACGTCGAGGTCGACGCCTTTCTTCTTCAGCTCAGCCGCGGCCTCAATCACGCGGTGCTGGCCTTTTCGGGGAACGAAGCGGCTGACACAGCCAACGATCGGCGGATCGTTGCGCGGTGGCGTCGCCGCCGGAGTGAACATGTCGACCTCGACCCCGGCCCCGATCGGCACGACGTCACGGCCGGTGAGCTTGCTCACCCTGCCCTGGGTAAACCGGCTGACGGCAAACAGGACATCAGCATGGCGCAAGGTCCGCCGCAGCCAGGTGCGCAGCCCGGGGATGGCGGCGGGGATAGTCACCTCCGCTCCGTGACAGAGAATCCCAACGGGGAGTCCCATCTCCTCCTTGAGACGCCTGGTGGCGCCGGTGAGCGGATGGGGTGCACCAAAGAAGATGGCATCAGCCTCGAAGTCGCGAGCTTCGCGGATAAACCAATCCACGACCTTTCTCGTCGGCCACATGAACCGCCGCTTCCCACGGCGGACTATCTCTTCGCCCTTGGCCGTCCCGACGGCGGGACCATCGGCGGGAGCGAGGACGCGCACCGGACCCGGATATGCGTCGACAAGGTTGCCCAGATACGTCTGGATACCTCCAGACTTGGGCGGATAGTCGTTAGTTATGACCAGCAGACGCATCTTGGTTAGCTGCCCTCCAGATGAGGTGACAGGTTCCAGCTGACGATGCTCGGCCCCCGCCGCCCGAAGGCCAATCGGGCGAACGCAGTGTTGCCCAGGATGGACACGCGATCCCGACTCTCATACGGCATTCCCAGCACCTCCGTAACCCACGCCCGCGTAATCCCACCGTGGGAGACAACACCGACCGTCTCCCCGGGATGACGAGACGTTATATCTTCAAGAGACTCCCGGATTCGCTTGCGTACCTGGATGAAGGTCTCGCCGGTGCGGCCGCGGGGCATGTCTTTGCCGTTGAAAAAGTCGACGGACTCGTCCGGGTAAGCGACGGCGATTTCGGCGCTTGTCATGCCCTCCCACTCGCCGAAACATATCTCCTTGAGACGATCGTCGTAGACGATATCGAGCTCCTGACTGCCGGCAATTTCCCCGGCGGTGTCAGCGGCTCGTGACAGCGGCGAGGCATAGATTGCATCGACCTCGGGGAACGCCCCGCCGAGCAGCTTGGCCTGTCGTCGACCCACATCACTGAGTTGGCCGTCCTGGTGCCCTTGCCATCGACCTTCGGTGTTGGAGAGGGTCTGGCCGTGACGGGCGAGGAGGATTTCAGTATCTGTTGGGTCATGATCGAAATGGAGGGCGACACTGCGGCCGAGGTGCGTGTCGTCGTTGTAGCGCGACATCCATATCTCGCCGTCGTCAATCACGAAGGCCGAGATCGCGGTGTTGCCTAGAAGACGCAGAGGACTGGGCTTCCTGGTCTCGAGCAGACCGCTGATCAACGTGAGCAGAGACATGCCGTGGCTGACAATCGCAACCGACCCGTCTCCCACCCGTTGGACCACCGAGTCCAAAGCCTCGGTCGTTCTAGCGAAGACATCGGTCAGCCGCTCGCCGCCACCAAGGGCGATGTCCTCGCCTGCCATCAGCGCCGCGAGCCCGTCGGCGTCATCGGCCAGAATCTCTGCCGTCGTCCGGTTCTCCCATGTTCCAAAAAAGGGCTCTCGCCAACGCTCGTCGGTTTCGATGGGGCGACCCAGCCCAGAAGCAGTGTGCACAGTTCGCTCGAGATCGCTCGAAACGATCAGGTCGAAGTGCTTATCGGCCAATCTCGTTCCCAGCAGGGTCGCTTGCTCACGACCGCGTGCGGAAAGCGACCCGTTGGTGTGACCCTGCCAACGTCCGGCTGCGTTTCCCTCGGTCTGGGCATGGCGGATGAATGTGATGTCGACTGGCAACTGCTACTCCTGCGTGTGAGGGCGTAGGCTAGGCGCCATGTTGGACTTGCTGATCGCCATGGCGGATTCCGATTCGATCATCCCTGAGGACACATCGGCCCGCATCGTGTGGGCCGCTATCGCCGCCGTAATCCTCGGCTTGTACTTCCTAATGAAGTCGGCGCGCAAAAAGGCGACCCAGGACTACTGGGATCGGCGTCGGGCCGAAGAGGAACGGATCGCCAACGATCCCGACATGCGGAAAGACTGACCATGGACGCCGATCGGGACATCGTCCTCCACTACGAGGACCGCTACGACGAGGAAACCCGTCTCACCCGCGACGGGTTTGGCCATCTGGAGATGGTGCGCACCAGGTCGATTATCGACCGCTACCTGCCGGATCCACCCGCGGCAATCCTCGATGTCGGAGGCGGCCCGGGTGTCTATGCCGTCGATCTCGGCGAGGCCGGGTATGACGTGGAATTGATCGACATCGTGCCGCGCCACATTCGTCAGGCGACGGAACGCGGGGTTCGAGCGCAATTGGGTGACGCTCGGGATTTGCCAACGCGGACCAACAGCCAGGATGCCGTTTTGCTGTTGGGACCTCTCTATCACCTGACCGAGCGTGAGGACCGGCTCGCCGTGATCCGGGAAGCGATCAGAGTCGCCAAAGTCGGTGCCCCGATCTTCGCCGCGGCCATCTCCCGATATGCCCCCGTAATTGACGGGCTTGATTCGGGGCATTGGGATGATCCCGAGTTTGCGGACGCAGTGCTCAATGACCTCGACCATGGGAAGCACGTCAACACGACCGGAAACCCGGCGTACTTCACAACGGCCTTCTTTCATCGGCCGGATGACCTGCGTGGCGAGTTCATCGAAGCCGGACTTGCAGATGTCGAGGTTTTTGCAGTTGAAGGTATCGGCTGGGCCGCACCCGACATCGACGATCGGATGGCCGATCGCAAGAAACGAGCCCAGCTGTTGCGCTTGCTGGAGCGATTGGAATGTGAGGAGTCGATCCTCGGAGCAAGCCCCCACCTCCTCGCCGTCGGGCTCGTCGCAAGCTAACGCTCATCCTGGCCGAGTTCCGCCAGGACTCCCTAACCGGCGCCCGATCGCCCCCCGGGTCTGGCCTGCTACCGCCGGTCGTGGACCACTAGTGAGACCACAGGAGAGTCGTTGTCGCCGACTCGCAACGCATCAACGAGCAACTGCTGCAGTTCCTCCTTCGAAACCACCGGACTGGGAAGCAACTCGTCGGTGAGTCTCACCCTGATGATGGCGCGGTATTCCTTGGTCAGCTCAGCCATTCACACCTCCTGATCAGGATTCCGAGCCTACCGCCTCCGGCTGCGCAGCAGCCGGCGCCTCTGTGCCCTGTCACCAGGAAACTCGCCGACATACGCCTGGAATCGGACACAACCCCATAGAGGAGCTCATCATGTTCTATCCGTACGAGGACGCCAAGGTTGGTCACCGGTTCGGCGCAGTCAACTGAGTTGCATCGTTATGAAACAAAAAACCGCCCCCGGCAAAGCCGGGGGCGGTCCTCCTCCTCAAACCTGAGGCTGAGTCAGCCGGCCTCTTCCGAATGAAGAGACTTAGACAAACGCCGAGGCGAAGATCAGGCTGACGATGGTCATCACCTTGATGACGATGTTCATCGCCGGACCTGAGGTGTCCTTGAACGGGTCACCAATGGTGTCGCCAACGACCGCGGCCTTGTGCGCGTCAGAGCCCTTGCCACCGTAGGCGCCGGCCTCGATGAACTTCTTGGCGTTGTCCCAAGCACCACCAGCGTTGGCCATGAAGATGGCCAGCAGGAAGCCGGTGACGAGAGCGCCGGCGAGCACGCCGCCGAGAGCCTCCACACTGACGAATCCAACGACCAGCGGCAGTGCCACGGCCATGGCGCCGGGGATGACCATTTCGCGCAGCGCCGAAGTGGTCGAGATCTCAACACACTTGGCGTACTCGGGCTTGACGCCATCGCGGCCCTCGCGAAGACCCGGGATCTCGCGGAACTGACGGCGCACTTCCTCGATCATCTGGTTGGCAGCCCTACCCACGGCCTTGATGGTCATCGAGGCGAACAGGAACGGGAACATTGCTCCAAGGAACAGGCCGACTGTTACCGGGATGCTGAGGATGTCAAGCTGCTGGATCGATTCAATGATGTCCGTCTTGCCCGCCTCTTCGGCTGCGACCAACACTCCCTGACGGAAGGTGAAGAACAGCGCCAGGGCGGTGACAGCCGCAGAGGCGATCGCAAAGCCCTTGGCGATGGCGGCGGTGGTGTTGCCCAACGCATCGAGCGCGTCGGTGGTCTCACGAACCTCGGGCGGCAGGTGAGCCATCTCGGCGATGCCACCGGCGTTGTCGGCGATCGGACCGTATGCATCGACCGAAACCGTGATGCCGAGGGTCGAAAGGACGCCGATGGCGGCGATGGCGATGCCGTAGATACCGGCAAGCTCGATATCGAATGCAAGGTCGCCACCCCAGTAGGCGCCGGCCATGCCGAACGCTACGACGATCACCGAGAAGGCCGCTGAGCGCATGCCCTCGGCGATGCCTTCGAGAGCAACCGTTGCCGGACCGGTCTGCGCCTGGCGGGCAATCTCCTTGACCACCTTGTGGTGGTCGCTGGTGAACCATTCCGAGATCTGACCGATGAACCAGCCAACGAACAGACCAATCACAACTGAGGCGAAAAGACCCCAGGAATTGTCGACACCCTCGATATCGGCAAAGAAGAACGGGGTGATGATGGCGACGCCGACGATGGTGATTGCCATCGCAGCGTAAGTGCCACGGTGCAGCGCAGCGGCCAGGCTGCCCTTGCCCGGCTTGACGAGGAACGATCCGACGATCGAACCGATCATGCCGATAGTGGCGATCATGAGTGGGTAGAAGAAGGCTTCCTCCTGGAACGCCTCTCCGGCGAATGCGAATGCGGCAAAAGCAATCGGCGCAATCAGCGATCCGACATAGCTCTCGAACAGGTCGGCACCCATGCCGGCCACGTCACCGACGTTGTCACCAACGTTGTCGGCGATAGTCGCCGGGTTGCGGGGGTCGTCTTCCGGGATACCAGCTTCAACCTTGCCGACGAGGTCGGCGCCGACGTCGGCAGCCTTGGTGTAGATGCCGCCGCCAACACGGGAGAACAGAGCAATCGAAGATCCGCCAAGACCGATGGCGGTGATGATCTCGAACGACTGCGGGTCCTCGAGGATGGTTTCAAAGAACAGGTAGCCGAGGCTGAGGCCGAGCAGGCCCAGACCGGCGACGGTGAAGCCCATGACGCCGCCACCGCGGAACGCCAGCGGCAGTGCCTTCTCCATGCCACCGACGCGGGCTGCTTCCGCAGTCCTGGCGTTGGCGGCCGTGGCAATTCTCATCCCAACGAAACCCGCTAATGCTGACAGCACTGCACCAAAGACGTATGCAATCGCACCCCACGGGCGCCCCCAGTCAAGGAGCACGTAAATAAGGATGGCCATCACTGCAACGAACCCGGCTACTGCCGTGTATTCACGCCTGATGAAGGCCATTGCCCCCTCGCGGATAGCACCCATCAATTCCTGCATCCGGTCGTTACCCGGGCTTGCGCTATTGACTTGACGGGCGAATATCGTCGCAAGGGCGAGTGCGGCTAGTGCAGCCACAAGGGCTAAATAGAGCCAAATCTCCACAGAGTCTCTCCCAGTTGATTGTCGGTCGCAGCGATTCTAGCTAGGGCACCGATCGCGGCTAATTAGAGCGGGTGAATGCCCACTTGCTCAGCGCTTGCGACGACGTATCGGGCTCTTTCTGAGGGCCAAGGCGATCACGATGAGACCTACACCAAGCCCGAGAATCCAGTAGTTGGGGTGCTCGGCGAGGTTGTGACCCGGCTCAACGATCAGTAGATCGACGGCATCGACATAGGACTCGCCACCCCGATCGGGATCGTGGTATTTCCACGTGCCGGTCACCACCACGACCGGTCCCCGAACCCGGTAGCCGCCGGGGTCGCCGAGCGTCTCGGCAACGTCGCCGGGGATCCGCACCGCTACCCCGATGTTCCCTCCGGTTAGCTCTCCCCCATCCAGAACCGGAGCGGCTGCGTAGCTGTCGCCGTTGAGCTGGGTCCACATCGACCCGTCACCGCGAAATCCGTAGTCACCGATCAGTTCGCCGGCGACCGCCACCGGCCCCTCGTGAGATTCAGGATCATTGAGAAGGTCGGCGACATCGACCGCGACGGCGGCCTGGGCCGCGGCCGGGCTCGCCCCCAGGGCGAAAAAGGCAACGATGGCGAAGATACGTTTCACTTGCCCCTCCAGCTGGACCAGAGGAAACCGAGAAGAGCAAAGACGGCAACGAACTCGAGACGGCCAAGCCACATCTGCCCGATGTAGGTGATCTTGAGCAGGATCGGCATCGTCGGGTCGGTGATGCCAACAGAGAGACCAACGTTCGCCCCGGCTGAGATCGACTCAAAGAAGGCCTCACCGAGTCCATAGCCATAGGCCAGGGCAACCCCTCCACCAACTAGGAATAGGGCTACGTAAAGCAGCGACACCGTCATCGCTGCCTGTGAGATCTCAGGAGTGAGCCGGGTCTGGCCGTTCTGGTAGTACGACCGGGCCACCAGAGCACCTTCGGGAACGAGCACTTGCTTGATCTGAGTCACGATGGTGCGAACGGTGATGCCGATCCGCAGCGACTTCACGCCGCCGGCCGTCGAAGACCCCATCCCACCAAAGGCCATCGCCACCGCCATCCCGGCAAAGGCGAGACCAGTCCATCCGGCGAGTTCGGGCACAGAGAGGGTGGAGAAGCCGGTCCCGGTGTGGGCCGACAGGAGCTGGAAGAAACCGTATCGAGTCAGCCCTATCGACTCGGTGAACGCTCCGGTCGCAGCGAGGCCGACGATTGTGATCAGCAGGGTCGCACCAAATGTGGTCAGCATTGTCCTGGTCTCGAGATTCAGCAGAACCGACGAGTAGCGGCGCTTCCAGAGCGCGTAGTGAACACCGAATGACATGGTCCCCGCCACCATGAGGACCGCGGCCACGAACTCGAAGATCGGAGAGTGGTAGTAGCCGAGATTCGTCGATTGAGCGGCAAAACCGCCGGTGTCGAATGCGGCAAAGAAGACCATCAACCCGTGGAATAGGGACCGGTCGAAATCAAAGCCGAGCACGAGCCAGGCCACCGCCGTCAGTGCGGTCACGCCGACAACGAGATGCATGAGCGCCGCGGCCCAGATGAATCGAGCGGTAGACCGTACCGACGGGAGGATGCGCTCGTCGCGCGCCTCCCCCAGGTAGAGAGTCACCGCCCCTCCCCCGGCGAAGATCGATAGGGCGGCGATGATGATGCCCTGACCCCCGATGAAGTGAAGCAGGTGACGCCAGAAGTTGAGGGAGGGAGCAAGGTGGTCGAGGTCTTGAACCAGGGCCAGACCCGTTGTCGACAAGCCGGACATGGCATCGAAACCCGCGTCGAGGATATTGGCGTAGTGACCGGAGAGCGCCAGCGGGATCGAGGCGAATGCCGGGACGAGAAGCCAGGCAAGCGCAACGACGACCATACCGTGCGACCAGTCGAGCCTCTGCGTGTTTTTGAGCCGCTCCCCCAGCGATCCCATCAGGAGAAACAGACCGATCATCAAGAGGAATGAAGACGCAGGCGCCCACTCCCTGCCGATGACCGCCCACAGCAGCGGAACGATCCCGGCGATCCCGACCAGGGTCGAGATCCGGCCGAGGTTGTATCCGACCACGCGGAAATCGTCACCAGTTGGCTTGACCAGCAACTCACACCACCACGAGAACGATTGCGGCCAGCGCCAGTGCGACGACGGTGATCACAACGACCACGGCAACTTCGAGCCAGATGGCGCGCAAACCGCCTCTGATGTCATCGACCCACGTTGCGCGACGACGCATACGGCTAGTCATTCCTCCACGACCCCGGTCTCAAACGCTGCGGCGAAGGCCTTCTCGTTCTCGATCGGAACCACGCCGATCACCTTGTCCCTTGCTTGCAGCACAGTGGCGGGCCCGGGGACCGAGGCCCGACCTTCACGAATCAGGGCAATGAGCAACGACGGTTTGGGAAGGTCGAGCTCGGTGATACGAGTTACCGGGTAGCCGTCGGGAAGGACCCGCTCCACCAGACTCACGTCACCTCCCTCGAGCACGGCCAGACGGCTCAGATCGACAACCTCGACCTCCCGCGAAATCACCTGGGCGATCAGGCTGGTGACCCCGACCACGGGAACACCAAGGGCCTCGAAAGTCGGACGATTGAGTGGGTTATTGAGCCTGGCGATGACGTTTTTGGCGCCGAGCGTGCGCGCCAACTCGCAGGCCACCAGGTTGTCCTCATCACGACCGGTAACTGCGACCGCCCAATCCACCCGACCAACATCCGCGGCCTGGAGCAGCTCGACGTCAGATCCATCTCCCTGGAACACCATGAAGTCGGCATCCTCGATGAGGCTTTCGGCGCGCGTGACGCTCGACTCGATTAGCGAGACAACGTGGCCGGCCTCGTTGAGCATCCGGCTGAGGCTGGAGCCCACCTTGCCACCGCCGACGACGAGAATCCTCACAGCTCACCGACCTTGCAGTAGCGGCTCACCTTGCGGCGGATACCGTCCACTCCGGCCGCGATGACGATGTCGTCCTCCTCGAGGATCATCTTGCGAGTGGCGACCAAGACCTCCATGCCGCGGCGGACCGCGGCGACCCGCAGCCTGCCGTTGATCTCCAATTCGCCGACGGTCATTCCGTCGGCATCGGCCGACATCAACATCTCGACCAGTTCGACACCGCTGCCGAGAAACTGGACGTGGCTCTGGAACTCGTCGTCGAGGAGTTGCTCCTGAATCGCCCGGGAGGTGAGCTTGCCCGCCGTAACGTGCTTGACCTTCAGCGCCCGGTAGGCGTCGGTCCTTCTCGGGTCGTCAAGACGAGCCACCGTCTTGGGAACGCCGAATACCTGGGTCGCAACCTGCACCGCCATCAGGTTGACATTGTCGTCACTGGTTACAGCAGCAAAAGCGTCGGCGAACTCGATCCCGGCATCGCGCAGCACCCTGATGTCGTAGGCGGGGCCTTCGTGCGTCGTCCCGTTGAAAGCGCTGCCGAGACGGCGGAAGGAGTCGACGTTGAGATCGACGACCGAGACATCGTGACCGGAGTCGGAGAGGCTGAGGGCCAAGTCGCTGCCGACGCGACCGCAACCGGCAATTACTACACGCACTCGAACTCCTTCGTCGCCTTCTCCCCTTGCAGAGTAATCACCGGTCGGCCTGCCGCAGCTTCATGCTCCCGGAAGGGAGCTAACATCGCTCCTCGTGCGAATCTCCCGTATCTCCCTAATCCTGATCGCGTTCGCTCTCATCGTCACCGCATGCAGCGGTTCGGACGAGGGAGCGGACGAGCCGACAACGGCCGCAACGGCGTCGGACGACTCAACCACGAGCTCGACGACAACGACAGCGGCCGCGACAACCACAGCCTCACCCGAACCGGTGGCCCTCGGATTCGAGATGCCAGATGGTTTTGCTGAACCGCTCAACGCCTTCTACTCGTGGCTCGCCGATGACCGCAACGAGCTTCCCGCGGCGCCGGCGGGGCTGCTCGAGCACGTCGCTGGGACCGTGCGGGCCAATCCGGGCGAGATAGGTGCGATCACCTCGTCGGAGCTGACCAACGGTGACAGCGTCGCCGTCGCCAGGGTCGATTCCGACATCCTGCTGCTCGTCGAAGACGGATCCGGCTGGCGTATCGTCGGCGCCGCTCTGGACGGGCTAACGCCGTGGCTCGGCGAGGAACCGCGCATGGTGCTCGTTCTCGGCTCCGATGCCAGGGTTGGCCAGAACCAGCAGCGCTACCGGGCCGACAGCGTCCACATCCTCACGGTTGTCCCCGACCAGAGTGCCGGCGCCATCGTTGGCTTCCCCCGAGACGCTTATACCGAGGGCCCTGATCGGGGGTGGGACAAGCTCACCCACCACATGGCAAGCGCAGGCCCGGAGGTGATGCTCGAGGTCGTTACGAATCTCACCGAGCTCCCGATCGAGGGCTACTTCGTTACGGGGTTCCTCGGATTTGACACGCTCATCACCGAGCTTGGTGGGCTCTACATCGATCTACCCTCGGTGATGCGCAGCGGCAACAACTGGGCCAACTTCCCCGCCGGTCCGCAGAACCTGACGCCGCTGCGAGCCCTCCAGCTTGCCCGGATCCGTAAGGGTCTGGCCGGCGGTGACTTCACCCGCTCACTCAATCAGGGACGGATCATGCAGGCGGCGATGGACATGGTCCAGGTGCCGGGCATCGATCTGCTGCCGGAGTGGACGCGGATCCTGCTCGACAGCGTGTGGACGGACCTCTCCACCGAGGATGTGCTCACGCTCGGAGCGTCGGCCTACTTCATGGAGTCTTCTGCTCTGACCAACATCGTTCTCCCCGGAACCGTCGGCACCGCAAGCGGCGGAGCCAGCGTCGTCTTCCTCGATGATGAAGCCGAGGACATCTACCGCGATCTCGAAGACGGGCTGGTCGAGCCCGAGGACGAATGAGGAATAAGGGCCGCAAGGAACTCATCCGCCTGTATCGGGAGACACCGCGACCTGCAGGGGTATATCGGGTGCTGCACAAGCCAAGCGGCCGGGCGCTGATTGGGACTGCGCCCGACACGAGGGCGAAGTTCAATAGCCTCCAGGCACAATTGTCGTTCGGCAGCTTTCCCAACAAGGCCATTCAGGCCGACTGGGACGCCGATGGGGAGGACGCATTCGTTTTCGAGGTGCTTGATCTACTGCCGCCAGGCGACGACCCAACGGCCGATCTCAACGCCGAGCTGGCGACGCTACTGGAAATGTGGCTGGAGAAGCTCGGTCTCGACGAGGACTTGCGGTACTAGAGCTCGTGCCCCGTGGTGGGTTGGATTTCCTCGGGAAGATCCGCTTCGCCGACGTCACCGGTGGACACGGTGCCGACGGGCTCGAACATGAGGATCGCCCCTCCGTGCGAGCTGGGTCTGTGTTCGATTCCCCTCGGCACGACAAAGGTGTCACCTCTGCGGAGCTCCACCGTGGTTTCGATCCCATCCGTATCTCGTAGCGAGACGGCGAAGTGCCCGTCGAGAACGAGGAAGAACTCATCGGTGTCCTCGTGAGTGTGCCAGACGTAATCGCCCCTAGTGTGGGCGATTCGAACGTCGTAGTCGTTCATCCGGCTGACGATGCGTGGGCTGTAGATGTCGTCAAACGTCCCGAGAGCGTCGTACACATTGGTCGGTTGAAGATCCATGGGCATCATTGTGGCAGCGGCGATTCCTGTTACGCGGCGTAGGCGGGTGGCGCGAAGCGCCCGGTGTCGAGCCGGGTGCACGTCTTCGAGCTGCTGCGGGCTTCTCCAGCGGCGGGCGTTGATGTCGACCGCAACGTCGGTCGGAGCGATGCCATTACTCGATGACCCGGCCTGGTCTCCCGCGGAGAATCACTCCAGCGCCCGCGACGGTGGCGCCCAGGACGAGCACCACCGCGATTCGGCTGCTCACCGTTGGCCAACCATCGCGACTCCGGCTGCCACGAGTTCCAGGTTCTTCTCACCAAAGCCGCCCTCGCCGGCCGCGGCCTCAAACAGATCGAATGGCACCAGTCCGGTCGCATTGATCGCATGGGCGACCATCGCCAGAGCCAGGGACGCTTTAGGGATGCGCATCTCTGCGGACGCCGGATCGAGGACGACGACCTTTGCCGCCGTTTCACCGATCTCCAGCCCGGCAGCAATGAACACGACGCCTGATTCGTCCATCTGGTCCAGATACGGGCCGGCCTTGTTCACGCCGTCGTCGCTGATGATGACCAGCACATTCGGACGCGCGACGCCGCTGTAGCGGACCTCGTTGGGGGCGACGATGACCTCGGAGACGCTGTGGCCGCTCTTGACGGTGATCGGGTAGTCATCGCGCTGCGCGCTCCACAGCCCCGACCGCATTGCGGCAAGAGCCACGAGTCGCGCTGCGGAGCGCACCCGACCCCCCGCCGAGCCGGCGACAACGAAGTGGAGCCTGTCCTCGAGCGCCGAAACCGTTGTCGCTGCCACCTTCTTGATTCGCAGTCCTTCGTGTTGGCCCTCGGCGACCTTGCGGTAGGCGGCGGCGAATTCGGGTTTCTCGTTGCGGTGGAGAACACCCGCCTCGAGACCCAAAGCCTCCATCGTGGAGTCGATCTGCCGCCGTGAGAACTTGTTGTTGCGGACGAAGTAGGCCGTGCAGAGGTCCCATACATCGAGCAAGGAGAACCCATCGGTCGTGATTCCCTCGGCGATGCGATCGACCAGATCGTCATCGAAGCTCGTCCCCCGGTACGAGTACGCCGCACCGTTGACGCCGACCGTGGCACAAATGTCGAGGGGCGACTCGAGGTTGCCGGTTGGTGTTGTCGGAGTGAGGAACCCCTCGGGGGTTGTCGTCGAGTGTTGGCCTCCGGTCATACCAAAGTTGAAGTTGTTGAGCACGAGGACGGTGATCCCGATGTTGCGCCGCGCTGCCGACAGCAGGTGGGCTCCCCCAATACCGGTGCCGCCGTCACCCATGATGACGACCACGGTGAGGTCCGGCCGCACCAGCTTGATTCCCGTTGCATATGTGATCGAACGCCCATGGAGGCCGTGGAAGGCACTCGTGGTGAAGTACTGATCCGACAGGCCGGAACAGCCGATATCAGAGACGATCACAACCTCGTGAGGCTCGAGTTCGAGCCGAACCAACGCCTTGTTCAGCGCATCGAGCACGGGCCCATGCCCGCAGCCGGGACAGAACGGATACTCCTTCTCGGTACGGAGTGTCGGCTCGGGGAGGATCTCGACGGGGGTGCTCATATGATCACCTCCTGCAGTTGGTCGGGCGTGATGAGCACACCATCGGTTCGGGCGATTGACAGGATCTCAACGTGGGGCAGCACCCGCTCGATCTCCCGCGTGTAGAGCCCGGGATTGAGTTCAGCAACGACCACCCGACTGACTCCGATGGCAGCAGCGTGGATGTGCGCTTCCGGTACCGGCCAAAGGCTCTGGATGGTCAGCGAAGACACCTTCGTCCCCTCGGCACGGGCCGCAGCGACTGCCTCTCGCATACTCCCGGCGGTCACGCCGTAGCTGATGAGGAGCGTCTCGGCACCATCGTCGATATCGGCATCCACCATCGAGATCTCATCGACATGGTCGCTGATCTTGCGAATCAGGTGCTCGTTGAGCGGCCCGACAATGTCGGGCTTCTTTGTGATGAAGGCTTCCTGGTCGTGAGAGCTCCCGGTAAACCGCACCGGGTGCTTGCCCCCGTAGAGCTGCATCGGAACGACCTCGCCGGATGGCTCGTAGCGGTACTCGGTCGGTGGGTCGGTGTCCTCGGGATCAACGATCGGACGATCCCTCACTTCGATCTCCTTGTAGTCAGCGGGATCGACAGAACGCATGGTCAATGCCAGTTCCTTATCTGCCATGAGAAAGACGGGGCAACGGAACCGCTCGGCGAGGTCGAACGCCTTCATGGTGAGGGTGTAGCACTCGGCCACTGTGGACGGGCACAGAGCGATGACCGGGAAGCCACCTGCGGTTCCCCAGCGGACAAACTGCACATCTCCCTGGGCGGTCGTCGTGGCCGCGCCCGTCGAGGGGCCCAGCCGCTGCACGTCGACGATGACGAGCGGCACCTCTCCCATAATTGCCATGCCGATGTTCTCGCTGTAGAGACTGATTCCGGGACCAGACGTCGCGGTCATGGCGCGGGCGCCGGTCATTGATGCGCCAATGCACATGCCAATTGATGCGATCTCGTCCTCGCCCTGCATGCCGATGCCGCCCCGGGCCGGCAGATCACGCAGCATCATCATCAGAATCGGTGAAGCCGGGGTGATCGGATAGCCGGCGAAGAAGTCGCAACCAGCGGCGAAAGCGCCGCGCACAATCGCGGTCGCCCCATCGGTGAACTCGCGCTCGATCGTTGGTGTGGTGGTGATTTTTGACCCTCTCAGATGAGTCCACCAATCTACCGCTGCCCTAGGGCAATGGGCCGGAATTCGGCCGCAGCGGTAGCCATTAGGACCTTGTCACCGAAGAGTGTCAGGCGAACCGTCGCCTGCACCGTCGCAGTCGCAATCCGCGGCTCCCAGCTGCGATCAACCCGACAAGCACAATCGGTCAGCTCGGCCCCGTTGGCGACGGCGATCCTGGTCGCTGCCTGGGTGGGATCGCCACTCGTCCCGAATGCCGCGAACGTCACCGGCGCAGCAGCGAGCGCAGCCGCATCGGCCGCCGTGGCGAGCTGCGCTCTCATCGCAACCAGACGGGCCACGTCGACCATCATCAGCCCGAGGACGAGCGTCAACGCTGCCAGAGCCACGGCGATGACGCCTACCGCGCCGGATTCATCGCTCAACCCGCATCACCGCCGACGCTGAGAGCGGAACCGTCGGCCCACCAACGAGCGGAACCCTGACCTGGTGATGAATCGTCACCGTTACCCGAGCGTCGGCTCCTACCACGTGAGGCCGGTGCACGCTGATCCTCGCTTCGCGCCCCCGATCCCCAAGTGCGTTGCCGACGGCGGCAACCGCGGTCGCGGGGTCGGGAGTGGTCGCGGCGACCCGGGCCCCTTCACGGGCTGCCGCAACTATCTCGATCTGAGCCCGGGAGGCGATGGCAACCTCCACGATCATCGCCATGAGCACGATGACAAGCGGCACGAGCAGTGCGAGTTCAACCGTGGAGCTCCCCTCCTCGCTCACATGAAGCTCGATACTCGGGAGATCACCGCATCGAACAACGAACTAAGCGCACCCGTGCTCGTCGCCCACACGATCAGCGTGCCGGCAATCGCAGCCGCCGCCACCACGACCAGCGCGTACTCGGCGGTGGCCTGTCCTAATTCCTCGTTTCGTAGTCTGTTCATCGATCTCTCCTATTCCGGCGGACCGGCCGGTGCGGTGGGAAGAGTCAGATCTCGAGCCGACCAAAGGCCTCGAGCAACGCCGGGGCTACGGTCAGTAGCAGGAAACCGGGCAGAATCAGCAGGGTGAGCGGGAACAACATTGCAATGGGAAGACGACGAACGGCTTCGATTCGCCTCGCCGCCAGATCGGCGTGGAGCTCGTCGGCGATGCGGGCAACCGGGTCGAGCAGTGAGGAGCCGCTGGCTGCCGCACGAGCGATGGCGCGGTAGAGACTCGCACCGGCACCGTTCATCGTCCCCCCGGCACGGAGGCCATCAATACGCATCCGCCTAAGAACATCATTCGCTTCGGCGCCGATCGCTCCGCCGACCTCATCAGCCGCCAGCTCCAGCGCGGACTGGATCCCCAGCCCGCCGCTCAGCCCGATTGCCGTCAGCTCGGCCAGTGAAGCCAGATCCTGTGAGGCCGTTTGCCGAGCCAGCTCCCTCCGGCGTAGCCGCGATCGGGCGGCTGTTATCAACCACAGCACCCCTGCGGGTACGACCAATCCCGGGGCCGCAACGACGCTCCACACCACGCCGCATAGGCCCGCGACCCGATGAATCGGCAACGAAGTGGCAGCCAGGCCGGCAGCGGCGACCAGCGCGACGGTCACGTCGACGCCAATCGCCAGACCAGAGCAATACCGATCGTCTCCATCGCGCCACCGAGGATTGCGGCGGCAAGGCCGCCGTGCTCGATGAGCGTGCGGAGACGGCCGACGCCCCCGAAGGCCAGCCAGGCGAGCGGGAGACCACCGACGATCCGCCGCGGCCGTCGAGACTGCGTCGTTAGCGCCCGTCGTTGCCGCTCCAGTTCAGCATCATTCCCCGCTCGATCTGCAAGGCGGAGGAAGACGTCTGCAGCCTTGCCTCCGGATCGGGCCGCAACCCGGAGCGCAACTGCGGCCTGACGGCCGCTGCCGGGCAAGGCGCGAAGCACTGCCGCGATCTCACTGATCGGTGCGCCCGAGCATGCCGCTCGTCGTACCAAAACAAGCTGTGGTGCATCGTGGTCGGCAGCTGCATCGGCGAGCGCCCGGCGGACCGATGATCCTCCGCGCATCCCGACGTGAACAGCGGCGTAGAACTGCTGCTCGTCGAGATGATGCTTCGTGCGACGACGCCGGAGCCGGTCCCAGCCGGGGATTGACAAGACCGCCAGCGCCACCGCCGTCGTCACGAACACGAGTACACCTCGACTGGGTCGGGTTCGATGAGATGGACACTTCGCACGACTCGTCGCGACCTTGCCCGCCCGACGACCACAACCGCATCGAGGACCCGGCTCACCTGACGACGGATGGTCTCGGCCGATGCGGGCGACTCCAGCAGGGCCAGCGTCTCGAGCCTCCACAGAGCTTCTTCTGCGGAGCTGGCATGCAAGGTGGACATGGAGCCTTCATGGCCGGTCGAAAGCGCCTGAAGCATGTCGAATGCCTCCGCACCGCGTACCTCCCCCACAATGATCCGATCGGGACGAAGACGAAGGGCGTGACGCAGCAATTGTCGCTGGGTGATGGCCCCGACACCTTCGGAGTTGTGCGGGCGCCCTTCCAGCCGCACGACGTGGCCGATGAGCCGGAGCTCGGCTGCATCTTCGATGGTGACGATCCGTTCCCCCTCCGGTATCTCGCTGGACAAGACGTTGAGCAGCGTGGTCTTCCCCGACCCGGTGGAGCCGCACACGAGGATGTTCTGCCGTCGGCGCACCAGGTCGGCCAGCAGCCTCGCCCCAGTTGGGTCGATGCTGCCGAGTGTCAACAAGTCGTCCAGGCTCCTGGCCGCCTGGGAGAAACGACGGATGGCAAGAACCGGACCATCGACCGAGGCCGGCGGAACCATCGCATGCAGCCGCGAGCCATCGGGAAGCCGGGCATCGACCGCCGGGCTGGCCCGATCAAGACGAAGACCGAGCGGGGCGAGCACTCTCTCGATGGCGGCACGAAGCGCCTGCGGTCCACTGAAACCTACCGAGGATGCCTCCAACGCTCCGGAGCGCTCCACCCACACCGACCCGTCGCTGTTGACGAAGATATCGCTCGTTTCGGGGTCACGGAGCAACTGTTCGAGAGGGCCCAACCCGAGAACGGTGTCGACAACCGCCGCGGCCGCATCCCGATCCAGCAGCGGCGCTTCCGTCGGGATCAACCGTTCCACCCGGGTCGTCACCGCATCGTGGTCGAGAGCAATACCATCGGCCATGACCCGCCGGGCCAATCGATCGACTACACCCACGGCATGCTCCAGACCCGTCGCCAGGCACGAATCCAGCGGCGCCGGGCGGGCATACGGCCCGCGAGGAGAGCTGCGACGGTGCTCCGCGCTGGGGTCGGCACGGTCACTGCAGGACCGGGTGCCTGCTCATGCCATCCCAGTTGCTGATAGACCGCAGGACGGTCACTCTCGGGGGTCATCCCGCCGGGCAGCAGTGGGATGACCGGTACCAGCGGCATCGATAGACCCGTGGCGACACGCGGGAGTCGGAGCACCACATTGGGCCACCCCTTGATGAGGGCGCCGATGACCTCGCTCGCCTCCGCCCCGTCGATGCCGCCGTTGCGCAGGACCGCAACGCCGGTGCGGGTCGGTTGGAGATCCTCGAGCCGTGGCCCTTGCTCAACGAGGTCAGCGAGAGACCCGGACCCCGGATAGCGCGGCCCGTCTCGATCGAGGTCAACCACGAGCGCAGTGTCGGCCGAGGAAGCCAGGGCCAACGGAGCAACGATGCCGAGAACCCCATCGGTCTCGCAGGCGATCGCCAGCGTCGCCATCTTCCCCTTCTCCCTGTTCGTGGACGGGGAAGCATCCTGAACATATGTGCTGGATCGTGCCGTTTCAATAGGTCCGTAGAAGCTCGTATCACCATTTCTCGTTCGACATCTATATGTTTGTTACACCAAGCAGGGAGAGGTGACTGATGAGAAAGATCTGGATTCGGGTCCTAGTGACGGCGCTGATGAGCGTGCTCCTGGTGGCGCCGGCCACGACGGCGTCGGCGCAGGTGTGCGGTTCGGTGAGGGGGTTTGCCCACCTCGAGATCTTCGACGCACCGATCGGAGGACTTCTCGGTGAGGGCACCGCCGTTGTCTTCTTCAACGGCAGCCTGCAACTGGTTACGTTCGACGAAACCGGCTATGTCGTGACCGGACCCGGCTCGGCGGACGTGACCCACGTCTGGCATTTCGCCGAGGGCGACGCCACCTTCCTCGAGCACTCGACACCAACGCCGATCGGCAGCTCGAGCTTGCTGCGCTTCAGGTCACCGGTCGATGTCTCTCCGGGTGGCACCGCCCGCTACAACGGCATCTTCGACTCAGCGTCGGGCCAGGGGTGGTTCTCGGTGAGAGGGAATATCTGCGTGGGGGCTTGACTCCCGGGCGCGCTGAAGCGGTAGACCTCAACTGTTGAGCGAGAGCAGCCGTAGTATCTGGGTATGGAGGCTGCATTCTTCGATCTCGACAAGACGGTCATCGCCAAGTCCTCGACGTTGGCCTTTGGCAAGCCGTTCTACAAAGCAGGTTTTGTCGGCAGGCGAGCCTTGATGAAGATGGGCTTCGCCCAGCTCTTCTATGTGCTGTTCGGAGCCGATGAGGATCAGCTGGAGCGTGCCCGCGATCAGTTGCTGATGCTCACCTCAGGTTGGCATCGTGCCGAGATCGAGCAACTCGTCGAGCAGACGATCGACGAAGTTGCCGATCCGATCGTGTACGCCGAAGCTCTGACGTTGATCGATCAGCACAAACGTGAGGGGCGCAGGGTGATCATCGTCTCTGCCAGCCCCGAGCAGATCGTGCGCCCGCTGGGCCGCCACATCGGTGTCACCGACTTCATTGCCACCAGGGTCAAGACAGACGCGGCCGGCTTCTTCCTCCCCGAGCTGGAGCTGTATGCAATGGGAGAGGGCAAGGTTGAAGCCATCAACGAAATCGCCGAACGCGATGGCCTGGATCTAGAGAACTCGTATGCGTACTCGGACAGCGTCACCGACTTGCCGATGATGGAGATGGTGGGCAACCCCGTGGCCGTGAACCCCGACAAGGAGTTGCGCAAGGTGGCCGAGGAGAGAGATTGGCCGATTCGCGAGTTCGAGCGTCAGGTCAGCCTGCGTACCCGACTTCCCTATCCGAACCCATGGTGGTCCGGAGCAACCGTTGCCGGCGTCGCCGCAGCCGTCGCCGCGGCCGTCTTGCTGAGGAGGAAGGACCTCTAGTCCTGTCACTTGCGATCCTCCGAATGAGGGCGTAGGTCATCCCACCCGGTCGAGAAATGCCAGGGTTCGCATTAGAAGCTGCGCCGCTGCACCGGCGTCGTACTCCGATGAACTGCTGTCGGCGAAGAGATGCGCGTTGCCCGGGTAGATGAACAGCTCCCCGTCCTCGGCTTCGACAGCGAGGCGACGCGCCGCGGTGTGGTCTGCCCACGGGTCTGCTTCGGTCACGTGAATCTGCAATGGAAGGGCGGTCGGCCATACGCTGTCGAGATACTCGGTTGGTATCGCATCGTGATAGAGCAGCGCTCCCCGCGCTCCGGGTCGCGTCTGGGCCAGCTTCTGTGCCGGCAGCACACCAAGCGAGAACCCGGCGTACACGAGACCGCGGGGAAGAGTATCGGCGAACTCAACCCCTGCAGCCATGACCGCCTCGAAGCCGATCTCCTCGGCGTAGGCGACGCCGGCGTTGACATCGGTGAAGGTTCTGCCGCCGTACAAGTCAGGGCAATGGACCGTGTGGCCGGCGGCACGGAGCGAGTCGGCGAACGAACGCACCCCCTCGGTCAAACCAAGGGCGTGGTGGAAGAGGAGGACTGGTGCCACTAGAGCCGCTCGTAGAGGCCGCGAACGTAGGCAGCCTGGCCGAGGTGCTGCATATCGTCGCCGATGACGCTCACGATGCGCACGGCCGCCGTTACGGGCGGGTCGTATCGTGTGTCGACGATCCTGCCCAGTTCCGCTTCGTCCAGCGTGTCCAGGTACGCAAGCGTTCGGGCATGAACCGCATCGGCGTAGTCACAGATGATCTGAGGGTCCGGGATTCGCACCGCCGCAACCTGGTCACTTGTGTGACCGTATCCGATGTCCTCGGGATCGGCGGCCATCCCGAATCGGCCCGCCCAACCATCCACGCTCCAGGCTTGATCGACATCGGCCAGTTGGGAGATGTGATGATCCTGAACTCGGATCGAATGCCAGACGAGCCAGCCGATTGAGTTGGCGTCCGCATCCGGCCGATATGCCAGCGCAGCCTCGTTGAGTCCATCAACAACTCGACCGACGCCCTGGTTTATCCGACCGAATGCATCGATGAGGACATCTTTGGGGTCCACTGTTCCGCTCCTGTATCCGGGTAATCGGAATCGTAGAGCGGGCGCGGGTTCGCCGTTGCCGTTGTCATTGGTGCCGTCGTCGGAGGAGCACGGGTCGGGAGACGACCTCCATAGCTCAGCCGATCCGGAGACGTAATTCGGGTTGCCCGGTGTCGGGTTCGATTCGGCGCCCGATCAGCTCGAAGCCGCAGGAGTCATAGAAGCTGCGGCCGATAGTGTTGGCTTCGAAAACACTGAGCTCGAGATGCGGGCGCATCTGGCGAGCGTGGTCGATCAACGCACCACCAATGCCCCGGCGCTGCCGGTCGGGATCGACAAAGATCCCCCCAACCTCGTTCCCAACGAGCGATAGAAAACCCACTACGAGTCCATCGGCCTCGTAGACGATCGTCTCGGATTCCGGAAGGAAACGCTCCACGATCAACTGCCGTTCTTCCTCGAGGAACTCATCGGGCAGAAAGGCGTGGGCGATCAGGGAAGCTCGGTACCAGATGTCGAGAAGCTGTTCTAGGTCGCAAGGACTGTAGGGACGGATCATGGTCTGGAGACTACGGGACTTGCCACGCCGCCGACTTCAGTCCCGCGAACCTGTCTCAGTATTCAAAGCTCATCACCAACGCCTGTGAGAATTGGCGCTCCAGAGCCACGAACACGGCGAGCGCAATCACCGAGTGCACACAGGCTGCCGCCGCGATGCTCGTTCCCCCTGTCGGGACCGAATAGGCCACCAAACGAACCGTGGCGGGAAGCGCCGATGGGTTCGTCCCGCCGATCATGGTCAACGCCACCAGATACTCGTTCCAACCCCAAAGGAAAAGCAGTACTGCCAAGCCGGCCACCGTCGGTACCGACAGCGGCAGGGCGACCCGCCAGAAAATCTGTACATGCGACGCGCCGTCGCTGCGGGCGGCGTCGATCAGCGATCGGGGTAGCCGCATCATCGTGACAGTCAGCAGAAAGATGGTGAACGGCAGCGCAAACCCGCTCAGGGTCAGCCACACAGCGGGTAGCGAACCCGCAAGATCGAGATCCGGGAACAGGGTCACCGTCTTCTCCAGGACTGGAAGTGTCAGATGTGCTCCACCCGAGAAGGCTTGCAGCAGGGGTATCAGTGCCACCTGGACCGGCAAGGCCATCAGCACCACCAGGGAGAAGAAGACCGTCGTCCGCCGGCGCAGCGGCATCCAACCGATCGCATAGGCCGCCCAGGCACCGAAGAGGAGGGGGATCACTGTGGCGGCGATGGCGATCATCAGCGAGTTGAACATGGACTCCGCATATGAGTTGTTGACCGAGGCCGACAATGCGGCCCGGTAACCATCGAGTGTCCAGGTAGACGTGTCGGCGAGGTCAGCCCACCATCCTGCTTCGCCCTCGGGCCACCGCCGCAGCGAAGACACGGCAAAACCGGCGGAGGGAATCGTCCACAACCCGGCGATGAGAAATATGATCCACGTGGGAACGAGGTCGAGAAACCGCTGAATCGCCGGACCAAGGGAGCGGGAGTCTGCAGCGGGAACTTGCTCATGAGCACGAACCGGACCCATCTGTGCAGTGTGCCACATCGCTGTACCGGTCTTGAGGGCAGATTCCGTACGGCTCGATCCGGGGCTGCGGCCCACCCCCACATCCCGCAGGTAGAACGCCACAATCGCAAGCGCCAACAGCCCCGCGATCACAGCCCGCAATGGTGTTGCCCAACCCGGCGTTTCCACGGCACCGCTCGGTGCCTTTCCCCGATCCGCACGCGACTGCGGCGGCCGGGAGGCCGCCGCAGCTTCGGACTCGATTGTGGCGTATCAGTCGTCCGAATCCTCATCGATGGGTGGCGGGGCGCCGGCGATACCGGCCTCGCTCATGGCTTCGGAAGCAAGCTCGCCCTCGTTGGGCAGTTCACCGGCCAGTCGCTTTGCGGCGATACCCGCCTCCCGAGCACTCTCGATGTTCTCGGTGGTGAGCTTGGGCGCGGCGTAGACGAAAAGGGCCACCCAGGCAGCGGCAACGACAAGCCATGGCATCCGCAGCGACATCTCCCGGCTCAGTGCCGCTTCCGACCCGACCACGAGAAGACCGCCGATGGCAGACCCGATCGGGATCATCCCCCAGGCAAAGAAGCGGTAGACGCTGTTGACTCTGCCGAGGAGGCGATCCGGAATGATCGTTTGCCGCAGCGACACGGTGATCACGTTCCACAGAACGGCGGCAAAGGTACCGATCGTGAACATGACCCATGCGATTCCCCAGTGGGACGCAACCCCGGTCACCAGCGAGGTCACGATCGAACTCCCCATCACCATGTACAGCGAGGGTCCGCTACCGATCCGCTCTGAAACCCTGCTGGCAAGGAACGTCGCCGCCAAACCCCCGACTGCCCCTCCGGTACCAAGCAGGGCAAAAGTGAAAGCAGTGACCCCGAGTACCTCCTGGGCGAACAAGACGAAGGTGGCCATCGTCACCGCCATCAAACCGTTCATGAAGCCGAGGATGATGGCCATCGGTCGGAGCAGCGGATGGTGCCACAGCCAATCCCAGCCCTCTTTGATCTCACCACGCCAATCGATCTTCTCCGCAACTTCGCCTGGCTCGTGAGTGCGGAAGTTTCCGCTGATCAAGAAGACAAGGCCGGCAGCAACGGCAAATGTCCCTGCATCGAAGAAGAACGGGAGAGCGAATCCGATGCCGAGCAGAAGACTTCCGAGCGGTGGGCCGATGAAGCTGTTGGCCACCATCTCAACGCCCCACATCTGGCCGTTTGCCTTCTCCAAAGCTTCGGGCTCGACGAGGGCGGGCAGGATCGTCTGCGCCGCGTTGTCGCGCAGGACCTCCGCAAAGCCAAACAACAGAGACGCAACCAGCAACAAGACATACAGCAGCGGCTCCGTGGCAACGTCGATACCATCCGCAATCTGATCCGGAGCGGGCAGCACGTCCTGCTTGACAAAGACCGCATAGGCGACGCCCAGCGTCACCACCGTGCGCACAGCATCCATCGAAACCATGATCTTGCGTCGATCCACCCGGTCTGTGATCACACCGGCCGGCAAAGTGAAAACCAGCCAGGGAAGGCGTTGTGCGATTGCGATCAGTGCGATCAGGAAACCATTCCGAGTCACCGCCGACGCCAGCCAGGGATAAGCAATGATCGCTACGCCATCACCCAGATTGGAGATAACGCTCGCCGTCCACAGACGCCAATAGCGCGCCCCAAGGCGGATCTTCTGCTTGGTTTCACTCATTCGCGATCTCCCTCGTCGTCGGGCAGTGTGGGCAGATCGGTGGGGTAGATCGCTCCGAGAAAGCCGTAGACACGATCTCCTCCCCTCGGCGCCTTGGCGAACTCAACAGCCAACTCCATGACCTGTGCCCAGAACTCGACCGCCTGCTCCTCGCTCATCCGAACGTGGCGGAGCGTTGTTGCCGGCAGTGCCGATCCCTCCTCAATGACTGCCTCTTCCAGCGCCTCCTGCAGCATGAACAACTTGTTCTGTGAATCGGGTATGCCGTGGAAAACCAATGTGTGCGCGACGCGTCCATAGAACTTCTCGGTCATTGCCCGCACCTGGCGGGTCCGCACCACCCGGATGAACCCGGCGTCCTCGAGGACCTTGACGTGGTACCCGACGGTGCCCTTGGGTCGCTCCAATGCCTCGGCCAATTCCGTCACGGACGCAGCCCGTTCGTTGAGCAGGTCGATGATCGCCATTCGGAGTGGACTACCCAACGCTTTCAGCTGGTCGGGCGTCCGTGCGTGGACGTATTCCTCCGCCTCATAATCGAGGCCGGTTTGCGGCTTCTTGGCTGGTTGGGTCGACATTTGCCGAATTGTCGAGGAATCCCGACCATTTGTCAATCGACGACTGCTGCCGCAGCCCCGTCGCCCTCGATCTCCGGTTCCTGATCGTTCCCTCGCCTGCGCACCGTCCCCATCGCCCAGTACGCCAGGACGGCCAATGCCGCAGCACCCGCAGCCACCCCGAGCCAGCCCCACCGCTCACCTTCGGGCGTGACCAGGGGATCATCCTCTTCGCCAAAAAGCGTCGCCGGGTTGTCAATCGAGAAGATGGCGCTGTCGACACCGAGCTCGGTGAGGGTGTGCACCTCCGAGACGGTCGCCGGTCCGCTGGCGGGAATGATCTCGAATCCCATCAGGATGTTCTCGACGACGGGCAGATGCACAATCCCTTCCCAGCGTCCATCACCCCGGTCGGCGAGGGCGACCGGAGGAAGCTCGCTGTCTCCGGGAGCAAGCCCCCTGACGATCACGGCAACGGGCGAGCCCTCGACCTCTATCGATACGTCCAGCCAGAGGCCGTCATCGAGCGAAGTTGCCGTCGCCGTCGCCTCCCCGAACGGAGCAGACAGCGGCAGGGCCACCAGGAGTGCAGCGATGAGATTCAGCATGGGATCAGCGTACCGGGACGCGGCGAGAACTCATCGCACCGCGTCGTAGGGGACTTCGTGAGTAGGCAGGCCCCAACGCTGGATAGATGCGACCGCAACCACAACCATCAGCCCACCAACGACCTGCAGCGGCTCCAAGCGCTGCTCGAGCAGGATCCACGCAGCGGCAGCACCGATGACGGGTTCCGCAGTCGCTACGACTCCGATAATTCCAGAAGCCGCCCGCTGCAGAGCCCCGATCTCGAGGAGGAAGGGGATTGCGGTCCCGGCGATCCCCACCCAGATGAGCTTGCCCCACACCACACCGCCGAGACCCGTCGGAAACGTCCACCAAGGCTGCATCACGGCCCAGAAGACCGACGCGAACAGAAAACCCCAGGCCATGACAGTGACGGCGGGGAGACGATGACCGATGTGCTCGCCGAGCAGCAGGTAGCCGGCAAACGCCACTGCCGAGGCGAGCCCGGCGGCAACGCCAACCCAGTCGGCGTTGGCGACATCCCATGCCTCGCTGACAAGCCCGACTCCGAGAACCGCCAGCACCGCAGCCATCCAGGCAACACGACTGACCCGGCGATGCTGCACAACGACCATCCAACCCAGGACCAGAATGGGGCCCAGGAACTGAATGGTGGCACCCGGCCCCACACCCAGCCGATCCAGCGCCCAATAGAACGTGACATTCACCACAGCCAGGTTGACGCCGATTCCGATCAGCCAGGGCGTCATGCCCTTCGTATGCAGCTCGCCCCGCCACCACGCCAGGGGCATGAGGATCACAGCGGCCTGGAGAGCCCGAATCTGCGATACCCGCGCCGGGCTGATGTCGGAGAAAGCGTCGGCGGCCACGGCCCCGCTCACGCCCCACAACAAAGCCGCACCGAGCGCAAACGCGATGCCAATGCTCTGCCTCTGTGCACCATCCATGAGGGCGGAGCGTAACTGGTCTGCGGCCAGCGGAACTCAGCGCGCAACGGCACTACAGTTCCCGGGCACACAGAGGAGACGCTGGTGACTACACCGAAAACCATGTACGAGAAGATCTGGAGCGACCATGTCGTCCGTGACGGCGGCGGGAGCGAGCCGGATCTCCTATACATCGACTTGCACCTCGTTCACGAGGTCACGTCACCCCAGGCGTTCGAGTCGCTCGACCTCACCAACCGCAAGGTACGGCGACCCGATCTGACCCTCGCCACGATCGACCACGGTGTACCCACCGAGGGCCGAGAACTGGGCATCAAGGACCCGCTTTCGAAAAAGCAGATCGACACGCTCGTTGCCAACTGCAAGAACCACGACATCGAGCTCTTCGACATCCACGACATCCGTCAGGGCATCGTCCACGTCATCGGCCCCGAGCAAGGCGTGACCCAGCCCGGCATGACGATCGTGTGCGGCGACTCCCACACATCGACCCATGGCGCATTTGGTGCTCTTGCCTTCGGAATCGGAACCTCGGAGGTCGAGCATGTGCTGGCCACACAGACCCTCCCTCAGTCCCGCCCCAGGTCGATGGCGGTCAACGTCAATGGTGACCTCCCCATCGGCGTCACCGCCAAGGACATCATCCTCGGCATCATCAACCGTATCGGTGTCGCCGGCGGGACCGGCTATGTCATCGAATACCGGGGCTCAACGATCGAGGCGCTCTCGATGGCAGGCCGCATGACCATATGCAACATGTCGATCGAAGGTGGCGCTCGAGCCGGGATGATTGCCCCGGACGAGACAACGTTCGAGTATCTGAAAGGTCGTAATTACGCACCAAAGGGCGAGGCCTGGGACGAGGCCGTTCGCTACTGGCGGTCGTTGCCAACGGACGACGGCGCCTCGTTCGATGTCGAGGTCGATATCGACGCCGCCGACCTTGCCCCCTTTGTCTCCTGGGGCACGAACCCGGCGCAGACGGTGCCGGTGACCGGTGAGGTCCCGGACCCTGCCCAGTTTGATGATCCTCTCGAACGTGATGCGGCGCAGCGGGCGCAGCAATACATGGATCTAGAGCCGGGGACACCGATCACCGCAATCCCCCTCGACCGGGTCTTCTTTGGGTCGTGCACCAATGGCCGCATTGAGGACCTGCGAGCCGGCGCCCGCCTTCTCGAGGGCAAAACCATCCACCCCGACATTCATGCCATGGTCGTCCCCGGATCGGGCCTGGTGAAGCTTCAGGCGGAGGAAGAGGGGCTGGACGTCATCTTCAAGAACGCGGGTTTCGAGTGGCGCGACGCCGGGTGCTCGATGTGCCTGGGCATGAACCCGGACATCCTCATGCCGGGCGAGCGCTGTGCGTCGACCTCGAATCGCAACTTCGAGGGTCGCCAGGGCCGCAACGGCCGAACTCATTTGGTCAGCCCGGAGATGGCAGTCGCCGCCGCCGTGGTCGGACACTTCGTCGACGTCAGGGAGTGGAAGTAATGGAACCGATTTCCGTCATCGCCGGTCAGATGGCGCCGCTACCGCGCGCAAACGTCGACACAGACGCCATCATCCCCAAGCAGTATCTGAAGCGAGTCGAGCGAAGCGGTTTTGGACCGTTCCTCTTCTACGAGTGGGCTTTCGACGAAGAGGGCGAGCCGGTCCCCGACTTCATCCTCAACAACCCGGACTATTCGAGCGCTGAAGTGCTGGTTAGTGGGCCCAACTTCGGGTCCGGCTCCTCTCGCGAGCATGCTCCCTGGTCCATCGAGGACCGCGGGTTCAAGGCCATCGTTGCACCCTCCTTTGCGGACATCTTCTACAACAACTGCATCAACATCGGGCTGCTGCCGGTGGTGTTGACCGACGCCGAAGTGGCTGCGCTGACCGAAATCGCCAACGATCCAGACAACCTGGTGACCATCGACCTGGACGCACAGACGGTGACTTCCATCGGGTTCGAAGCGCATTTCGATATCGACCCGTTTGCCAAGCATCGGTTGGCCAACGGTCTGGACAACATCGCATTGACCCTCGAGCACGCTGATGCGATCTCCGGGTACGAAGCAGAGCGAGCTCGCTTCAAACCCGCGCTTGGCTAGTCGGCTCAAGGCTCGACGACCCCCGGCCGATTAGAAGGTGTAGTTGCCAAAGCCGGGAAAGAGGACGCCGTGTCGCGTTCCATTCGAGATACCCGTCGCGGGACGGTCGTTCGCCGCGCCCTCCAGCGCGCGGTGGCAATGTCCGCGACGCTCGTACTCATCCTGGCAACGATCCCCCTCACGATGGCGGTAGCTGAGCCCAAAACGCTCTACCTCGATGGCGACGGCGTACCCGAGGCGTCCTTGAGCACGGCAAGTCCATCCTCTGGCTCGCTGGCCAATCTGGACCCTGGTCGTGACGACGCACCCGGGCTACTCCTCCAGAAATCCAACAAAGGCGCCGCGGAGACTGACTCAACGAAGTACCAAATGTGGATCGCCCCTCCCGAGGGGCTCAGCCTGGATGGCCCGGCCTCCTTCACATTCTGGAGCGCGATGAAGGACTTCTCCAATGAAAAGAAGGGCGAGGTCAACGCGTACCTTCTCGATTGCACGCCGTCCGGGGACAACTGCACCGTGATCGAGTCGGCGACAGAGAAAGACAGGCCGTGGAGTGACCTCGAGGAGTGGGTGGCGCGCACAATCAGCTTCGGATCGATCGACTACTCGCTTGCCGCTGATCGATCACTGGCGCTCAAGGTGACAGTCAACAACGGGGCGCAGGACGACATGTGGCTGGCCTATGACGCCGTCCCGTACCCCAGCCGGCTCAGCGTTGAGTTGGCAGCACCGACCGGAACTACGACGACGACCACATCGTCGTCGACCACAACCACGACGACCACAACGACCTTGGCGCCGGCGCCAACAACCACAACCACGGCTGCGCCCCCCACGACCACCACGCCTGCCACGACCACAACCACGTCGGTGCCCACCGCGCCCACGACCACAACTGTGCCAACCACGTCCACGACTACCACTGTGCCAACTACGGCGGTGGGCCCGGGTGACCCGAGTCCGCCAACGACCACGGCCCCGCCACCTGACGATGCCGACCAATCCGTAGCGACGACAACGACGGCCCCGCCGCCGGCCGGCGATTCGCCACCGGAGCCCCCCGAGCACGATGTCGCGATGGCCGCAATCCCGGAACCCGACCAGACGATCGCAGGTGCTCAACGCGGTGACATGTCGATGAGGCTGACAGAAGGCCTCGAAGTGGTCATCCCTCCTCTGGCGGCAACTGCTCTGCTGTCACCGCTGATCCTGCTCGAGGCGCTTCTGGGCGCGTTCGTCGACACGGGTCGCGATCTGCTCATACCTGGATTCCTTCTGTTTGCCGCATCCCTATGGATGACACGTGGGGTACGCAAGCGAGATCTCGATCTGTTGGGGGAGACGAGATCGTGACCATGCGGATTCCCGGGCAAACCCGTACCGTCTTCGCCGTCGCCGGACTGGCGGTGCTTGCCGTCGGAATCGCCGCAGTTGCCGTCATCTTCTCGATCGCAAAGGGCACGTCCGAAGTCGCTGCAAACGGGACGACAGCGATCCTCGAGGAAGCCACACTCAGCGCGGCAGCCGCAACTCACAACTCTGCAGCACAGAGCATCGTGATCGCGGACGCCCACGAAATCGGTTTCGCCGAGTTGTCCGATCTCCAGGAAAGCATCGGCCGCACCGAGGAGGCCGCTGCAGAATTGGCCCGGCGCACCGAGCAGCTGACGGGTGAACTCAGCGACAACGGGGCCCGTGCCACGGTGGAGGCCGAATCCGACGCTCTGCAACAGGCCGTCGCAGTGACGCTCTGGCACATCAGAGCGAGCGACCCGAACACCTCGCGAGACACAGCCGAAAGCGATCTCCGTGCCAACTACGAGGCTTTCGTGACAACTCTCGCCGAGCTGCGCAACGAGGCATACACCCAGATCACGATTGCGAGAAAGGATGCGGGGCGTCTGGCCGACGCCGCCCGATTCCTGGTGGTTCTCCTCGTACCGGCGACGATCCTGATCACATACCGCAGCCGGATCCGTCGAGCGCAGAAACAGGCTGAACTCGAGTCTGAACTCGCGAAGGAGCAAGCCGTCAGCAGGACGAAGAGCGATTTCATCGCCCACATATCGCACCAGTTGCGTACACCCCTGACCGGTATCTACGGATCGGCCCTGGCCCTGAACGATCCCGCCGCCGGATCAAACGGCGATCTCTCGCAAGAACTGACGGCCATGATCACAGAGGAATCTGCGGAACTCGCTCGAATGGTGGAGGACATTCTGGCCGTTGCTGCTGAGGACCAGGGGCAGCTGTCGGTTGACATCGCGGAGATAGACCCTGTCATCGAGATTCTCGGTGTGCTGGAGCCGCTTGACCTGGTCGGTCAAACCACCGGACGCGAACTCCGACCGGGCACCGCCATGGCCGACGCCCGGCACTTCCGACAAGTGATCTCAAACCTCGTCTCGAACGCACACCGCTACGGCGAGCCCCCGGTGACAATCTCTGGCCGCGCCACGGTATCGGGCTACGTCATTGAGGTCACCGACTGCGGAAGCGGCGTCGATCCGGAGATCGAAGAACGGCTGTTCAACCGCTACGTCCATGAGGGTGACGCTCCTCTGCTCACCGGAACAATCGGGCTCGGGCTCTCCGTCGCACAACTCCTCATCACGAGGATGCATGGGACCATCAACTATTCCCGCCGCGCACGTACGACCGTCTTCACTATCACCCTCCCCGATACGCTCGTCTGAATGGTGTCGGGGCCGGGGCATCCCCATGGGGCTATCAGGGCCAGAGACACCCTCGCCCACCCCCAGGTTTTGCCGCGTAGGCTTGTGGCACGATGTACATCGTCTATGAGAGCCGTCGCGGCAGAGCGCGCCGTGCGGCGGAGGCGGTCGCCGCGGCCGCAGCCTCCCACGGGATGCCCACCCTCGTTCGCGCAATGAGTGACGCCATCTCGGATGACATCCTGGAAGCACCCGCCCTGATCGTAGGGTGCTGGGTAAGAGTCGACACGCCGTTTGGCGGGGACCCGGTGAGATCCGTGACGAGCTGGATCGAATCGCTGCCCGAGTTGCACGGCAAACCGATCGGGATGTTCTGCACCTACACCTTCTTCCCTCACACGTTTTCCGACACGGCTGCGAGAACCTCCGAGGCTCTTGCGGTGCTCAGCGGAGCGATCGAGGAGAAGGGCGGCAAGGTGGTTTCGTCCCACTCCCTCCACTTCCAGGCCTTCGAGAAGGGCGCCGAGACTCTGGTAACAGAGGTTCTCGACCACACAGGAAACTGAGGCCGCTGGACCTGGTCTTCTTGTGGTCTTCCTTTTCGCGACATCGAAACGTCACGTACGAGTAATCGGCCGTTTACCGGTCCGAAACCATCTCGAAACAGTCGCTCCTTACCTTGCTGCGACATGAACCGCCTCAGCGTGTGGGGCACGGCCCTCTCGGGTTCGGCGGATGAACCAACAGCAAGGGAGAGATAGATGAAGCAGAGACTGCTGTTTATCGGCACCGGAGCGAGCCTGGCGGTAATGCTGCTCGCCGCTCCGGCTATGGCGCAGGAGGGACCATCGATCGATGACGTTCAGGCGATCTTGGACAACATCTGGATCCTGATCGCCGCCGTCCTGGTGATCTTCATGCAGGCGGGCTTTGCGCTCGTAGAAGCAGGCCTCACCAGGGCGAAGAGCGTCGCCAACATCATGATGAAGAACCTGATGGACTTCTCGGCTGGTGTTCTGGCCTTTGGAGCGGTTGGGTTTGCGATTGCATTCGGCGGAGATGGTGCCTTCATGGGCACCGAAGGTTGGTTCCTCAACACCAACTTCTTTGCGGAGGGATACTTCGGCACTCTGTCGTTGCCGACCTTCTTCATCTTCCAGGTGGCGTTTGCCGCCACGGCGGCGACCATTGTGTCCGGGGCGATGGCGGAGCGTACGAAGTTCAAGAGTTACTTCGTTTACAGCTTCGTCCTCACTGCGATCATCTATCCGATCGTCGTGCACTGGGTGTGGGGCGGCGGCTGGTTGTCATCACTCGGTACACCGATGGTCGATTTCGCCGGCTCGACGGTGGTTCACAGCGTCGGTGGCTGGGCTGCTTTGATGGGCGCCATCATCCTCGGACCTCGCATCGGGAAGTACGACAAGGACGGCAAACCGCGGGCTATCCCCGGCCACTCGATTCCGTTTGCGATCATCGGTGTGTTCATCCTGTTCATCGGCTGGTTCGGGTTCAACCCGGGCTCGGAACTTGCCGCTGACGGCGCGGTGCCGGGAATCGCACTGACAACTCTGCTCGCCGGCGCAGCCGGCGCCATCGGCGCCACCATCACCGTCTGGCTCAAGACGGGGGTCCCCGACGTGGCGATGGCCGGCAACGGAGTCCTCGCCGGGCTGGTCGGCATCACCGCCGGGACCGCTGCGGTTTCTCCATGGAGTGCCGTCATCATCGGCGGTCTCGCCGGAATCCTCGTCGTGTTCTCGGTCTTCTTCCTCGACCGTCGCGGCGTCGACGACCCGGTCGGTGCCGTATCGGTGCACGGTGTCTGTGGTGCCTTTGGGACGCTCATGGTCGGCCTACTGGCAACCGAGGGTGGCCTGCTCTACGGCGACGGGTTCAGTCTGCTCGGCACCCAGATCCTCGGCGTCGTCGCGGTGTTCGTTTTTGTGACCGTCACCGCTGGAGGCCTGTTCTACGGGATCAAGGCCACAATCGGTCTGCGGGTCCCAGCCGAAGAGGAGATGGAAGGTCTCGACGTAGTCGAGCATGGTGCACCGGGCTACGGTCCTGACATTGCGGCACTGGTCTAGGGCTGAGAGGAGTCAGAAACAATGAAACTGATTACCGCGGTGATCAAGCCGCACAAAGTCGATGAAGTCAAAGATGCCCTCCGGGCCATCGGAGTCAAGGGAATCACTATTACTGAGGTGAAAGGCTTCGGTCGTCAGGGTGGCCACACCGAGACATACCGGGGCGCCGAGTACACCGTCGAGTTCACCCCCAAGGTAAAGGTGGAGGTACTCGTCGATGCCGATGATTCGGCATCCGTGGTGGAAACCATCCAGACAACGGCGAGCTCCGGACAGATAGGTGACGGGAAGATCTGGGTCACTCCTGTCGAGGGGATCGTTCGTATCCGCACGGGGGAACAGGGGAAAGACGCGATCTGAAGGCGCTGCCCAGGTCTTACACGCCCCGTTAACCGGCTCGAGGGCTGGGTGCCATCAGGCGCTCAGCCCTTGAGTTCGTCTTCGAGTCTTCCGCGGAGCGAAGCGAGCTCGGATTCGTCACGAACCGGAGCGCCGCCGATGCGGCGCACGTGAAAGACGTCGCGTGCCTCGCCACCCATCGTGTCGATCCTGGCGATGTGGATGTCGAGACCGTCGCCATGCAGGGCCGCAACGATGTCCGCCAGCAAACCGATGCGATCCGGTGCCCGAATCTCGACAACCGTGTGTCGGGCCTCCAGCCTCGTCTTCACTACGATCCGACCTGCGTCGTCGCCCGATCGGCGGTAGGCGGCCACCCGCTCGCGAATTGCCGGCCGCAGATCGCGCTCTCCTTTGAGGGACGCATCGAGATCAGCCGCAACTGCCGCCCACCGCGATCCGGGGACGTTGTCGCCGGAATGATCAACGGCCACGTGAAAAGTATCGAGAGCCATACCGTCGGACCGGGTCAGCAGCCGGGCGTCGAGAATGCCAACACCGTTTGCGGTAAACGCTCTCGTCACGGCGAGCAGGAAGCCGGCGCGGTCGGCGCCGGCAACTAGCACCCGTCCCGGATCTTCAGGATCAACCGAGACAACGGCCGAGCCGTCGAGGTGTCCGATCACGTCCATGTGCCAGACGATCTCACGAGGTGTCGTCGCACCGAGATAGCTCTCCGGCATCGCCGCAACGTGCTCCTCAATCTCTCGCCGATCGAGATCATCCCCGGCGAAGGCAACGATCGCTTCGACATCCGGGGTCGCCGGCATTGCGCCACCCGCTTCGATGGCCTCCCGCACGCGCTGATAGAGCCCCCGAATCAGGGTTGACCTCCACTCGTTCCACATGGTCGTGCCCGTCGCCTTCAGATCGGCGATCGTCAGCAAATACAAGACATCGAGCCCCCGGAGGGTCCCGACCAGATCTGCCACCTCGTCGATGACGTCGAGGTCGGCGATATCACGGCGAGTTGCGGTTTCCGACAGCAACAGGTGAAACCTGACCGCATCGGCAACGACACCGATGGTTGCAGCGCCAAACCCGGCACGACGCAGGAAGCCCGATGCCAGATCAGCGCCCACCTCGGCGTGATTACCCCCGCGAGCTTTGCCAATGTCGTGGAGAAAGGCGGCCAACAGGAGCTCTTCTGTCGACCCGACCTCGTCGGCAATCTCGCCGACCTCTCCCCCGCTCTCAATGAGGACCCGCATCTCATCGACCGCTCGCCACAGATGCGTGCCAACCGGATGATCATGAAAAGGCGCCAGCTGGGGGGCCGTCGCAACTGGGAGCCATTCCGGAAACTCACGCTCCACCCACCCGAGGGCCCGTAGCCTCCCAAAGACGGTCCGGCCCCGGGCTCCGGCGGAGAGCAACTTGACGAAGTCCCCTCGATCGGCGGCGGTCCACCCCGATACCGGAGCGCCGGCAATGAGCTCCTCCTCGTCTGCAGCGAACCAGGCCCCGTCGCGACGAGCCGCAGCGGTGACTGCGAGCGCCAGCGGGCGGTTTGGCACACCTGCGTCGGCCGGGGTGGTAAACCGGCTCTTCACCGCACCGAAGATCTTCCTCCCCAGGCCGACCATCGGATCCTGCTCTGCATGCAGGTCCGGCCAGCGCAGATCGGCCAGCCTGTCCCCGATGTTCATCGCAGAGGTGAACCACGTCGCCAGAGTCGGGATATCGGTACCGAGCCAAATCGCAGCCGGTTCGCGCAGATCGACGAGGAATCGATCTTGTGCCCTCCCGGCAGCAGCGTGCAGTGCATTCCGGATCGAGAGCAAGTTGCTTTTGGCCTCGATCTCATCTTCGGTCGCCCCGTGAACCGGGATTCCCAACAGGGCAGCGCGACGCCGCTCCCACCAGAACCCGTGGTGAGTACGCAGCCCGCCCCGGCCCGATTTCACGTCCGTAGTCATAGATGGGTACGGGTCGACGTCTCGGCGCTCCCGCTCGGCGGCGACCAGGCGCGGTGCCAGGGGACGTTTCCGAATCAGCTCGGTGAGCATCGTCTCGAACTCGCCGAAGAGCTTGGCATCTCCCGCGATGAGTCGGGCCGACAGCAGCGAGGTCAACGATTCGAAGTCCTCACCGGCATGATCGCGGTTCTCCGCAACGGTTCGGACGGCATGACCCACTTTGAGATCTGCATCCCACAGCGGATACAGCACCTTGCGGACCAGTGGTTCTGGATCGTCGTGCCGGTGCAGAAGCATCACATCGACATCAGACCAGATGCACTGCTCTTCCCTGCCGTACCCGCCGAGGGCCACGACCGCGGCACCAGGCCCGAGATCGCCGCCGAGATCGGCCAGCGCAGCGTCGAGGCCGGCAGTGAGGGCGGCGCAGACGTCTCGCCCACCGTCACCGATGGGTTCGGCGCTGATCGCCGTGCGGAGATCGAGGAAGGATTGGAGCAGGACTGGTATCACGATCTCATCAACGAGTGTCCAGTTCGGCGCTGTCACCGAGGTGAATCAGGGTTGCCTTCAGCAGCCGTGCCGCATCCGCACGCTGTCGCGCACTGAGCGATTCCAGAATCCCTTGCTCGGTCTCCATGTGTGTCACAACGACCTCGTCGGCGAGACGGAGACCTTGCTCGGTGAGACGGACTATCACCTTGCGACGATCTTCCGCCGCCACGCGCTCAACGAATCCCCGTTGCTCCATCCGGTCGATCCTGTTGGTCATTGCCCCGGTCGTCACCATCGTCTGCTTGACGAGAGCCCCCGCAGATAGCTCATACGGCTCGCCGGATCTCCGCAGGGTGGCCATCACATCAAACATCCAGGCTTCGATCCCGTGCCGAGCGAAGTTCTCGGCAAGCACTGCATCGATGAGATGGGAGAGCCGGGAGATACGCCCGATCACTTCGAGCGGCGAGACATCCACATCGGGCCGCTCCCGGTTCCACTGGCCGATGATCCGCTCCACCACGTCGTGTTCTTTCGCCATGTGCAAAGGATAGCCCGTAACGTGTTGACGTGAAGAAGTTTAATGTTAAGATACTTGACATGAAGAAACCACCGACGAGTCTCACCTGGATAGCGCTGGCAACATTGCTGGCGCCAATCGCGTGGGGAACCACCTACGTGACCATCACCGAACTCCTTCCCGATGGTCGACCGTTGCTAGTGGCCGCCATTCGCTTGGTACCTGCCGGTACTGCCCTCCTCCTGATTGGTCGACTGGTCTCTTCATGGCAGCCCCGCGGTGTCGAGTGGCGACGGCTGGGCATGGTGTCACTGTTCAACTTCGGGATATTCTTCCCGCTTCTCGTTGTTGGCGTGTATCGCTTGCCCGGTGGCGTCGCCGCCGCCACCGGCGGGCTGCAACCCCTGCTCGTCGCCCTCATCACCCTGCTGGTCACCGGCGAACGTCCCCGACAGATCGATGTCGCCGTCGGTGCCGCTGCGGCCATCGGCGTCGCACTGATCGTGATTAGACCCGACGCCAGCATCGACGCGGTGGGAGTCCTGGCTGCCGTCGGAGCGAACGTGTCGTTTTCCATCGGCATCGTGCTCACCAAGCGCTACCCAACGCCGCCGAATCGGCTCACGGCCACCGGGTGGCAGCTCCTGATGAGCGGCATCGTCCTGGCTGCAATCACCGTCGCAGTCGAAGGGCTTCCTTCATCCTTCTCGATCACCAACTTCGCCGGCGGCGCCTACCTCAGCCTCGCCGGGACCGCACTCGCCTTCGTTCTCTGGTTCAACGGGATCCGCCGGTTGCCGGTTGCCGCCCCTCCTCTCATTGGGTTGGCAGCTCCGATCACCGGCGCCGCGCTCGGCTGGGTGGTCCTCGGCGAGTCCCTGTCGACAACCCAGATGGTCGGCTTCGCCGTCACCGTCGGGGCAATCGCATACGGGGCCACGCTGCGGACCGACCCAGTCGAGCCCGCGGAACCGACTCGCTTGCCGGTAGGCGAACCCCAGGACTGCAGACCCAGGGCGGCGTAACCGGGGGCTATTGTCGGCATGCGGACCGGATGTCGACGCGATAGGTTCTGTCCATGACCAACGATTGGCCTAAAGACGAATTGGCTACATCCGACGAGCGAACAACGCTCCTTGGTTTCCTCGAGCACCAGCGGAGATTCCTTGCTCGCAAGGCAGAAGGCATCGCCGAGGAGCAGGCGCGTTCCGCAACGTGCCCGCCCAGCGATCTGACCATGCATGGGTTGATCCGCCACCTCTCGGACGTGGAACGGGGCTGGGCGCAGCGAACCTTCGCCGGCCAGAAGGCGGTGCCGCTCTACTACGGCGAATCCCATCCAGACGGTGACGAGGACGGCGACTTCCATCCCCCATCCGATGCGACCCTCGCCGACGCACTCGATGTTTGGCGCCGAGAGATCGAAACGGCCAACAGCATCTACAACGCGGCGGTCGATCTCGATCAGATCGACAAGGGTCGCGGTTTCTACAGTCTGCGCTGGATCCTCGTCCATCTCATCGAGGAGTACGCCCGTCATCTCGGCCACGCCGACCTGATCCGGCAGGCTATCGACGGCCAGACCGGCGAGTAGCACACGCACCGGAGGCTCGTGGCAGCCGTTCTGCGCACAGACGCAGGAGATTCCGCACCCGGGTCGGCATACCCCCCGGCCGGGGCCGGCACCGGAGATCCCGAGGAGCGTTGGTATTGACGCTCCCCGGCCATTCGAATAGGCTTACTTTGAAACTCAAAGTTCTTTGAGCCTACAAGGAGCTGGAGATGGGCAACAAAGATCTGGAAGCTCTCGAACAGCAAACATTCCGCAGCGTGACCGATGACGGATTGTGGGACGTCCTAGTCGCCAGCGTCTTCGCCAACCTTGCGATCGCACCGCTATTGAGCGATCACCTCGGCGACTTCTGGAGCTCGGCGCTTCTGGCCCCGATCTGGCTGCTTACCTACCTGGCGGTCTGGGTCGTGCGGCGTCGAGTCGTCAACCCGCGCGTTGGCACCGTCCGGTTCGGAGCTGCCCGGCAGAGGCGACTGCTCAAGCTCAACATCATCCTGCTGGTCGTGAATGTCATCGCTGCCGGCTTGGGCGCAGTAGCGGCCATTGGAATTCAGCTGGATTGGTTGAAGCTCGGTGAAGGCAGTGTGAGCTATCCACTCGTCCTCGGGCTCACGGTGCTGGTCGGTTGCACCGGCGTGGCCCATGTAGCCGGAATGACCCGCTACTACCTGTACGGATTGATGCTGGCGATCGCACCGCTGATTGGCGAATGGCTGTGGCGCAACGAGCTCGCTTCGCATCACGGTTTTCCGATCGTGTTCGGCACCGCGGCGGCGGTAATTCTGATCACGGGTATCACCAGATTCCTGGCCGTGTTGAGAACCCACCCGCTTGCGCCGCACCAAGTAACGATGTGACCGATGACGCCCGAGACTCAAGCCGACCCCTTTTCGGACATCGACCCCATTATCCATGCCCCCGCCCGGCTGAAGCTGGTTACGCAGCTCTATGTGGTCGAGGCCGCCGACGCGACGTTTCTGGTCAACGCAACGGGTCTCACCTGGGGCAACCTCGCCACCCATCTCCGCAAACTCGAGCAACACGGTTACGTTGCGATCGACAAGGAATTCCGCTCGAGAAAGCCTCGTACCACCATCTCGCTCACGGATCAGGGACGAGCCGCCTTCCAGGCTTACCGCGCCAGCATGCAGGCGGCACTCAGCAACCTACCCGAGGCATAGCGGGACAGACGCCACCACGCCAACCTGCGTTTTGGCGTAGACGGTGCCGACATTTCGTCCTCAGATACGCCAGAACGGAAGGGTCGCGACGACACCTGGTTCTTGCGTAGATGGTGCCGACATATCGGCCTGAGATACGCCAGAAGCAGAAGGGCCGTCGCGTCTCGCACCGGCGCCTCTGTCGCTCCTGGCGACTAACGTCGCTGCTCCATGGATCGACCGACACGACAAGAGCAAGCGGAAGCCATTCTCGGGCTCAAGGCACAGCGGATGGCGTCCCGCGTCTTGGGTCGACGCGCCACTGGCGTCGCCGACTACGAGGAAGCGTTCAACCTCGAGTGGATCGACCTCATCTCCGAAATACCGGATGACGAAGCGCTGCTCGCTCTGGGCCGCAACATCGTCGGGCCCAAAGACGGGCTCTACATCCTGCGCGAAGGCGATCGCTTCCGGGTCTATGTCCAGGAGAAGGGCGCCGAGGATCAGTACGAGCTGACCGGCGCTCCCTTCGCCGAGGCTCGCGACGAAGCGATCCGACGGCTGATCCAGCTACAGGGGATGCCATACACTCCGCCGGGGGTCTAGGTCCTACGACGCCAGGAATACTTCGTCGCCGACTCGCAAGCGGGTCGGCGGGACCGCATCACCCACCGTAACGATGAAACCGCGGGTTCCTTCATCGAGAAACGACAAGTCATCTCGCAGGTCTTCGTAGCTACCCAACTCGGTCAACTGGCGCATGTAGGAAGAGAACTGCAGACAAGGCTTAGCGACCTTCAGGGGCAGAAGCTCGACCTCACGATCAGCACCGCGCACGATTACCCGCTCCCCCAAGTCGTCGAGAGCGATCACACGGTCGCTGCTGATGACGATGTTCTCGCCCGCGGCTCCCAGGGGGATGTCCCAGTAACGGCTACGCATCTTGTCGTAGTGGCTCGTGAACCCAATCGAAAGAGGACGACGCGGCCCCGGTTCCGGCCAGGCTGTGTGGTGATTGTCGACAACCCAGGCTGCCCCGGTCCAGCCGAGGATCCCGTTGACATCAACGCTCGCCTCATCAACCCGAATGAGCGGAGCCGGATCGAACCGCTCACGACGGCTCACCTCATCACCGTGCACCTGGAGTAGTGCGATCTCGCCGATCTTCACGTCAGACATCATGACCCCTCGCTCGCAATACCTCATTCAGGGTGTCGGGACGGTCCGAGACGATACCGTCCACTCCAAGGTCGAGAAGACGATGCATGTCGGCGGCTTCGTTCACGGTCCAAGTATGAATCTGTGCGCCGGCCCCATGGACGGCGTCGATGAGCTTGCGATCAATCGGGACCGAGCCGTAGTTGAACGGCAGCTGATAAGCCTGCACCGGCCGGCGGCTAGTCCGCCCAAGCCGCGATGCCGCCACCATCGCCAGCACCGACGAAGGGCCGGCGGAAACCGCAACCTCGCCGCGGGTGATGCGACGAAACTTGGCGACCCGGTGATCGACGAAAGAGCCGATCATGGTCGAGTTCTCCATTCCGTGGCGTTTGATCACGTCGGCAACCGGCCATTCGAGCTTCGGCCCCTTCAGATCGATGTTGAAGTAGGCATCCGGCCACATCGCAAAGATCTCCGAAAGCGCCCTCACCTTCACCCCGGTCCCCCGCAAGGGGTAACCATTCTCTTCGTCGAACCACCAGGCGGCATCGAGACGCTGCAGGTCCTTCAGATCCCAGCGGTCCACCGGACCGGCACCGTTAGTGGTCCGTTCCAGAGTCCCATCGTGAAACGCGACAACTACCCCGTCCCGGGTGATCCGAACATCGGTCTCGATGTACTGGTAGCCGAGGTCAATCGCTCCCTGGAATGCCTCAGCCGTGTTTTCCGGCCAGAGCACCCTGCTGCCCCGATGGGCGAACCGAAGCGGGTACTCGGCGCTCAGATATGGAATTGCCATACGGAGAGTTTGCCACGGCGGTTCAGATGCCGCGGCAACCGCCCGATAGAACTGTCATGGCCAACCGACGACCGTCCGTTGCGACCACCTTTGCATCAATGCTGGGGCTGGGAGCACTCGCAGTCGCGATCGTTGCGATCGCGCTCAGCTTCACCGCGTCCGCAGGCGAGCGGATCAAGGAAGCGGAGCGGGACTACGCGGCCGTCGACCTCATCGCCCACCGCCAGACTGTGGCCTCGCTCCTTGCTGCCGAACAGGCGGCAACTGTCATCGATCAGATCAATGGGGCTGACGCGTTTGCCGCAGCGCCGTTGACCGCGCAGCGGGAAACCGCATATGACGCTGCCATCGAGGCATTGACGGTTCTGGGCGACCGCATCGACTCCGTAGGGTCCGAGTCTTTGCGATGGGTATCGGGAATGACAGCAGCCATCGAACCCACCACCGTTGCGGAGCCACTCGAACGGCTGATCGCATACGATACGATCATCGAAGTGGCCTGTTGCTCGGGTGTTGTCCCTTCTGACGAGCATCATATTGATGAACTCCGTGACCTCGAAGCCGTAGCCCTCCTGCCCCACATGGCCTGGGACTACCTATACATAGCAATAGAGAATGAAAGCCGGTTGAGCCCTGGCGTGCCGGCTTCTGTCGGCCTCTTCCTCGAGCAACGAGGAACCCCGCTGCAACTCCCCGCCGACACACAACTCCCGAGCGAGATGCTGGCCGCCGAGCTTTCCCTGCTCTCGACGCGGGACGTGTCTCGGGAATCCGTCAACACCTTCCTTGCCAGCGAGCCAGTCGTCACGCTGGACAACATCGTGCTCAGAGCTGCCGATCGCGGGACGATCATCGTCTCTCGCGATGAAGCGTATGCGGCCGCCGACGCTACTTACAGGTCCCTCAATGAACTTCTCGACCAGGGAATCGAGTCAACCCGGAACCGCCTGGCCGGAGAGATGGATACAGCCGAGCAGACCCGTCTGGTCACCCGGGTCCTGAGCCCATTGCTGCTAGCGGCGCTGATAGCAATCGGTTTCATCATTTTCCGCTTCGCCCGCAATCGCAGAGAGGCCATGCAACGCGAGCAGCATCTACTCGACGCACGCAATCGCTTCATGAGGATGGTTTCACACGAGCTGCGGAGCCCGGCAACGGCCATCTCCGGTTTTGCCGAGATGCTCGGCACCGATTGGACATCACTCACCGAAACGGAGATCGCAGAGTTCCTTGCCATCATCAATCGTCAATCAACCCACCTTTCGCTGATCGTCGACGATCTCCTGACGCTGTCACATCTCGAAACCGGGCGGCTTCGCCTCCACCTCGGTGTCGTCAACCTGAAGCAGGCAGCCGAGGACGCCATCGGGTTGGTCGATGAGCGCTATGGAATCGAAGTCGAGACAACGATCGATCCTTCGATAACGCTCCTTGCCGATCCCGATCGCTTGGTCCAGATTCTGCGCAACCTCGTCGAGAACGCGGCCAAGTACGGCAAGGTTGGCGTGGGCATGTCGGCAGCAGTCGTTGGCAAGGGATGCGAAATCGTCATCTATGACTCGGGGCCGGGCATTCCCCCCGACATGACCAACCGAATCTTCCGGTTCTGGGACCCCGGGGCTCGAGAGGGCACCCGTGTCCGCGGCTACGGCATGGGCCTGGCCATCGCTCGGCACCTGGCCCAGGCCATGGTCGGCGATCTCATCTACCGCAACCACGAACCGGTGGGCAGCGAGTTCGTGCTGAGCCTCCCCCTTGGACCACCCGACGTGAATCAAGTTGCGGAACGCGTGAGAGCCGAGACCTCGGCTTAGTTGCCGGGAGGGCTGAGCTCGCCTAGACCCGCATACCTCGTTTGATCACTTGGGATACGGGTGGGGCATCGGGGCGGTAGGCAAGGTGCACGTACGAGGGGTGGGCCAGCACTGCAAGATCGCCCTGGGCGCCGGGCAAAACCTGCCCGCGGTCTTCGCACCCAAGAGCAAGCGCGCCACCACGGGTTGCGCTCCAGACGGCCTGTTCGGGAGAAAGACCCATTTCCAGACAGGCCAACGCGACTACAAACGGCATCGTCTCGATATTGGACGTGCCCGGGTTACAGTCCGTGCCCAGCGCAACCACGACCCCGGCGTCCCAGAGGTCACGACCGCGAGCCTGAGGCAGCTGTAGCGATAGCGAAACACCCGGTAGCAGCACGGCAATAGTCCCGGCCTCGCCCAGAAGCGCAATGTCCTCGTCCTCGAGGTGATCCAGATGGTCGGCGCTGATCGCTCCGATCTCGGCAGCGAGTTGCACTCCCCCGGATCGAGCCAACTGATTGGCGTGAAGCCGGGGGATGAGGCCGTGGTCCTTGCCGGCCTGAAGAACCCGGCGGGCTTGATCGACGGTGAATACGCCCTCGTCGCAGAAGACATCGCAAAAGCGCGCCAGCGAAGCGCACTCGGGGAGAACGGTTTCCACCAGATAGTCAACGTACCCCTCGGCATCACCTGCATATTCGGGCGGGACCGCGTGTGCGCCGAGGAAGGTCGGCACAACATCAAGCGCAACCGCCGCCCCGGCCGCAGCGGCCACGGCAAGCAGTCTCTTCTCGTGCTCGAGGTCCAGGCCATACCCCGACTTGACCTCGACGGTCGTAGTTCCGGCTGCCTGCATGCGCCGCGCCCGCTCCAGCGTTGCCCCGGTCAACTCGCCGAGAGGTGCGGTGCGGGTGGCGGTCACGGTTGATTGGATGCCGCCTCCGGCCGCCATGATCTCCTCATACGATTCCCCGCGCAGCCGGCGTCCGAACTCGTTGCTACGGTCTCCGGCAAAGACCAGGTGGGTGTGGGGATCGACGAACCCGGGAATAACCGCGGCACCATCACAGTCGACGACGTCGGGGACATCCGGCATTTCGCTGGAAGCCCCGACCCAGCTGATGAGCCCATCTGCAACGACGACCGCAGCGCTCTCGATGACACCGAGCAGGCCCTCCCGGTCGGGATCGTTTGTCACGAGTTGGCCGATGTTGGTGAGCCCGATGTTGCCCGTCTTCATTGCTGCTCCTGCATCGGGATGATCACGCCGCGCTCGGTGGCGGCATGCTCAGCCTCCTCGTAGCCGGCATCGACGTGACGGATAACACCCATCCCCGGGTCGTTCGTGAGTACTCGCTCCAACCGCAGCGCCGCTTGTTCCGACCCATCAGCGACAACCTGGGCACCGGCATGGATTGATTTGCCGATCCCCACTCCGCCCCCGTGGTGGATGGCAACCCAGGCCGCTCCGGATGCCGTGTTGAGCATGGCGTTGAGCAGCGGCCAGTCGGCCACTGCATCCGAGCCATCCTTCATGCTCTCCGTCTCTCGATACGGGGAGGCGACGGAGCCTGAATCGAGGTGGTCGCGTCCGATGACGATGGGGGCGACGATCTTCCCCGATGCCACCAGGTCGTTGAACGCCAGACCGGCCCGATGCCGCTCGCCGTACCCGAGCCAGCAGATACGGGCCGGGAGGCCCTGGAACTGAACTCTCTCGGCTGCCAGCTCGATCCACCGGGCTAGAGCCCGATTTTCCGGGAAAAGATCGAGGATCGCCTGATCGGTCGCCGCTATATCGGCAGGATCACCGGATAGCGCTACCCAGCGGAAGGGGCCCATCCCCTCGCAGAACAGGGGACGGATGTAAGCCGGGACGAAACCGGGGTAGGAGAAGGCATCCCAGTACCCACCTGCCTTTGCTTCACCGCGCAGGTTGTTCCCGTAGTCGAAGACCTCGGCACCGCCTCGCTGAAAACCGACCATCGCCTCACAGTGGACGGCCGTGGACTCTCGAGCTGCCTTGATGTAGGCGTCGGGGTCGGTGTCGCGGAGATCATCGGCTTCGTCGAGTGAGTAGCCCGCAGGCACATAACCGTTCAGAGGGTCATGCGCCGAAGTCTGATCCGTGACGATGTCGATTTCGACACCACGCCGCAGCAATTCGGGGAATACAACAGCCGCGTTACCGACGACACCAACTGAGAGCGGCTTCCGCTCCCGCTTCGCCTGGAGCGCTAGCTCGACCGCCTCATCCAGAGACCCGGCGAACACGTCCAGGTAGCGATGGTCGACTCGTCGCTTGATGCGCAGTGGATCGACGTCGACGCACAGGGCGACGCCGTCGCACATCGTGATCGCAAGGGGCTGCGCACCACCCATTCCACCAAGACCGCCGGTCAGGGTGATGGTGCCGGCCAGCGTTCCGCCAAACCGCTTCTCGGCCAGGGCGATGAAGGTTTGATAGGTCCCCTGGAGAATTCCCTGAGTTCCGATGTAGATCCACGATCCAGCCGTCATCTGGCCGTACATCATCAGCCCGGCGTCTTCGAGCTCCCAGAAGTGATCCCAAGTCCCCCAATCCGGGACGAGATTGCTGTTGGCGATCAGCACTCGCGGTGCCATCTCATGGGTACGGAAGCGACCCACCGGCTTGCCCGACTGCACCAGCAGGGTCTCGTCGTTGTCGAGACTCTCCAGATTGCGGACGATCGCGTCGAACGCATCCCAGGTACGGGCTGCTTTCCCCCGGCCGCCGTAGACAACCAATTCGTCGGGATTCTCCGCAACCTCAGGGTCGAGGTTGTTCATCAAACAGCGCAACGCTGCCTCTTGGAGCCATCCCTTGGTGCGTAGCTCTGTACCCCGTGGGGCACGTACCGGGCGCGGTCCGGACACACGAACCTCCTAGTCGATGATGATCACCAGGCTACTCGGGGTCTCCCTCCGGCTACCGCTCGAACATCGTGGAGATGCCCCCGATGACCGACCCTTCATCCTGTCCGGAGCCGCCGCCCATCGGAGCGATGCGGTCGGCGAGGCGGGAGAACGGCAGCGACTGGAGCCACACCCGTCCCGTGCCCTGCAGCGTGGCCAGGAATAGCCCCTCCCCACCAAAAACCTGCGACTTGAGCTTGCCGGCGCGCTCGATCGAATACTCGACAGACGGCTCGAAGGCCACGAGACATCCGGTGTCGACCCGCAGCTTCTCACCCATCAGGTGACGCTCGACGATCGTTCCCCCGGCGTGAAGGAATACCTTCCCGTCCCCTTGCAGATCCTGCAGGATGAAACCTTCGCCACCGAAGAGCCCGGCGCCGATCTTTCGGTTGAATGCGATACCGATCTTGGTGCCGAGCGCGGCGCAGAGGAACGCATCCTTCTGACAAATCAGTCGACCCCCTACCGCGGACAAGTTCACGGGGACGATCTTGCCCGGGTATGGAGCCGCAAACGCCACGTGCTGGACACCCCCACCCGAGTTGGTGAAGTGCGTCATGAAGAGAGATTCGCCGGTAATCGCACGTTTTCCCGCGCTCTTCAGTTTGCCGAATAGGCCCTGATCAACCTCGGATCCATCGCCCATCTTCGACTCGAAGGTGATGCCTTCTGTCATGTACATCATCGCTCCCGCCTCAGCGATGACACTCTCGGAGGGATCGAGCTCGATCTCAACGAACTGCAGATCATCCCCAAAAACCTTGAAATCTACCTCATGACTCAGCACGGTTCCTCCGTAGTCGGTTGTCGCCAACATATCGGAATCCATCGCAATAGAACACTCATTTAGCGGCCCACTCCGACCGAAAACACTATGTGCTGCAAAAGATGTGGCGCATTGGACGACTATGGCGACAGACTCCACAAAGATCGACGGCCGCACTGCGGCCCTTTTTGCGCTTGCCGTCGCGCTGATGGTGGCGCTCGTGGTCGCGTGGCGAATCGATGCTGAAGCAACGACCACTCCCCCCGAGCAGAGCTATCAGCTGACCGTTCTCAACGAGCTGGACCAACCCGTCGCTGGTGCCACCGTTGAATACGACGGCCGGGCCGTCGTCACCGGAGCAGACGGCACGATAGAAATCGCACTGCGCTCCCCTGATCTGGCCATCGTCCACGCCACCGGGATGCTCTCGGATGCCGTTGTGATCGGGACCCCAGAGCAGACGGATGCCACAATCCGACTGCTGGCAGCCAGCGGTCCGGGTGGGGGGCGTACGGTCATGCACTTCGCAGGCGACTACATGATGGGACGCCGGTACGTCGAGAGCGAGGGCGATGACCCTCCGATGGTCTTCGACCGGTCGAGTGCGAGGTCTGTGGTCAGCGATATCGCCCCACTCTTCTCTCTCGCCGACCTGTCCACAGTCAATTTCGAGAGCGTGCTCGGAACCCTCTCGTTTGATGATGCGTACCCCGGCAAGCGGTATCTACTGCAAAGCCCGCCCGACACGGCGGCAGCCCTCGACGAACTGGGAGTGGATCTGGTCACCCTGGGCAACAACCATGTCAATGACTGGCTCGACGCCGGGCTTGCCTCGACGCTGCGCAATCTAGATAACGCGGGGATCGCGCACACCGGCGCCGGGATCACCGCAGCCGATGCCGCCGAACCAGCCATCATCTCGGCAGGGCATCTTCAGGTCGGCATCGTCTCGATGACGACGGTCACCGGCGACTACGTCAACGACAGCCTCCCCGATGCCACCGCCCCCGAACCGGCGAACGTCGCGGACAAAGACCGGTGGCAATACGAGCTCAGAGAGTTTGGCTTCGGCACCGCCGGGGAGGCAGCGTTCGTGCCCAATTCGACGCGCCGACCCGGGACCATGTGGCGCCTGTTCGACCAAATGGAAAGCGAACTCTCAGCAAGAGATGCCGCCGATCTCTGGCTCGAAATCACCCGCGTTTACCCCGAACTGCAGGACTGGGTCGCCCGGCGGGGGCACGGCGGAGCCGCCCGATACTCACGCGACGCCGTCGCGGCCGCCGTTGCTGCGGCCCGCGACGCCGGGGCAGACCTCGTGATTGTGCAATTGCACGGCGGGTATCAATTCGCCGACGTCAGCTCTGACTACTTCGGCAAGGCGACCCGAGCTTCCGTCGATGCCGGCGCCGACCTCGTCATCGGGCACCATCCCCACGTTCTGCAAGGCTTCGAGATCTACAAAGACACGCTCATCGCCTACAGCCTGGGCAACTTCGTCTTCGATCAGGATTTCCTATCCACCCACCCGTCGATCGTGCTGCGCACCGTCTTTGAGGGGACCGAGTTGATAGCAGCGACGGTCTACCCCGTGATACTCGATGACTACCGACCGGTTGCCGCAACCGGAGCCGTGGCCGACAAGATTCTCAACCAGATCAACGAAGCTTCGCTGCAGGACGCGGAATCTCTGCGTCTTCCCGATCTTCGGATCGGATCAACGCCAACAGATGCTCCGGTCACGGCAATGGTCATCAACGAGCACGGTCGAGGAACGATTGCCCCGCTCGTGGGAGCCTCCGCGCAGACCATATCGATCGGAGCCGCCGTACCCACGCCTCTCGACGGGACCCTCATCCAGCTCGATGGCGGAACCGAGGGGCTCTTGATCGGTCGGGACATCTTCGGCTACGGCAGCCTCGAGGACTTGCAGGCCGACGGCACGACCGGCGGTGCGCTGGAGTGGTCGGTTCCGCCCCACAGCCTCGAGATCGACCCAACGAGCCCGGAGAGTCCGTGGGTCGTCCGGCTCGACCGCACCTCCCAACATCTCTCCGAAGTTGTCGCCCGCACCGCGGCCAGGGTTTCGATGCCCGAGCACCGTTGGTTCGATGCCGAAGGCACCGGCATCGATGGGACCGCCACATACTCGGTACGAGTCCTGGGCAAGCGAGTCGGCGCCGGGATCCCCTTCGTTCGGGTGAGTTTCTACGAATTCGACGACACCGACCCCACCCGGGAGCCGGACTCCACTCCCCTGGAGACAATCGATCTCGAGTTGCCCCTCGTCAACAACGGCGAATGGCATGAGCTCTGGGTCGACCTGCCCGCGCTTCCCGACGGCGCCAACACGGCACTGGTTGGTCTCGGCTTGGCTCCTCCTGAGTCGCAGTCAGGAACCGTGTGGATCGACGGTCTCGAGGTCATCGAGTGGCGCGCCGCCGATGAGACCCCTCCGGGCACGTGGGTAACCGCAGAGTATGTAATGGGCGGCGAGTTCACCGAGCGAACGCTGACGGTGGCACCGTAGGGACGGGACCCAAGATTCCCCGGCGCACACCGTTGCGGCGGCCCGACCCTCGGGTCGATCAGCGCATGCCGTCACCTGCCATCGGTGCTGCCTGATGCGATCAGCCTCGCGTGCTGATGCCGTCTCTCTTCCGGAGAAGCCGAGCGCAAGCCTGCTACGCGTTGAGGACCGCCGGCGAAACCAGCGGTCCTCAATTGCATAGAGTTTGTTCGGACTTAGGCCTGTTCGCCCTCTACGGCGTCCTTGACCTCTTCGACAACATCATCGTCGTCGCCATCGAACTTGTCCTTGACGTCCTCGACAACGTCCTTTGCCTTCTCGGCAACGTCGCCCGCTACGTCCTTGGTCTTGTCCCAGGCCCCCTCGGCCATATCGCCAGCTTTCTCAGCGACGTCACCTGCGGTGTCCTTGGCCTTTGAGAACCAACCCTTGACGGTATCCATCAAGCCCATGTCTCACTCCTCGTGTTGATGATCGCCCATTGTACGCACGGGAAACCCTGGGTTAGCTGTCACAGAATCTGATTGAGAGCCCCCGAGGTGATGAGAGCTGCAATCGTCTCGATGTCGGGGCCAATGGGCCGGTCATCCTCAAGCCGTTCGACGCCTGCCCGGACCACATCACAAACCGCCCGTGTCTGCGGACTTGCGACCAACGGCGCCCTGTACTCGATAGCGGAAACGGCACACATGATCTCAACCGCCAACACGTTGGCCGTGTTGTCCAACACCTGATGGAGCTTTCGGCCCGCTCCCCATCCCATCGACACATGGTCTTCCTGCAGCCCGGACGTCGGAATCGATTCAACCGATGCGGGATGAGAGAGCACCCGGTTCTCAGCCACCAGCGCGGCTGCGGTGTACTGGGCCAGCATGAACCCTGAGTTCAGGCCGGGGTTGGGCGCCAGGAATGGGGGCAGCCCGGCGGAGCGATCCGGGTCGAGCAGCCGATCGGTGCGCCGTTCGGAGATCGAACCCAGCTCGGTGGCGGCTATGGCCAGGAAATCGAGCACAACGGCAAGCGGCTGACCGTGGAAGTTGCCCCCGGATACGACGAACCCTTCATCGGCGAATACGATCGGGTTGTCGACGACAGAGCCGAGCTCCCGGGTGAACACCGACTCGGCGTGACTGAGGCTATCCCGACTGGCCCCGTGGACTTGGGGAGCACAGCGGAGGCTGTAGGCATCTTGGACCGCATGAACCATGTCGTGTGCGTGACTGGCAACGATCTCGCTGCCCTCGAGCAACCCCGCGATGTTGGCTGCCGAGGTGATCTGGCCGGGGTGAGGTCGCAACTGATGAATGGCCGGCAGGAAGGGCTTGGATGAGCCGAGCAGCCCTTCCACGGACAAAGCACATGCGATATCAGCGGCATTAGCAAGAGTCCGCGCTCTATCAAGAGCAAGAACCCCTAGGGCCAGCATTCCCTCGGTGCCGTTGAGCAGGCTGAGACCCTCCTTGGCCTGCAGCGTGATCGGCTCGAGACCAGCGTTGGCCAGTGCCGTCGCAGCGTCCATGACTACGCCATCAACCCGGACCTCTCCCTCCCCGATCAAAGGCAACGCAAGGTGGGCAAATGGAGCAAGATCGCCCGAGGCGCCGACCGATCCCTGGCCCGGGACAACGGGGAGGAGGCCACGGTTCAACATCTCGACAAGGCGCTCAACGAGGACCGGGCGCACACCGGAGTGACCTTGCGCCAGCGTCCGGGCGCGCAGCAACAACATGGTCCGGACGGTGCGGTCACCAAGACGCTCCCCAACGCCTGCAGCATGGCTGCGCAGGAGACGAACCTGCAGCTGGGCGGCTTCCTCCGGTTCGATGTGGGTCGTCGCCAGCCGGCCAAAACCAGTCGTAATGCCGTATACAACGCGGTCCTCAGCAACAACCTGTTCGACGAGCTCGCGCGCCGGACGCATTCGCTCCGCAACACCGGCGGCAACCTCGACGGTTGCCCGGCCATCGGCAACGGCAACAACGTCGTCAATCTGCAGCGGCCCACCATCGATCGTCACCACGCGCAAAGAGTCCTCCTCGGTTGTCACCAGAACACTAACTATCCGGCGCCACCACTACAGTCCCGCCGATGGACCAAGCCAAGCGCACGCTGAACATGATCGTCGTATCGTTCGCCGGAGCGGGGATCGTCGCTGTGCTGGCACTGGCGGCCGTCGATTTTGGTGATCCAGCAGAACCCGACCTCGCCCGGGGTGCAACCTTGGCGGCGACCGTGTTTGGTGCGGTCGGCCTGCTGATCGCACTCCTCTGGTGGCAACAATCCGGCGAGCGCAAACCGCCGCCGAATCAGCTGATGCTCGGCTTCGTCGTGCGAGTCGCCATCGCCGAACTCGGGCTCCTCATCGGGATCCTGGGCCTGGTTATGACGGGATCGATAGCCGCGCCATACGTGGGCCTCGGCTTCTTCCTCTTGTCGCTCGCCGCGATGTACGCCGGGCTACGCCGGATCGAGTAGCGCTTCGCCGAGTCGCTCGCCTTCTCGCTCACGGAGACCAACACGAACGCGGAGCCGTTCCATCTGCTGCTCTGTGTACTTCTCCGCACCGCCAATCGGATGCTCGGCCAACCAGGACTGGATATCGGCAGCGATCTCCGGCTCGGACCGGTAGATGATCAGGTCGAGCATGCGGCGGCGATTCTGTGGTGGCATCGAAGTGAGGATCTCTTCCCAATTGGCCTTGACCTGGTCCCACACCATGGGTCCCGTATCGCGGTGACCCAGCAACCGGGCGAGCAGCCAATTGGCATCCTGGCTACGGATCTCGCCGGCAAGAACCATCTCGACCAGTCGAGTCGCCGTTTCCTTCTCGGGAACGGCGGCAGCGGCCCGGAGGAACCTCACCTCGTCCTGCGGGCTCGATGCATCGGAACGAAGGGCGAGGAAGCGTTCGAACTCGTCGGTGCTCCCGTTGGCGGCGACGATGCCGATCACTGCGTCGGCAACATCGGCGTCTACCGCATCTCTGTCTTCGACAGACCGGTCAAAGACGTCGCGAGCGGTCGTCTGCGTGCTGGCATCGTTGCCCAGATTGCCGAGAGTCCGCAGCAACAGTCCCCGCAGCCGGCGGGTCAGATCGCTCTCGCCTTCTTTCGGATCCCAACCCATCTCGGATGCCTGGGCACCGAGGAGACTCCGGACCTTTGACTGCAGCGCCGGGCGATCATCCGATGAGATCACCCGGCCCAATTCGGCGAGACCGGAGATGGCAATACCCCAGACATCGGGCTCATCCTCACCATCGAGGGAGCTCACCAGGTCGATGAAGTCCGCCGCTGGTTTTGCGCCGGCAAGGACGTTCGCCCACGTGTCGGCGATCAGCGTGTACCGCTCTGCCGGCTCGAGGTCTCCAAGGCCGGCGGCAAGTGCCTGCAGCGTCCCCGCCGGATAGTTGATGCGATAGAACCCGTCCCCACCGCGATTGAGCAGAAGGTCATCGTCGGCGGGCATGACGATTGCCTCATCGCCGACGATGACCCTGCCCTCCTCAGATCCTTTGCGATAGAGCGCCGGTACCTGCCACGTGGACTCGCCCTCGCCGAGGAATCGGAAGTGTCGCTGTTCCAGTCGGTAGCCGCCGACCGTGGTCGAGACATCAATCTGCGGATACCCGCCCTGATAGATCCAACCGCTCATGATGTCGCCGACAGGCTCACCCGACTCGGCTTCCAGAGCAGCCCAGAGATCGTCGGTCTCGGTGTTGGAGTAGGCGTGCGCCTTGAGATACCGGCGGATGCCATTCCGAAACGTCTCTTCGCCAAGGTATTGCTCGAGCATCCGCAGCACCGACGAACCCTTGCCATAGGTGAGGGTGTCGAACATGGCATTGGCTTCTTCAGGCGATGCAACCGGGAACTCAACCGGTCGGGTCGAACTGAGACCATCGACGTCCATGGAGGATGCCCGGAAGTGGGCGAACGTGAGCCAGCGCTTCCAATCAGGCCGGAACGCATCGACACACTTCAGCTCCATGAAGGTCGCGAATGCCTCATTGAGCCAGATCCCGTTCCACCACTTCATCGTGACGAGATCCCCGAACCACATGTGAGCCAGCTCGTGAGCGATCACATCGGCAACCCGGGCCATCTCGTCCTGGGTGGCACGCTTTTTGTCAACCAGCAGGGCGGTTTCGCGGTAGGTCACGGCACCGAGGTTCTCCATGGCGCCCCAGGCGAAGTCGGGCACTCCGATCATGTCGAGCTTGTCCCCGGGATACGGGATGTCGTAGTACTCGGCGAGATACTGGAGTGCGAAGGCGCCCGCCTCCAACGCGAATTCGCTCAGGTTGCCTTTGCCCGGCGTGTGCAGCACGCGCAGGGGAACACCGCCGGCATCGATCGGGCCGCTGATCTCGAAGTCGCCGACGATGAACGCAACGAGGTAGGTCGCCATCTTCATTGTCTCGGCGAAGGTGTGTGCGACCTTGCCATCGCCAACCGGCTCGGCGGAGACTTCAGACGCATTGGAGACTGCAACGAGGTCCTCGTTCACGACCAGCGTCACCGCAAAGGTCGCCTTGAGGTCCGGTTCGTCCCAACACGGGAAGGCACGACGAGCATCGGTTGCTTCGAACTGCGTCGTCGCGATTACCTGATCGTTCCCGTCGGCGTCTTGGTACGTAGATCGGTAGAAACCGTGAAGGTTGTCGTTGAGGATTCCAGAAAACGATGTGTGAAGCTTCCAGGCGCCGGGAGCAAGATCAGTACCGAACGTCAGGGTCACCCGCTCTTGGTCGTCGTCGTACACGATGGCAGTGGCGGTGTGGGTGTTGCCCTGACCATCAACCATCGCCGCCTCGGACAGTTCCAGCTCGATGGCGTTGAGCACGACCTCTCGCACGGATTCAACGACCTCGACCGAAACGATTTCTGATCCGGTGAACGAGGCGGTTCCGAGCTCGGGCGTCAGCATCAGCTCGTAGCGTGACGGAATGACGGTTCTGGGCAATCTGTAGTCGGCTTCGGCGGCCATAGGTTCCTCATGTCGGGATACCGGCGGATGCTAGATGCCATATATGTCCGCGAATCCACAACGGACCAAAACGTGGGTCTGTGTCGAGCGAATTCCGACCGAACCGAGGTGAATCCGCTGGACCTAGGTCGGAACCCTGGCCAATGCCTCGAACTCGTGGCGATCTTCGGCGGACCAGCCTTCTCGCGCAATCAACAGGTCCCACCCGCGGAGAAGTTCCCATCCTTCTCCCTCAGCCAGCAGGTATGGCTTGGGGGGACGATCGTTGCGTTCGAGATTGCGCAGGGTCGCCCGGCAGAAAACCAGCAAGCCACCGGGGCGAATCACCTCGAGGAACACCGGAAACAGGTGGCGCTTGATGAAGTGGAAGTCAACGATCACATCCCAGGGACCTCGCGGCATCGGATCCGTGTCGAAGTCCATGAGGATTGTGCCTACGCTCACCTCGGCTTGGCGTGCCGCAGCAATGGCTAGATCGAGACCGGGCTGCGAGATATCCGCGATGGTGACCTCATGGCCGTGACGAGCCAGCCAGATGGCGTTTCTTCCGCTGCCGCCTCCGACGTCCAGAATCCGCGACTGCGGTGGCAGGTACGGTGCCACTTCGACGAGGAACGCCGCGGGATCCGTAGTGCGCGGCCCCTCGGTCTCGTAGCGAAGATCCCAGTGTTCCCGTTCGGTATCTGACATGTAGGGTCATCTTATGTGCAGATCAATCAAACGTCTCCGCGAGGGCACCGTCCCGGCAACACCTGAAGAGATCGAGGCCGCCGCCCTCCAGTTCGTCCGGAAGATCAGCGGGTTCCAACGGCCTGCCGCCCACAACAGCGAGGTATTCGACCGAGCGGTAGCCGAAATCACTGCTGTTTCGCAGCAGCTGCTGGATGGTCTTGTGATCCGGGGCGCCAAGGCCTAAAGAACCCCCTACCCCCGGCTGCGCCGGCGGTACCTTCCCCCCGCACGTTGGAGTTCTATTTCATCGAACTCCAAGCGGATTACATCCGCCGGGGACTGACGACAAGAAGCCGCCATCGGGCTGACGGGAGAGAGTCCCCCCGGCTTGGGCCGGGGGGACTAGGTGTTGAGCTCTCTCGTTCTAGCGATCCAACCTCACTGCCTTTTCGAGTAGCTCGTGGAACTCGGCGGCGGCTTCGTCGTCGATTTCGCGCCACGGCAGGTCGTCGACCTCCTCGAGGATGTCCTCGAGGTCCAGGCCGCGAACCCACTTGCTGTCACGAAGAACCTCGGCGAATGCTGCGACCGACGTCACCAATTGGAACTCGGCCGCGGTCTCGCTGAAGCGATCGGCAAGCAAGCCAGACCGCACATCGCCCTGGATCTCCTCGATGTTGCCGGACTCGACGTCTTCCCACCGCAAGAACACAGTGGCGAACGCAACATCGGATCGATAGGCGTCCCGGGCCAGGGAAAGCTCGTACAGAGCAGTGACGGTGTGCCCGGCGTTTATCTCACCGGCATCCACATCGTCGTCACGGAAGTCGTCATCGCTGATCTCGCGGTTCTCGAACCCGATCAGCCGGTACTCGTCCACGTACTCCGGGTCGAACTCAACCTGAACCTTGACGTCACGGGCAACAGTCTCGAGGCTCGTTGTCAGTTGCTCGCGGAACAGGCGCTCGGCTTCGTCCAACGTATCGACGTACGCGTACCAGCCATCGCCTTGATCGGCCAACTGCTCGAGCAGGACATCGTTGTAGGTCGAGATGCCCACCCCGATGGTGACGAGGTCGATACCCAATCGGGCCCGATCTCCAATGGTCTCGAGAATCGACCCGGGTCCGGTGCTGCCGACGTTGGCGACACCGTCGGAGAGCAGCATCACACGGTTCACCGCGTCACGCTGATATGACTCGTCTGCCAGTTCGTAGCCCAGGGTCAGCCCGGCCTCGGCGTTGGTACTTCCACCGGCCTCGAGCCGGTCGATGGCCCGCATTATCTCGTCACGCTCGCTCACCGATGTTGGTTCGAGGATGACATCGGCTACCGACTCGTAGGCGACGATGGCAATGGTGTCGAAACGATCCAGCTCGTCAACGAGAATCGCCAACGAGTCCTGAACCATCCTGAGTTTGCCCTGGTCACGCATCGAACCCGACACATCGACAACCAGAGTCAGGTTGACGTCTTGTCGCTGCCGTTCCGCCACCTCGCGAGCCTGGATCCCAATACGGAGGATGTCGTTGCGCGAATCCCAGTACGGGGCCGGTCCGCCGTCGGCATAGATCGCAAACGTCGAGTCCTCAGGAGGGGCGTATCCGCCGTCGAAGTAGTTGACGTACTCCTCAACCCGAACCGAGTCTCGGTCCGGCAAGGAACCATCGTTGATCCACGCTCTTGCCAGGGTGTAGGACCCGGTATCGACATCGATCGCAAACGTGGACAGGGCATCGTCTCTCGGGTCCTCAAAGGGGTTCGCCCCGTAGTCTTCGAAGTTGGTATCTACCGGCTCGGTTGACGGTGCTTCGGTTGTTTCCGGAGCCGACTCTCCGTCGGTCAGCCTCTCAACAGAGCCCCCGGCGATTGCGGTTGGACCTCCTGTCGTTGTCGTCTCGGCCATGGCGGGAGCTGCAGTTGTCTCCGCCGCAGCCGCCGTGGTCTCGGTCATTCCACGGTCGCCGCCTGAAGCTGCGGTTGTGGCCGGTCGGTCGATCCGACCGATGGCGTCGTCGGAAGAGTCATCCCCCGAACAAGCTGAAACGATCATCGCCATCACCAGCGCTGCTGTGGCGATCTTCTTGTTGGTTTTCATCTTGGCCTCCCAGTTGATCGCACGGTTTTGGCCGTGCGATACAACTGGGACGCAGCCAACTGTTGGAAAGGTTCCCGCTGACTAGGTGACGTCTCGCCGACTCACGGCGACCATGCCGAGAGCGGCAGGCACGGCTGCCCAGGCGGCAACGGCCAACACCGCAGCAATCACGCCCACGGAGCTGTCGATGCCCGAAAGCGAGTCGGTAAGGGTGCCGGGCATCCAGGAGGCCATCTCGCCGGCCATCTGCACCGCCAACGGCGGAAGAATGAGCAAAAGAACGATGGTGGCCGTGACCGCACCGCCGGTGTTGCGGACCAGGGCGCCGATCCCTGAGCCGAGGACTGCACCGGCACCGCCGGCGAAGGCCGATGCCATGAGTACCCGCAACAGATCGGCGGCTGGCACCATGAACCCGTACTCGGTTGCCGTGAGCCCCGCAGCCACCGAACCGGCGCTGACCGCAGCACCGACAAGACCGAGCACAGAGCCGGCTATGAATGCGGCCGCGAGCTGTGCAGCGACTGCGGGTACCCGCCGCGGCGTGGTCAGAAAGGTGAGCACGACGGTTCCGTGCCCGTACTCCCGGGCAACGGCTATGGCGCCGAACAGGCCGGCGATAACGATGGCATTTGCCGCAAACGCCATCAACGACTGCTGGTCGGCTGCCGTTGAGATGAAGGTCCTGCTGCCATCCATGTCCGTACCAAAAGCTACGGCCGTGGCAGTCGCGGCGCCGATCACAATGAAGACCCCGAAGAAAGCCAGGGGCATCTTCGTGCTCGTCAGCTTGCGGATTTCGGCCCGTACTGTGCGAAGCCAGTTCATGACTCCTCCTTTGCGTTGGACTCGTCACCGGCACCATCGTCGGTCCAGGCGAAGAAGCGATCTTCGAGCGAGTCGTTGTGGCGGGATAGTTCGAACAGAGCGACGCCGGAGCGAAACGCGTGCTCGCCGATCTGTGCGAGCGAAAGGCCCCTGACAACAAGGGTGTCGAATTCCGGGCTTTCGACGACGCCACCGGCGTCCTCAATCGCCTTTCTTAGAACATCAGAAGATGCCGTCCTGACTAGCGATGCCGACTGCCGTAGCTCAGCCAGCGACCCCTGGGTCACGAGCCGGCCGTTGTTGACTACGACAACATCGTCGGCAAGCTGTTCGACTTCTCCCAGCAGATGGCTGGAGACGAAGACCGTGTTGCCTTCGGCAGCTCGGGCTCGCAGCAGGTTCCGCAACGTGCGGATGCCTTGCGGATCCAATCCATTGCCTGGTTCGTCGAGAACAAGAACCGGCGGGTCACAGAGCAACGCGGCCGCCAAGCCGAGACGCTGCTTCATGCCAAGCGAGTACTCACCCGCATGGCGGTCGGCCGCATATCCGAGTTCCACCAGTTCGAGGACCTCGTCGACTCTTTCCAAGGGAGTCCCGGTAGCGTCCGCAAGGATCCGCAAATGATTGCGCCCGCTGCGCCCGGGATGGAAAGCATCGGACTCGACGCTGGCCCCGACGGTTCCGCTCGGATCCGGAAGATCCTGATAGGCGATCCCCCCGATTGTGGCGCTGCCTCCCGTAGCGGAGGCCAGGCCGAGCAGGATCTTCATCGTTGTCGACTTGCCGGCACCATTCGGGCCGAGAAAGCCAGTTACTCGCCCGGGCTGAACGACAAACGACAGATCTTGGACAACGGCGGTCCCACCGTACTTCTTGGTCACGTTTTCGATCACAAGCGGGTATTGCACTTGTTGCTGCATCTCTCTACTCCTCTTCGACATACCTCAAACGTATGTTTCAGAGGAGCCGGCGTCTCCAGCCATTGGGGGCATCTGTATCTCCCCCATTTGGGGGATTCCCGTTCCTGCGGACCTGGCCCCGAGATGCCGAAGGCATGTATGCAAGAACCGGAGGACTAGAACCCGATGTCGGCGTCGCCGGGTTTGACCAGGCCGCTCTCGTAGGCGAAGGCCACTGCCTGGGCTCGATTGATTAGCCCGAGTTTGGTGAGGATGCTCGACACGTGTGACTTGACCGTCGCAAACCCAACAAATAGGTCCTCTGCGATCTCGACGTTGCTCGCACCTGCGGCAACGGCACTGAGAACCTCTCGCTCGCGGCTCGTGAGCCGTTCGAGACGGGACACCACCGACGAATCGAGAGTCGAGGGGGTGGCGAACTGGCTGATCAACCGGCGCGTGACCGAGGGTGCCAGCAACGCACCGCCATCGGCCACCGTACGCACCGCCGCCACCAGATCTTCCGGTGAAATGTCTTTGAGCACAAAGCCGCTGGCTCCGGCGCGGAGCGCCTTGTACACGTACTCGTCGGGGTCGAACGTGGTGAGGATCAGCACCTTCACCGGCCAGTCCGCGCTGCCGACGATGGCCGCAGTGGCCGCAAGCCCATCCATCTCCGGCATGCGGATGTCCATCAGAATCACGTCCGGCCGATGCGTGCGAGCAATCTCGATGGCCGCCGCACCGTCGCCGGCCTCAGCGACCACCTCTATATCGTCCTGGAGGCTGAGGACCAGGGCGAAGCCACCACGCACCAACGCCTGGTCATCAACGACGGCAACCCTGATGCTCACTGGTCTCCTATCGGCAATCTCGCCTTGACACGAAAGCCGTCATTCGGCTGTGGCCCGGCTTCGAACGTACCACCCAGCAAGCTAGCGCGCTCCCGCATTCCGACGATTCCCCTGCCCGACCCGGGAAGTGCGGTTGCCGCCGTCCCTGTATTGGTCACCTCGATCTCGAGCCAGCCTGCCGCCTCGGCGAGACGCACCCGGGTCATTGCATCCATCGGCGCATGCTTGAGCACGTTGGTCAAGGCCTCTTGAACGATGCGGTACGCAAATAAGTCCACTCTGACCGGCAGATCTGAGGCCACTTCCATCGACAGGGTGATGTTCATCCCCGTCTGCACCAGGCGCTCTGCGAGTTTGTGGATCTGATGTAATGCGGGTTGCGGATCGATCTCATCGGATCCACCTTCAGGGCGAAGCACTCCGAGCAAGTGACGCAGCTCGTCGAGGGCTTGTCGACCCGCTTCCTCCACGGCTTTGATCGCTTCTTCGGCTCGTTCTGGATCGTCGGCAACGACCAGCCGGGCCACGCCCGCCTGGACGGTCATCACACTCACATTGTGGGCGACGACGTCATGAAGTTCGCGGGCGATCGCAGACCGGGCGTCCGCGATCGCCCGCTGGGCCACGGAAGCTCTTTGCTCACGGATTGCAGCGGCATATTCGCCACGGATACGCACCCGGCGACCGATGTACCAGGCGAGGGCCGTGACGATCTGACCGGTCAAGATGTCTGATATCGAATCATCGTCGGCCAATTGACCGGCACCGACAACGGCCAGCGCTGCCGCGAGGGCGACCAGGCTGATCGGCCGGTTGCGGCAGTACCGGCCAACGGCGTAGAGCGAGGTGAGGATGTGAAAAACCGGATTGCCCGGGTACCCGGCAGCCAACCAGCACCCTGCCATCACCAGCGCCACTCCGAGCACGGCAGGCGAGAATTGCCGGCGCCACACAAGCGCGACGCTGCTGATGACCAGCAAGACGAACCCGAAGACGGGAATCGCCGATATCGGAAGCTGTTCCTGATTGGGGATGTTTACGACGCTGGCAACAAAGACGAGAGCCGCCAGGGCCAGATCGACGGCACGCGGCGAGAGACGGTGCCAAGCGCGGGTCGGGTCGGTCAAGCTGGGCGGCATAGGATCCGGACTTTATCGATTCTCCACGTCGTCGGTCGTGGTCTGGGCGTCTACGGCTTCGCCGAGCAACATGGCATCGAGCGTTCGACTGACCAGCGCGGCACTCACCGGGCCGCTCACCTTGGCCCGGATGACACCTGCGGCGTCGATGAAGAAGGTCTCGGGGAGACCGAGGATGCCGTATTCGACCGCAACCCGGGAGCCCTCGTCGATTCCGTATGTATATGGGTCACCACGCCCCAACTCCTCGAGAAAGGAAAGGCTTGCGCTTTCTCGATCCTGATAGGCGATGCCGACAAACTGAACACCGACGTCGGCATAAGCCGCAGCCGCCGCGTTGAGTGCATCGTGTTCGACCCGACAGTTGCCACACCACGACGCCCAGAAGTTGAGTACGACGATGTCGCCTTCGAAGTCAGCAAGCCTGAACTCATCAGGGGAGTCGAGATAACGCACCGGCACGTCTGGGGCGTCCTTACCGATGAGAGGTGACGGTGCCAGCGTGATGTCGGAGTCGATACGTTGCACGAAAATGACCCCGAACACCATGACACCCACGCCGGCGATGATCGCCAGCCAGAACCCCCAGCCTCCGTCCTTCTTCACAGCGCTGCCTCCACTTCGGTCAGTAATCCCTCTGCCTCGACTCGAAGCTCGTCAGGAAGATTGTCGTACCCGAGGAGGCGCTGCAATGGCTCGACCGATCCTGCAGCGTCCCCGAGCCCGTAGAACCGGATATTGGCGAGATACCAGAACGCAATCCCGCCGTCCGGTTGTACTCGCAGGCTCTCCTCGACAAAAGACTCCGCGACATCGGGAACCTGGGACAGATAGGTCATCCACCCAACATTGGCGAGCGCGGCGGGATCCTTGACTTCGAGAGTCTCGAGCACGTACATGTAGTGCGTTAGCGCGTTGGTGAAATCGCCCTCGGCAAAGTAGCGGTCGGCCAGTGCGAGTCTCATCCCCGGCACATTGGGGCTCTGCGCAACCACAGCTTCCATCTGCTCGTTGCTGATGTCATCCAGGTTCACCTCATCGCCGGTCACCACCTGCTCGGCGACGCCCTCGGCCGCCGACTGGTCCTCTGTGTTGAGGGCAACGAGCCACAGGGCGCCGGCGATCACCGCGACGAGTGCGGCCCCGATCCCCAACAGACGCAGCCCGCTCACGCCTGCCGCGGCGTTCGTATCAGGTGTCTCGGGGTCGGCACCGGCTTCGGCCCCGAGCTGGGAGAGAAGAGTCTCTCTCTCTGCTTCGTAGCGCCGCTGGAGGGTCGCCGCGGTATCTGCGTCGAGTTCGCCCTGGTCGACCTGCTCGGCGATCTCGGCCAGATCTCGTTCGGTCTGGGCGATCCGCTCCTCAATAGCACTACCGCTCATCGGGATTGCCTCTTCCAGATCACCAAACCACCCAGGACAAGCGCGGCCGCGGGAACCGACCACAATGCCACACCCCACCCGGTGAGCGGCGGGTCGAGCAGCACCTGCTCGCCGTAGCTGGTCGAAAAGAAGTCGTAGATCTCACCGTCCGTCCAGCCGGCTTCGATCTTCTCCCGCATGATGACCACGAGGTCATCGGCCACCTGCGAATCCGATTCGGCAAGGGACTGGCCATCACACCAGGGGCAAGCGATCCTCTCGGCAAGGTACTGCTCTCGCTGTTCTGGATCGGCCTCCGCAGGCTCAGGGAGCAAACCGACGACGATGACGGCGATCGAGACGCAGGCCAAGATCCAACCGACCGCACGGCGCACAGAATCAGACACCGGCGGCCACCTTCTCCCCTTCGTCGCGACGGGCCGGCTTCCGAGCGAATACCGCCCACATCCCACCGCCGACCATGACCAGTCCTCCTGTCCATAGGACCCACATCAACGGGAAGATCATCACATCGAGAACGACATCCTGCTCGGGGACCGTGGCGAGCGCAATGAAGACGTCTTCAACGAAACCAGTTCGCACCGCCGGCGTGGCCACCGCCGGCGGCCGCGCATAGCGGTTGAACACGGGTTCCATGACCGCAATCTCCCTCGAACAGTCTGCTGCGCGCAGCGAAAGTTGAGCACCGGTGACCTGCCGATTCGGCTCGAGGCGCGACGTCGCGGATTCGTAAACAATGCAGTAGTCGTCAACCAACGCCGCTTCGCCTACGCCAATCCTCACCTGATCACGGCTGGCGAGGCCGCTCGAGGCGGCGATCCCAATCGCCAGCAGCGCCACCCCGACGTGGGCAATCTGCCCGCCCCAATACCCGGGATCACGTCGCAGGACCCGGGCCAAAGCGGCAAAACGCTTGCCGTCGAGTTGGCCTGCCTGCCTTTTGAATTCCTTGGCGGCGATGGCGACGACAAAGGTCCCGAGGATGATGAGTACAACAACCGGAACCGACCCGACCCCAATCAGTACCGCAATGGCACCGCCGACCAACCCGGCGACCAGTGGCGCGGCAATACGCGACCAGACAACATCCCGCCTGGCGTACCGATAGGGAGTGACGGCCCCCACACCCATTGCCGCCAGGAGAAGAACGGCAATCGGAATGGCGACCCGGTTGTAGTAGGGCATGCCCACCGAGACGCGGGCCCGGCCCATAGCTTCGAGAGCGACTGGATACAACGTGCCCATCAGAACGGCCAGACCGAATACGGTGAGGATCAGATTGTTGAGCAGGAAGGCACCCTCACGGCTGGCGACGGAGTCAAGACGGGGCGCCGAACTCAACAGGTGGGACCGCCACGCAAAGAGTGCCAGCGCACCGATGACTACGACCATGAGGAACCCGAGCAGAACGGGGCCGACATTGGACTGAGTGAACGAGTGAACGGAGATGATGGTTCCGGATCTCGTCAGGAAGGTGCCGAGAATCGTCAGCGAGAACGTGGCGATAACCAGAATCAGGTTCCATGCCTGGAGCATGCCCCGCCTGCGTTGCACAATGGCCGAGTGGATGAACGCCGTGGCGGCGATCCAGGGCAACAGCGCCGCATTCTCGACAGGGTCCCAGGCCCAGTACCCGCCCCAACCCAGCACCTCATACGACCACCAGGCACCCAGCAACATCCCGAACCCGAGGAACCCCCAGGCGATAACCGACCAGCGCCGTGTTCGCTCCAGCCACACACTCCCCTGATCGCCGCGGATCATGGCTGCGATCGCAAAGGCGAAAGGTGCGGAGAAGCCCACGTACCCGACGTAGAGCATGGGCGGGTGGATGGCCATCAGGATGTGGTTCTGGAGAAGTGGGTTGGCCCCCACCCCGTCGGCTGGTGCAACGGCAGCAACGAACGGCAGCCAACTCGTCGCCCCACACGACCGTCCTGCCAGCTCCGTGCAGACCTCGAATGGATTGGAGACGGTTGCCATGAGTCCAAACCAGAAAAGCGAGATGACTCCGAGCACGGAAAGAGCGGTTAATCCGAGGCGATCGCCATCGTCCACGGACTTCGCGACGAAATAGACCAGTACGCCGAGGACCAGTCCCCACAGCACGATGCTTCCCTCGAGCGCGGCCCACGCCCCCGCCAGCTTGAACACAAGTGGTGTGGTCGTGCTCGAGTTCGATGCCACGTAGGCGAGGCTGAAGTCATCCGAAAGAATGCCTGCTTCGAGGGCAACGAACGCAATGCCGGCGCCGAGCAGCAGCATCATCACCGGAAGCTGAACGGCATTGGCGCGTGGCTCCACACGCCGTGCCTCGGTCCAGGCCCGGAAGATGAGGACTACAGATGCGGTCGTAGCCAACAGGATGGCGAGTAGACCAATGGTGGCGATCACTGCTCTTCCAGCTCGTGTTCAATTGAGTCGTAGATGACGTTGTCCTCGGTCCGGTACTGCTCGTCATGACGGATCAGCATGGTGTCGGAGTGGAAAGTTGCTCCATCCCAAGTACCTTCAACTATCACGCCCTGCCCTTCAGCGAACAACTGCGGAATCACGCCGCTGTGCTCAACGGGAAGAGACTCCCGCCCGTCGGTCACCGTGAGCACCAACACGTCCCCTTCGTCGATAACGGTCCCGGTGACAACCTGGCCACCGAGCCGAAGCCGGGTGTCGGATGGCGCCACCTCCGTGTACAACTCGGTTGGGGTGTGGAAGTAGACGAGATTGCCCGACAGTGTGACCATCAAAACGATGAGCACGCCGACAATCAGGGACGCGGGAACGAGGAACTTCCAGTAGCGACGAATCACGTCTGCTCTCCTGCCTTCCGCCTGGCTTGATGCAGCCGTCGGGCTAGCCAGACGACATAGGAGAAGAGGGTTCCGTAGGTCAAGACGTATCCGATGACGACGTATCTCATGCGCCGCTCGATCCGAGATTGGGCGAGGACACGGCGTCGCCGGCCACCGGGCCTTCGGCCGCGGCCGCGGACCGATGGGCGGCCAACTCCAGCTTGGCCAACTCAACGCGATGCCGGAGAAGAGCGGCATATACGACGGTGAACGCACCGACGGCGGTGAACAGCACGACCCGAATCTCCGTGTCCATTTCGATGCCACGTGGACTGAACGTGTTCGTTTGGTGCAGGGTTCGCCACCAGACGACGGAGAAGTGGACGGGGATCAACTGGACGAGACCCAACACGCCGAGCACCGACGATCGACGCGCTCGCGCTTCGGGATCGGGGATGGCCCGGCGGAGCGCCAGATAGCCGATGTACACAAACAGCATCACCGCGGTGAGGGTGAGGCGAGCGTCCCAGGTCCAGTAAACGTTCCAGGTCGCTTTGCCCCAGATTGCACCACCGATGATCGCGACCGTCGTGAACACAACCCCGATTTCCGCGGAAGACGAAGCCACTAGATCCCACTTCAGGTTCTTCGTCGTCAAGAAAACGATGCTTGCAATGAACGTGACCGCAAATGCGAGGTAGGCAAGCCAGATCGTCGGTACGTGAATGAACAACATCCGCCCCGATTCCCCTTGCCCGACGATCGGCGGGCTCGCCATGGCAAGTACAAAGGCCACGATCACTGAGACGAGCGCGGCTATGTCGAGCCAGGCGGGACGTCGGAATGTCATCGGGTCTCCTGTAGGGGTCGTGCCGTAACCACTCCGACAATCGCCAGCACAAGCACCACGATCGTCATGAGTAGCAGCCACGACAGATTACCCCCGTCGCGCCCTAGTGATTCGACGGTTTGGGTCGCACCGAGCAACAGAGGGATAGCAAGTGGTGTGACCAGCAGCGGCACCAACGCAGGCCCGGCGTTAACGCTGGTGGTGATAGCTCCCGACAGCGTCCCGAGTTCGGCAAGCCCGATGGCGGTCAGCGGCATCACCACCAGCATCCACCCCCAACCAGATATATCAAGGCCGTAGAGGACTACCGCAACCGCGCCCATGACGATCTCGAAAACCAATAGCAGCAACGACGAAGCCATCGCTTTCCCGGCAAACTCTGCGACCGGGTCCACGCCAAGCAGGGCAATGGCATCCCGCTGGGCCGGGGTCTCAACCGTCGTCCGACGAACCGACGTCAATACGCCAAACAGCATGACGACAACAAACAACATGCCTGTACCGATCTTCTGCAGCACGTCCTGATTGATCCCGACGGCAAGTGGGACCAAGAGCAACGCAATGGCGCCGAACGGAATCGTCACCCACGTCACCTCGCCAGACTTGCGCTCACGATCCAGGTCCCTGCGCGCGATGGCGAATGCCTGGCGCCAGAAGCGATCATTCATTGACGGTTCCCCCCGCCAACTCTGCGGTCCGGGTCACCATCGGAGCAACTCTCTCCAGATCGTGTGACACCAGGACCACCGCCCCGTGCCTCTCGAGCACGCCGGCAACGATGTGTTCAACGAGTTCGACTGCACTGGGGTCGAGAGCGGAATGCGGCTCGTCGAGCAGGAGCAGGTCGGGCTGCAGCATGATCTCCCGAGCGAACTCAACACGACGTTGCATCCCATGAGAGGCTTCTCCCGCAAGCCTGTCGGCTGCCATTCCCAGGCCAACCGCCTCCAGCGCCTCCGTCGCGGCCTCATCAGGTGTCCCCGCGATCCGGGCAGAGAACTCCAGGTTTCCCAGCAGGCTCAGTTCGGGATACAGCGCAGGGGTGTGCCCGATCAGGCCAAGACGGGGACGAATGTCGAATCTGGCGACGGATGCGAGGTCAACGCCAAGCACCCGGGCGCTGCCGCCGGTGGGCCGCAGCAGGGTTGCGATTACCCGCAGCAGAGTTGTCTTCCCTGCCCCGTTGGAGCCAAACAACCCGACCGACTCACCTGCGGCAACTGTCAGATCGACGTCACGCAGTATCGTGGCAACACCGACACGCACGGCGACACCGCTGAATTCGATATGAAGCTTGGAAGAAGGCACAGCGCGGGAGTCTACGGATTTCTTCCGACTGAGCGGAATATTCACAAATCCTTATGCGTTTTAGTCGGGACCGAACAATGAACCGGAGTGGAATTCATGGCAACCGTCAATCTGACCAAAGACACATTTGAGGACACGATCGTCAACAACGACATCGTTCTCGTCGATTTCTGGGCCGACTGGTGCGGTCCGTGCAAGATGTTCGCCCCAACCTACGAGAAGGTCTCAGAGGAACATGAGGGCGTTGTCTTCGCCAAGGTCGACACCGAAGCTGAGCAGGAGCTTGCGGCATACTTCCAGATCCGCTCAATTCCGACGCTCATGATCTTCCGGGATCAGATCGGCATCTTCTCGCAGCCCGGTGCGCTACCTGAGGCCGCCCTCAAGGACCTGATCACCCAGACCCAGGGTCTCGATATGGATGCGATTCGCAAAGAGATCGAAGAGCAGTCCGACGAACACGATCACGAACACGATCACGAACACAGCCACTGATCAACACCCACGACGCAGCAGAGGGCCCGGCAACAGCCGGGCCTTCTGCGTTGGTCAGACGGCCCTCGCCGCGGGAGGAAAGGCGCGTTCAGCCCGGTTTGACCAAATGGGCAATCAGCGCTTGCGCTGCGTTGACATTCGGCCGTTCCACCTCAATCCGGTGAACGATGGGGGCGCCAAGCGGACCGGGCTCTGTGAGTACGTTGGCCGGGATCTCGGCGCCCTCGAGCAATCCCCATGCTTGTTCGGCAATATCGCGGTCATCAAACTCCGCGATGGGAACGAGCTTGTCCTTGTTCCAGAACGCCACTAGCCGGCCGCTCCGCCGGTGAAATTCCAACCCTCCAGATGCAGGCTGGGCACATGCATCAAGCCGGGCCCGAACTCAGAATCCGCAAAGCGCGCATCGTTGCCAATGGCGTGCACCCGCCCTTGACCGAGAGCCTCCACAAATGATTGGGTGAAGCGCATGTTCGTGACGGCGCCGGTGATCTTGCCGTTCTCGATCATGAACGTGCCGTTTCGGGTAAGACCCGTCACTGCGAGTGCCTTCGGATCGAGAACCCGGCAATAGTTGAACGTCGATACATAGAGGCCCCGCTCGACCGATGCGATCATTTCATCGACAGATGCGGCGCCCCCCTCCAGAAAGACATGGGTCGGCAATGGGCCCCATTGTTCGGATCCCGGGTCGCCGTGGCCCGTCGGGGGCACTCCTGCCTTGGCCGCCGTTCGCCGGTCGTGAGCGATTCCCTTGGTGACGCCGTTGGTCACCAGTTCGAGCCGGTGCCGCGGTGAACCCTCTGCATCGAACCCAACGCCAAGCGCTCTGGGATCGTTGGCATCGTCGTAGAGATTGATCGAAGCGTCGAACTGCTTCTCTCCCAACTCGACGAACGATTGACCTTCGGCATGCTGTTTGCCGTTGAATCCGTAGTAGGAGAGAAAAATCCCAATGGTTCCTACGCACTCGGGAGCCAGCACCACCTCGTATTTCCCCGGCTTCAGATCAAAGGCATCGAGCCCTCGCCTGGCTCGATCGGCGGCGGTGGCACCGACGGCCTTGCCGTCGATCTCACCGAAGTACTTCGATGTCGCATGGCCGGAGCCTGCCGACCCGTCGATCTGGTGTATGCCGTCGATGGCCGCCCGCGTGTACCTGCCAAAGGCCCTGTGGCCGGCTGTGTTCACGAAGGCAACGTTGTGACCAACGGTCTCGCAAAAGCCGGCCGCTCTCATGTCGGGGGCAGCCGACACGAAGTCTGCAACCTTCTCGGCACGATCGGCCGGGGTCGCCTCTGCAGTCGCCTTGTCGTAGTGCTTCGGGTCGGTCACATCGAGAGGCGGAGTAAGCCCTGGCCAGTTCTCATCGACACGCTGTAGCGACGCAACCTCAATCGTGTTGTCGACAAATTCGTGAAGATTGTCGAGGCTTGTCGTCGTGGCTGCATTCACCTTGCCGTCTACGGCGACTCGCAACGAGATCCCGTAGCCTTCCTCAGCCACGTTCTGATGGATGAAGGAGTTGGCGAAACGGGTGAGTGCAGAGACGCCGCCGGTAACGACGATCTCGGCCTCGGCGCGATCGTCGACCTTCTCCAGCAGATGACTGGCCAGCTCAATGGTGCGATTCATGCGCGGACCCCCACTCGAACGGTCGCAAATCGGCCGGGAGCGGCCGAGTGACCTGTGTGGGCCACTTGCATCGGCTGCCCCTTTCCACAGTTTGGTGTTCCCCAGTGAATCCATTCGTCACCGCCGGCGAGCATGTCGAGCTGTGACCAGAACTGCGGTGTTATCCCTGTATACGTTGGGTTCTTGACCATCCGCCCGAGCTTCCCGTCTTTGACCTCCCACGCGATCTCGCAGCCAAATTGGAAGTTGAGCCGCTTGTCGTCGATCGACCACGAGCGGTTGGTCGCCATGTATACCCCATCTTTCGTGTCGGCGATGATCTCGTCGAGACTCGAGTCACCCGGCAGGATGCCGACATTTGTCATCCGAACCATCGGCAGCCGGTTGTACCCATCGGCACGGACCATTCCTCCCGGTGACAGACCGGCGATCGAGGCCGAATCGCGGCCCGACAGCACGCCGACCCAGACGCCGTCCTTGACGATATCGACCCGCTGCGCGGCAGTGCCCTCGTCGTCGTAACCGAATGTTCCCAGTGCCCCAGGCAAGGTCGCGTCGGCGGTGATGTTCATGAGCGGGGAGCCGTACTTGTGGGTCCGCAGCTTCTCGAGCTCCAAATGTGATGTACCGGCAAAAGCTGCTTCCCAACCCAAGATTCGATCGAGTTCGATGGCATGCCCTACCGACTCATGGATCTGCAACGCGAGCTGTGAGCCCTCGAGGATGAGCGCCTTCTCGCCCTCCTCCAGTTCGGGAGCGCTCAATAGTGCGGATGCCTCCTCGCCGATTCGGCCCGCGTTTCCGAGATAGTCCCACTTGCGAACGGTTTCGTATCCCCCGGTCTCGAACTGGCCGAACGACTGGGGATACGATCTGCGTTGGGTCTCCCCCTCGCCCACCGCCGTAGCGTCATATCCGCCACCAGACTCGAGGAGGTGTTGATGGATGCGATGACCCTGTGAGGAGACAAACCACTTGTTGGTATCCCAGAACGCAAGGTTCCCGGTGGCAAGAGCAATCCCGTCGACTTCCTGCATCGTCTTGGTGACGGCTATCAGAAGATCAACCTTGTCGGAAATCGGGACCGAAAAGGGGTCCTCGTCGTACGCGGTTTCGTAGAAAGCGTCGACGACGGGCACGTCCGCCAGTGGCATGTCCGGTCCGGGAACGGAAGCCGAAGCCCGCGAGATGGCGGCGCTCTCCTCACCAGCCCTCCTGGCTGCGGCCGGGCTCATGTTTGAGGTGGCATAGAAGCCCCAACCGGATCCGGTGAGGGAACGGACACCGATGCCTGCCCGCTCGGCCTGATCAATCGACTGTGGCTCTGCGTTGAGCACCGAAATCGATTGATTCTTCGAGACAACCACCCTGGCGTCGGCGTACTGAGCGCCGGCGGCGAGGGCACCCTCAACAGCGGCCTGAGCAAGATCAAACACTATGCAGACTCCCGATCGGTTTCTGATTCGGGATGGTAGCCGGGCGCCCTTTGGGCGCACGGCTACCCGGAATGGGGCCCGGCGTGGCCATATAGGTGGATCGGTTCAGGTGGGGCGCAGGGTGAGGCGGAAGGTGCTGAGGCCGCCGACATATGAGTACGTCAGATCGCCGCCCATGCGCCGCGCCAGCTCACGCGATATCGCAAGACCCAGCCCGAGCGAACCGAGAACCTTCTCCCCGCTGGAAGCCTGGAAGTACGGAACGAAGATGGACTCTCGATGTTCCAGCGGAATCCCCTCTCCGTCGTCCACTACCTCCACAAACGGAGCGACGTCACTGCCGATCTGTATCTCGATGTTGTCACCCCCGTACCGGATTGCATTGGTGATGAGGTTGCGCAGAATCTGCCGTACTCGCACTATGTCTGCCGACGCCGAGACGAATGGGCCTTTGACCTCGATTGGCCCGAGACCCGGAGTGGAACGGCTGCAGTCGGCGAGAGAATCTCGCACCGCCCCATTGAGTTCCAGGACTTCTGCAGCGATCGCAACCCTGCCGGACTCCAGATTGGCAGCAACGAGAAGGTCTTCAACGATCGAACTCAAATCCGCCGATTGAGCGGCGACGAGACCGACGAGCTCGCGCAACTCCGGTTCATCGAATCGGTCCCAGTTGACCGACAACTCCTCGGACAGGCCGAAAACAGCGGCAAGCGGAGTCCGCAACTCGTGGCTGACGCTGGCGATGAAGCGGTCCTTGTCGGCAACCAGCCTCTCGAGTCTCCGCTGGGTCGCCTTGAGTTGCGTCATGTCGAGAAGGGAGACGGCCACTCGCGAGAGATCAGGGCCGTGGCTCCCGCGGGGAACAATCCACCGCAGCCGACACTCAAATGGCTGACCGAGGAAGTTGACACCCACGAAATCCGACGCATATTCGGTTCCGCCCTCCCAGAGGGTCAGGAACTGATCCTCAAAAGCGGCCCGAACCTGGGGCGTGAGCTCATCATCACGGAACCCGCGGAGAATGGCGAGAACAGATGGCGCCTTGAGCATCTCTACCGTGGCTGCATTCACCCGGCTGGTCCTAATGCTCATGATCGCCCGCCGCGACTCATCAGGGTTGTCCGCCAGGTACTGACGAAGGTCGGTGACGCCATCGGCACGCAGCCGATCGAGCCAGACTCCGACCGATGTGAAGTCCTCTTCACGCATCGGAACCGGAGACCACTCGAACAATGATCGATACCGCTCTTCTTGCTCCTTGAGTCGTCTCTGCGCGTCATCAACGCTCGCCCGATCAGCAACGACGACACCAACGAACGCGTCGCCACCTGCCTCTATCGGGAAGGCGTCTACCTCAACCAATCGATCCTGTGCGGTGCGCGCCGAGACCGATGTGACAGTCATCCCGCGTCTGACCCCCTCGATCAACCTCATTACGGCAGTTGCGCTCACGCTCCAGAAACCGTCAAGCAGACCACCCTTATGTCCTGCCTGGAGCCCGAGGAGCTCATTCGCCCGCTCGTTGCCTCGCACGATCTCGAGCTCATCATCAACGATGAGTAGCGGCAAATGAGCATGCTCAAAGAAGGCACCAAACAGGGCCTCGGTCGACTTTGCTGAGGTTGACTCGAACAAGATTGAGGATGCTCCCGATTAATCGTCGCTCTCAACGGTATCGGCATGGACCTGTTCCGACCAAAGGAACACGTCGTCGGTCGTTTGTGCTGCCTAGCCGGCGGCCGCGGCTGGCGGGACACGCACGACCACTTGGTCGAGGGTCTTGCGTTGGAGTGCGGGAACATGACAGTCCGCCGACGGATAGCCGACGGGGAACAGCGCAAACGGTCGCTCGTTCTCGGGACGATCTAGGGCCCTACTCAGGAACGCCATTGGACTCGGGGTGTGGGTCAAAGTCACCAAACCCATGTTGTGCAACGCGGCAACGAACATGCCCGCAGCGATGCCAACGCTCTCCTTGACGTAGTAGTTCTTCTGAGTTTCTCCGTCGGGAGTAATCGAATAGCGCTGCTCGAAAAGAACCACGATCCAGGGAACTGTATCTAGGTAGGATTTGTCAGATGTGGTGCCAAGCGGCTCCAGGGCCTCCCGCCAAGAATCCGGCAGCCGGCCCCCTTCGTAGTTCTCGCGCTCTTCCTTCTCGGCTGCCTGGCGAATCCTCCCTTTGACGACGGGATCGCCGACCATGACGAATGTCCACGGCTGGCGATGCGCTCCGGAAGGCGCAGTCGAGGCCGTAAGGATCGCCGTCTCGATCAGTTCTCGAGGGACGGCGTCGGCGGAGAACTGCCGGATGCTACGACGCCGAGCCATCAGGCGGTAGAAGTCCTCGGCTCGTTGCCGCATCTCCTCCCCGTCCAGACGGGTGAAGTCGTATTGCACGGTCTCAACAGTCACAGCAGACCCCTCTCATCCGGTAGCCGGACCCTACACGCCTGCGATTTCCCACCCAACGAAAATCAAAAAGGCTTGGGGCCGGGCAATCGCCCGGCCCCAGTCCCCCGCACATTCGTGTTCTATCCCCAGCTCGGACCGAGGTAATCGGTCGGCGGAGGCGGGAGGGTGGCCCGTGCCGAGAAGGTCCACGACGGGCCGGCGAGCGTCATGTCATCATCGGCCACGACCTCGGCCGGATTCTCGGGACCTGCGGTGGCAGTCCAGCTATTGCCGATGGCGGCAAGAGATAGAGAAGCGGCGAGTGCGGCGGCGGCAATTACGACGACAACGCGTCTCGTCCGCAGCCAGGGCAAAACATTCGTGGACAGCATCCGTGCAACCTCCAAGTGAGTCATAGCTACTCGTCTCGAATCGGCATTTGATGGCTTGATCCTTGAGAGTCAATAGCACGGGTTCCAACCTGACTAGTGCCGGAACTCGAACTAGTCCCTGGGTGCTGATGCACAATGACATTCAAGATGCCGGATGGAATGCCGACGAAACACATGGATGCAATCACCCCAACTCACGTGACACGGAGGTCTTGACGGTGAAGTCACCGGCAGCCCTCGATTCGCCGGAGTCCGCCGGGCCACTCGCCCCTGCGCTTCAGCCGGAAGCCGACCCGGAACTGTCGGCAGCGATGGAGGCCATCGCCGAGGCAACTCGACCCAAGCGTGCCGTCTGGGCGGTCCCATTCCTCACAGCCGGGATGATGCTCGTCGCGATCGCGTCCTACCTGATCTTCCTTCGCATCGATGCTCCCAACGGTTCACCGGAGACCGTGACCTGGTGGATGCTCGCAATCGGCTTCACCCTGTCTGAGAGCCTCATCGTTCACCTTCCAGTCCAGCGCGACTCTCACACCATCTCAATGAGCGAGATCCCATTGGTTCTCGGGCTGGCAATGGCCGCCCCCGGTGTTGTGATCGCCGGGCGCGTGATAGCAGGCGTGGTCGTGCTCACCGCTCGCCGCCAACCACCGTTGAAGATGACTTTCAACCTCGCTCTGTTCACACTCGAAACGACCGTGGCGCTGGCCACATATCGAACGATCCTGGGCAGCGAGGAACCATCCTCTCCTATAGGGTGGCTCGCCGCAATGGCGGCCGTCGCCGTAGCCGTCGTCGTATCTGCGGCACTCGTCGATGTCGTCATCGCCCTGAGCGATCGTCGCCGCAGATTGGGCGAGATCGTGCGCTCCTTTTCGGTGGGTACCCTCATCAGCATCGGGGTCGGCTTTCTGGGCACGGTCGCCGTGCTCATTCTCGACTTCGAGCCACGCGCCGTCCCCCTGCTGGTTGCTGCGATGGCGTTCTTCTTCGTCCTGTTCAGGTCGTTCGGCATGCTCAGCCGACGTCACGACGACCTCAGCTCTCTATACGCATTCACCAACCAGGTAGATGGGACCCTGGGCAGCCGCGACATCGCAGTCGTGACGCTGCGTGAGGCAGCCTCGATCCTCCGGGTCCAGCACGGTGAGATCATCCTGTCCGATCCGACCGACTCTCATGCTTCCTACCTCGGCTTCGCCGCCGGTCACGACCCTGCCCAGCGGATGATTCCGGTCGCCGATGTCGCCGAGCTGTTCGAGCTCTCGCTGGGGCCCAAGACCGATCGCATTTTCGGGCCGCAAACGCGCGACAGCAGGCTTCGCATCTCGCTGGGGGGAGAATCCGGCTGTGGGATGATCGCCCCGATCCGACACGGCGACGGGAGCGTTGGTGTTCTCGTGATGACCGGTCGGACCGGAATTGCCAAACGGTTCTCGGCAACTGAGCTCGATCTACTCGACACAATCGCAAACCACGCCAGCCTCACTCTGGAACGAGCCAGGGTCATCGAGCAGTTGAAGACAGAGATAGCCGAAAAGCAGGAGCTCATTCGCTCCAAAGATCAGTTGATTGCTGCCGTCAGCCATGAGCTGCGTACCCCGCTGACCGGGGTCCTCGGGTTCGCCGAGATGCTACGAGACAGCCGCACCGACTTCAGCCGCGCGGACGAGGATGCGATGCTGCAATCCATCGCCGAGGAGGCGGCCGACCTGACCAACCTGGTAGAAGACCTCCTCACGGCGGCGCGGGCGCAGATGGGCTCCATCACGATCGTCACAGACGATGTCGCGCTCCGACCACTCGTGTCGCGGGTCGTCGATACGACATCGGGCACACCACATCACATCGTGGTTACGGGTCCCGAGGCCACCGTCAGGGCCGACGAGGGCAGAGTGCGTCAGATCCTGCGCAATCTCATTACCAACGCCCAGCGCTACGGCGGATCTCAAATCCACGTGGCGACTCGAGTGGACGGTCACAACGCGCACATTCGTGTTAGCGACAACGGCGACGGAATACCCGAGAAGGACCAGGAGCGTATCTTCGCCGCCTACGAGAGCGCCCATGATCCCGGCACTCAACCCGGTTCACTCGGACTCGGTCTCGCGATCTCACGATCTCTGGCACGCCTGATGGATGGCGATCTGTCATACAGCCGTGATGATGGCTGGACGACATTCGACTTCAGCCTCCCTCTCGTCGCGGATGCAGCTGCGGTGCAGGAACCGGCCACGATCGAGCTGCAGCGCATCTAGATCAACGCCCAGGTGGCAGACTGGGCACGTGCATACACACCAATGGCCGGGCGAGTTCACCTACTGCCCACACTGTGCGACCCCACTTGTCGACGCGGCGGTTGGGGGCAAGACTCGCAAGACGTGCCCCGCCTGCGACTTCGTCCACTTCCGAAATCCCGGCGTCGGGGCCGCGGTGGTGATCCGGGATGATGACGGTCGGCTTCTTCTGATCAAACGCGGCCCCGGGGCCACGAGGTCGGGCCTGTGGGCGATCCCGGCCGGCTATGTCGACTACGGCGAGGATGTTCGGAAGGCGGCAGCACGAGAGCTGAGTGAAGAGACCGGCCTCGTTGCCGAAGTGGGAGAGGTCGTCTGGGTCGCCTCGAACTTCCATGACCCGGCGAAGCTCACCGTCGGCATCTGGTTCACCGGCGTCGTTACGGGCGGTTCGCTCCAAGCCGGCGACGATGCCGACGAAGCTGCGTTCTTCGCTCTCGATGACCTCCCGCCGCTGGCATTCGACACGGATGTTGCGTATCTCCGCTCTTTGGGCTGCGAGGCCGAAGTCGCCTAGCGGGGTCAGGGCCGGTTGCTGCTAGATGTCGAGACCCAGTTCGGCCTCCATCCGTGCTACCCGTTGTTGCAGGGCGCGCAGCTCCTGCTCCAGCTCGGCTACCCGATCCGGGCCGGGCGCGACGGGTGCTTCCACGACGATCCCCGGCTCGACTTCTGAGCCTCCCAGAAGATGCCGGTACCTGGCTTCCTTCTCCCCCGGCCTGCGCTCGAGACGCACGACAAGCGGTTCCGCAGCAGCAGCCATCGCAGCAAGCTCGGCTGCGACATCATCCAGATCGGCGAATTCGGCATATCGGCCGGTTCGGCTGCGAAGCTCGCCGAGAGTCTGATCACCGCGCAGCATCAGAATCGCCAGCAACGCGGCCCGCCGGGGGGTTATTTCGAGAGTCTCGACGGCTACATGCCGGTACTTCAGCACCCGGTCACCCTTGCCGTGAACGGTGCGGGCCAGTCCGCGGTCGCGGAGTTGATCGACGGCACCGAGCACTTCGGTCTCGGAGTAGTCCACGACAGGATGTCGATTCGATTTCTGATTGCAGGCAGCCACCATGGCGTTGATGGACATCGGGTAGTACTCGGGCGTCGTCATTTCCTTCTCGATGAGAACGCCGAGGACCCTCAATTCGTGATCGGTAAGTTCCATGGCCCGATAGTACGCATCAGTCGCGCAGCACGAGCCAGATGTCGCCGACGTTGGTCCCGGTAGGGCCCGTGACGATGCGCTCCCCGAGCTGCTCGAAGAACGATCCCGAATCGTTGGCATCCAGGGCACGATTGGCATCAAGACCGGCGCGTCTGGCCCGGCCGATAGTCCCTCCGTCGACAACCGCCCCCGCCGCCTCGGTCGTACCGTCGATACCGTCGGTCCCCGCGGCCAGGAACCACACGCCGGAATGCCCCTCGATCAGGGTTGCCGCCGTCAACGCCGCCTCCTGGTTGCGACCCCCAACGCCGCTGCCGACCACGTCAACAGTTGTCTCGCCGGCAAACACTGAGAGACCCGGGCCGGCCCGGCGAAGCACCTCTCCTGCGGCATCCGCGGCGTCGCCGGTCATTTGGGTGTCGACGACGGTTGCCCGGATGCCGGCCCGAACCGCTCTTGCAGCTGCGGCATGGGCTGCCGGACCTCCGCCGGCAACGATGCGATAGTCCTGGACGGGGAGAAGTCCGTGCGTTGGCGGGTCGGCTTTGAGGGCTGCATGCACCGCGGCAGGCAGAGCGGCCGTGAGGCCGAGGGTCACGACGACTTCCAAGGCTGCGCCGGGCGAATCGTCGGGATGAGTTGTTGGTCCCGAGGCAATCGTCTCGGGCGCATCACCCACGACGTCCGAAACGGCAAGAGTGATCAGCCGCGCCGGGGTCGCGGCTGCAGCCAAGCCACCTCCCTTGAGCAGGGACAGATGCCGGCGCACCCGATTGGTTGTGACGATGTCCGCACCCGACCGCAGCAAAGCAGCGTTGACGGCGACGATCTCTGCGAGGGAGACACCCGGGACCGGCACCTCAGCGAGCGCCGATCCACCACCCGAGATCAGGACAACGGCGACGTCGTTTGCGGTCAGTGTCCCGGCGAGCTCCAACAGCGCCTTGCCCGCGGCAAGGCTGCGCTCATCCGGTATCGGGTGACCGCCGATCATCAAGGTCATGCCGTCGGGGATTTCATCCTCGTGATTGCTGACAACGATCCCTTCGAGGATCGACCGTCGGAGACCGCGGGCCGCACCCCGGGCCATCGCCGGGGCTCCCTTGCCGAGGGCGAGAACAACGACACGCCCGTTGATTGGCTCCAGGTTGCCGGCGACCGCTTCCTCGGGGTCGGCGGCTGCAATCGCCTCCTCAAAACATGCCAGCAAGAGCTTGCGTGCAGCTACGTCATCCATCTTGGCCAACCTAGTTGTCCCGTTCCCGTGATACATCCTGGAGAAAGCGGATCGCCCGATCCCGGTCTGAGGTGCGCAGCAGCCTTGGCAACGAGCGAAGGATGCGTTGCCCGTAGCGCATCGCGGTGAGCCTGCGGTCGAGAATCGCGACAACCCCCCGATCGCTCTCGTTGCGAATCAAACGACCGGAACCCTGGGCAAGCAATACCGTTGCGTGAGGAAGATCAACTTCGTCAAAGGCACTTCCGCCTCGAGCAACCACCGCCTCGCGTCTCGCCTGCATGAGCGGGTCATCCGGCCGCGGGAACGGGATCCGGTCGATGACAACGAGAGATAGCGAAGGCCCGGGAACATCGATTCCCTCCCAGTAGCCCATCGTGGCAACCAACGTTGCCGTCTCGTTCTCCGCAAACGCACTGATCAACTGTCGTTTGGGCATCTCGCCCTGGACAAGCACCGGAAATGGTGCCCCATCCAGCGCTGCGGCCGCTTCCTCCATCATGCGAAAGCTCGTGGTGAGAACCAATGCACGCCCGCCACCAGCCTCGGCCAGGGCCCGCGCTTCGCCGGCCGCAGCCGCCGGCCAATCCGCCTCGCGAGGATCGGGCAGTTCGGAGGCGACATACAAGAGCCCTTGCTGCGAGTAGTCGAAGCTGCCCTCGACCCGGATGCCCGCGTAGGTCCGGGCGAGAGGATCCTCAACATCGAATGCCGCCGGGTCATCAACGACGGGTTCGCTGGAAAGACCCACGCGTCTGGCCAAGGGGGCAAAAGATCCTCCCGTCGTCAATGTCGCGCTGGTGAGAATCGTCGGGTGATGAACCAGCAGGTTGGATGCGATCGCAGCGTCGACAGAGATCGGAGCGACCCGGATGACACGACGACCGGGCTCGGCCCAGGCGACATGACCGTCCGGCATGTCAAGCGCCATGCCGAAATCACCCTGGATGTGCCCGCTCTGATTCCGGACTCGGGCCAGTGCGCCGGCAATGGGGTCTTCATCATCGACCTTGGGCAGGGCCTTGCTCACTTCCGCAACCGCACGTATCGCACCAAGTATCACCTCACCGATAGCCCCCTCCGCAGGATTGAGCCGCTCTTCAGCGAGTTGCTCGATCTCGGCACCAAGACGGCCGGCAAAAGACCGCAAGCGGCCGATGAGCTCGTCCCTGCGTTCAGGGGAAACCAGCCGCTGGGCGTTGTTGGCGAACGCTATCAAGCGCCCTCCGCTGACGTCGACGCCGAAGGCGGCGGATGACGCCGCTTCGAGCTTATGGGCTTCGTCGAAGACGACGATGTCGTGGTCGGGCAGAATGCGACGACCCGACGCGAGGTGCAACGCGTACAGATGATGATTGGTGATGGTGATCTGCGAATCGCGTGCTGCATCTAAAGCTGCTTCGGCGAAACACCGGCTCGCCTGGGGGCACTGCTTCTTGCCCGGGCACTCCATGCCGGAAACAGAGACCTGACGCCACTGGTCATCGGTGACAGTCTCGGGGAGATCGTCGCGATCACCTCTGCCGCCCGCGTTCACCCAGTCGACGACAACACTGGGATCGTGATTTTCGTGTTCGTATAGCTGGGGTGCCGCTCCGTCCAGATGAGGACCAAGCCTCTCAACGAGCTTCGCCATGCAAACGTAGGACTGGCGACCCTTGACGACGGACCACGACACCGGGACACCAAGGTGTTCGGCAAGGAACGGCAAGTCGGCATCGGCCAGCTGGTTCTGCAATGACTTCGTTGCGGTGGCGATGGCGACGCGCTCGCCGGACAGCACGGCAGGGATCAGATACGCCAGTGACTTGCCGGTGCCGGTCCCCGCCTCGACGACTAGGTGCGATCGGCTGGAGATGGCGTCGGCAACAGCTTCGACCATCTGAGTCTGGCCGGCGCGTTCGACCCCCTCGGGCTTGGCGCTCAGCACGGCAGCGAGCGCATCTACGGAATCGGCGGCGAGATTCTCCATCGAGGTCACGCTACTGGCATCGGGCCGCCGCTATGGATTCTCCCCGGACTCGGAGGCAGCCGAACCCAGCACCGGAAGCTGGAAGCCAACAATCGACCCGCTGGAGGGATCACCAACGAAGGCCGAGCCGCCGTGGTCCTCAGCCACCTTGGCAACGATCGAAAGACCGAGACCCGATCCCGGGGTGGATCGATCCTTCGTCGCCCGATAGAAGCGATCGAAGACATGCGGCCGATCAGCGTCTTCGATCCCGGGGCCCTGATCTGCGACCGATATCCGTCCACTCGCCACAAAGATGTCGATCGGCGTCGTCGGCGGACTCCATTTGGCGGCGTTGTCGATGAGGTTGCTGACGGCACGTTCCAGCTGAGCACCGTTGCCGTTGACTATCGAGTCATCCCCGGCGACGTTTATCGACCGACCCGTTCGCCGCCGAAACTTATCTGCAACTCGCTCGACCAAATCGCCGAGATCCACTTCATCAGCCGTGGTGTTCTGTGTCGGGGCCTCGGCCGCCAATTCGACCAACTCTGCGACAAGACCGGTGAGTTCCTGGATTTCGGTGTCGATATCGTCGATCATCTGCGATCGTTCCTCAGCCGGTATGTTCTCCATGCGGCCGAGGAGTTCGACGTTGGTTCTGATCGCTGTCAACGGAGTCCGCAGCTCGTGCCCGGCGTCGTGCACGAGTCGGCGCTGCTGTTCCCGGGACCCTTCGAGGGCAGCAAGCATCGCATTGAAACTCTCAGCGAGGCGTCCCACCTCGTCATTCCGATCCACCTCGATACGAGCCGCCAGTTCCTGTGTCTTGGCCACATGCTCGGCGGCTTCGGCCAGCTCTCCGATAGGCCGCGCCGCGCCGCGGGCAACTCCGTAGCCGACGGCTGCGGCGAGGACTGCACCAACAACCGCCGCAATGCGGAGCACGGATGCCGTCCCTTCGAGGCTGGCGTCCACCTCGGCCAGCGATCGCGCCACCTGAACCGTCCCGAAGCTCGTTCGTGCGGTCAGCACACGGAGATTGTCCTCACCATCGCTGAAGGTGCGAACGACGTGGGCTACCTCGCCACCGACGACGCTCTCCTCTTCGGGGCCGAAGGGCAGCTTTCCGGCAAAGTCGTACACGCTCCCGTCGATGAAGAAGCGCCAGTAAATGGCGTCGAACCCCCGGGTCCCGCGATCGAACGGGCCCCTCACTCTCGATTCATCAAAGGGGCTGAGGGCAGCGACCAGTTCGAGCAGGTTGACGGCTTCGTCCACCTGCTCCACCCGGTCGTAGAGGCTCTCATCGACCTCGGCGATCAGCTCACGTTTGGTTGCAGTGAAGGTGATCAGGGCCGCCACGGCGATGGCAACCGCCACGGCACCAGCAGAGATGAGCGCAATCCGGACCCGCAGGTTCAAGCTCACGCCTCCCGGATCACGTAGCCGACCCCACGCACCGTTTGAATGAGACGCGGCGCTCCATCTACCTCGGTCTTGCGGCGGAGATAGCCGACGTATACATCGAGCGAGTTGGAAGAGGTAGCGAAGTCGTATCCCCAAATCCGGTCGTAGATAGTGTCACGATCGATGACGATGCCGGGGTTGCTCATCAACAGTTCGAGGAGGTCGAACTCGGTCTTGGTCAGCTCCACGATCGTGTCACCGCGGCGCACCTCGCGTGACCCGGTATCAAGAGTGAGATCGCCGACCTTCATTACCTCGGCAATAGACCCGGTAGAACGGCGCAGCAACGCCCGGAGCCGGGCCAGGAGCTCTTCGAGGGCAAAGGGCTTCACCAGATAGTCATCAGCTCCGGCGTCGAGGCCGGCCACCCGGTCGGTGACTTCCGTGCGGGCGGTGAGCATCAGAATCGGCGTAGTGTCGCCACGAGCACGGATGCGACGGCATGCCTCCAGACCATCCACGATCGGCATCATCACATCGAGGACGATGGCCTCGATTCGGTCGTTCAAAACGATTGCGAGCGCTTCGGCCCCATCGCGAGCGGTAACGACGTCGTAGCCCTCAAACGAGAGTGCCCGTTCTACGGCACGGCGAACGGCGCCATCATCCTCGACCACGAGGACGCGCTGGCTCGGTTGATCTGGCACCTGCTACTCCTTGCGAATCCAAGGGACAGGATAAGCAGGCGCACATGAGAGCCGCATTAGAGGACCCTAAGACCCCCTACCAGCAGTCCGTCCTTCATAGGTGCTGTGCGGAACTCGTCCTTCCCCGGGGAGGGCCGGCTGCCCTGAAGGAGCTCACCGTGGAGGTCCTTTTCCAGCCGATCACCCGTACAAGACGTGTCGGCACCGACTCGCGACGGGACACTCGGCGGTTCGACGGGGGACTGCCAACGGTTAAGAGATCCTCAAGAAACTGGAGCTCAGGCCTCTGCCGATTCGATGATCCGACCACGAACGCGCGGGTACCGCTTGGGTGCGTGGGTGTGGCAGAACTCCTTGGAGTTGTACCGGGAGATGAGCGTTTCGCACTGGTCCTGTGCACACACACGGTTCGATGCGTACTGCTTAGGACGACGAGAACGGGGCCGAATTGAGCGCCCCTTGATGGTGTCACTTCTCATGGCTACCACTATCGTCGGCACAACTATCGAGCGCCCTAAGGCAGAAATCAGGTTTCGATAAGAATTACCAGGCCGATTGCCCACCCGATATCTAGCCCTCGAGGAACAGACTTGACTGATCGGCTCGAAGCCAAACTCGGCCTGTACGGGGTCTTTGCCGTGAGTGTCGGGGCGATGATCGGAAGCGGGATCTTCGTACTGCCGGGGCTTGCGGCCAAGATCGCGGGACCTGCCGTGGTGCTCGCCTACGCCCTCGCCGGGCTCATCATCCTCCCGGCCGCGCTTTCGAAATCCGAGATGGCCACGGCGATGCCTGAGTCGGGGGGCATCTATCTGTACATCGATCGGGCGATGGGGCCGCTGCTCGGGACCATCGCCGGGTTCGGTGTGTGGTTCTCGATGATCTTCAAATCGGCGTTTGCTCTCGTTGGGCTCGGCGCATATCTGACTTTGTTCGGCGATCTGCCGGAACGGGCGGTTGCCGTTGCCTTGGCCGTCGCAATCATCGCTCTCAACATCGCCGGGGCGAAGACGACAGCGCGCTTTCAATCGTTCCTCATCGCGCTCGTCCTCGGCGTCCTCGCCTTCTTTGTGACTCGCGGTATCGGGTCCATTGATGCCAAGGAGTTCGAGCCGTTCCTGAGCCATGGCGTCAAGGGTCTGATCTCGGCAACCGGATTGGTGTTTGTTTCTTTCATCGGCGTCACCAAGGTCGCATCAATTGCAGAAGAGGTGCGCCGACCCGACCGCAACATACCGGCAGGCATCCTCCTCTCAGTCTGTCTGATGCTGATCCTCTACCCGTTGGTGGCCTGGGTGATGGTCGGCAACGTTGGGGTGGATGCCCTGGCAAAGACGGTCACTCCCATGAGCACATCAGCCGAGGCCTTCATGGGGACCGTCGGTGTCGACATCGTCATCGTGGTTGCCATCATCGCCCTGATCTCGATGGCAAACGCCGGGGTCCTGGCGTCGTCGCGTTATCCGTTCGCCATGGCCCGTCATGCGCTGGCCCCGCCGGTGCTGGCGAGGATCAGCCCACGATCCACACCAACGGTTTCGATTCTGCTCACCGGTGCGGTGCTACTCGGGCTCATTGCCTTTGTCCCCCTGCTCGAGCTCGCCAAGCTCGCCTCGGCCTTCCAGCTCATAGTCTTCTCGCTGGTCAACCTCGCGGTAATTGCTTTCAGGGAGAGCCACCTCGATTGGTACAAGCCCACGTTCCGGTCACCGTTCTACCCGTGGACGCAGGTCTTTGGGATCGCCGGCGCACTGGTCCTGCTCACTCAGATGGGCATCGTCCCGATCGTCGGGGCCATCGTCATCGTGGCCGGCGGAATGCTCTGGTACCGAGCATTCGGCCACTCGCGGGCGAGTCGAGAGAGTGCTTCTTTCGATGCGTTGCGTATCCGCGACACCGGCCGGCTCGTGGACATGACGGAGGAAGCCTTGGCCGACCCGGGCGCCTCCCACGTCCTCGTGTTGAGCTGGCGTGGCATGACCCGCAGCCGCCTGCGCGAGATCCTGCGGATCGCGGCTGATCTGACCCAGGCCGGAGGTGTAATCGATATCAGCCGTCTCGATCGTGGTGGACCCGGCGACGCCAGAGAAGAACAGGCCTGGGCGCTCGAGATCGAAGCCATTGCCAGGAAAGCCGGAGTCGCTCTGAACGAGATCATCCCCTCGGCGATTCGGGAGGATCACCAGAAACGTATCAGCGAGAACCAGATCGACTTGCTGCTCGCAGAGATGCCGAGCGACGTTCGCGCCAACCGGCCCTTTGTCAGAGACTTGCGCTGGCTGCGCGACAACTCGGAGTGTGACACGATCCTCTTCCGCAATCGGGGTCTGGAGAAGATCGAGACAATCGTGATTATGGGCTCGGGTGGCCCGTACGACGTACTCAAGATCAGTCTCGCGGACCGGATAGCCCAACGCGAACGTGCTGCGATACGTTTCGTCCATGTCGTGAACGAGGAGTCCACGACAGCTCAGGTCGCCTCAATCACCGAGTACCACGAGCGACTCCATGAGATGATCGATCTGGACACCGAGAGTCGGGTCGAGCCGGCCGGCGAGCTTCTCGAGACCCTGGCCCGATTGTCACGGGGCGCCAACCTCGTGGTCATGGGTGCCGTCGCCACTCGCTTCCGCCTCTTTGCGGATCTTGCGGATCGCATCGCCGAAATGGTCGACGCCCCGGCGCTACTCGTCTACGCCAAAGTCTCCGCGCGCAAGGGACGTCTGGCCCGAGTCATCGAGTACTTCATCTACTAGAGCTGGCCCGGATCCCGCGATGGCCCAGGAAGCCACCTGCCGCGCTGGCCGGAGCGGCGATTGGGCCGGCCCTACGCCTCATGGACATGCGCTGACATCGATCCGGCGCGGACTGCAATAGAATCCTTCGCAATGACTGAACCTCACTTGTTCGTCATCTACGGGGGAACCGGCGACCTCACCAGCCGGAAGCTGCTTCCGTCGATGTATCAAATCATGGCCGAATCGGGCAGCGCCAATACGTCCGTCCTGCTTGGCGTCTCGTCAAAGGAAATGGATGACGCCGCCTACCGCGACTTCGCCCGCCAGTCGTTGCGAGACGCCGGGATCGATGACATCGACCCGTGGTGCGACGAGCGCGTCTACTTCCAACGGGTTCCTCGCGGCGAGCAGAGCCTCGGTGCGCTTGCAGACAAGATCGCTGCAATCGAGACCTCACATCGGCTGCCGGGCAACCGAGTCTTCTACCTAGCGCTACCTCCAGTTGCGTCCCCGGATGTGATCACGGGGTTGAGCAAGGCCGGCCTCAGTCAGAGCCCCGGTTGGACACGTGTCGTCATCGAGAAGCCATTCGGACGTGATCTGGCATCGGCGGTCGAGCTGAATGATCTCGTCCACCGCCATTTCAACGAGAGCCAGATCTACCGGATCGATCACTACCTGGGCAAGGAGACGGTTCGGAACCTTCTTGCGTTCCGTTTTGCGAACATGCTGTTCGAATCGAGCTGGGACCGCGACCGGGTCGACGCCATCGAGATCACGGTTGCTGAGTCGCTCGGCATCGGCAACCGATCGGCCTACTACGACGGCGCCGGCGTCATTCGCGACATGCTGCAGAACCATCTGACGCAGCTTCTTGCGCTCGTGGCTATGGAAGCGCCGCATTCGTTCGAAGCCGAGGCGATCCGCGACGCCAAGGTTCAGCTACTGAACGCAGTCAGGCACATCGACCTCGGGGAACTGACCCTCGGTCAATACGGACCGGGCGAGATCAATGGGAAGCCAGTTCCCGGCTACCGCGACGAAGACAAGGTGCCTGCCGATTCGACAACGCCCACGTACATCAGCCTGCGCATCGATATCGACAACTGGCGATGGCAGGGCGTTCCCTTCTATCTACGCACGGGAAAGCGAATGCCGGAGAAGAGCTCGCAGATCGTCGTCCGTTTTCGCCCGCCCCCGATCTGCCTGTTCCACGGCAAGCGAGATCAGTGTGAGGAACATCAGAACATCATCAAGCTGATCCTTCAGCCCAACGAGGGCTTTGAGGTCATGTTCGATGTCAAGTCACCGGGCGAAGCGCTGCATCTCGTCGAAAAGCAGCTCCGGTTCATGTATGCAGACGAGTTCGATCGGCTGCCGGATGCCTATCAGACCCTCCTGTTTGACATCATCCAGGGCGACCAGACCCTCTTCGTTCGCTCTGATGAGGTCGAGGCATCGTGGCGGCTCTACGACCCGGTGATTGCTGCTGCCGCGGATGGTCACCGGCTTGATGCCTATGCGGCGGGAACGTGGGGTCCTTCGGGAAGGCACACGCCGATCCAGTGGGCGGATGGTCCGATTCGCGCCGAGGTGCGGACCAGCCCGCAGGCGAACGCTATTCCTCCGGAGAATCCTCAGAATGGCGAAGGTCGATGACGATGTTCGTCCGTTCTTCGACGGTAAGCGGAGTCGCACCCGATGGCAGGTTGGCCGTCCTGCGCTGGTAGCGCGTCAGACCCTGGTTCAGAACCGCGGGAACGGCACCATCGTTGCCGCGAGACGGCTCCGGCTTGGTAGCCGTCGCAATCCGATCAGCAAAGCCCTTGATCTGTCCACCGTCTCCACCACGGTTTCCTCGTGAGCGTCGCAATGCCATGCGTTTTCCTCCGAGAGACTCCTACCCGTCGTAAGAAGCCTACTCGGAAGATTGCTGATTATTGGCTGTACGCACAAAGTGACTAACCAGCGCGGGCCGGGAGCGATCCGAAGCGGGAGCGGCTGCGGGACCGCGGCACGCTCCTAGTAGCGATCCCGGACCGCCGGCATCGGCATACGGGCCGGTTCGTCGGCCGCCCGGATCCCGGCATACCACTGGTGCAGCTCATGGTCTCCACCGCGGTGTTCTGCCAGCGCCAAGCGATATCCATCCTCGGCGGCGACAACGGGAGCGGCCCGCTCGCCGAGCGTTCTGGCCAACCCATCGAGAGCAAGGCCCCAACCACGCAGGATGAAGAGATTCTGCGGGCTGACCCGGAACCCCTGCAGGAACACTTCGCTCGCATCGAGATAGGCCACCGCCGCCTGTTCGCCATCGAGCCGGTAGGCCCTCTCAAGATGCGACCACGCTCGTCCGACGTAGGCGTCGATGACACCCTTCTTGGTCTCGGATGCTGTAGCGAAGCTCACGGCCGCTCGCTTCAGCATTTCGATAGCCTCATCTCCCTGAGCCAGCATCGCCCGCTTGACGGCGATTTCGCCGGCCATCAGGTTTGCATTGAAACTGCCCGGACGGAGCTTTACGGCGTCGTTCACTTTGTCTGCTGCCTCCGCCAGGAGATTGTCGGCGAAGAGCCCCGCACCACGGGCCTGGAGAATGAGGTCATCTGCCTCACCGAGAAACACGTCATGGGTCATCTTCGTGGAGGTCAGCGAAGTCTCGGCGTCCACAGCGATGATCGGCTGGTTCTCAACGCCGGGGAGCGTGGTGAGTTGCTGCTCCGGAGGCCGGGCGGCACGTTCGGCTGCCTTGCGGGGGAGAATCTGGGTGAAGACCACCCAGCCGACGGAGATCACGATCCCCGTCATGATGCTGCCGAAAAGCCAATCGCCGCCCATGGTTGTCACCTCCAGCGTTCTACCGTACTAAACGTCGATCAATGAATGCCGGGGCTTTAGCGGGTTCGCCTAGTGTCCTATCCATGCATGAAGACCTGAGAGAGGCCGTGGACCGGTTGATGCCGGACATCCGCAAGGACCTCGACGCGCTCGTCCGTATTCCTTCAGTTAGTGCAGCCGGCTACGACCCCGATGAGGTACGTCGCTGCGCCGAGTACACCGCCGATCTCTATCGCGGCGCCGGCTTCCCCGAGGTGCGCCTGCTCGAGATCGATGGTGCCCACCCCGCAGTCTTTGCCGAGATCCCTGCGCCCGAAGGCGCGCCAACAGTTCTGCTGTACGCCCATCACGATGTCCAGCCGCCGGGCCCGGATGCCGAATGGGAGACTTCGCCATTCGAGCCATTTGAGCGCGATGGCAGGCTCTACGGCCGCGGCACCAGTGACGACAAGGCCGGAGTGATGGTTCATGTCGGCGCCATGAAGGCACTTGGAGGCAGACCGCCGGTCGGAGTCAAAGTGATCGTCGAAGGTGAGGAGGAGATCGGGTCGGCTCATCTCGGTGACTTCCTCGAGACCTATCAGGACATGCTCGCAGCCGACGTCATCGTGATCCTCGACTCCGGCAACTGGGCGGTCGGTGTACCCACGCTCACCACGTCACTGCGCGGTTTGGTCGACTGCACGGTCGAGGTCCGGACCCTCAGGTATGCGGTACACAGCGGCGGCTTCGGGGGTGCCATTCCCGATGCGATCACCACTCTGGCCCGGCTCCTGGCGACACTGCACGACGGCAACGGCGAAGTTGCTGTGGCCGGGCTGCAATCAAGCGACAACACGCAGATCGATCTCAGCGAGGACGAGCTGCGCTCCCAGTCCGAGCCTGTGGCCGGCATCCAGCTACTCGGGTCCGGCTCCATCACCTCACGTCTTTGGACCAAGCCCGCTATCTCGGTCCTCGCCATCGATGCACCGCCGCTCGCCGAGGCGATCAATCAGCTCGTCCCCGTCGCCAGCGCCAAAGTGAGCCTGCGCATCGCCCCCGGTGACGACCCCGCTCGCGCCATCGCGGCGTTGACAACCCACCTCGAAACCAATGTGGAATGGGGCGCCGAAGTGACGGTCAAACCGGGGGCACTCGGCGAAGCCTTTGCGCTCAGCACGAGCGGGGCTGCTTTCGATGTGTTCCGGGAGGCGTTCGGCCAGGCGTGGGGCGCTGAGACGATAGAGATGGGCGTCGGAGGATCCATCCCGTTCGTGGCCGACTTCGCCGAGCGCTATCCGGATGCAACCATCCTGCTCACCGGCGTCGCAGACCCCACCAGCCGGGCTCACGGACCGAACGAGAGCCAGGACCTGAACGAAATCCGCAACGGCATCCTCGCCGAGGCGATCGCGCTGCGGCTTCTGGGGTCGGCATCGAAGTAGCAGGGTGTTTGGCTTAGGCTCCCCACAGTGAAAGCTTCCCGGATGGTTCTAGCTGCAAGCGCGCTCGCCGTACTGGCTGCGGCATGCAACGACACAGCCGATGCCCCGGCGACTCCAGCGCCCGACCTCACCACCATCGCTCCAATCGAGACGACAACGGCCACCCCTCCGACCACGGGGACGACGGTGCCGCCGGCTCTTCCGCCCGCACCGCCGGCCGGACTCTGCCGGGCATACGAGGATCCCGTCGTGTCTGGAGAGGTGACCATGGCGGAGGTGACCGAAACCTCGGGCATCGCCGTATCTCGCTCTTACCCGGATGTCATCTGGATGCACAACGACTCCGGAGGCGGCCCCTTCATCTATGCGGCCACCCTGACAGGGCAATCGATGGGTGCGTTCGAACTCGATCTCGACACATTTGACTGGGAGGACATGTCTATCGGCCCAGGACCGGAGCCCGGACGCGATTACCTGTACTTCGGTGACATCGGCGACAACTTCCACTTCCGCGCCTATGTGGTGATCCATCGCATCGCCGAACCTCAGCCCGATCCCTCAGGTGGATTCATCAGCGAGGTCGACGAGTTCAATCTGGTCTACCCCGAACCCGGGCACGATGCGGAGTCGATGTTCGTCGACCCGGTCACGGGCGATCTCGTCGTGGTGACCAAGCCGGACTCGGGCGGCGAAGCGCTCATCTACATCGCCACTGCTGTGGAGCTCGTCGACGGGGCCACCGTCAATCTGACCCGGGTTGGCTCGTTCCAGCTGGATCCCGGCCTGTTCGTGACTGCCGCCGACATAGACAGCACCGGCGCCGTCATCTTGTTCCGCGGCTACAACGAGGTCTGGCTGTGGCACCGCACCGATCTCGGGTTCGAGGAGACGTTCGCTGGGGAGCCGTGCCGGGTGCCGTCAACCGCAGAGGTACAAGGAGAGGCAATATCATTCTCAGCCGATGGCTACTCGTACTACACGATGTCGGAGGGCAGCGAGCCCGACATCAGCTACGTATTCAGCATCTTCGACTGATACTCGCTCATTCTGAGCTTGCGTTTCGCCGACTCTGACGACATGTAGCGAACCTTGCCGAAGATCGCACGCTCCGGCCCCCAGGCTCGGTCGTAGCGGCCAAGTACCCAGTGGATCCCCGACACAGAGTTGGGATCGCGGCCATCAACGGCATAGCGATTGTTCAACTCAAACATGATGTCGTGCGCCTCTTCCGGATGCCGGGTCCATTCGAGGATCTTCTTCCCCCACAACATTCGCAAGTAGTTGTGGATCGTGCCCTCAGTGCGCAGCTGAATCTGGGCTGCATTCCAGATGTCGTCGTGGGTGTCGGCCGAATCAAACTGATCGAAGCTGTACAGAAAGGCACGGGGATCGTCGACGTGATCGGCGAGCGTGGCGCGTGCCCACTTGGGGATGGCCGAGTACGCATCGTTATCCGGAACTCGAGCAGCAGCCCGATACCCGAGCTCGCGCCACGTGACGACCTGATCGAGGAACGCCTCGGCGCCGGGGCTCATCCCCCACCAGCCTGCACGGGCACCATTCGCTCGATCCGAGAGACGGCCAGGGTGCCACCCCTCGCTCGACGCAACCGCGCCGAAAATCTCATGAGGCGATATGTTCCCAAACCTGAGGAACGGCGAGAGGCCGCTGCTTGCGTCGTCGTCGGGATGGTTCCGCTGTTCATACCTCTTGAGCGGTCCGATCAGGAATTGCTCGAGCATGCGATGAGCTTCCAGCTGCCCTCCGATCCGTGATGTCGCGCCAACGCCATGGTCCAACGGCAAAGAGGCGATCGCGTCACGATGGGGAACAGATATAGGCCAACGGCGCCCTGCCGCTTCAACCAGGCCATGCGGAGCCTGCGGCAGCCCACCGATACCATCCGCCGGAACGTCATCAAGGTGGCGCGGCATCTCGGTCTGGAGAAAGCGCCTCAGGTCAACCGCGCGCAGGAAGACGCGGTCGGTGGCTGCCAGAGGGACGAGGCTGTTGTGATCAACCGCTTCCATTCGGACTTCGATTTCGCCCGCCATTGCGGTGCTCAACTCAGGCAAGGAGGAAAGCGGGGCATCGTCGCCGACCACGACCGCTGCATCGCGGGCTAGAGCCGCAGGCAACCCTTTTGCGTCACCAGGCCGCGGCTCGACGTAGTTGAAGAAGACCGCATTCGTATCCGCCAGCGCCAGCCCGACGTCGGCAAGAGAATCGAGGGCAAACGCATGCAATCGATCGGACGCCCACTTGTAGTCGAGCTGCAGCACCGACAGGACGACCAGAGGGAGATGCAGCTGCCGGGCCCACTCACTTGCCCTCTGGAGGGCGAAGTTGGATCGGGTTCGGTAGTAGCTGGTCATCCAATACAGGACAAACCGACCATCCGGTCGGATCGGCTTCTCATTGAGTTGACGAATCCGTAGCTCCGGTACCACGGAGCGAGGATCGTTGGTTTCGATTGCCATCGCCAGACTGTTCGTAACCCACCGACCGGATGGATCAGGCCGGCGGCCGCCACACGTTCGAGTCATTCTCCTCCGGGACGATCTGTTTGATCGGCTTGGCTGGGACACCGCCGACAACTGTGAAGTCGGGCACGTCCTTGGTGACCACCGAGTTGGCGCCAACGATGCACCGCTCACCGATTGTCACCCCCGCCATGACAACTGCGTTGTAGCCGAGCACGGTGTTGGGCCCGACCAGCACCGGCAGCCCCTGGCGGCCGGAAATGGCGATAGGACGGGAGAAATCGTCGAATGGGTGAGTGTGAGTCTCGATGGTGACCCCGGCGGCGACCATTGTGTACGCGCCAATCTGGAGAGCTGCCCGATCATCGAGCATGACGTATCGGTTCAGCAGCGCACCCTCCCCCAGCTCGATGTTGCTCCCGACGTTGAACAGGACGTTGTGATGAATGATCACGTTCTCGCCACAAGATCTGAAGATGCGCTTGGCGAGAATGCGCCGTAGTGGGATGGCAAAACCCTGCAGCATCGCCGCCGGTGTCTTGTCGAACATCCGCCAGAACATGGTGTAGAAGACGGTCGGTTCAGGGTCGGCTTGCCGAGCCGTTCCCTTGAAGGGATCGGGCGGGATGTAGAAGTCGCCGGTCGTGTGAAAGCTCTCGACCAGTTTGGTGGTCTCGGCAAGAAACGCCGAGGCTCGGCCGGTCAGATCGTCAGTTGCCACCAGCTGGGCAAACTCGTCGAGTAGTTCCTCCTCGCGACTCACGCCGCCTCCTCCACTGTTGCCTTGCGAATCTCGGTGATGTCTCGCCGCTCGCGACTCTTGCGAATAATCGTCGTCGCGTACTGGCGGATGGCGCGCACCCGCCCGACAAACCTCCCGCCGTCGGCCGCCATTTTGGAGGTCTTCGGGCCGTAGATGCGTTCGATCGGCACCTCGACAATCCGCAGCTCGCGTCGGCAAGCATCAAAAAGGGCCTCGAGCTCTCCCTCGTAGCGCTTGCCACAGACGCTCACCTCACCCAACACGTGCGCCGAAAACGCCCGGAACCCACAGTACGGATCGGTGAAGCGACGGCCGAGCAGGCGGTGCAGCACGGCCACCGTACCCGTCCGAACCAGATAACGATTCAGCGGGGTGTCCTGTCGGGATTCATCACCCGCGTATCGGGAGCCAAGAACGACGTCGGACTCGCCTCGCAGGATGGGGCCGACGAGACGTCGGATGTCCTCGGGACGGTGTTGACCGTCCCCATCGATGAGCACGACTACGTCGAAGGCCGACGCGGCGATAGCATCGAGAGCCGCTCTGACAGCCGTACCTTTCCCGGAATTGGTGGCCAGGGTCAGCACCGGGATTCCGTGCGCGATGCCAACAGCAGCCGTGCCATCGGTCGAACCATCTGAGGCTAGAAGCGGACTCACGACGTGCCCATCGATCATCGTCGGCAAGCGCGGAAGCACCGTGCGCAGCGCCTCTTCCTCGTTGAATGCCGGGATAATGAGCGAAATCATCCTGCCCTCCCCAACCCCCAATCTACGAGGTTGGCTAGACGATTGCTCAGCGACTCGACATTCTGCCGGACGTCACCCGATCGCCGATTCGCCGGTACGCTCGTCATATGAAAGGTCGGGGAGAAAACGACACGGTCGATCGGCGATCGGGGCTCCGTATCTCGCTGCTTACCGCGCTGTCGCTGCTGCTGGCCGGCGGTTTCGTCGGCTACTTCCTCGGCCTGCCCGGCTCCGAGATACAGTCATCGGCTGCCGCGACGACTGCGCCGCCAGGGGCCCTTCCCGACGCTGCACCGACGCAGCAGGCATTCGCCCGATACGAGTGGCTCGAGCAGACCAAGACAAGCCCGGTTCAGCAGGCTTGGGGGTTGTTTGCGGCGGTCGATCTGGACGGCTCCCTGTACCTCCTCGTGTTTGCCAATGTCGATCCCCCCGGCGATCGAGTTCTCTGGCGATCAGAGGATGGGACCAACTGGACAGAGATTCCTTTGGATCTCGGCGACGAGTTCGTCGTCCACGATCTCGACGTCATTGACGATCGACTGCTGCTGTCGGGCTGGCATAGCGGAGAACCTTCGCTCTGGAGTAGTCAACCTCTGCCGGGTACCGAACCCGAGTGGGAATTGATGCGCCTCCCCGGCGGTGTGCCCCGGTTGGGCGAGATACGGGCAGCGGACTCCGATGTTGCAACCGAGGTCAACGACGCAGGCGAGGTAACCGTCGCGGTCACCGCACATGTCGAGATCACGGAGCTGCTTCTGAGCTACGTCGATGACCCAACAGTCGAATCGCTGTTTCACCTTGACGAGTTGCCCGAAGTCGCCGCCGCCGGCCAGCGCCTTTGGGTGCGAGTCACCGAAGGAGGGGAAGAGTCGCTCCACGTTGTGGATCTCCCCAACACAACGCGGCTTGACGAGGAGGCAGGCCGCTACGGGACGGAAGTTGGGCCAATCGTGAGCCGATCACTCTGGACTTCCGGCGATGGACTGGCCTTCAACGCGGTTGACGTATCGAATGTTCCTGCCGTTCCGAGCCCGCTCGCGTTCGGCGACATCTTTGTATCAACGATGGCCAAGCCGGGTGACACGCTCGAAGTCTGGGCGTCGGCCGATGGTGACAGCTGGAGCCCTGGCCCTCCTCCACCGTCGGAGTGTGGCGACTGGGATTCACTCGCCGTCGCTGCTCCCGGCCTGCTGCTGACCAACGCCGCGTTCGACCTCATGTGTGTTAGTGCCACGGGGATCGACTGGATCGTCCACGAGTCACCGCAGACGGCGATTTCGACCACTGGCCAGGTTTGGCTCCAGGGTGGCGACGCCGGCTTCCTCGCCCTTGCCCATAACTCCCGGGAGTTCGCCGTTCTCATCTCCGCAGACGGATTCGACTGGCAACCCGTACAGTTTGCTGCCGGCGTGTTGGGAACGCACACCCTGCAGGTCGGAGACACGCTGGTGACCTCGGTGATGATGATTGAGCCCGAACCGGCGGGCCGAGAGTTCAACATCTGGGTCGGACTGCCCGAGGACTCCTGACGTCATCGGCGCATGTCGCCGGCGCTACTGTCGGACATATGCCAGACGATCAACAGCCGGTTCGGCCGATTGGCATTGAACAGGAGCCAACCGCACCCGGACCGCCGCGGTTGATCGTCTCTATCGCGTTCTTGGTGATCGGAGGCCTGATCGGCTGGGGCGTCGCTTCTCTTGGCGGCGACGCCATCGTCACTGCCAGTTCGACCACGACACTGCCGACGGATTCTTCTCCGCTCGGAGACGCCACGCTCGAGCCCGAGCGAATCCCAACGGTTGCCTGGACAGGGGCAACGACGGTGCCGTCGTTTCCCGAGGGCGCAGACTATGCGGGGGCAACGGATCCGGTGGAGTTGGATGGCGCGATCTACCTCGCGATCAACTTTGCCGATCGAGACTCCGGGACAATCAGCAATGAGCTCTGGATCTCCGCCGATGGCGCCGACTGGTCGAGCACCACAATCGACCTCGAGGAATCGGTCAGGGTCACCGACCTCACTGCAGTCCATGACGGGCTTCTGGTCGCCGGGACGAGCGATCGAGGTTTCGGCCTGTGGCGCTCGATAGCAGGGCGTGCCATCGGGGAGGACTCGTGGAGCAGGATCCAACTGGCGATGCCTGCAGACCTCGTCGCCGGCATCCACTCCACAACCGTCAACGACGACGGCGAGATCATCACCACAATCATCGGCAACATCGATATCTGGCGCGATGTCATCGCTCCCTACGTGCCTTCGAGCGTCGCTCTGAACGACCCGACGACAAGATTGGCGGAGGGGGTGTTATACACGCGAGACCAGACCGAGATCGCATTGTTCGCAGAGCCACCGCAGGTGTTGATGACAGACGACACCGTCTGGATTCGGCTGCTGACTCCAGATGGCGAGGAGACTCTCTTGACTCGCGAATTGCCGCCTGGGGTATATCCCGGTTGAGCCCGCTCCGGATCTGTCATTCATCCCAGTCGCCATGTCGTGGAGATCTGACGACGGTATCGATTTCCTGCCCACAACGGGTCGAAATGCCCTCCCCCCCGGCTACTTCCTACCGGAGGCTTGGGGGGACGGTTTTATCGCAGCCGTGTACGAGTCGGCAGAGTCAGTTGGCCCGGATGGGGATGTCTCCCTT
>SWCD01004428.1_pt1 | contig 103650 bp, 80 predicted proteins | sample 4693011 | NCBI WGS metagenome assembly SWCD01 (sample SAMN10267278, study PRJNA491770) | bioreactor metagenome | isolation source: DHS bioreactor inoculated with marine | place: Japan: Omine Ridge, Nankai Trough | reverse complement strand
TTTTTTCCAGCTTGCCTGGAGTCAGCAATAACATCACGAGAAGTACAAATTATGAGTAGTGAGCAAGCAATCAACAGCGCATCGTCCAGCGATATTTTTTCCTCGGCCTTTATGATTGGCAATGTGGGCGCCCCGTTTATCATTGGCCTGGCTGTCGGCTATTTCGCCAAGAAAATGCTGAAGCTGGCGCTGTTCATGGGAGGCGCTGCGGTTGTGCTGCTGTTCGCCTCCGAATATTACGGTGTCGTCAGTATCAGCGATGCCCACTTGCAGAGCGCGGCCAGCGCGGCAACCGATGCCGCGCAGCAATCCGGCACTTTCCTGATGGATCGGCTATCGAATATTACCAGTAAGGGAGCCAGCGGCGCCGCCGGTTTTTATTTCGGCCTGAAAATCGGCTGATAGATAGAGTCGACTCATAGCAAGCCCGGTGGAGCCAGTTTCATTCGTAGCACCGGTTATGAAAGGGCTTCAGTGTAGAATAGCCCTTCCTGAAGGTAAGGCGGTTTTCATTAGGGCATTTTTCAAAATTGTCCCTGCCATCAAACAAGGCTGCAAAGTCTTATTGAGTCGAGTCAATAAATCATGAATAAACAAGAAAAGTCGTTGGCCATGACGGTGTTGATGACCCCGGACATGGCAAATTTTTCCGGCAATGTACACGGCGGTGCCTTATTGAAGTTATTGGATCAGGTGGCCTACGCCTGCGCGGCGAAATATTGCAAGAGCTATGTCGTGACCGCATCGCTGGATCATGTGTTCTTTAAACAGATGATCAAGGTCGGCGAACTGGTGACTTTCAATGCCCATGTCAATTATGTGGGGCGCTCCTCGATGGAAATCGGCGTCAAGGTCGTGGCCGAGAATCTGATGACGGAAGAGAAAAGGCATACCAATTCCTGCTATTTCACCATGGTGGCCGTCGATGAACAGGGCAAACCCAAACAAATACCGAAACTACAGATAGAGAACGAAGTGGAAAAAAGATTATTTGAAGCCGCGGAAATGCGCAAAAAAATGCGTCAGGAATTCATGGAAAAGAGCCGCGCGTTACATGTCGATTTACCAAAGGATGAATTGTGATTGTGGGTATACAAGAGAATTACGAACAACTGCCGTTAAAGCATTTTGCCGAGAAAGCCTACCTGGATTACTCCATGTATGTGATTCTGGACCGGGCTTTGCCGCATATCGCTGACGGCCTGAAACCGGTACAGCGGCGCATCGTTTACGCGATGTCGGAGCTGGGCCTGACGGCGGCGGCGAAATACAAAAAATCGGCCAGAACGGTCGGGGACGTGCTCGGTAAATACCATCCGCACGGCGATTCGGCCTGCTACGAAGCCATGGTGCTGATGGCACAGGATTTTTCCTACCGCTATCCGCTGATCGACGGGCAGGGCAACTGGGGCTCGCCGGACGACCCGAAATCGTTTGCGGCCATGCGTTACACCGAATCGCGGCTGACGCCTTATGCGCAGACCCTGCTGAGCGAGTTGGGGCAGGGCACGGTCGATTGGACCGACAATTTCGACGGCACGCTGAAAGAGCCGGTTTTACTGCCGGCAAGACTGCCGAACGTGCTGCTGAACGGCACGATGGGCATCGCCGTCGGCATGGCGACCGACATTCCGCCGCACAATCTGCGCGAAGTGACCAATGCCTGCATCGAGCTGCTGGATAATCCCGATTGCCCGACGGAGGCCATTTTCAGCCATATTAAAGGCCCTGATTATCCGACCGATGCCGAAATCATCACGCCCGCCGAGGAGATACGGAAAATGTATGTCAGCGGCGGCGGCTCGGTAAAAATGCGCGCCAGATACGAGTTGGAAGACGGCAATATCGTCATCACGGCCTTGCCGCATCAGGTATCCGGCGCCAAATTGATGGAGCAGATTGCCGCGCAAATGCTGGCGAAAAAACTGCCGATGATCGAGGACTTGAGGGACGAGTCGGACCATGAAAATCCGACCCGCCTGCTGGTCATACCGAAGTCGAAACGGCTCGATGTCGGGGCGGTCATGTCGCATCTGTTTGCTACGACAGACCTGGAAAGAAGCTATCGCGTCAATATGAACATGATCGGTCTGGACGGCCGGCCGCAGGTCAAGGGGCTCAGAGACATCCTGACCGAATGGCTGACGTTCCGTACCGAGACGGTCCGGCGCCGGCTTCAGCATCGGCTCGACAAGGTGCTGGCGCGGTTGCACATCCTGGACGGCTTGCTGATCGCCTACCTGAATATCGATGAAGTCATCGCCATTATTCGCAATGAGGACCATCCCAAGCCGGTGCTGATGGCGCGGTTCGGGCTCAGCGATCTGCAGGCTGAAGCGATTCTCGAATTAAAATTGCGGCATCTGGCCAAACTGGAAGAGATGAAAATCCGCGGCGAGCAGGATGAATTGGAAAAAGAGCGGGCCGCGCTGGAGAAAACCCTCGGTTCCAAAAAATTGCTCAACCGCCTGATCAGAAAAGAGCTGGAGCGCGATGCCGAGAAATACGGTGATGACCGCCGCTCGCCGATCGTCGAACGACAGGCCGCGCAGGCCCTGGATACGACCGAGCTGATCGCCAATGAGCCATTGACGGTCATCCTGTCGCAGAAAGGCTGGATCAGGGCGGCCAAGGGGCACGATATCGATGTGACCAGTCTGAACTATCGCTCCGGCGACGGTTTTCTCGATGCGGTCAGGACCCGGACGACCCAGCCGGTGTATCTGCTCGATTCAACCGGCCGGGCTTACAGCACCTCCGCGCATGACCTGCCGTCGGCCCGAACCCAGGGCGAGCCGCTGACGGGCCGCCTTAATCCGCCGGCCGGCGCCTACTTCACGCATCTGCTTGCAGGCAGCCCCGACGACTGGTATGTGCTGGCCAGCAATGCCGGCTACGGCTTCCGGGTACAGCTCAAGGAGCTGTTGAGCAAGAACAAAGCCGGCAAGACGCTGATTACGCTGCCGAATGGCGCCAAGGTTTTAAAGCCCGCACCGGTCCGCCATGAATCCGATCTGCTTGCCGCCGTCACCCAGCAGGGCCGGTTGCTGATTTTTCCGGTCGCCGAGCTGCCGGCGCTGGCAAAAGGCAAAGGCAACAAACTGATCCAGATTCCAACGGCTGATCTGGCCGCGGGCAGGGATCAGGTGATGGCAGTGACTGCGCTCCCGGAAAACGGCCAGCTGAAAGTGCTGTCGGGCAAGCGCCATATAACGCTGAAGCCGGCCGATATCGAGCATTACTCAGGCAGCCGCGCCAACAGGGGAACGGCTTTGCCGAGGGGCTTTCAGCGGGTTGACGGAATGGAATGTGAGTGAGCTGCTATGCAATCGTAGGTTACGCTGTAACCGACATTCCGCAACCAATGTAGGGGCGGACCTGCGTGTCCGCCCTGTTTCGGGGGCACAACGGGTTATCGGAGAACCGTTGGGCAAGGGCGAACACACAGGTTCTCCCCTATGTGTCTGTTCATTTTACGGAATCAGGGCTCAATCATCCCCGAAACCAGACCAAGATGATGAATGACTCGGCTGTAATAGGCTTCTTAGGTAAAATTTTGCTGCGGAATGTAGGCTGAAAATTTTACTCGTCAGAGCAAGGCTGACTAAAGAAGGCAGGCGTTCCAGGCGACGCAGTGAAGCGCATCGCGCGCGAAGGATGCGCCTCCTGTCGTCGCCACATCCTATGTGGCAGATATATTTTGCAGCTAATACCTGTGCTTATTCCTGACTGGTGTAATGGCAAACATGATCAAAAATCCGATGCCGGCAACAATGGCCAGCCACTTTGACAGGTCATATAACCGGCGTGACTTGCGGTTTGCTTTCTTGATGATCTTGAAATCGTCCAGATAAATCGTTTCGCAGGCGCCGTTACCGGTGTCGTCGCGGACGATGCTGGTGCCGCGCTGAAAGCCGTTGGCTTTATTGGAATAACTCGCCAGAACGCCTTTCAGGCGGATATGATCGCCGGGTTCGGCGGACATCAAGACGCTTTTGACGTCGTCGCTATCGGTCAGCAGATGGTTATTGGACAGCGCATTCATTCTAAACAGGGCGCCGATCGCGTTATCGGGCCAGGATGCCCAGCAGGTCCAGCTGTCATTGTTGAAGGTCATGCTCTTGTAAACGCCTGACTCGACATTTCCGCCCCAGATCACGCAGAGATCGCGCAGATTGATAAAATCCTTCCAGCGTTTGTGATGCCAGATATCGCTGAAATCATCGGAGTCGTGGTAGCTGACGACGACGCCATCAAGCTCATAGCTGAATTCTGGCTGGATGGTATATTCCTGACCGTTGACTCTTGTTATAAACGCTTGCTCGGGAATACGCGTTTGTCTGGGCGCTTCAAGATGGTCCAGATCATAATACGAGGGGTCGGGCAGTTCGTTCTTGTAGAAAGCAGTGATACCCATCGTCGATAGGCTGAGCATGAAAAGCCATTTGAACAGGCGTTCAAAAACGGAAGAAAGCGGCATGATAATTTCCTTATGTAACGCAGTAGGGCGCGCTGATGTGTCCTTACGGTATCAGTCTGCCTGCCGGCAAATGCAATGTCCGCTTATCAAGCGCTAAGGCGGCTTCATGCAGGGATTCCGAAATGGTTGGGTGCGCGTGTATGGTTCTGGCCAAATCTTCACTGCTGGCGGAGAACTCCATGGCCAGCACGGCTTCGGCGATCAGCTCGGAAGCATGGGCGCCAATGATATGAACGCCGAGTATGGTGTCGGTATCGGCATGGGCAATGATTTTAACCAAGCCATCGGGGGAGCCTTTGACGTGAGACCGGGTGGAGGCCGTCAACGGGAAAGTCCCGATCTTGATATTCTCGCCTATGGCTCTCAAGGCCTGTTCGGTCTGGCCGACCCAGGCAATTTCGGGTTCGGTATAAATAACGCTGGGCAGGATGTCGTAGTTAATCGGAGTGTGAATGCCGGCAATCTGTTCGGCGACAAAGACGCCTTCTTCTATGCCTTTATGGGCCAGCATGGGGCCGAGCAAGGTCAGGTCGCCTATCGCATAAACACCAGGCAGGGTAGTCCGGCAGTTTTCGTCGACATGAATAAAACTGTTTTCGTCGAGCACTAAATTGGTTTCCGCGGTAGCCAGGTTTTCGGTATTAGGCTTCCGGCCCGAGGCGACGATCAGTTTGTCCACGCGCAGGCAATGCTGACCTTCATTATCCTGATATTCAACACTAACTTTCTTATGGCTTTTTTTAGCGGAGATGACCCGCGCGCCCAAACGCATGTCCAGGCCCTGTTGTGTATAGATGCGATAGGCCTCACGTGAAATCTGCTGATCGGTCAGGGTTAAAAAGTTTTCCTGAGCTTCCAGCAGAATGACTTCCGAGCCAAGCCTGCTCCATATACTGGCCAACTCAAGACCAATGACGCCGGCACCGATGATGCCCATTTTTTTGGGTACGCTGTCAAGGTTTAAGGCGGCGGTGGAATCGATGATGAATTCGTTGTCGACCGGGGCGCAGGGCAGGTCGACCGACGAAGAGCCGGCGGCCAGAATAATATTCCCGGACTGAATGACTGACGGTGCCGAATGGTCAAGCGGGGTTATTTCCACCTGACGCGCATTGAGCAGTTTGGCATGGGCATGGATACGGGTAATGCCGTGATAAGTAAATATATCGGCGATTTTAGCGCTGAGCGTCTCAATGATTTTGTTTTTTCGCTGCATCATTTGTCCCATATCCAGGGATATATTTTCGACATGTATGCCGTGTTTGCCTATTTCGTGGTTCAACAAATGATAAATTTTCGCCGACTCGAGCAATGCTATTGAGGAAACGCAGCCGGCATTAAGATAAGTGCCACCCAGGCTGCTCTGGCGCTTATTATTGCTCCAGTTGTCGATGCAGGCCGTTTTTAAACCAAGCTGAGCGCATCGGATGGCGCTGACATAGCCCGCGGGCCCGGCACCGATAACGATGACATCATAATGTGGGTGTTGTTTTGACATAACTATTGCCTTCTTAAATATTAAGAAGTAGGTGAGCCGGGGCTTCCAGACATTCTTTGATGGTCACAAGGAATTGCACGGCATCGCGTCCGTCAACCAGGCGGTGATCGTAGGACAGGGCCAGGTACATAATGGGACGGGCGACGATCTGACCGTTTTCGACCACAGGGCGTTCCTTGATGGCGTGCATGCCTAAAATGGCACACTGCGGCGGGTTCAGTATCGGTGTCGATAGCATCGAACCGAAAATGCCGCCGTTGGTAATGGTAAACGTGCCGCCCTTCAAGTCCTCGTAGCCTAACGTGGCATTGCGTCCCTTTTCGCCGAAATCGGCAATGCTTCTTTCGATACCGGCAAAATCGAGCTGGTCGGCATCGCGCAAAACCGGCACGATCAGGCCGCGCGGGGTCGTGACGGCAATGCCTATGTCGTAGTAGCCGTGATAAATAATATCGTTGTCGTCAATGGAGGCGTTAACGGCCGGAAAACGTTTTAACGCTTCGATGGAGGCTTTGACGAAAAACGACATAAAGCCCAGTTTGACATGGTGCTTTTGTTCGAAGCGGGCTTTGTACTGATTGCGAAGATCGATAACGTTTTGCATATTGACTTCATTAAATGTCGTCAGCATGGCCGCGTTTTGTTGGGCCTGTAGCAGGCGTTCGGCAATCTTCGCCCTTAAGCGTGTCATCGGCACCCGCTGTTCCGGACGCAGGTTCAAAGAAGGCGCGGCCGGCTCGACAGGCTTGAGTTTCTCCGGTTTGGCGGGCGCGGGTGCGGCTTCAGGTTCTGGAAGTTCGGCTTCCGCTTCTGGCTGCTTGTGACTTTCCAGATAGTCGAGCACATCGGTCTTGGTGATGCGGCCGTTTTTGCCGGTGCCTTTAATACCGGCGGGATCGATATTTTTTTCAAAAATCATTCGCCGTACCGAAGGGCTTAATGCGGGAGTCGCTTCACCGTATGCCTCTTGCGTTTCGGGCGCGGCCGTTTCGACAGCCTCGGTTTCCTGTGTCTGAACGGCCTGTTGTGTCTGGACGTCTTGCGGATCCAGCACGGCCAGCACTTCGCCGGCTACCACTATCGCGCCGTCTTCCTTGCGTATTTCACGCAGAATACCTGATTCCGGCGCGGGGACTTCAAGTACCACTTTATCGGTTTCCAGGTCGACGAGATTGTCGTTTTTATTGATGATGTCGCCGGGCTTCTTATGCCAGGTTGCCAATGTGGCGTCTGAAATCGATTCGGGTAGGTTAGGGACTAAGACTTCAATGCTCATGTTATTTTCCTGAAGGTTTGCCGTATAAGGCCGATTCTACGACGGCTTTTTGTTGTTCTATATGGATACGGAAATTGCCCACAGCAGGGGCGGCAGATGCCTCTCGGCCGCTATAAGTCATGGTGATATGTGGCTCCAGATTGTCGGCAAAATGATGTTTTGACTGATACCAGGCCCCCTGATTCTGGGGCTCCTCCTGGCACCAGACGAATTCTTTCATGGCGGGGTATTTCGCCAGTTCCGCCCTGAATGCTTCAGCGGGGAACGGATACAGTTGTTCCAGGCGCGTGATGGCGACATGTTTCAGGTCGTCCTGGCGCCGTGCTTCGAGCAGATCATAATAAACTTTACCGGAACACAGAATAAAGCGCGTGATTTTTTTCGGGTTGATCGGATCCTGGTCACCGATGACCGGTTGAAATTGGCCGTCAGTCAGGTCTTCCAGCGTCGATACGGCAAGTTTGTGTCGGAGCAGGCTCTTAGGCGTCATGACGATCAGCGGCTTTCTATAGGGCCTGATCAACTGCCGACGCAATAGATGGAATATCTGCGCCGGCGTGGTCGGATTGCAGACCTGCATGTTGTGTTCGGCGCATAGCTGCAGGTAGCGTTCGAGTCGTGCGGATGAATGCTCCGGACCCTGGCCTTCGAAGCCATGCGGCAACAGCATGACCAGACCGCTCAACCGACCCCATTTGGTTTCGCCGGAACTGATGAATTGGTCGATGACGACTTGCGCGCCATTGGCAAAATCGCCGAATTGCGCTTCCCAGATGACCAACGTATTCGGAACGGTTGAGCTGTAGCCGTATTCAAAACCCAAAACGGCGGCTTCCGAAAGCAGTGAATCGAAAATCTGCGCCCGGCCCTGATCCTTGTCCAGGTGTTTCAGCGGCGTGTGAGTTTTGCCATTCAGCTGATTATGCAGCACGGCATGCCGGTGGAAGAAAGTGCCCCGGCCCACGTCCTGTCCGGTCAGGCGTACGTGGTATTTATCCATCAGCAAGGTCGCATAGGCCATGTTCTCGGCAAACCCCCAGTCCAGCGGCATGGCGCCGGCGGCCATTTTACGCCGGTTGTCCATGATTTTGGCGACGCGCGAATGCAGTTCGAAGCCGGCCGGCAGCCGCTGCATCTGATCGTTGCAGAAGCGAATGTGATCAATCGAAATGGAGGTGTCGCAGGGCGTGTCCCAGCTGCCGTTCATGAATTGGTTCCATTGCGTGGTATATGAGTAATGATTGTTATCCAGTATGGGGCGCGAAACGACGCGGCCGGCATCGAGCTGCTTCTGATACTCCTGTTCCATCTGGTTGGATTGCTCTTCCGTAATGATGCCTTCCCTGATGAGCCGTTCCGCGTAAATTCGCCGCGTGGTTTTGTGCTGGCGGATTTTCTTATACATACGCGGCTGCGTGGCCGAGGGCTCGTCGGCTTCATTATGGCCGAGACGGCGGTAGCAGATCAGGTCGATGACCACGTCCTTGTTAAAGGTCATGCGATAGTCGAGTGCCAGTTTCGTGACAAAGTTGACGGCCTCGGGGTCATCGCCCGTAACATGAAAAACCGGTGCCTGAATCATGCTGGCCACATCGGTGCAGTACAACGTGGATCGGGCGTCCTGTGGGTTGCTGGTGGTAAAGCCGATCTGATTGTTGATGACGATATGAATCGTGCCGCCGGTCGAGAAGGCTCGGGTCTGAGACATGTTCAGGGTTTCCATGATGATGCCTTGCCCCGAAAACGCGGCATCGCCATGGATCAGTACCGGGATAACCGCATTTTTGCCTTCGGCTCCGGCTCTGTCCTGGCGCGCCTTTACCGAGCCTTCCACAACCGGGTCGATAATCTCCAGATGCGACGGATTGAAAGCCAGCGTTAAATGCACCGGCCCACCGGCCGTGGCGATATTCGATGAAAAACCCATGTGATATTTGACATCACCGGAACTGACGCCGGGCGATAACGTCGGCATGCCGGCGAATTCATCGAACAAACTGGCAGGGCTTTTGCCGAGAGTATTGATCAGCACATTCAGCCGGCCTCTATGCGCCATGCCGATCACAATTTCCTTCACGCTTTTATCGCCCGAGCCTTGAATGATCTCGTCGAGGATGGTGATCAGTGATTCTCCGCCTTCCAGCGAGAAGCGCTTTTGGCCGACAAATTTTGTATGCAGATAGTTTTCAATGCCTTCTGCCGCGGTTAACTGTTTAAGCAGCCAGCGTTTTTTTTCAGACTCTATGACATTGGCTTTCGGGTTTTCCAGGCGATTTTTTATCCAGCGTTTGATCGTCGTATCGACAATATGCATGTACTCCGAACCAATGCTGCCGCAGTAAATGTCCTTCAGGCCGGCGATAATGTCGCGTAGACGCAACCGGTCGGCGCCATGCAGCAGATCCGCATCGAACAGTGTATCCATATCGGGGGCGGACAGGCCGTAAAAAGCCGGGTCAAACTCGGGCGGTGGCGGCGCTGTTTTGCCTAGCGGATTATTTTGGGCGATCTGGTGTCCCCGGACGCGATAGTGGTTGATGAGTCGGGCAACGGCGGATTGTTTTTTGACGCTTTCTTCCGTAAATCCTTGCAGTTCAGCCAGCCGGCCCCGGGATTTAGTCGCGAGTCGCGCAAAGCGTTCCACAATAGGGCTATGGGCTGCTTCATAATCGACGCCGTTGTGAATGGCGCTGAATTCCTTTTGCCAACTGGGCTCAACCGATTCAGGATCTTCGAGAAACTTTTCATACAGGTTTTCAATGAAACTGGCGTTGCTGCCATAGAGGCTAGAAGAATCTTGAAAAAGTTTAAGCAGTTTACTCATTAGGATTATCCAATTTATTCGAAATGGGTTTTCACTTTTTACCAGGTCCGCAGTGGTATATTACTCAGTTAAGCGTTGTCTGGCTAAAAATATGGTTTATTTTAGTGGCAAAGGCAATCATAAAGTTTCATCCGCTTGTTGTTGAGATAAAAAAACATGAGAGACAAAAAGAATATTGTAATTAGAGTTAACTATTCCAAATCCGGGAGAAAAGCCGGTAGCGTGGGGGCGGCGCCCGAGATGGTAACAGAGTGGCACGTTAAACGAATAGTGCTGGCAGTCATCGTTATTGGCATGCTGATTTTCAGTGCCTTGTACTTTTTGCTGAATCCCGGAGAGCAAAACGCGGAGGTCTCATTGTCTGATACCGATTTTAATGCTTCAGTTAAGCCGGAAGAAAAAGATGTATATATACAAGAGAGGCCAAAACCAATTAAGCCTGAAAATAAGGCCGTAGCCATTAATAATATAATTGAAGCGGAAACTCAAAAACAAAAATCTAGTATTAAGGTTGAGGTGAAAAAGAAGCAGCGGACAATAACCAGTCAAGAAAATGTAACCAGGAAAATGAGCGCTTCAGTCATTAATAAAAATGTTTCTCGCGCTTTATTAACCGATAAAATTAATAATAAGGAGCCGGCGGGAGAACTAAATCTTCCAGTTGCAGTCAATAAGGCACAAGCTGTAGGTGTCTATTATTTTACCGAATTAACAGGTTTAAAAGGTCGCACGCTTTACCATGAATGGCTAAATAATGGGGAAGTCGTTTTTAACCGCAGGTTGAATATCCTGGGTAATAGGTGGCGTACATCCAGCAGTAAGTTATTTACTGATAATGATGTAGGTAACTGGTCTGTCAGGTTAATAGATGAGAATGAGCGTATACTAAATAAAAAAAGCTTTAAGGTTGTTACTATTAAGTAATGGCTTAGTCCCGGAATTTAAACATATATAGTTATGAATGATTATTTGAATCAAATATTGGTAATTGTTGCTATTTATAGTATTAGCGAGTCATGATATGATTGAATTATATTTTTTTATTATTAGGAGTGAAAATGACCCAGTATCAAAATCTTAAAATGGCCGAGTATCAAAATCTATCTGAAAATGAATTGCAGGCGGTTATTGAAAAAGCCGAAAAAGCATTAAAATCCAAACAGGCCAATAAACGTAAAGAGGTTATTGCCCAGATTAAGGAGTTGGCCGCATCGATTGATGTGGCCGTGGAGATTTATGAAAGTGATAAAAGATCTGCTCGTAAAGGGGTTAAGGTTCCGATTAAATACCGTCATCCTCAGGATCCTGAAAAAACATGGACCGGTCGCGGGGTTACGCCGAAATGGATGCAGACTTTACTTGATGAAGGCCATGACCGTTCCGAGTTTGAAGTGTGATTCTCCAGGCCCAGGACGGATATTCTCAGGGCACAAGGCAAAAAGACACGACTTTCAGCCTTGTGCCGGTGTTTTCTAATCAATAAAACGTTTTGTTAAATCCCCGTAATCATCAATTCTGCGATCACGCAAATAGGGCCATATTTGTCTGACGCGTTCAACTCTTGCCTTATCAATAGCGCCGGTTAACAACTTTATTTCCGATTCGTCAGCATGAGCTATGATCTCTCCCTGAGGTCCCGCGATAAAGCTATTGCCCCAGAAATTTATGCCAGTTTCCGAATCCGGCGCTTTTTCAAAACCGATGCGATTACAGGATATGACGGGAATACCATTCGCCACCGCATGAGAACGCTGTATGGTTGTCCAGGCGTCCAGCTGGCGTTTGTGCTCTTCAGGGGGGTCCTGTGGGTCCCAGCCTATGGCAGTAGGGTAGATCAATAACTCCGCGCCGGCTAAAGCCATCAGTCTTGCCGCTTCGGGAAACCACTGATCCCAGCAGACCAATACGCCTAATTTACCGATTGACGTTTGAATCGGTTTGAAGCCGATGTCGCCCGGCGTGAAATAGTATTTTTCATAAAAGCCCGGGTCGTCGGGAATATGCATTTTCCGATATTTGCCGGCGATACTGCCGTCCTTGTCAAAAACAACGGCGGTATTATGATAAAGTCCGGGCGCTCTTTGTTCGAAGATAGTTGAAACAATAACGATTTCCCGTTCTTTCGCCACTGCCGACAGAATGTCCGTGGTGGGGCCAGGGATAGGCTGGGCCAGGGAAAAGTTATTATAGTCTTCGTTCTGGCAGAAATAAGGTCCCAGATGCAATTCCGGAAGCACGACCAGGTCGGCATCGGCGGCAGCCGCTTCGTGGATTTTCTCAATGGAAAAATCAAGGTTGGTCTGTCTGTCTTCATTACAGGGCTGTTGAACAGCGCTGACGATTAATTTTGATTTCATGATGGTTGTGTCAGGGATAGGTTTTAACAGATGTATTTTATAACGATTTAAAAGCAGGAAATAGAGCGTTCGGTTTAACGGAAGCCGACAACAAGGTTAGGCGCGCCGAGCAGTGACTTCGCTGATTTGCCGGTCATGAAGGCGGCTTAAGGTTATTATTGCCGAAATTGCGCCGACCAATGCATAAGCCATATCCGACTGGGTATCCCAGATATATCCCTGAGTGCCTAAAAACGATTCGGCGGCTTCTTCGCTGAGTAAGGCAACGAACCATTCAATAAGTTCGTAAAATGCGGCGATGGCCAGACAGATGCAGATTATGAGGAAGTTTAGCCAATTGCGGCTGGCCACGACCTGATTTCTGATCAATATTTCCCTGGCAATGATGGCCGGGATAAAGCCCTGGGCAAAATGGCCGAGTTTATCGTAATTATTACGTTCAAGTTCCAGTGCCACTTTCAGCCAGTCAAATAATGGGACTTCGGCATAAGTATAATGGGCGCCTATCATCAGGACAATGCTGTGAATCAAAATCAGGAAATATGCGAGAGAGGTCAGTGGAAAGCGTCGCCGGGTCGCGATAAGTATAACCAGAGCGATTAAGGCGGGCGCGGTTTCCAGCCACCAGGTCGGGTAATCTTTTGGCTCGAAGGCAGACCATGTCAGCACTGAAAAAAACACCGTCAGCCAGGTTTTAGTCATGACCGGCGTTTTGATTGTTTAAATGCGATGCATTTAAGGAATTATAGAAAACGATGCCATATTGATTAATGTGATCGATAAAGCCGGCATTACTTATTTGATTGAAATCGATAATATCAAAGCAATAAGGTAAAAGCAGGTCATCGAGTTCAAAGTTTACTCTATCAACAATGCGCAAGTTTAATGCGCGCCCCTTTAGCGCCAGGTCAATATCCGAACCCTCTTTATAATTGCCTCTAGCTCTTGAGCCGTAGATGATGGCCTGTTCTATTTCAGGATGATTGGCAAAAACAGCATTTATCTGCGAAATGGTGTTTTTTTTGAGACCGTATTTCATAGTTTACTGTTTGCATCAAATCGGCTTATTAAGACTGTTGAAGCCTTTGAATAATGTCTTATTCAGCAAGTTCATTTAAGGAACGTGAATTTTATAATTCCCGCAACTGACATGTCTTTCCGTCCATCTTCTGCGTTGCCTACAGGGATGTAGGTAAGGAGCGTGAGCAGGAGCGGAAGCTTTGCGCAAACAGTTACATGGCTTGCCATGCGCCTGTTTGCGCGCCTTGAATAGGAACAGAAATCCTGCCTCATTTGCGGGTCTTATTTCATTCCCATTCCTAATCATATTATTGTATGATCGACGCCGCCAGATATTATAAGCGCCCGGCATATATAATCGCCGGACGCATCGTTGATTATCTGCGGGTTGAGTGTCAGTCAATAAGGCCAAGCGCTTTTTCAGGAAACTGCATGGTCATGCAATGCAGGCTGCCATATTGATGCACCAGTGGCCGGCAGGGCGTGGCGATGATTTTGTGCCGGGGAAAACAACCTGCCAGCCGTTCCAGGGCGACCGCATCCATCGGGTCGTCATAGACGGGCACCATGACGGCCTGATTAATGATCAGGAAATTGGCGTAGTTGGCGGGCAGGCGTTGGCCTTCCTCGTCAAATATTGGTTTCGGCATCGGCAACGGCACCAGGTGATAGGTCTCATTCGATCGAGTGCGGAAGGCCTGTAGCTGAGATTCCATGTTTTTCAAACTTGCGTAATGCTGGTCTTCGGGATCATTGCTGCTGGTATACGCGATGGTCGTGGCCGAGCAGAAACGGGCCAGCGTATCGATATGGGCGTCGGTGTCGTCGCCGGACAGATTTTCCTGATCCACCCATAATATTCTCTTGGCGCCGAAGTATTCTTGCAGTCGCTGTTTAATTTCCAGTTGCGACAGTTCATTGTTTCTGTTCGGATTCAACAGACACTGGCGCGTGGTCATGATCGTGTCGATGCCGTCGCTTTCGACACTGCCGCCTTCTAGGATGAAGTCTATATCGGCGTAATCCGCATTCTTGAACGGACTGTAATTCAGCAGGGCATGATTCAGCGCGTTGTCGGCCTGATGCGGATATTTACCGCCCCAGCCATTAAATCTGAAATTGAGCAGTTTCATGCGGCCGTCTTCTTCCACGGTCAAAAAAACCGTATCCCTGACCCAGATGTCATTGACCCCGGCGTGAAGAAATACAATATTGCCGGTGTTTTTGATTAAAGCCTGAATATGCTGCTGGTGGGCGTTATCCCGGCAGACGATAAACAAACGCTGATACTGGCTTATCGTTTCGGCAATAAAACCGTAGCTCTGCTCGACCGTATCAAGACGATTGCTGAAGTCGCCGGTAGCATGCGGCCAGGCGATTAATACGGCGGATTGTTGTTCCCATTCGGCTGGAAAGCGGATCATTGATTTTGGTACCCTGTGGTTGATTGTATTTGCCGGCTAACGACCGGCAGTGGATTGAAATAACATTTCCTTGGCGTGGGCCAGCGTATTGGCGGTAATGTTGACGCCGCCCAGCATTCTGGCAATTTCTTGCACGCGTTCCTCGTCTTCCAGCAGTCTGACAGTGGAGGAGGTGATATCGGCTTTATTGTTTTTTTCTACATATAAGTGATAGTGGGCTTGCGATGCAACCTGTGGCAAATGCGTCACGCACATGACCTGACGGTTCTGGCTCAGGCTGCGCAGCTTGTGTCCGACAATTTCGGCAATGCCGCCGCCGATGCCGGTATCGACTTCATCGAAAATCATGGTCGGCGTGGTTTTATCGTTGCTGGTCGTGACCTGAATAGCCAGACTGATGCGCGACAGTTCGCCGCCAGAGGCGACTTTGGCCAGCGGCTTGGGCGGCAATCCCGGGTTGGCACTGACCAGAAATTCGATTTTGTCCTTGCCGTTCAGTTTAGGCGCATCCAGATCCAGTGCTGTAATGTCGACCAGAAACTCGCCCTGCGGCATGCCCAGTTCCTTGATCATGGCCGAAATCTGGCGCGCCAGGTTTTTTCCGGCTTTCTTGCGCTGTTTTGACAGTTGCGAGGCCAACTCGTTGTATTGATTGTGCAGTTGCGCTGTGCTGACCTTTAAGGCATCGATGCGCTCGCTGCTGTGCGTCAATCCATCCAGCTCCTGTTCCAGCTTTTCCAGTAATTCGGGCAGTTCGTCCGGCTTGATATGGTGCTTGCGGCTCAGATTCTGAATGGTGGCGATCTGATTCTCCAGTATTTCCATGCGTTGCGGATCGGCTTCCTGGGACTCGAGAAAGCGGCGCAGCTGCTGTGCCGCTTCTTCGGTTTGAATCTGCGCCTCCGATAACAGCGCGAGGATCTCGTTCAGTTCCGGCGCAAAGCGGGCGATATGCGTTAATTCGCCAAGGCTGTGGTTCAGCATCTGGCTGACCGACTGCTGGTCGTTTTCATAGAGCAGATCAACCTGGCTTTGGCCAACCGTCAAAATCTGGCCCAGATTGGCCAGTTTGCTGTGCTCTTCCGACAGGGCCGAGTAATCGAAGTTTTGCAGGTCAAGCAGTTGCAGTTCCTCGATCTGGTAGCGCAATAATTCTTCGCGTTCGACTTTGTCCCTGCCGGCCTTGACCAGCGCTTCCAGTTCCTTGTTGGCTTGTAGCCATTGCCGGTAGCAGTCGTTGACCTGATCCAGAAGCGGCTGGTCTTTTGCGTACACATCGAGCAGACGACGTTGCTCATCGCTATTAAGCAAGGTCAAATGCGCATGCTGGCCGTGAATTTCGACCAGTTTCTCGCTGAGCGCCTGCAGCGTCTGCAACGTGACGGGACGATTATTGATATAGGCCTTGGAGCGGCCGTCCTGATTGACTATGCGCCGGATCAGACAGTGATGGTCGTCATCGAGATCGTTTTCTCTCAGCCAGTGTTGGGCTTCGGGCGCATCGGCCAAGTCGAATTCCAGATTGATTTCAGCGCGCTTGGCGTCGGGACGAATATAGCCGGAATCGGCGCGGTCGCCCAGCGCGAGACCTAAGGCGGTCAATAGAATGGATTTGCCGGCTCCGGTTTCGCCCGTTAGCACGGACATGCCTTTTTCAAGATCCAGATCCAATGATTTGACAACGGCAAGATCGATAATATTAAGGTTCAATAGCATAAGGATTAATTATGATAACCACTGCTCCAGTTTAATTTGCCCCGCAGAATCTGAAAGAAGTCGTAGTCTTCGGGGTGCAGAATTCTAATCGGTTTCGGATCTTTTTTGATCAAAATTTTATCGCTGATCAGTACAGCTGGAATTTCAATTTGGTCACAGGTAACCAGTGCGTTGATTTGCTTGGTCTGGCAGAAGCTTATTTCGATTTCAGCGGAGTCATCGATAACGACCGGACGATTAGTCAGCGTATGCGGATTCAGCGGTACCAATACCAATGCGTTTAACGACGGGTGCAGGATCGGGCCGCCCGCGGACAAGGAATAGGCGGTTGAGCCTGTGGGAGTGGACACGATGAGTCCGTCGGAGCGTTGTGAATTAAGAAACACATTGTCAATTTTGGTTACGATTTCAATCATGCTGGGCGTTACCCAACGATGAATAACCACTTCATTAACCGCCGTTTCTTCGTGGATGATCTGTTCATCGCGGATGATTTTAGTGCGCAGCAAGTAGCGGTTCTCTTCAGTGTAACAGCCTTGAAGTATGCGATGTAACCGGTCGGGCAGCTCATTAGGCGATATATCCACCAAAAAGCCTAGTCGGCCCAGATTGATACCGATCAAGGGAATGTCGTATTTCGCGATGGCCCGCGCGGCGGAGAGAAAAGTACCGTCGCCGCCAATGGCAATCACCAGGTCGCAATAGCCGCCCAGTTTGTCGATATCGCATGATACAACAGTCTGGTTATGAATGAATCGGGCGCTGTCCGGGGCAACCACGACAGTGTATTCGTGGTGTTTTAAGAAATCATAAAGAGCGGATAGGGTCTCAGCAATACTGGGGTCACTGGGTTTGCCTATGATGCCAATGGTATTAAAAGGGCTATGCATTGCCGAATAGTAAGTCAAATGAATTGGATTATACAAAAAAACATTGCCAAACCAATTTGTTTTACTGGTGGATGGCAGGCTTTTTATATCGGCTGATATCGATAGGGAACGCGATAATGAGTCTATTATTAATTAATCGGGCTTTAAGGGGCTTTATTGACAACAGACCGTCGAGCTGATATTTTGCCTCGCTAGCACTCGCCCGGGAAGAGTGCTAATTTTGATCTTTTAGAGGTTGATGTGGGTACTAGTCAGGTTTTAAACGAACGGTCGTTGCAGTTGTTGAAAACGCTGGTCGAGCGTTATATCAGCGATGGTCAGCCAGTGGGCTCAAGGGTTTTATCGAAAGACTCGGGTTTAAATTTGAGCCCGGCCACCATCCGCAATGTCATGGCTGATCTTGAGGATTTAGGGCTGGTGCACTCACCGCATACTTCTGCAGGCCGTGTGCCCACGGTCAGTGGCTATCGATTATTCGTGGACAGTCTGTTGACGGTTAAGCCGCTGAAATCGGAAGATTTGACGCTTTTGCATCAGGGATTGTCAGTGACTGACAATAATAATGATGCTATCGGGGTCGCATCGCGTTTGCTTTCGGAATTGACTCGCATGGCGGGAGTCGTAACGCTGCCCAGGCGGGAGATGGTCTGTTTACGGCATATTGAATTTTTACCTTTATCCAATACGCGTGTGCTGGTGATTTTTGTTACCAATGAGCAGGAAGTCCATAATAAAATCATCCATACGGCCAAAGTATTTAGCCCTTCCGAATTGCAGCAGGCAGCCAATTATTTAAATTCAATTTATTGTGGTCGAAGTCTGGTTGCTGTGCGGCAGGCGGTTTTTGAAGAGTTGAAAGAGGCTCAGGCGCGCATGAATCAGGGCATGCTTGACGCGATAAAAATAGCGCAACTGACGTTTGAGCGGGACAATGAAAAAGAAGATTACGTGCTGACCGGCGAAACCAATTTAATGGGTTTTTCAGAGTTGGCGGACATGGACCGGTTGAAAAAATTATTTGAAGCGTTCAGCCAGAAGCAGGATGTGATTCATCTATTGGATCAGTGCATGAAAGCCGAAGGCGTGCAGATTTTCATCGGCGAAGAGTCGGGCTATCAGGCGTTCGATCATTGCAGTCTGGTTACCTCGTCTTATTCGGTCAGCGATGAAGTGGTAGGGGTATTGGGCGTCATCGGGCCGACACGCATGGCTTACGAGAAAATCATCCCGTTTGTCGATATTACTGCAAAATTGTTAGGCGCCGCCTTGAATCCCAAATCATCGTCCCCATCATAACTGACAGCTGTTTTTTCTCGTGCAATTGGGCACGGCAACTAAACTTTATATTTGAGGAGCTATAGCGAATGAGTAATGATCAGGAAGTGCCTGAATCACAGGTTGAAACCGAGGCTAAGAACGAAGAGCTGGCTGAAGAAGCCGCTACCGAAGAGCAGTTGCTGCCTGAGGCAACTATTGAAGAGCTGAGGGAGCAATTGGCACAGGCTGAGCAGAAAGCCCAGGAAAACTGGGATAAAGCAGTTCGCGCTCAGGCGGAAATGGAAAATCTGAAGAAAAGAACGCAAAAAGATCTGGAGAGTGCGCATAAGTTCGCGCTGGAAGGATTTGCCAAGGAATTATTACCGGTATTGGATAGTTTGGAGTTAGGGTTGCAAGCGGCGACAGGTGATAGCCCTGAAGTGGAGAAATTCCGCGTGGGCAGCGAATTGACGATTAAGCAATTCGAATCGGTGTTTGCCAAGTTTAACATTGAAATGATTGATCCAGCCGGCCAGCCTTTTAACCCTGAACACCACCAGGCTATGACCATGCAAGCCGTGGAGGGTGTCGAGCCAAATACAGTGGTTAACGTTTTTCAAAAAGGTTATCTATTGAACGGACGTTTGTTGCGCCCCGCCATGGTCGTGGTTGCAAAGGCGCCCGATAAACCGGCGGCGGATACGCCAAGCATTGATGAGCAGGCTTGAACCCTATAAAACAATCCCCATATTAAGAACAACTTTTAACATTTACATATTCAAGTCTGGAGACTTCAATGGCTAAAATAATTGGAATTGATTTAGGAACCACAAACTCTTGCGTTGCGGTTTTAGAGAATGGCGTGGCGAAAGTGATCGAGAATAGTGAAGGTGCCCGTACGACGCCCTCCATTATCGCTTTTACCAGCGATGACGAAGTATTGGTAGGCCAATCGGCTAAACGTCAGGCCGTAACCAATCCTAAGAATACGTTATTCGCTATCAAGCGTTTGATCGGCCGCCGCTTTAAAGACGATGTTGTGCAAAAAGACATCACAATGGTGCCTTATAAAATTGTCGAAGCTGAAAACGGCGATGCCTGGGTGGAGGTGCACGGTAAAAAAATGGCAGCCCCTGAAATTTCGGCGCGTGTTTTGATGAAGCTGAAAAAAGACGCCGAAGCGTATCTGGGCGAAGAAGTCACGGAAGCCGTTATTACCGTACCCGCTTATTTTAACGACTCGCAACGTCAGGCCACTAAAGACGCTGGACGTATTGCCGGGTTGGATGTAAAACGTATCATCAATGAGCCGACCGCATCGGCGTTGGCTTTCGGCATGGATAAGCCTAAGGGTGATACCAAGATTGCCGTTTATGACCTGGGCGGCGGTACGTTTGATATCTCCATCATTGAAATTGCCGAGATAGAGGGCGAACACCAGTTTGAAGTATTGTCGACCAACGGCGATACCTTCCTGGGTGGTGAGGATTTCGACTCAAGAGTCATCGAATATCTGGCGGCGGAATTCAAAAAAGAAAGCGGTGTTGACCTGCATAATGATCCGCTGGCGCTGCAACGTTTGAAGGAAGCGGCGGAGAAAGCCAAGATTGAATTGTCTTCAAGCCAGCAAACCGATGTCAACCTGCCTTATATTACGGCCGATGCGTCAGGCCCCAAGCATTTAAATGTCAAATTGACCCGCGCCAAACTGGAGTCTCTGGTTGAAGAGCTGATCAATCGGACTAAAGGCCCGTGTCAGATCGCGCTTAAGGATGCCGGCTTGTCAGCCTCCGATATCGATGACGTGATTCTGGTAGGCGGTCAAACCCGTATGCCGAAAGTACAGGAGATGGTGAAAACCATTTTCGGCAAAGAACCGCGTAAAGATGTCAATCCGGATGAAGCGGTTGCACTGGGTGCCGCGATTCAGGCCGGCGTATTGGGCGGTGAAGTCAAGGACGTGTTGTTGCTGGATGTGATCCCGTTGTCGCTGGGTATCGAGACCATGGGCGGCGTCATGACCAAGCTGATCGAGAAAAACACCACGATTCCAACCAATGCTTCGCAGATTTTCTCCACGGCTGATGACAACCAGACGGCGGTAACGGTTCATGTGCTGCAGGGTGAGCGCGAAGTGGCTTCCGCCAATAAGTCGCTGGGACGTTTCGATCTGACCGATATCCCACCCGCACCGCGTGGCATTCCACAGATTGAAGTGGCATTTGATATCGATGCCAACGGTATTCTGAACGTTTCGGCCAAAGACAAGGCAACCGGTAAAAAGCAATCTATCGTCATCAAGGCGTCCAGCGGCTTATCGGATGAAGAAGTGGAACGCATGATCAAGGATGCGGAAGCCCATGCGGATGAAGACCGCAAGTTGACGGAGCTGGTAACGGCGCGCAACCATGCCGATGGTATGATTCACGCTACGGAAAAGTCCTTGAAAGAACTGGGTGATCAAGTCGGCGCCGATGAAAAAAGCGCGATCGAAGATGCGATCAACGCTTTGAAAGAGGCGGTCAAAGGCGATAACAAAGCCGATATTGAAGCAAAAACAAACGCATTGACCGAACTATCAGGCAAGCTGGCCGAGCGCGTGTATGCGCAAAAAGCGGGCGCTGAAGGCGGCGAATCCGCGGGCGCCCATCAGGCTTCCGAGCATGCGGCTGCTGACGAAGGCGTTGTCGATGCGGAGTTCGAAGAAGTTAAGGATGACGATAAAAAGTAATTGAGACATGGTTACGCCGCGCCTTTGCCGGCGCGGTTATCGATAACCTTATGGCATGCTTGCATTTCCTGAGTGAGTCCTCGGGAATGGATTTAAGCGAAACAAGACGAAACGAAACGATAGGAACATGGCAAAAGAAGACTTTTATAAGCTTCTCGGTCTGGATAGAAACGCCAGTGACGCAGAGATAAAGAAAAGCTATCGCCGTTTGGCGATGAAGTATCATCCGGACAGAAATAAAGAGAATCCGGCTGAAGCTGAAGCAAAGTTCAAGCAGATCAAGGAAGCTTACGAAGTTCTGTCGGATCCTAAAAAGCGCTCCGCTTACGATCAGTTCGGTCATGCCGGCGTTGATCAGTCCATGGGCGGCGGTCGTGGTGGTTTCGGCGCCGAGAGCTTCAGTGATGTTTTCGGCGATGTGTTTGGCGATATTTTCGGCGGCGGACGTTCTCGCGGTTCCGTGCAGCGCGGCGCGGATTTGCGCTATAACCTCGAATTGACGCTGGAAGAAGCCGTAGCCGGAACCGAAGCCAAAATTCGGGTGCCGGTGCTGGTTGTCTGTAGCGAATGTAATGGCTCGGGCGCCAAAAAAGGCTCCAGTCCGATTATCTGCTCGACCTGTCATGGCCATGGCCAAGTCAGGATGCAACAGGGTTTCTTTTCCGTTCAGCAGACTTGTCCGACCTGTCGCGGTACGGGCAAGCAAATCAAGGATCCGTGTGGTAAATGCTATGGACAAGGACGCGTTCAGGAAACCAAAACCCTGTCCGTCAAGGTGCCGGCAGGTGTCGATACCGGCGATCGTATTCGTCTGGCCGGCGAAGGCGAGGCCGGGGAGCGCGGCGGTCCGGCAGGCGATCTGTATGTGCAGATTCAGGTGAAAGAGCATGAGATTTTCACACGTGACGGCGCCAACCTTTATTGCGAAGTGCCGATCAGCTTTCCTACGGCCTGTTTAGGCGGAGAAATCGAAGTGCCGACACTCGATGGCAAGGTGATGCTCAAAATTCCTGCCGAAACACAAACCGGAAAGTTATTCAGGTTGCGTGGCAAGGGTGTCAAGCCGGTACGCGGGGGTGCGATCGGCGATTTGCTGTGCCGGGTGCAGATTGAAACCCCGGTTCACCTGACCAAGGAACAGAAAGAGTTGGTTCAGCAGTTGGGTGATTCCCTGTCCGGCGGCGGCAAGCATCATAGTCCTCAAGAGCATTCGTGGACTGACGGCGTAAAAAGCTTTTTCGATAAACTGACAGGATGAGCGCTATGATTCGTATTGCTGTAGTAGGCGCAACAGGACGGATGGGGCTTTGCCTGATCAAGGCGGCGGCACTGGCCGACAAGGCCGAGCTCTCGGTTGCGGTTTCCCGGCCCGAGAGCATCGCGATAGGCACGGACGCGGGCGAATTGGCGGGCATCAGTGCTGTCGGCGTTAAGGTCGTCGATGATTTGGCATCCGTCGTCGAACAGTTCGATGTGCTGATCGATTTCACCCGTCCCGATGCCTCCATGGAATACATTGATATCTGCCGTAAAGCCGGCAGAAAAATCGTGATCGGCACGACCGGATACAGCGACGCTCAAAAAGCCCGGATTGCCGAAGCAGCCAGGGAGGTATCGATAGTACTCGCGCCTAATATGAGCGTGGGAGTCAATCTCTCTCTGAAGTTGCTGGAAATGACGGCCAGGGTGATGGGCGATTATACCGATATTGAAGTCATTGAGGCGCATCACCGGCATAAGGTCGATGCACCGTCAGGCACAGCCTTGCGCATGGGCGAGGTGGTTGCTGGCGCGTTGGGCCGCGACTTGAAGGATTGCGCGATTTACGGCCGTGAAGGTAATACCGGCGAGCGGGATAGAAAAACCATCGGCTTTTCGACGATTCGTGCCGGCGATATAGTTGGTGAACATACGGTTATGTTTGCCGATGAAGGAGAGCGCGTGGAAATCACGCATAAAGCCACAAGCCGTATGACCTTTGCCAATGGCGCGGTTAGGGCGGCCGTCTGGTTAAAAGATAAACAAACCGGTCTTTATGACATGCAGGATGTCTTGGGTTTGAAAAATTGTTAATGACCAGAACGCGATAATCTCGTAAAATTGGTACAATTTTGTTTTTTTATAACGGGATGAGTCCTTTGGGGGTCATCCCGTTTTGCACATTTGAGGTGACGTGTTTGAGTAAACCTGCATTGTTAGTGTTGGAAGATGGGACGGTATTTAACGGTGTGTCTATAGGCATCGACGGCTGTTCCGTGGGAGAAGTCGTTTTTAATACCTCGATGACCGGCTATCAGGAAATCCTCAGTGATCCATCTTATGCCCGGCAAATTGTTACATTAACGTATCCGCATATTGGTAATGTCGGTACAACTTGCGAAGATGACGAGTCCACTGGCGTTTTTGCCAGCGGTCTGGTAATCAGAGATCTGCCGTTAGTGGCCAGTAACTGGCGATGCGAAAAAACCTTGCAACAATACTTGATCGATAATCATGTTGTAGCCATTGCCGATGTCGATACCCGTAAATTGACGCGACTGCTGCGCGATAAAGGCGCGCAACGCGGTTGTATCATGGCCGGGGAAGCGGTCGATGTAGATGCGGCTCAAGCGGCGATCGAGGATTTTCCCGGTTTACAGGGCATGGATCTGGCCAAGGAAGTGACCGTCTCAGAACCATACGAGTGGACCGAAAATGTCTGGCAACTGGAGAATGGTCATGCGGAGGCTGAAAACCTGACTCGGCACGTCGTCGCTTATGACTTTGGAGTTAAACGCAATATCCTGAGATTATTGGCTAATCGCGGTTGCCGCATTACGGTTGTGCCTGCGACCACGTCGGCGGAAGCCGTGCTGGCAATGAATCCTGATGGCGTCTTTTTATCCAATGGCCCTGGCGATCCGGAGCCATGCACTTATGCGATTGAAGCGATTAAAACATTTTTAGCCAAGAAGATACCCGTTTTCGGCATTTGTCTGGGGCATCAGTTGCTGGCTTTGGCGAGCGGGGCTAAAACCGAAAAAATGAAATTCGGCCATCACGGCGGCAATCATCCAGTACAGGAAAAAGCGACCGGCCGAGTGATGATCAGTAGTCAGAATCACGGGTTCGCGGTGAATGAGGCTTCTCTCACTGCTAACCTGGTCGCAACTTATCATTCTTTATTTGACGGCAGCCTGCAAGGCATTGAACGGACTGATTGCCCGGCCATGAGCTTTCAGGGGCACCCTGAAGCAAGCCCCGGTCCTCATGATGTGCAATCGTTATTTGATGATTTCATCAAGATGATGGATCAGTTCAACAAATAATCAGCCAGTCAATTATCAGCAGAGCAAAGCAACGAAATGCCAAAAAGAACCGACATAAAATCGATTTTATTACTGGGCGCAGGCCCGATTGTTATTGGTCAAGCCTGCGAGTTTGACTATTCAGGCACGCAAGCCTGTAAAGCACTGCGGGAAGAAGGTTATCGCGTCATTCTGGTCAATTCGAATCCGGCCACTATCATGACGGATCCGGATATGGCCGATGCCATTTACATCGAACCCATCGACTGGCAAACTGTAGAGAAAATTATTGAAAAAGAGCGCCCCGATGCGATTCTGCCGACCATGGGCGGACAGACGGCGTTGAACTGCGCGCTGGCGCTGGATGCGCACGGTGTGCTGGAAAAATACGGCGTCGAGATGATAGGCGCATCTAAAGAAGCGATCAATAAAGCAGAAGATCGTGAGCTGTTCAACCAGGCCATGAGAAAAATCGGTTTCGAAGTGGCTCGCTCCAAGACCGCCCATTCAATGGAAGAAGCGATGGCGGCTCAGCAGGAAGTCGGTTATCCGACGATTATTCGGCCATCGTTTACCATGGGCGGCAGCGGTGGCGGCATCGCCTACAACAAGGAGGAGTTTGTTGAAATTTGCGAACGCGGCCTGGATTTGTCGCCAACCAATGAACTGCTCATCGAAGAATCGGTGCTGGGCTGGAAAGAATACGAAATGGAGGTCGTGCGCGATTCTAAAGACAACTGCATTATCATCTGTTCAATTGAGAACTTTGACCCGATGGGCGTACATACAGGCGACTCGATTACCGTGGCGCCGGCGCAGACTTTGACCGACAAGGAATATCAGATTCTGCGTAACGTCGCGGTAGCGGTATTGCGCGAAATCGGTGTCGATACGGGTGGCTCAAACGTACAGGTGGCGATTAATCCTGAAGACGGGCGCATGGTGGTCATCGAGATGAATCCTCGCGTATCGCGCTCGTCCGCGCTGGCTTCCAAGGCGACCGGTTTTCCAATAGCCAAAGTTGCAGCCAAACTGGCGGTCGGTTATACATTGGATGAGCTTCAAAATGAAATTACAGGCGGCGCGACACCAGCCTCATTTGAGCCGACGATCGATTATGTCGTCACAAAAGTGCCTCGTTTTACCTTTGAAAAATTTCCGCAAGCCGATGATCGCTTGACTACACAAATGAAATCGGTAGGCGAGGTCATGGCGATAGGCCGGACTTTTCAGGAGTCGCTACAAAAAGCCTTGCGCGGTCTGGAAATCGGCATCAGTGGTCTTGATGAATACGTCGATTTGAGCGCCGAAGACGCGAGCGAAAAAATTCAGCGCGAAATGCGCCACCCGGGGCCGGATCGTTTGTTGTATGTCGCTGACGCTTTCCGCAGCGGCATGACATTGCGGGAAGTGCATGAGGCATGCAAGATCGATCCATGGTTTTTAGCGCAAATAGAAGATCTGGTGCTGACTGAAAAATCGTTGTCGACTAAAACTTTGTCGACCTTGAAAGAAGGCGAGCTTTATAGGTTAAAACGTAAAGGCTTTTCCGATCAAAGGTTGGCCAAACTGCTCGATACGACCGAATCTGAGGTACGCAACGTCAGACACAAGCAGAATATCCGTCCTGTTTACAAGCGCATCGATTCCTGCGCGGCTGAGTTTTCCTCGGATACGGCTTACTTGTATTCAACCTATGAAGAAGAATGTGAGGCACGCGTTTCCGATAGGGAAAAGATTATTATTCTCGGAGGCGGGCCTAACCGTATCGGGCAAGGCATCGAGTTCGATTATTGCTGCGTGCATGCAGCCCTGGCGCTGCGTGAAGACGGTTACGAAACGATCATGGTCAATTGTAATCCCGAGACGGTTTCCACTGATTTTGATACCTCGGACCGGTTGTATTTTGAGTCCCTGACACTGGAAGATGTGCTTGAAATTGTTGAGCTGGAAAAGCCCATGGGCGTGATCGTTCAATATGGCGGCCAGACACCTTTGAAATTGGCGCGCGCTTTGGAAGCGGCCGGCGTTCCGATTATCGGCACATCGCCCGACTCGATTGATTTGGCCGAAGATCGTGAGCGGTTTCAGAAGCTATTGGAGCGGTTGGACTTAAAACAGCCGCCTAATGCGACAGCACGTTCTGTCGAGCAGGCGCTTAATGCCGCAAAGGAGTTGGGTTATCCTTTGGTTGTGAGACCCTCCTATGTGCTGGGTGGCCGTGCCATGGAGATCGTCTTCAATGAAGAAGGCTTGCAGCGCTATATGAAAGAAGCCGTCACTGTATCCAATGATTCGCCGGTATTACTTGATCGTTTTCTTGATGATGCGGTCGAAATGGATGTCGATGCCATTTATGACGGTGAGCGCGTATTGATCGGCGGCCTGATGGAGCATATCGAACAGGCCGGCATCCATTCGGGTGATTCGGCCTGCTCGTTACCGCCTTATGATCTGGCACCCGAGATTCAGGATAAATTACGTGAACAGGTAGCCAAAATGGCAGAGGCCTTGGGGGTCAGAGGTTTGATGAACACCCAGTTTGCGATTCAGGGGGATGAGATTTATGTGCTTGAAGTAAATCCCCGTGCCTCTCGGACAGCACCTTTTGTTTCCAAGGCTACCGGTTATCCGCTGGCCAAAATCGCGGCGCGTTGCATGGTCGGGCAATCGCTGGCGGAACAAGGTGTAACTGAAGAACGTATTCCGTCTTATTATTCGGTTAAAGAGGCCGTGTTCCCGTTTGTTAAATTTCCGGGCGTGGATCCTTTGTTGGGGCCTGAAATGAAATCTACCGGTGAAGTGATGGGTGTGGGAAAGACGTTTGGCGAAGCGTTTGCAAAATCCCAGCGCGCCGCAGGCGTTGACTTGAATCATAGCGGTAAAGTGCTGATCAGCATACGCGACGCGGATAAAGCCAAGGCCCCCGATATTGCAAAAATGCTGGTGGAGAAAAAATATGAGATTGTTGCCACAGGTGGTACGGCAAGGTTTCTTAAAGAGGCCGGTATCCCCTGTGAGGTCGTTTTTAAAGTCAACGAAGGTCGACCTAATACCGTTGATATGATAAAAAATGACCAGATCCAATTGATTATTAATACGACGGAAGGTAAAAAGGCTATTTCGGACTCTTTTACCATGCGCAGGGAAGCCTTGCAGCACCGCGTAACTTATTACACGACTATGGCAGGCGCTAGAGCGGCTTGTTACGCGCTAGGCGAACTGGAAGCGGGGGATGTGAACTGTCTTCAAGATTTGCATAAAAGCTTGAGGTAGTTGGAAAGTCATCCGCTTGCACAGTTTATGGATTCCCGGATTAAGGGATGGATGAATACTATATTAGGAGTTTCAATAGAATGAATAAAGTACCTCTTACCGTGAAGGGTGCGGAAAAATTGCGTGAGGAATTGGACGAACTGAAATCAGTGGTTCGTCCGCGCATTATTGCGTCCATAGCCTCTGCGCGTGAACACGGTGATTTAAAGGAAAATGCCGAATATCATGCCGCGCGTGAGCAGCAAAGCTTTGCCGAAGGGCGTATCGCTGAGATTGAAGCTAAGCTATCCAACGCCCAGATCATTGATGTCACTAAGCTGGATGCGAATGGGAAGGTGGTCTTTGGAGCGACAGTGGAGATAGAGGATATCGATTCGGAAAAGAAAGTGACCTACCAGATTGTTGGTGAAGATGAGGCTAATATCAAGGAAGGCCGCATTTCTATCGGATCGCCTATTGCGCGTGCATTAATCGGCAAGGAGGTTGGGGATGTCGTTACAGTCAAGGCCCCGGGCGGCGATATCGAGTATGAAATTATTTCAATCGAATATGTTTGATTGGGACACAAGGCAAAAGGTAGGAAGCTGTCTTGCTTTTGTCCTTAGCCTTGTGCTTTTATTACTTATCAGGGTTTAGTCTGTAAATGACAGCGATCTGACCAATGGTTTGAATGAGTGCCGCTCCGGTATCAATGCAGATTTGTTCGCCAATTACTTTACGGTCTTCCCGTTCGGCACGTATTCTTACTTTAATGAGTTCGTGGCTGTCGAGTGCCAGTTCGATCTCTGCCAGGACGGCAGCTGTGAGCCCCGATTGGCCGATGATAATGACGGGTTTTAAGCTATGAGCCTGAGCCCGGAGTTTTTTCTTGTCTGCAGCGTTCACTCTTTATAATTTCCTAAATCAAAAAATCGAATTTTACACTAAAAAATAACTATGGGACGAAGTAAAAGCAGCGGTCGTTGGATGCAGGAACATTTCAATGATGAATATGTCAAAATGGCTCAAGTTAAGGGTTACCGATCGCGCGCCGTTTTTAAACTGAACGAGATTCAGGATAAAGATCACATTATCAAGCCAGGGATGAATATTATTGATTTAGGAGCGGCCCCAGGAGGATGGTCGCAGTTTGCACGAGAACTCATCGGCGGCAAGAATAAAATTGTCGCATTGGATATTTTGCCGATGGAACCGATTGAAGGCATCGATTTCATACAGGGAGACTTCCGTGAACAGGCTGTGCTGGATGAGTTATATGCTGTTCTTGACGGTGCGGAGGTTAATTTGGTGATGTCTGATATGGCGCCCAATATGAGCGGCAATAAGGCCGTGGATCAACCGCGATCCATCTATTTGGCAGAGTTGGCATTGGAAACGGCAAAAACAGTTTTAACAAAAGGCGGCACTTTTCTGGTTAAATTATTCCATGGGGAAGGTTTTGAGGAATTTTATAAAGAAGTACAGCAATCCTTTTCAAAGGTAGTCATTAGAAAACCAAAAGCCTCAAGACCGAGAAGCAATGAAGTCTATATTTTGGCTAAAGGGTTTAAATAACCGTTCACAGCCCTTATATTTAAATAAAAGGAGATTACTAGGCATGATGAAAATTATATTTTTTCATAATGGGTGAATTCCAGATAAATTGAGCCGTCAGGAAAAATATTCCTGATATAATTAGTCAGTTTTTTAAACCGAGAGCCGTTCGGGCCTGGGGTGTGTAAATTGAACGATATGATTAAAAATATAATTCTATGGGTCGTCATTGCCGTGGTATTGATGTCCATATTTAATAATTTTGGTCCGCAGGGCGATCGGGGCGATTCATCGTTATCGTATTCGCAATTCATAGAATCGGTGAAAGCGGGTCAAGTGCAACAAGTCATGATTGACGACAACGTTATTAAAGGCAAGATGCAGGGAGGTGAGCGATTTAAAACCTATGCTCCGCAAGATCCTCATTTAGTGGATGACTTGCTGGCTAATGGCGTCGAGATCAAGGCCATACCACCCGAGCAACCCTCGATGCTAATGCAGTTGCTGGTGTCTTTCGGCCCCATGTTGCTACTTATTGCGGTCTGGGTGTTCTTTATGCGGCAAATGCAGGGAGGAGCGAGTGGCGGTCGCGGTGCGATGACTTTCGGAAAAAGCAAAGCCCGTATGCTCGAAGAAGACCAGATTAAAGTAACCTTTGCCGATGTGGCCGGCTGTGATGAAGCCAAGGAAGAGGTTGTGGAAATGGTAGATTTCCTTAGAGACCCTGCAAAATATCAGAAACTGGGCGGTAAAATTCCTCGCGGTGCACTCATGATTGGTCCGCCAGGAACAGGTAAGACGTTATTGGCCAGAGCTATTGCCGGCGAGGCCAGAGTGCCGTTTTTCACTATTTCCGGCTCGGATTTTGTGGAAATGTTCGTCGGCGTAGGGGCGTCGCGTGTGCGGGATATGTTCGAACAAGCAAAAAAACACGCGCCTTGCATTATCTTTATTGATGAGATTGATGCGGTTGGTCGTCAACGCGGCGCCGGCCTGGGTGGTGGCAATGATGAACGCGAGCAAACGCTAAACCAGTTGCTGGTGGAAATGGATGGCTTTGAAGGCAATGAAGGGATTATTGTTATTGCCGCGACCAACCGTCCCGATGTACTGGATCAGGCTTTATTGCGCCCCGGTAGATTTGATCGCCAGATAACGGTTGGTCTTCCTGACGTGAGAGGGCGCGAACAGATTCTTAACGTGCATCTGAAGAAAGTGCCTACAGCTGATGATGTTGAAGTCAAATATATAGCCCAGGGTACGCCGGGTTTTTCCGGAGCCGATCTGGCGAATTTGGTCAACGAAGCAGCCTTGTTTGCTGCCAGATCAAATAAACGTGTCGTCAATATGGCGGATTTGGAAAAGGCCAAGGATAAATTGATCATGGGGGCCGAAAGACGCTCCATGGTAATGGGTGAGAAGGAAAAGAAGATGACGGCTTATCACGAGGCAGGTCATGCTATTGTCGGCAGGCTTGTTCCCGAACATGATCCGGTTTACAAAGTCAGTATCATGCCTAGAGGTCGTGCGCTGGGTATTACCATGTTCCTGCCGGAAAGAGATCAATACAGTGCCAGCAAACAAAAACTGGATAGCATGATTTCCAGTTTATACGGCGGCCGTATTGCGGAAGAGATGATCTTTGGCTGGGAGCAGGTTAGTACTGGTGCTTCCAATGATATCGAGCGAGCTACCGAGTTAGCCCGAAATATGGTGACTAAATGGGGATTATCTCAACGTTTAGGGCCGTTGGCATACAGCGAAGAAGAAGGCGAGGTTTTTTTGGGACGCTCGGTAACGCAGCATAAGACCGTTGCGGAAGAGACTTCTCATACGATCGATGAAGAAATTCGTTCTTTTATTGACCGGAACTATGAGCGTGCGGAAAAGATTCTCAAAGAGAATGTTGATATTCTGCATGCCATGGCGGAAGCGTTAATGAAGTACGAGACCATTGATAAGTATCAAATCGATGATTTAATGGCGCGTAGGCCGGTCAGGGAGCCTCAAGGATGGGATGATACGCCTCCTCATGCTGACGTTAAAGTTGATGAAACCAAGGGAATGGATGATAAAAAGACAGGAAAGTCGATTGGCGGTGCCGCCGAGCAGACCTGACAGTCGCGGGATGAAAACAAAAGGAGAGACATGTCTCTCCTTTTTTTATGCAAAAAATTTATTGGCCCCGATAAAGTGAACTGAATCAGGGATTGAAGTATATTTTTATCGCATAATGGTTTATGGAAGCATTAATGTTTCTACATTTTTCAGGTAGAGGTTTGTAGGATTATGACAAAAAAGTATTTTGGAACCGATGGTATTAGAGGCAAGGTAGGAGAGGCACCTATTACGGCGGATTTTTTGCTTAAATTAGGATGGGCGACAGGACGTGTATTTGCCAAGGAAGGGCACGGTTTTGTATTAGTGGGTAAAGATACGCGTATTTCAGGATATATGTTTGAATCCGCATTAGAGGCGGGTTTGACCGCGGCAGGCGTGGATACCCGTCTGCTAGGACCTATGCCTACCCCGGGCATCGCTTATTTAACCCGTACTTTAAGAGCGAGCGCGGGCATTGTCATCAGCGCCTCGCATAACCCTTATTACGATAACGGCGTCAAGTTCTTTTCAGTGCAGGGTACAAAACTGCCTGATGAGATAGAGAAAAAAATTGAACATTATATCGATTCGCCCATTACAACGGTAGAGTCTTCAGAATTAGGCAAGGCAAAACGGTTGGTCGATGCGGCCGGTCGCTATATAGAATTTTGCAAGGCAAGTGTTCCCACTCGACTGGATTTTAGTGGTATGAGGATTGTCATCGATTGTGCTCACGGAGCAACTTATCACATTGCTCCACATGTGTTTAGTGAGGTGGGCGCGGAAGTTGTCACGATAGGAGCGGAACCGGACGGGATCAATATTAACGATGAGTGCGGGTCAACCCGGCCGGATAAATTAGCAGCAACGGTTTTGGAATACCGTGCGGACTTAGGAATTGCTTTTGATGGCGATGGCGACCGAGTGGTGATGGTGGATCATAAAGGTGAAATCGTCGATGGTGATGAACTTATCTATATTATCGCTAAATCCAGGTTGCAATCAGGTCAGTTAACCGGTCCTGTAGTCGGTACATTAATGACTAATCTGGGTATGGAGCACGCCTTGAAAAAACTGGGCATAGGCCTGATGAGAGCTAAAGTGGGCGATCGTTATGTTATGGAGATGCTGATTGCGAATAGTGGTATTTTAGGCGGAGAAAGTTCCGGACATATTATCTGTCTGGATAAAACCACAACAGGGGATGGCATTATCTCAGCATTGCAAGTCATGGCGGAAATGCAAAGCAGTGGCAGAAATTTGCATGAATTAAAGTCCGGGATGCAGAAATATCCGCAGGTTCTGGTGAATGTCAAAACCAGTAAAAAAGTAAATCCGGATAAGGATGAGGCCATACAAAAAGCGGTGAAAGCCATCGAAAAACAACTGGGCGATAATGGTCGTGTATTGCTGAGGGCTTCAGGTACGGAACCCTTGATTCGTGTAATGGTGGAAGGGCAAAGTGAAGTGCAGGTAAAGGATTACGCACATCATTTGGCTGATGACGTTAAGAAATCGATAGGGGCTTGAACTATAGGCTGTTAGCATATATCATACGTCGTTTATTTCTGCTTGAGAGTGGAAATGCTCCAGGCTCTGGTTGTGGAAACTTTAAGTAGCACCGGATGAGCAGACCCAATCCAATTAGTTCAACAGTCATAACTGTTAAAAGAATATAAGGTCACTGCTGACAAGACACAGTTATTTGTGCGTCGGGCAGTGTTAAGTCGGATAGGACGAGAGGCTTACTTGTCGTAGGGGCATTGATAGCAGTTTAACAGGTGGGGTTTCGCTGGGCGCGGAAGCCTTTTACAGATTTATCATTCGACTTAGAGTAGTTTAGACTTTTTATGTATCAGGTAATCATTGTTGTTCATGTACTGTTGGGGTTGGGCGTTATTGGATTAGTGTTAATGCAGCAAGGAAAAGGAGCGGATGCGGGAGCGGCTTTTGGCTCCGGTTCCTCAGGCTCGGTTTTTGGCGCTCAGGGGGCTGCCTCATTTCTTTCTCGGGCAACAGCAATTTTGGCAACTTTGTTTTTCACCACTAGCTTGGGGTTGGCTGTATTAAGTGGTCAGCAGGGCAAAACGTTTGATCTGATGAGTGCTCCTGAAGTCGAGGAAGATACATCAGGTATTCCTGATGTAAATGGATCGATAGATATGAACAGTGTTCCTTCCGCACCTAAATCAGAAGCAGAAGAAATACCCGTGGCGCCAGCAGTCACTCCTGCTGAAAAGCCAATCGATCAAACTAAAGAATAAAGTGGAAAAATAACTAAAAACAGTGTTTAATAGCGCACTCTGATCATTCTCAGCCGATGTGGTGAAATTGGTAGACACGCCATCTTGAGGGGGTGGTGACGCAAGTCGTGCCGGTTCAAGTCCGGCCATCGGCACCAAGATGTAATTCAAAGCGATACAAGAACTGAAAACCCGCAAGCTGTACGGCTTAGTGGGTTTTTTTATTGCCTAGAAATGCAATAAATACAACCATATGCGAAAAATTATATGGTTGCTTGTTTACTGTAACTTAAAATTCGTAACTTGATGTTGCACGAAGCCGTATTTTTATCTCGTTCGCTGCATCGATTATGATATTTTATTAAGCCATTCTGCTTCAACTCGCCGCATAAACTGATCGTCTATGGATAAGCTTGCCTTTATGGGCGCAAACTTATTTGTCTGGAAAAGGGCTAAGGATTTGGTCGTCAATAATCCCTATTTAAACATTAAGAAGCGCCTTGCTGCGCTCAGCACATCCTATACAAGATTCCTAATTTCAGGAAGTAATTTTTAGCCAAGTCCTAAATAACATTGCCGTCTTTAATAAAGCAGAGGAGTGCTCGGCGTTTCGTCTGAAGCGGTACTGCTGGAGAGCGAGTGCAATCTTGCAATTGTGCCGCATCAATCAATAAGAAAAAATCGTTTATGCTTTGAAAATATAGGATGCCTGTAAAAGCAAATGTTTCAGCATGTCATCATGCGCATGGTTCGCGCATTCATACATTAAGGGATCTTGAGTGGCGGCAATAATCGCCAGCAAACTGTTTGTTGTTTCTGCATTTACGCTGGCACTCCTTTCGTGATCATAATAAAATCCGAAAACCCTGATTAAATGTATGCCTTAACGAGCAAAAATAAATTTAGAACGGTGTAAATAAATTATCTGGCTTCCAAGGTTTATGGATGATAAATGTTCAGATAATCCTGATTTTTTAAATCAAGTTAAAACTCATATGAAAACGAAAATTCTGATTCTCGCTATTGCAATGCTGGTAACAATAAATTCTGCACAGGCAGAAGAACAGCAGCCTTCAGGGGTTTATCTGATCGATATTATTTTATATCGGCCATTGGGTTTCGTCGCTACATTGACAGGTTCTGCCGTTTTCGTGGCAATCAGTCCTCTGATGGCCTTTGCGGCGATTTCTCCGCCGCATGATGCTTTTGAAAAAACAGCCGATCTGTTAATCGTGAAACCGGGTAAATATACTTTCGATCGACCTTTAGGCGTTTATTATCCTGATGAGGATGGAGAATACCGCAGGCATTAAAAAAGAGTATTTATTGCACGTCCTTTAATCAATGTATTACAGTAATGCACAGTTTATAGCTGATGGAGCAAACATGATTTTTTCGTGCTCTTCAGGTATTTCACTTGTTCCCACCTGTAACTGAATAACGATCGCTCACTTCCTTTTACACTGTTTTCATGAAAACAGTAGCGCAAGCCCCTCCCTCTCTGGTTTCATCTCTAGCTGGAGCGAAATATGTCTGCCCGCGAATTTATCTAGTGGCTTTCATTATGTGATTTCCATCCAGGAAAATAAATTGAAAATTTTTTATTGAGAAACCTTCTATAACAGAATAATTAAATTAGACTTAATGTATTGAGATGAATATGATAAGCGCTAAAGTTTGACTTTAAGAATTAGAATAAAAATGGAGATAACAATGGCAAGTATTCTTGCAGTTGACGATTCGGCATCAATGAGAAAAATGGTTTCGCTTACCTTGAAAAGTGCCGGATATGATGTTGAGGAAGCAGTGGATGGCGTTGATGCTTTTGCTAAAGCTCAGTCCAGACAATTCGATTGCATTGTTACCGATGTTAATATGCCAAATAAAGACGGGATTACCTTAATTAAGGATTTGCGCTTGCTTTCAAATTACAAGTTTATCCCAATGCTGATGTTGACGACTGAATCAGGCGCGGAAAAGAAACAGGAAGGTAAGGCGGCAGGGGCTACGGGATGGATCGTCAAGCCTTTTAATCCGGATCAACTAATAAAAATATTAAAAAAAGTTTTGGGTTAGCCGCTAACCTTAATTTGAGTGAGTTCAAGGAATACAGGTAAGCCTATGTCTATTGATATGGCACAGTTTCATCAGGTCTTTTTCGAAGAATGCTTTGAAGGCCTGGAAGCAATGGAATCAGGGTTATTAAATCTTGATACGGGAGATATTGATTCGGAAGCCATCAATGTGATCTTCAGGGGGGCTCATTCCATCAAAGGCGGCAGCGGAACCTTTGGCTTTTCCAATGTGGCCGATTTTACGCACATCATGGAGACCCTGCTTGACGAAATGCGGGATGGGCGCCGGCAAGTAACCCAGGCGGCAATTGATGTATTGTTGGGGTCGGTAGATTGTCTGAGGGAAATGATCACCGCAATTCAACAGGAACAGGATGTTGATGAGACGCGGGTTGCTGAACAGAAGTCTGCCTTGGAAGTTGAGCTTTATGGTAGCGAGGCATCTGTGGAGCCATCTCCAGTGAACCATTCAATAGCAATGGAAACACCTGTTGCCATGTCAGAGCCAGCGCCCGCTCAACAGCATGAACACCAAGGTTATGAAATTGCTTTTACCCCTTATCTAACCTTACTTCAAACCGGCAATGATCCGGTAAGAATGTTTCGGGAACTGGCAGAGCTAGGGGAACTGACCGCTTCGGTTAATGTTCAGGATATTCCTGACTTTTATGAGTTAAATCCTGAGGCATGTTATTTGGCCTGGGATTTAAAAGTCGCCGGGGACATTGCCGAGGACGAGGTTAATGAAATATTTGATTGGGTTAAAGGTGATTGTGAGCTGGAAATCCAGTCGCTTGCTGCTAAACCGGTAAAAGATCCGGTAGCGCATATACCGGCAATCGATGCGGAAACCCTGTCGAATACGCCCGAAAGCGGCATCTCAGAGCCGGCAGCGATCAGTCCTCCGCCTGTGACAGAAGACGCTGTCAACAAGATGGCTCCTCAAAAGGCCGAGCCTGAGCCTGCAAAAACTGTCACAAAATCATCAAGTACCATTCGAGTCGACACCGCAAAAATCGATACCCTCATCAATATGGTAGGTGAACTGGTGATCACGCAATCCATGTTGAGCCTGGTAGGCGAGCATTTTGCCATGAACAAGGAAAGTCAGCTTAAAAGTGGACTTGCCCAGCTGGAACGGCATACCCGTGAATTACAGCAAAGTGTGATGAATATCCGGATGCTGCCCATCAGCTTCGTTTTTAGTCGTTTTCCCCGTCTGGTCCATGACATCAGTTCCAAATTGGGTAAAAAAATCGAATTGAAACTGGTCGGGGAAAATACGGAAGTCGATAAAGCGGTTGTCGAATTGATCAACGATCCCCTGGTGCATTTGATCAGGAACAGTCTGGATCATGGTATAGAAATGCCGGCGGATCGCATTGCGGCCGGTAAACCGGAAACAGGGACTATTGAGTTGCGGGCTTATCACCGGGGCGGTCATATTGTGATAGAAATTATCGATGATGGCCGCGGCTTGAATAAGGACAAAATAAAAGCAAAAGCGATAGAAAAGGGCCTGATCGATAAACATAGCACGTTGACCGATAAGCAGGTCTTTGAATTGATTTTTCTGCCTGGTTTTTCTACCGCTGAACAGTTGACCGATATATCCGGGCGTGGCGTCGGCATGGATGTCGTCAGAAAAAATATTCAGGAGTTGGGCGGCAACATTGAAATTACTTCCGAACTGGACAAAGGCACAACGATTTCTATCCATCTGCCACTGACATTGGCAATTCTTGATGGGCAATCCGTGGCGGTTGGCGATGAAATCTACATTGTACCGCTAGTTTCCATTATCGAATCAATCAACATAACGGAAAAAATGCTTAACCGGGTCGCCGGTAAAGGCGAGACCTTTCGTTTACGTAATGAATATATCCCCATTATCAGAATGCACGAAATTTTTAACGTTCAGACTGCAAAAGCATCGCAATTGGCAGAAGGGATTATTGTCGTCGTTGAGGGTCAGGGTATGAGATGCGGCTTATTTGTTGATGATTTGCTGGGACAGCAGCAGGTCGTTATCAAGTCGCTGGAAGCCAATTATAAGCGCGTTGAAGGCATTTCAGGCGCAACGATCCTAGGCGACGGATCTGTTGCCTTGATTTTGGATATTCCAGGTCTGGTTCGTTTATCAAACCGGTGACAGCAGTATAAAAAACATGGCGCAAGAAGATATACAAGTTAACAAGCATCAGCTTAACAAGCGTACAGGGAATAACATGCAGTTTTTAAGTTTTACGCTGGGTAACGAGGAGTATGGGGTCGATATTCTGCGCGTGCAGGAAATACGCAGTTGGGAACCGGTTTCCAGGATACCGAATGTTGCAGCTTATGAAAAAGGCGTGGTTAATCTCCGCGGTTCCATTGTGCCGATTATCGATTTAAGGGAAAGGTTTAATCTGGGGTATGCCGAATACACACAATTAACCGTGGTTGTTGTGCTACAGACTGGGGATGGCAATAAAATCCGCATAACGGGGGTTGTTGTCGACTCGGTTTCAGATGTGGTTGATGTCGATAAGGCCAGGATTCAAAGCGCCCCGGACTTCGGTGCTAAAGTCAGTACCGAGTTTATTAGCGGACTCGTATCAGTCAATGACCGCATGGTGATGTTATTGGATGTGGATAAATTACTGAAATTAGATGATGTAACGCAGGATGAAAGCTAAATCTCTAACAAGAAAGAAGCGATATTTATCAATAAAACCCCATAAAGGCCATACCCATTAATAGAATGGCTGATAAATAGAAAATAAAAAATTTATGCGTGTGGTTTAGTTCGAGAGGAAAATTATAATGAGAATAAACATGCCAGTAACCGATCGGGAAGCTCCGATGAAAAAAGGAATGATATTGGTTACCCGAACAGATTTGAAAGGACATATTACCTACGCAAACGATGCATTTGTCGATATCAGCGGCTTTAGCCGTGAGGAACTGATCGGTTCCCCTCATAATATAGTCCGGCACCCGGATATGCCGGTAGCGGCGTATGAGGATATGTGGGCCACATTAAAACAGGGCAGGCCATGGGTCGCACCGGTAAAAAACCGGACTAAATCCGGTGATTTTTACTGGGTTGAAGCGAATGTGGCGCCGGTTTATACCAATGGCCAGGTTCAGGAGTATGTTTCGGTCAGAACCGCGCTCAAACGCGAGCAAATTGAAAAAGCCGAGCAGTTTTACAAACAGCTTAATGCAAATAAAGAAACAATGCGGCCTACGGGGCTAGCCGCATGGATTAAAGCAGTCAGGGAAATCAGTCTCCAGAAAAAAGCCGCCTTGACGTTGACAGCCTTCCTGTTGCCCCAACTTCTCTTGATGTACCAATTGTTTTTAGCACAGGATTACGTGCTGCTAACCATTGCCGCGCTGCTGGTGGCGATCGGAACAGCGGTAGGTATTGGCCTGGCCCGGTTATTCAACAATACACTGGAAGATACTATCGGTATTTTCTACCGACTGTTGAATGGCAATTTTGTGCTGAAAGGCATGGAATTAAGCCGAAATGATCAAGTAGGGGATTTTTTACGCGCGTTATACTCCATGAGCGTTAAATTGAATTCAGACTTTATTGCCGCCCAGGAAGTCGCTGCGGAAAACTTGCGGATTAAATATGCGTTGGATAATGTCGGGTCCGCCGTCATGCTGGCCGATATTAACTTCGACATCATCTATATGAATAAAACAGCGCTGAAATTATTCACCGATGCCGAGGATGATATTCGTAAACAGCTACCCGCTTTTAATGCCGGCGCTCTGTTAGGCAGCAACATTGACAGTTTTCATAAGAATCCGGCTCATCAGCGTGGTATTTTGGAGAAGCTGAATAGTTCGTTTGCTTCCGATTTGGTTATTGCCAACCATCATATGAATGTAATCGCCAGCCCCGTTTTTACCGAAAAAGGTGAACGCATTGGATTTGTCGCGGAATGGCATGATAGAACGGAAGAAGTCCAAATAGAGCGTGAAATTGAAGAGCTGGTGTCCAATATTAAAGTCGGTGAACTTAGCAATCGCATTAACATGCGCGGAAAAGAAGGCTTTTTCAAGACGCTGTGCATTGAAATTAATGAATTAACGGATGTCATTGAAAGCGCTTTCAATGACATCAGCGGCGTTATGAAAAGCATGGCGGAGGGCGACTTGACACACTCTATCTCGACTGATTATCAAGGGGTTTATGCCGAGTGCAAGAATAATATTAACAACACCATGACTAAAGTCAGTGAAGTGTTTGCCCAGGTTCGCAATGCGGCCGACTTTATCGAGAGTTCATCGCAGGAAATCGCCAGCGGCAACAACAATCTTTCACAGCGAGCGGAGCAACAGGCCGCTAGTCTGGAGGAAACCGCTTCCAGCATGGAAGAACTGACCAGCACAGTCAAAAATAATGCCGATAACGCGCAACAGGCCAACCAAGTGGCCAACACTGCCCGGCAATTGGCGGAAAAAGGTGGCGATGTCGTAGGTTCAGCTATTGCGGCCATGCGTGAAATCAATGAAAGCAGTAATAAAATCGCTGAAATCATCGGGGTTATCGATGAAATCGCCTTCCAGACCAATCTGCTGGCGTTGAATGCTTCGGTAGAAGCCGCCAGAGCCGGAGAGCAAGGTCGGGGCTTCTCGGTCGTGGCGACGGAGGTCCGCAATCTGGCGCAGCGTAGTGCCAATGCCGCTAAGCAGAGTAAAGAACTGATTCAGAATAGCGTCCAGAAAGTGCGGGCAGGATCCGGTTTTGTCAATGAAACCGGCGATGCGCTCCAGGAGATCGTCAACAGCGTCAAGCAGGTCAGCGACATCGTGTCCCAGATCGCGTCTGCGAGTGCCGAGCAATCCGCCGGCATCGAGCAGGTCAACCAGGCGGTCGCGCAAATGGACGATATTACCCAACAAAACGCGGCCCTGGCTGAACAAGCCTCGGCAGCGAGCGTCTCAATGAGCGAGCAATCCACGACCATGGCCCGATTACTCGATTTCTTTAAAGTTAACAATGTCAATGCCGGAGCTAAACCACCAGCAAGCAATTCTGTTTCAACGGCTTCATCGATTCCATCAGTAAAAAACACCTCTAAACCGGTAACGCCGGCCACGCCGATTTTCGCTAAATCCTTAGCCGACGATAGCGAATGGGAAGAGTTTTAAAGGTTAATAGATACCCATCCATAGCAAGCTAGATTAAATATGACAACTGATACTCAGGCATCCAACAGTCAAATAGAGCAATTTCTTACCTTTCAGCTTGCCGGGGAAGCGTATGGTGTGGAAATTCTGAAAGTACAAGAGATACGAGGGTGGGAAGCCGTTCGCGTTATACCCAATACGCCGGCTTTTATCAAAGGAGCATTAAATTTACGGGGCTCTATTGTTCCGATCATTGATTTACGGGAACGGTTTTCGATGGAGAAGAGTGAATATTCACCCATGACCGTTGTTATTGTGCTTTGCGTTGAACACGATGAGAACTCGTATGTTATGGGAGTCGTAGCCGATGCCGTGTCGGATGTGCTGGATGTAAAAGTAGCCGATATCAAGCAGACGCCGAATCTGGGAGCAAAAATAAATACACGTTACATGCGGGGCATATACGTTCATAAGCAAAGCATGATTATGTTGCTGGATGTGGACAAATTACTGAATCCGGATGAACTGGAAAGCATCGATAGCATGGTGTGCTAGGTGAGGGTGGTTGCGGTCATCAATCAGAAAGGCGGAGTAGGAAAAACGACGACTTCCGCTAATTTAGGCCATGCAATTGCCGGCTCAGGAAAAAAAGTTACGGTAATTGATCTCGACCCGCAAGGCCATCTATCGGTTTCCTTGGGGGTCACACAAAACCATAGTGGTATTGACGACGTTCTCTTGAATAACAGAACGCTTCAACAGCAGCTTGTTTCCGTTCGGGAGGGCCTGCAATTGATTGCATCGGGCCGGAGGCTTCCGGAAATTGAACAGTTAAGCGAAGAGGGCGCGCGTAGCGGAGATTTACTAAGGCATGCGCTTCAGGGGAAACTTAGCGGTCAGGATTTCGTTTTTATAGATTGCCCGCCGTCATCGGGCCTGCTGGTGACCAATGCCTTGTTTGCCGTGGACGAAATTTTGATTCCAATGACCGGCGACTTTCTGGCGTTGCAAGGCCTGTCGTATCTGATGGGAACCATCAGGAAATTTGAAAGGGTATTTAAGAAGAAATACAAAATCTTGTTGGTGATGTCACGATATTCACCAACCAGGCCTATATCGAAACAAGTGCTAAACATTCTGCTTCAGCATTTTCCAGAACAGATATTAGCGACAGTCATTAGAGAAACGGCAGTGCTGGCGGAATGCCCAAGCTTTGGTAAAACGATTTTAGAATATAGTCCGAAAAGTCGATCCGCAAGGGATTTTCGTAACCTTGCCAAGGATTTTCAGGAAAGCAGAGTGATGATATATGGCGGCAAATAATGAAAATAGTTTAATCGGATATGATCCTCTTGCCTGGATGGGCGAGGGTATCGACGAAATGCAGGAATCACAAGAACAACTATCAGGGATTGATACCGATACTGGCCAAAATGAATTTTTAGATCAATCGGATAATGAACAGCCTGTCGAAACGGATATCCCTGAGACGGATCAGGATGAAGCCGACCAAGATGGCCCCTTCATCGACTTGGATGCGGTTTTGAATATCCAAAAAGTGAAACTGCTGCATGAAAAGCTGAAGAAATCGCTGGATGCCAATCATCTTATTGTATTGGATGCATCGGCCGTCACTTCAATCGATACCTCAATGCTGCAATTATTTGTGGCGCTGAAACAGAAAGCGGCCAAACTGGATAAGGACATTATTATTAATTCACCATCTGATAAATTTATCGAATCCGCTGCATTGCTGGGCTTATCGGGAATACTCGATATAGAGGCCTGACGGAAACGGGCATTAGATATTCTTGGGCTCTATTGAAAAAGCAGGCAGGCAATGGCACTGGAAGAAAAAACGCGTGAATTTAAATTCACCCGGGAAGATTTTAATTTCTTAAGAAATCTGTCCAAAGAACATTCAGGAATTCAAGTGCCTGATGGCAAGTTCGATATGTTTTATTCCCGGCTATCGAAACGGGTAAGAGTGCTGGGATTTACAAATTTCAAGGACTATTGCCGGTATCTTAACGATCACCCGGAGCAGGAATTCACCGAGTTCATTAATGCCATTACCACGAATCTCACCTCTTTTTTCAGGGAAAATCATCATTTCGATTACTTGCGCGACCATGTTATTCCGGAGATCCTGGTCAGGAATAAACATACCCGGCAAATTAAAGTGTGGTCTGCCGGCTGCTCAACCGGCGAGGAACCCTATTCGATCGCAATGACCTTGCTGGAAAACGTGCCTGCGGACTGGACCATCAGGATTCTGGCAACTGATCTGGATACCAATGTATTACACATAGCGGCACAGGGTATTTATGCGATCGATCGTGTACAGGGGATATCCGAAACAAGACTGAAGCAATGGTTTATGCGTGATAAGGCAGCCAATCCGGTACGGGTAAGGGTCAAGCCGCAATTGCAGCGGCTGATACGTTTTAATCAATTGAATTTAATGGAAGATTGGCCTATGCGAGGGCAATTTGACTTTATCTTTTGCCGTAACGTGCTGATTTACTTCGACCGTGAAACCAAAGCCCTGCTGGCTAAAAAGTATGCAAAATTGCTGGCCGACAAAGCGTGGTTATTTATCGGCCATTCGGAATCATTGCATCAGCTTTCATCCGAGTTCGGATTAGTGGGCAATACCATATACAAAAAATTAATATAAAAATTTAATGATTTCTAAAAATAACTTTAGCCCGCCTTCGCTTTCAGGTTTCGAGCGAATCAACCGTTACTGGGATAATGAACATGAAATCATTGCCGCGAAAATTTTACCCGGCGAATACTACGTCACCAAAGCCGATGAATTGATCACGACCGTATTAGGGTCTTGCGTGGCCGCTTGCATCAGGGATAAAGAATCCGGTATTGGCGGTATGAATCATTTTATGTTGCCTCAAACCAGCGCAGAAAAGCTAAAACAGGGCAACGAAGCCGTATTGGGCAATTCCACCCGCTATGGCAACTTTGCCATGGAGCATTTGATTAACACCATTCTCAGCAATGGCGGCAAAAGAAAAAATCTTGAGTTAAAGGTATTTGGAGGCGGTAAAATCATTCCCACACTATCCGATATCGGCCTTAAAAATATCGAATTCATTCTGGAATATATCGACACCGAAGGACTGCTGTTGTTATCACAGGATTTAGGCGATATATATCCACGGAAAATCGTGTATTTTCCTCAAACCGGCAAAGTCCGCATGAAAAAAATCCAAGATTTACATAATGATACGATCATAAATAGAGAGATGCAGTACTTTAACAAAATTAAGGACGAGCCTGTTGAAGGCGAGGTTGAGCTTTTTTAAGAGAAAACTATGGAAAAAATACGTGTTTTGGTTATTGATGATTCTGCATTGATCAGAAAACTGTTGACGGAAATCTTCAATTCTTCCCCGGACATTGAAGTAGTCGGGGTGGCCGAGGATCCCTACGTGGCCAGGGATCTGATCAAACTCTTGAATCCGGACGTATTAACCTTGGATGTCGAAATGCCGCGCATGGACGGCATCACTTTTTTACGCAACCTGATGCGTTTGAGGCCGATGCCCGTGGTAATGGTTTCGACGCTCACGGAAAAGAGCGCGGACGTGACCTTAAATGCCCTGGCATTGGGCGCAGTGGACTTTATTGCCAAACCCAAGGTGAATATAGCTAAAACACTGACGGACTATGCCGAGGAATTAATCAACAAAGTAAAAATGGCGGCCAAAGCGCGCGTTCAGGAAATCAGCGACCATGCCACGCCGGTTAGAAAGCCGGGATTAACAACAGAGTCCGATATCAAGGTTAAACATTCGGCGGATATTATTTTAAAAGCCGAGTCGATAAGAAGATATCCCCAAGGCGGGCAGAAAATTATCGCTATCGGTGCCTCCACGGGCGGCACGGAAGCAATTAAAACCGTTGTCAAGGACTTGCCCGCCGATATGCCGGCCGTTTTGATAACGCAGCACTTGCCGGTAGCCTTCAGTGCATCATTCGCCCGCCATGTCGATCTGGTCTCAAAGATGTCGGCCTGTATTGCTCAGCACGGGCAACCGGTTGAGGCCGGGCATATCTATATTGCGCCGGGAGACAGGCACATGCTGCTGGCCAGAGAAGGCAGCAAGTATATCATTCAGTTGCATGACGGGCCGCCGGTGAATCGGCATAAACCGGCTGTCGATGTTTTGTTTCGGTCAGTTGCGCAATGCGTTGGCGCCAATGCTATCGGCATTATGCTGACAGGCATGGGAACGGATGGCGCAAAAGGCATGAAGGAAATGCATGAAGCCGGGGCGAAGACGATCATTCAGGATGAACAAACCAGTGTGGTCTGGGGCATGCCCGGTGAAGCCTTTAAATTAGGCTGCACAGACCATGTCAAGCCGATAACGGAAATCGCGCAGCAAGTTATAACCTTGACTCAGGGCCGAGTAAGCTGAACAGACATGCCCTGTAATGCTTTGAAAACGGGATCTTAAAGACGGCAGCCTTTCATAGGATGTAAATGAACATGCGAACAACGAATAAACAGAACAAGTCACAGTTTATCGCAGTCGATTCCATTGCCGCGGAATTAGGCGCGGTAATGGAAGTGGCCAAAGAAATTTCCCTGGCGGCGGCAAATGCCAAAGCCATTGCATTCCGCGCCCGGGAAAAAGCCAAGGGCTTTCAGCCGATCACCGATTTTATCAATGAACTGGCCAAGGAAACGTTGGAACTGGTTAATGATATCAACGAAAACTCCTTGCTGTTGTATCAACTGACCGTTAACGAATATCGGACCGCCGATGCCTACCGAAAACTCGAGCAGGCGGCTCAAATGGCCGAGGGCGCGGCCCATGGCAAATCCATTCAGGCGCGGGTGGAGGCGGCAAAAATCAAAATGCAGGCCAGCCGCGGACAATTCAGATGGCATGTTTCCCAGTTGCTAAATCAGCTCGAAGCCGTGATGCGGCCAGCCAGGGCCGCGCGCGTCATTGCCGCGAACTCCAGAATTGAAGCCTCGCAGGCGGGTGAGTATATGCAAAGTCTGCAAGCTGTTGCCGAGAGTGTGGATAATGCCGCACAGATTATTCATGATAATGTACAACGATGTAGAAGTGTATTATCCATTATAGTGATAGCAGAGTAGTTGCTGATAACAAGAGGCCTTGTTTTTTAATGAAAATGACCAAAATATACGAAGGATCGTACCAATGGATAGCTTATGGCAGGGATCAGAACAAACCCGATAATATCATTGATACCAATCAGTACGTCGTGCGGGCAGCTAATCGTTGCCTGATATTGGATCCCGGCGGCGTCGAGCTATTTGCTCCAATGCTGGCGGCGGTATTGAACCATGTTCCAGTGGAGCAGATAACCGACCTGTTCGCCTCGCATCAGGATCCCGATGTGATTTCATCGCTAGGCTTATGGGACCAGGCCTTGCCTAAGGCAAAACTCCACGCGCCGGCGCTGTGGGAAGGGTTTTTGCGGCATTATGGCTGTGACACCATTGAATACGTGCCGATCCCCGATAAAGGCGGCGTCATTAATCTGGATTCCGTTGAATTGCAGATAATTCCCGCGCATTATCTGCATTCCTCGGCAAACTTTCATGTTTACGATCCGCATGCCAAAATCCTGATGTCAGGCGATGTAGGGGCGGCACTGGAAGCGCCGGGGGCTCCGATGTTTGTCGATAAATTCGATGCGCACGTCGAAAAAATGCGCTATTTCCATCAGCGCTGGATGCCATCCAATCAGGCAAAAAGAGCCTGGATTGAGCGGGTGAGAAACCTTGAGATCGATATGCTGGCTCCCCAGCATGGGCGCATATTCAAAGGCGATGACGTCAAACGCTTTCTGGACTGGTTTGAAGCGCTGCCGGTAGGCGTTGCCATTTAACTTTTACATATCCGGATATCTGCCGCTCGCAGATATCCCTATCCCCTGCGTACGTTTATAAATTCGACCGGTTTTTCAGGTGGTATTCAACGCAGCTCGTTAACGCAAACCGTGCAATCAGAACGGTCATCATGGTCGGAAACAGCAGGTAATGCTGATGCCATGCCAGGCTTATCAAAATGCCTGCCATTACAAGCCAGGGCGGCAGCCTGCTCTTTTCGGAAAACGATTTCATATAACAGAAAGTCGTATAGTCGATGGTTTGGCATCTCTGGATAAAAAATAATGACACAAACGCCGTCATAAAGGCGAAATAAAGCGGATAGAAGAAAAATATCGGCGAATCATCATAAAATAATGGTCTCCAGTAGCCGAACCAGGCCAATAATGCGCCGCTGGCGAAGAGGTCATACCAGATTTTCGCCGGCAGCTTCTTGAAAACGATCCCCGCAATACTGCTGATCGACAAAACCATGCCGATATACATAAATGCCGGAGCGCTCAATGTATTGAGTAATGAACTGGCGCTTTGGACTATGAAACTGTAGGCGAGGCTAAGGGCGGTAAACAATGGCATGTTTTAATCCCTATAATATGGCTGAAAATGCTTGACATGAGATGTTTTCATAAGCTTAACATGTGTCGCTTATGCACAGACTATTTAATAGTGCTAGCATGACTGTAGATTGTAATACAACTGTTATTTATCAAAATTATAAAGTTATAAGTTGTTGATATATAAATGTAATATTTTTGTATAAAAACACTACAATCTAATAAAAGCATAGGCAGAGCAGGGGCTGAGCGCAGTTATCTAGAACTTATGCACAGAGTTATCCACAGGAATTGTGGAAAAGTATGTATGTGCTTGATTGGTAAATTTGAACCGGAAGTCAAGCCGTAAAATTAAAAAAAAAGGAGCTTAACAATCACAATATAAGCTCCCGGATTAAAGCCAAAGGCAAGTAAGAGCGCATACTAATATGCTAGCAATGCCTGAAATAATTGATAATGTGGCAAATTGTCACACAATTTTTCTAGGGTTATTTATTTTCAGACAAATTATTGGCGAGACCGGCAAATGCTGGTAACTTCTTTGCAACCCAAGTCATAAGGCAGTCGGGAATATTTATAAGGAGAACAAAGATAATGTCTGAACAAGCAAACTACATCCGCTGGTTTAACGAGTTAACCATCGATGATGTGCCTTTGGTCGGCGGTAAAAATGCGTCATTGGGTGAAATGTATCGAGAATTGACGCAGCAAGGCATCAGGATTCCCAATGGTTTTGCCATAACAGCTGAAGCTTATCGTTATGTGCTGGACCAGGCCGGGGCTTGGGAACTTCTCCATGAGGCATTGGATGAACTTGATCCGGATAATGTCGCCGATCTTGCCAAACGGGCCCGCAAGGCACGGGAAATAATATATGCCGCACCTTTACCGGGGGATCTTGAACATGAGATCCTGGATGCCTTCGCCCGATTGCGGCAGGAGTATGGCGAGGACTTGAGCGTCGCGGTACGAAGCTCGGCGACGGCCGAGGATTTGCCTACCGCCAGTTTTGCCGGTCAGCAGGATACCTACCTGAATATCCGCGGAGACCAGGCTTTACTGGATGCCTGCAAGCGCTGCTTTGCCAGCCTGTTTACCGACCGGGCCATTCACTATCGTATCGACCAAGGCTTCGACCATTTCAAACTGGCGTTATCGATAGGTATCATGAAAATGGTGCGATCCGACCTGGACGCCAGCGGCGTCATGTTTTCGCTGGATACCGAATCGGGTTTCAGCGACGTGGTTTTCATAACCGGTGCTTACGGACTGGGCGAAAATGTCGTGCAGGGCGCCGTCGATCCGGACGAGTTTTATGTGCATAAACCGACTTTCGAGCAGGGCCATCGGGCGGTATTAAGGCGCACGCTCGGGGCGAAAAAGATCAAAATGGTTTACAGCGAGGGACGCACGCGCGAATCCACGCGCAACATAGTCACTTCGGCCCAGGAGCGCGGGCATTTTTGTATCAGTGATCAGGATGCCCTGACACTGGCCGATTATGCCATTAAAATCGAGAAGCATTACAGCGCCAAGGCCGGACAGGCTCGACCCATGGATATGGAATGGGCCAAGGACGGTGTTGACGGTCAGTTGTATATCGTTCAGGCCCGGCCCGAGACCGTGGAATCACAAAGGCGCGGCATGGTGTTGGAGCAATACACGCTTAAGCAAAAAGCCGCCCCGATCGTTACGGGACATTCGGTAGGCAGCAAGATTGCCGTCGGCAAGGCGCGCGTTATCGAGAGACTCGAACAATTGTCCGAGTTCAATCCCGGCGATGTGCTGGTGGCGGACATTACCACGCCCGACTGGGAACCCATCATGAAAATCGCCTCGGCGATTGTGACCAACCGCGGCGGACGAACCTGTCACGCGGCGATCATCGCGCGCGAACTGGGCGTGCCGGCCGTCATCGGTTGCGACAATGCCACGACGGCCATTAAAAACGAGGCGCTGGTGACCGTATCCTGTGCCGAAGGCGATATCGGCAAGATTTATGAAGGCCGGCTTGATTTTGAAATCACAAGCACCGATCTGTCCGGGCTGCAGCGGCCGCAAACCCAAATCATGCTCAATATCGGCAATCCCGAACTGGCCTTCAAAACCAGTTTCCTGCCTAACGATGGCGTCGGTCTGGCGCGCATGGAATTCATCATTACCGAATATATCAAGGCGCATCCGATGGCGCTGCTGCATCCGGATAAGGTTCAGGATCCGGGCGAACTCGAACAGCTCAGGAAATTAACCGGCCCTTATGAAACAGGGAAAGAATTCTTTATCAGGCAACTGTCGGAAGGCGTGGGCACGATCGCCGCGGCGTTCTATCCCAAACCCGTGGTCGTGCGCATGTCGGACTTCAAAACCAACGAATACGCCACCTTGCTGGGCGGTCGCTGGTTTGAATTCGATGAGGCCAATCCGATGATCGGTTTTCGGGGCGCCTCGCGTTATACGCATCCGGCCTATGCCGAAGGGTTCGCGCTGGAATGCGCCGCCATGAAACGCGTGCGCGAGGACATGGGGCTGACCAATGTCATCCTGATGATTCCATTCTGCCGGCGTGTTCAGGAAGCCCGGAGCGTGCTCGAGTACATGGCTCGGCTCGGGCTGAAGCGCGGCGAGAACGGTCTCAAAATCTATGTGATGTGCGAGATTCCCAACAACGTCATCCAGATTGATGCCTTCGCCGAGCATTTTGACGGTTTTTCGATAGGCTCGAACGATCTGACCCAGCTGACTCTGGGCGTGGACCGCGATTCGTCCATTGTCGCCGAGGATTTTGACGAACGCGACCCCGGCGTAAAAGAGATGATCCGCCTGGCTGTTGAAGGTGCGCGGCGGACTGGAAGTCACTCCGGTCTATGCGGCCAGGCGCCGTCGGATTATCCGGAAATGGCCGAGTTTCTGGTGGAAATCGGTATCGATTCGATGAGCCTGAATCCCGACACCGTGCTCAAGACCACGCAACGGGTGCTGGAAACCGAACAGCGGCTGGGCAGGCGTTAACCGGGCGATAACCGGTCCAGTTGCCTGTCCAAGGCCCACCGGACATGCTCTCTCACCAGTTCTGAAGGATGAGCGAGCATGGCCTTTAAGGCCGCGATCACGGGCGGCGAAGCCGGCGCGTTGCCCAGCGCGACGGCAATGTTTCTCAGCCATCGCTCATGGCCGATGCGGCGTATGGCCGAGCCCTCGGTCCTGGCCAGGAATTCTTCCTCGCTCCAGGCAAAGACAGCGAGCAATTGCTGCGTATTCAGCCGGTGCCGGGGATGAAAGTCCTGTTCACCGGTGATTTTGCCAAAACGGTTCCACGGGCAGATCAGCTGGCAGTCGTCGCAGCCATAGATCCGGTTGCCGATCAGCGGCCTGAACAGTTCGGGAATCGGGCCGTGCAGCTCAATCGTCAGATACGATATGCAGCGTCTGGCATCCACCCGGTAAGGCGAGACAATCGCCTGGGTCGGGCAGACCGTCATGCAGGCCGAACAGCTGCCGCAATGCGAAGTGGCGGTTGCATCGGCCGGTAACGGCAGATCGGTATAGATTTCCCCGAGGAAAAACCACGATCCCGCCTTGCGGTTAATCAGGTTCGAATGCTTGCCTATCCAGCCTAACCCCGCTTTTTCGGCCAGCGCCTTTTCCAGGACCGGAGCGCTGTCGACGAAAGCCCGGTAACCGAACGGGCCGTAGTGTCGCTGTATTCTGTCGGCCAGTTTCTGCAAACGGTTACGCAGCATTTTGTGATAATCGCGGCCCAGCGCATAGCGTGAAATGTAGGCGGAATAAGGGTCATCGAGCGTCTTGTGCAGGGACTCGGCCGGTTCGGGCAAATAATCCATGCGCACGGAAATCACGCTGACGGTTCCCGGCTGCAATGCGGCCGGCCTGCTGCGCTTGACGCCATGGCGCTGCATGTAGTCCATGTCGCCATGAAAGTCATTGGCCAGCCAGCTTTGCAGATGAGCTTCCGCTTCCGATAAATCGGTATCGGTAATGCCGACCTGCTGAAAGCCAAGCGCTTGTCCCCATTGCTTGATTTGGCGGGCGAGATCCGCCATTTTTTGAGCGCTGGTGGTGTCCATCGATGAATACAGGAATATAATGGCTGAGGTACAAAATACTAAGGTTACGGGAGATTCTTTATGATTGCGCACTCAAATGCAAGTGATAAGCTTTTTGGAGCTTGATGACATGCATAAACTACCCATAAAACTCTATCGAGCAGCGCAAGTCAGGGAACTGGACCGGATCGCCATCCAGGAACGCGGCATCCCCGGCTTTGAACTGATGAGCAGGGCAGGCTATGCTGTTTTTCAATGCCTCCGCAATCAATGGCCTTATGCGCACTCGGTGGCGGTTTTTTGCGGCGCCGGCAATAATGCGGGTGATGGCTATATTATAGCCAGGCTGGCCCTGGAAGCCGGGTTCGACGCGAACGTGTATAGTGTTTCCGATCCAGAAAAACTCACTGGCGATGCCTTGACGGCCTGCCGGAAATTCATTGAAGCCAAGGGAACGGTGGTGCCGTTTCATTCTGATCTGGACATTGAGACCGACGTGACTATAGACGCGCTCCTGGGTACCGGGCTGGACAGGCCGGTAACAGGTGCTTATGCGGAGGCCATCGTGTTCATCAATAACAATCTGAAACATGTTATTGCCGTCGATATTCCTTCGGGTCTGAGCGCCGATACCGGTAATGTAATGGGTTATGCCGTAAAAGCCGAATGCACGGTTTCTTTCATCGGCCTGAAGCAGGGATTGTTTACCGGGCAGGCGGCCGACTATAGCGGCGAGATTTTTTATGCCTCCCTGGCCGTGCCCGATGATGTGTTTGAATCGGTACCGTCAGGCACGGTCCGGGTCATCAAAACGCGCTTTCCGGAGCGTGAGCGCTGCGCGCATAAAGGCCATTACGGGCATGTGCTGGTTATAGGCGGAGAGCAGGGCTTTTCCGGAGCCGCCAGAATGGCCGCCGAGGCTGCATTGCGCGTCGGTTCGGGACTGGTCAGCATCGCGACTCGGCCCGAGCATGCAGGGCTCATGAATCTGAACAGGCCGGAATTGATGTGCCATGGCGTGGAAAATGCCAGCCAGCTGGAGCGATTGCTGGATAAGGCCGATGTCATCATCGTCGGCCCCGGACTGGGGCAAAGCGACTGGGCCAATGAACTGTTCAGTGTCGCGATAAATTCCCAAAAGCCGTTGGTTATCGATGCCGACGGCTTGAATCTGTTGGCCCGGGCGCCTGCCGCAAAGCCCAACTGGATTTTGACGCCGCATCCCGGCGAGGCCGGGCGTTTATTGCAGCGCGGCACAGCCGAAGTGCAACAGGACAGATTCGCCTCGGTCGCGGCAATTCAGGCCAAATTCGGCGGTGTCGCCATTCTGAAAGGTGCCGGCACCTTGATAGCCTCCGAAGATGAACTGGCCGTTTCGACCTCGGGAAATCCGGGCATGGCTTCTGGCGGCATGGGCGATGTGCTGGCCGGGGTGATTGCCGGGCTGCTGGCCCAGGGATTGCCCATGAAAGAGGCGGCCCAGCAAGGCGTTCATATTCATGGTCTGGCGGCGGACCGGGCGGTGGAAAAAGACGGAGAAAGAGGCCTGTTGGCCAGCGATTTAATGAGCCATCTCAGGCAATTGGTCAATTCATGAAACAATATTTAAACAACACAGAGGAAACAGAGCAGTTCGGCGCGCAGCTATGGGCATCGTTGCCGACCAGATGTCTGGTTTATTTGCATGGCGATCTAGGGGCGGGCAAAACCACCATGGTCAGGGGTTTTCTGCGCGCGGCAGGTTACACCGGCGCGGTCAAGAGCCCTACCTATACGCTGGTGGAAGAATATAATCTGGCCGGTCGACAAGTCTTTCATTTTGATTTGTATAGGATTTCTGATCCGGAAGAGCTGGAATGGATAGGCATCAGGGACTACCTCGACCAGGAGGCCGTGTGTTTTATCGAATGGCCGGACATGGGCAAGGGCTATCTGCCCGAGCCGGATATCGTCATTACCTTGACTGCGGAAGGTACCGGGCGGACTATCGAGTTAGTAAAAAAAGTCTGATAAGAGAGTGGAAAAACAAGGACATATTGTTATAATCTAAACAAGATTGTTGTTAATATGGATCATAGCTATGAAAAAAATCTGGAAGGTCTTGTTTATTTTCGTATTACAGTTATTGTCTGTATCCAGTTATGCGCAGCAAATCAACGTCAATTCATTGAAATATATTACCGGCCCTGGTCAGGCGCGCATGGTGTTTGATCTGAGCTCTGCTCCCAAGTATCGAATTTTTCATCTCGAAAATCCGTCGCGATTAGTGATCGATATCCTCAATGTCAGTTCAAAACAACCTTTAAGCCAGCCGCCTGCCTCTCATCCCCTGTTTGTCAGGCTGCGCTCGGCGGTGAAAAACGGCACCGACTTGAGGGTCGTTTTGGATTTAAAAAGACAAGTCAGTTCAGAAAGCGTCAAGGACGGCAATCATTTAATCGTTAACCTGACCGATAAAGGCCCGGCGACTCCCGAGGACAAACCGGCCGCTAAGCCAGCAGCCAGAGCCAAGCCCGTCGTTGTCAAGCCCGCCGTCCAGCCCCAAAAAGCGGTTGCCCGGAAAGTGGCCGTCAAAGCAAAAGCCGTCGCGCATAAAAGCAAAGGCATCGTAATTGCCATCGATGCGGGGCACGGCGGCAAGGATGCCGGCGCTCAGGGCGCCCACGGCACTCTGGAGAAAGACGTCGTATTTTCCATTGCCCGGCGCCTTAAAACGCTGATCGACAGACAGCCCGGCATGAGCGCCGTCATGGTCCGCAACGGCGATTATTTCGTTAACCTGCGCAAAAGAATGCAAATTGCCCGGGCGGCCAAGGCGGACTTGTTTATTTCCATTCACGCCGATGCTTTTCAGGATCCCAATGTCAAGGGTGCCTCGGTATTTACCTTGTCGGAAAAAGGCGCCTCCAGCGAAGCCGCGCGCTGGCTGGCCAATAGTGAAAATGCGTCCGACCTGGTGGGCGGCGTCAGGCTAGACAATAAAGACGATGTTCTGGCTTCGGTGTTGCTGGATTTATCCCAAACCGCCACACAAGATGCCAGCGTTAACCTGGCGTCGAACGTATTAAAGCACTTCGGAAAAATTGGCGAATTGCATCAGCATTCGGTGCAGAAAGCCGGATTCATGGTGCTGAAATCACCCGACATTCCATCCATTCTGGTTGAAACCGCCTATATTTCGAATCCGTCGGAAGAACAGAAATTGCGCAGCAGCGCGCATCAATCGAAGATGGCGCTGGCCATTTTTAAAGGCATCGTCAACTATTTCAATCAACGGAATACACCGACGACTCACATGGCCGAAGCCAATACCAAACTTGATATGTGATCACCTGGGCGGCTGTCAGGCCGCCCATTTCTTTCAACGGCGTAAATTCAGCCGTTAAAATTTCCACAGCCAATGCCCAGTCATATAAAATAGGGCATTTATCCGGGCTGGTCATGCGTATTCATTCTCTCCCCATTCAACTCATCAACCAGATTGCCGCCGGCGAAGTCGTGGAAAGGCCTTCATCCGTGGTCAAGGAACTGGTGGAAAACTGTTTCGATGCGGGCGCCCGGCAAATCTCGATCGAAATCGAGCAGGGCGGCATCCGGCTGATCAAGATCCGGGACGACGGCGGCGGCATCGTAAAAGAAGATCTGCCGCTGGCTCTGTCCCGGCATGCGACCAGCAAAATCGCCACGCTGAAGGATCTGGAACAGGTCGTCAGCATGGGGTTCCGCGGCGAGGCATTGCCCAGTATCAGCTCCGTGGCCCGATTGACGCTGATTTCGCGCACCGCCGGCGCCGACTGCGCCTGGCGCGTTACTGCCGACGGCACGGAGCGGGATTTCGACCCGCAACCCGACCCGCACCCTGAAGGCACCACGGTCGACGTGCGCGATTTGTTCTACAACACGCCGGCCCGGCGCAAATTCCTTAAGACCGAAAAAACCGAATTCGCGCATATCGAAACCTTGATAAAACGAATGGCGCTGAGCCGCTTCGATATCGGTTTTTTGCTCACCCATAATCAGCGGGAAGTCCTGAACCTGAAACCGGCGGCCACCGAGATCGAGCAGGAACGCCGCGTCGCCGGCATCTGCGGCTCGGCTTTCATCGAGAACTCCGTCAAAATCGATTTCGAATCATCGGGCCTGCATCTAACCGGCTGGGTGGGTCTGCCGACCTTTTCGCGCAGCCAGCAGGACATGCAGTTCTTCTATGTCAACGGCCGTCTGATCAAGGACAAACTGGTCGCCCATGCCGTCAAGCAGGCTTACCAGGACGTGCTGTTCCACGGACGGCACCCGGTCTTCGTGCTGTTCCTGACGCTGGATCCGACGCTGGTCGACGTCAACGCGCATCCAGCCAAACTGGAAGTCAGATTCAGGGAAGGCCGGCTGGTGCATGATTTTCTGTTTTCGGCGCTGCACCGGTCGCTGGCCGATCTGAGGCCGGGGCATCAGGAAACGTCTTCCGCACCTTCCATGCCGGTACAGGAATTCACGCCCCAGCCTCAGCCGCAGACGAAACCGGTCGAAAGTTACAAACCGGTTTACACGCCCAGGACGCCGGAGCAGGCATCGCTGCCTTTGAATGTCGAGGAAACGATACAGGCGTATGCGGCGCTGTATCCGAAACCCGAGTCCGCGCGACAATCGGTGCAGCCGGTCGCGCAAACAAAAGGAGCGCCGCCTTTGGGCTATGCTATCGCCCATCTGCACAACATCTATATTCTGTCCGAAACCCCGAACGGCATCATTCTGGTCGATGCTCATGCGGCGCATGAACGCGTCACTTACGAGCGTTTAAAAAAGCAGTATCACAACGGCAACGTGCCCAGCCAGCCGCTGCTGCTGCCCATCAAGCTAACAGTCAGCCCGGCTGAAGCCGATCTGGCGGAACAGGAATACGATTTCTTCATGTCGCTGGGCTTCGATCTGAACCGTTCAGGCCCCGAGACCCTCATCCTGCGCTCGACGCCGGCGCTGCTGAACAATGCCGACATGGAAACATTGATACGCGATGTGCTGGCCGACATCATCGAACACGGCGCGAGCACCCGGGTGCAGGAACAGATCAACGAACTCCTGGCCACGATGGCCTGCCACGGCGCCGTGCGCGCGCATCGTCGATTGACGGTCGATGAAATGAACGCCCTGCTGCGCGAAATGGAACAGACCGAAAGAATAGGCCAATGCAATCACGGCCGGCCGACTTGGATAGAACTGTCGACCCATGATCTCGACAAATTCTTCCTGCGCGGGCAATAACCTTTATCTCGGCACTATGACGCAAGAAACCCAACATCCTCCGGCCATTTTCCTGATGGGGCCGACGGCCTCGGGAAAAACCGCCCTGGCCGTGCAATTGGCCCGGACGCTCAACGGCGAAATCATCAGCGTCGATTCGGCGCTCGTTTACAGAGGCATGGATATAGGCACCGCCAAACCGACGCTGGCCGAACGCGGCGGCATTCCGCATTACCTGATAGACATACTGGACCCTGCGGAATCGTTCTCGACCGGCCAGTTCCGGGATCAGGCCCTGGCCTTGATGGCCGATATCGCAGGACGCGGCAAGCTGCCGATACTGGTCGGCGGCACCATGCTCTATTTCAACGCTTTGAACAGCGGCCTGGCCGTGCTGCCCGAAGCCGATGAAGCCGTCCGAGCGAAGCTCGATCAGGAACTGGAACAGTTCGGCAAAGAAGCCCTGCATGCGCGGCTGGCCCGAGTCGATCCCGAATCGGCGGCCCGGATTCATCCCAACGATCCGCAGCGCATACAACGGGCGCTGGAAGTGTACGAGATCAGCGGCAGGCCGATGACCTCTTTCTTCACAGAAGCTCAGGCGCAGGACATACCCTACCGTAAAATCAAACTGATCATCGCTCCGCCGGACCGAAAGATCCTGCACGACATCATCGCCCAGCGTTTCAGAATTATGCTGGAGCAGGGCCTGGTTGAAGAAGTGGAAGCGCTGTTCAAGCGCGGCGATCTGACGGAAAAAATGCCTTCGATCCGGGCGGTCGGCTACCGGCAGGTCTGGGCCTACCTGTCGGGCGAGTATGATTACGACACCCTGGTCGAGAAAGGCATCGTCGCCACGCGGCAACTGGCCAAGCGCCAGTTCACCTGGCTGCGCCGGGAAATCGACGCGGCCAATTTTGAGACCGGGCAGCCGGATTTGCTGGAGAGAGTGCTGGCGGAAGTCAGAAAGCAGTTATAGCAGCGGCCGGCTCCGGCATAAATTCAAGAAGCATAAAATGACAATAACCTAATAAAAAGCTATGAAGAATAACCTATTAAAAAACGCCATCTGGCTACTGATCGCTATCCTGGGGGCATCTGCGGTCGGCGGCATCGCGCTGAACCGCGGCGAGAGCATCAATGCGCTGTGGTTCATTACCGCCGCGCTGTGCGTCTATGCGATCGCCTATCGTTTTTATGCGGCCTGGATTGCCGCGACCGTGCTGGCCGTCGATCAGACGCGCGCGACGCCGGCCGAACGCCTCGACAACGGCCGCGACTTCGTACCGACCAACAAATGGATCGTCTTCGGCCATCATTTCGCGGCCATTGCAGGCCCGGGACCGCTGGTCGGGCCGACGCTGGCGGCGCAGTTCGGCTATCTGCCCGGCACCTTGTGGCTGCTGTTCGGCTCGGTGCTAGGCGGCTGCGTGCAGGATATGGTGATATTGTTCCTGTCCACGCGCCGCAACGCCAAAAGCCTGGGGCAGATGGCGCGCGACGAGCTCGGACCTCTGGGCGGCACGGCGGCGCTGATCGGCACGTTTTCCATCATGATCATCCTGATCGCCGTGCTCGGACTGGTGGTCGTCAATGCCATGAAGCACAGTCCCTGGGCCACTTCCACGGTCGCCGCGACGATCCCGATCGCGATGATCGTCGGTATTTACATGCGCCATTTCCGCCCCGGCCAAGTGCTGGAAGCGTCGGCCCTGGGCGTGACGCTGCTGCTGCTGTCGGTGGCGGGCGGCGGCTGGATCGACGGCAGCGAAACATTGCGTGGCCTGTTCGATCACGCAGGGCTGACCCTGGCCTGGTGGGTCATGGCCTACGGCTTCGCGGCGGCTATTCTGCCGGTCTGGCTGTTGCTGGCGCCGCGCGATTATCTGTCGACGTTCATGAAGCTGGGCACCATCACGCTGCTGGCCGTGGCGATCGTCGTGCTGCAGCCCGATGTGAAAATGCCGGCCATAACGCAATTCATCGACGGCTCGGGGCCGGTTTTCGGCGGCAAGCTGTTCCCGTTCGTTTTCATTACCATCGCCTGCGGCGCGGTCTCGGGTTTCCATGCCTTGGTATCGTCCGGCACGACGCCTAAACTGCTGACCAATGAACGCGATATCCGCATGATCGGCTATGGCGGCATGGTGCTGGAGTCGTTCGTGGCGGTCATGGCCATGATCGCGGCGACCGTGCTCGATCCAGGCGTGTTTTTCGCCATCAACAGCCCGGCCGGCGTTGTCGGCAAGGAAGCGGCCGCGGCCGTTGCCACCATCTCATCATGGGGCTTTCCGGTATCCGTGGAGCAGATGCAGGCGCTGGCCGGCAAAATGGGCGAGGCCAGCCTGTTCGCGCGCACGGGCGGCGCGCCGTCGCTGGCCGTCGGCATGGCCAGCATTTTCGGCAGCGCCTTCGGCGACGGGCTGCTGGCCTTGTGGTATCACTTCGCCATCATGTTCGAGGCCATCTTCATCCTGACTACGCTGGATGCCGGCACGCGCGTGGGCCGGTTCATGCTGCAGGACATGCTCGGCAATATCTGGCCGAAAATGGCGGAAACCTCATGGGCGCCTTCGGTCATCCTGACCAGTGCGCTGGTCGTGGGCGGCTGGGGTTATTTCCTCTATATCGGCGTCATCGACCCGAACGGCGGCGTCAACATCCTGTGGCCGCTGTTCGGTATCGCCAACCAGATGCTGGCGGCCATCGCCCTGTGCGTGGCGACGGGCATTCTGATCAAGTCCGGCAAGTTCAGGTATGCCTGGGTGACCGGCCTGCCGCTATCGTGGCTGATCATCATCACCAGCACCGCCTCATGGCAGAAAATCACCAGCGACGACACCCGCATCGGCTTCTTCGCGGCCGCCAACAACCTGTCCGACAAACTGGCAGCCGGCACGCTGCCACCCGAGAAAGCCGCCATCGCGCCGCAGCTGATCTTCAACCTGCACCTGGATGCTTATCTGACGCTGTTTTTCGTCGCGCTGCTGTGGACGATCGTGTTCGACATGCTGCGCGTATGCGCGCTTCATCTGGCCGGCAAACCGATACGGCCGCTGACCGAAGTGCCGCATAGTCCGAGTCAGTTGGCGGCGGAATGGGTGAGGGATTGATGATTAGAAGGTTTAAGTCATTCTGGCAAATCGTACGTCGCCTTTCCGGCGACGATGCCTATGAGCGCTATCTGGAGCACTTTGCCAGGCATCATCAGGCCGACCCCGAGCACGTTCATTGCCAGCCGCTGAGCAAAAAGGAGTTTTTCAAGCAGTGGCAGGAGGAGAAGTGGCGGGGGGTGAAGCGGTGTTGTTAAATAGATCGATCGTTCATCTTCAGCCTGTCGCTAAATGATGGTGTACTCTGAACACGATAAGGCGCAATTTATAGCATGTTGGCCTCTATCATCTGGCGCATTACGCTAACGCTAATGCGCACTCACGCAGGACGAGGTTTGCAACCCCGTCCTTAACGTTTGACGCTGACGTTCTTTTAATATATGGGAAAGGAAATACGCATGCATCACAACCAAATTAGAAAGGATTCACCATGCCATCCCGACGCGTAGCCGCCGAGCTTAATGCCGGCACTTACTATCTCACTCTAACCGTTCAACGCTGGTATTACCTGTTCGATCGCCATAACCGCTGGCAGATCCTGTCCGATTCAATCCGTTATTGCCAGGACAACAAAGGGCTGGAATTGAACGGCTATGTTTTTATGCTGAACCATATCCATCTCATAGTGACTTCGCCGGATATGGCGGGATTTTTACGGGATTTCAAACGCTTCACTTCCGGTAAACTCAGGCGCAATCTTGAAAGCACGGAGCCAAATGTGTTGAAACTGTTTGTTGATGAGCAGGGCAGTTTTCAATTTTGGATGGAGACCAATGCGCCGAAGAAGATTGAAAACCCTGCTTTCTATTTGCAAAAGCTTAACTATATCCATGAAAATCCGGTGCGGAAAAGTTATGTTTCAAGGCCTGAATATTGGTTTTGGTCGTCGGCTAACCCGGCCTCGTCGCTCCTTACCAAATTACTTGTAACGTGAAGCGCTATGCTGAGCGTAGCCGCTTGGCTTGGGTGGTATAGAAACGTTAGGGACGGGGTTACAAACCCCGTCCCGCTTGGGGTCCCGCACCTTCCGCACTTTGACGGCCATGTCGCCGAGCCCTGTTTGAATCGAACGTTCGGACAGATAACCGTTCCTGATCACGGCCGCTTTATCATCGTCGGTTTTTAACGCGCTATGTTGCGATAAAGGGATCGGTCGCCTGTCGATGAGGAATGGCTCAGCCCGGACAAGGAGTGTGGATTGAACAACGAAGCCTGGAGACCAGACAGCATAGAAAACACGACCACTATTGACAAACATCGCCATCAAGCTTTGGTCCGTACTTGCCACTACCGGCGGCGCAGGCAGAAACCTAATCCACAACTGTAGTACCAGGCACAAAAAAGGCCAGTCGAAACCAGCCTTGAATAGGTAATACTGTATTACAACCCATTATTTATAGTAAATTTTTCCCCAATAAAGCTCATCGTTAAAGCCCATCGTAACTTTCTATCCATGAGATTGCTTATTTGCTCGAAAAATTAAGCTACTCATGACTTGAAGCACTAAGGACTTTAAAGCGGCTGCTAGAAACGGTTCGTTATTAGCTCGCCACTGATTACAGCGTATATAAAGATTGATGAGCTGTTTAACGCCGGCACTTAAATGTGTTGAGCGTTAAGGAGAGAGACAGCTCCAGGGACCTAGAACAATTGCAAAGAATACTCACGTCCGGGGACCAACTGGTATTCTTGCTCGTAATACTGGGATGTAGAGCCAGGCATGAAAACGTCTGTTTTTAATTTGGGAAGTGAAATAATCGGTGGGTCTATAACTATTGCTCCAGCGCTGACCCCATCCATTTGAACATCAGATAAAGTTACAGGTTCTGCATTTGCACTGCTCGCAATAGCCAGCATTGAAGCGAATGCTAACATGTAAGTTGAGTGGCTCATTTTTATTCTCCAAGTTATTGAACAAATTAAATAGCTGTTGAATTATATAACCTAAGTCACAAACTCAGGCGCCAAACAGTATTACACGTATTATCCGATTTTGCTATTGTAGAAATTACGTATTCGCTGCTTCCTCAATCATAACAAGTGAGGCGGTACGAACCGTATTGATCGAGAAGTCTCCTGCGTAGGCAAGTTATGACCGTGTATCGCCATTTCCACTATCCCGGATCAACATGTTTTTTCACGGTAAGCTTGACCGAAGGTCATGGCGGCTCTGATTGCCAGATACTGGCAGCGTGAAAGTTGCCTACGAAATAGTCAGGCAAAGATGGCCTGAGCGATAAAGAGCGGTGAAACCAGGATCAGATTGGCCCGGTGAGTTATGGTTCAATCCGGACAAGGAGGCATTGAACAGCGAAGTTAGCGACCGGGTTCTTCAGGCGAAGAGGTCCGTGCGCAACAGCCATTTTCAATCAAGCCGGACTCCCGGCTAAACCACTTTTCCTTCCTTGATGAACTCACGCAATATAGCCGCTTCCAGGCGCTTCAGGTCGAGCGAAAGGGATTGATCGGCCAGAATCTCGACTGCGCAATAGTGGGTAACATTCAGAATATTGGCGCCGGTAAGTTCGTATCGTGCAGCAATCTGTTGCCAGTCGATGTCGCTCGCGATGCTGATCTGGGGCGGAAAGGTTTTTTGCCAGATTTCATAACGCTCTTCGGGACGAGGCATGGGGAAATGGATGATGGTCTGAAAGCGGCGGACGAACGCTTCATCGATATTGGCGCGCTGGTTCGTCGCCAGGATAACCAGCCCGTTGTAGTTTTCGATCCGCTGCAACAGATAAGCCACTTCCTGATTGGCGTATTTATCGTGGGCGTCGCGGATGTCGGTCCTTTTGCCGAACAGCGCGTCGGCCTCGTCGAAAAACAGAATCCAGTTTTTGTTTTCCGCTTTATCGAACAGTCGCGACAGGTTTTTCTCCGTCTCGCCGATGTATTTCGACACCACGCGCGACAGGTCGATACGGAACACGTCCTTGCCGGCCTGCTTGCCGAGCAGCGTCGCGGTCAGGGTCTTGCCGGTGCCCGGCGGCCCGTAAAACAGCGCCCTGTAGCCGGGCTTGATTTTTTTCTTCATGCCCCAGTCATGCAGCAGCGTATCGTTATGATCGATCCAGTTTTCGATCTCGTGGATTTGCCGCAGGGTAGTGGGGTGCAGTACCAGATCGCCCCAGTCCATTTCGGTTTCGATGTATTCCGCCGGGAAATCCAGGCTGAAGCGCGGCTTGCTGACGGTGCCGACGGTAAGCTGTTCGACGATTTCCGGATCGATGACCAGGCGGCCGCTCATCATGGGTTCGCCTTCGCGCACCGGCTCCATCCAGAGGATGCGTTTTTGCGAGAACCAGTGTTCGCTGCTCAGGATGCGCTGGATTTCCAGGCGCTTTTCCAGATCGTCGCCGGCCAGGATAAACTGCGCGGTTTCGCCGGTGGGCAGGATGCCGCGGTGGTTGGTGCCTTTGACGCCGCCGAATTCGGGGAAATCGCCGCCTTCGGGGAGGTGTTCGGCGATGAGCCGGTTGAAGAAGTGGGGTTGGACGTGTGGAGCGATGGCAAGAAGTAAGACTATAAATTCCTCATATTCCGGGTTGTGATGTTCAATGAATGTTCCTAGCCAGGAGCTTTCATCGTAAAAATTCAGAGGCTTTTTCTCAAACCTTTCAGTTGTTCCAAAATAGACATCCAGACAGCCTGAGACGATGTCCCTCAGCCAGGTGATAGCAATCTGAAGGTTAGCAATATTGGAGTTCATTGGGTAGCCGGTTTTATAGTTATTACGATTGATTGCTTACTTAGAGTATCAGTTTTCCAACAGCCCGAAATCTATAATAAGCATTGCGGGTCTATCCATAAAATCCATGCCCCAGAAGGCCTGATAAAATCCGTCGCCCAATCCGCTGGCAAACATTGCGATGTTTATTGGGCTATCCTTGCTGGGATAATGCAAAGTCCAGTCGCCGCAAGCGTGGGGATTGTTTGGATCGGCGCTGAGTTTGAATTCATCTGCGAGCACATCATCGTAATAGTTGCCATCGGGATTTGCAGTGTAGAAGTCATCGAAAATTTGAATAAACCGCTGTCTGGTTTCCTGATCCATAAAACAGGCCAAACCGGCATCTACGGGAAAACCGGAAAGTTGCTCACCGTCAATCGAATAGGTTGCCTCCTGCCAACGCATTGGAGCATGTTTTGAAATGATCAGTCCTGCAAGGGCAACACGTTTTCCCCATTCAGGAAGAGAGGCGATGCAAAGCTTTACATCATATCTTCCAGGAGCAACGGTTATATCCAGGGCATTGACTTCATCGCTGAGAAAAGGGTCGCAGCAAAAAATGCGACCGGAAGGTAAATGTAGTTTGCCAATGTCTATAGTCTGGCAAACTGAATCCGCGATTGACGGTTTAAAATTTGCAAAAAGATCCAACATAATTTCCTTTAATTTAAAGTGATTTACGGCGCCAGGTATTTTTGTTTATGTCTGGAGCCACGGCTTCTGTTTTCACTGCTCGGCTCAAGAATATAATTCGCGGGATTTAACATCCAGGCTCTTACTTCCGGACCTTTGGGAACCCAGCCGTTTTTGCGGGCTGTGTTGTTCCAGAAATCTACCGCATCGATTGGATCGTGACTCATATCACAATCCGACAGTGGCCACCATCTGCCATCCTTTAATTGCACCAAAACTTCATTATTTTCATTAACGGAGGTTTTATAGCGGGCAATTACTGCTCTACCGGTTGACGATGCCTTTCCAGGGGTATCCCCCAAGTATTTTTCGCGTGAGCCGCCTTCGACATAGGGCCGGATTTCTCCTGCCGCCCATCGTTTTTTGAAGTCGACCGTTTTTAACTGCATCTTTGATGAAAGTGATTGCACTTCGTAGTTGACGCGTTCCTTGCTGGCAAACAAAATTTCCGCTTTGCGTTCAGTGCCTTTATAGGGCAAGGTCACGAATTTTCCGGGAGAGGCTTCGGCAGGAAGGTCATCCGCGCGGTTTTCGGGCAAGACATCGAACAATGGGGCCATATTGACCGCCATTTCATTCATCAGGTTTTTGAGTTTTTGTTCTGTAAACTTAACGCTGGGCGAATTGGTTTTCTTTTCCCTCTCGATTTGAATTTTGACTTTGTCTATTTCTTGCTTCTTTTGTTTGGCCCTGGACAGATAAGGCAAGGCAAATGATCGGGCTAAAGCTTCTTCAGGCTGGGCGAGTATCTGTTCGATTCTGGCGACAAACTCCTCGGTGAACATTTCCACGCTAGCTACTTTAAGGCGTGCATTTTCGCTTTGCCCGGAAAAGAAGAGTTTATGTGATTGGCCTTTCTTGTCGGAGAAAGAAACTTTATTTTTCCACCATTCCAATAGGGATTGGGCCTTATCGGCCAGGAAACCACCGGCTTTCTTCAGCATATTCCCCAGCCACGCCACGATCTTGTCCAGGCCCTTATCGATCGGCTGGCGAATCTTCCTGACGATGCCGACGATTTTTTCCGGGATGCTGCCCAGGCCGGCGAACTTGGCCAGGAACGCGATGACCACGGTCAGGGTTCGGGCCATCGTCATTTCCACTTTCTTTGCCGCGCCTGCGACCTGGCCGGCGGCGATGGCGGAGATGGAGTCGACGAAGGCCGCGACGGCCGCGCCGATCTGCCTGATCTTTTGAATGAAGAAGGTGATGGTGTTCCAGATGGCCAGTACGGCCTGCACGAACGCGCCCGCCGGGTTGATCATCATCACCAGCTTGGTGATCGCCGCCTTGACGATTTCGGTGGTGACCATTTGCGTGACTTGCGCGATCAACTGGCCTTTCAGTTCGTTCAGTTCGACTTTGATCTGCTCCCAGGCGGCCGCCGGCCCGTCTTTGACCAGCGTGACCAGGATGCCGGCGGTTTTTTCTAGGCCGGCCAGGATCGGGTCGGGGATAATCTTGACCAGCTTGCCGCGGATGGCTTGCCAGGTTAAGCCCAGGACCGACAGAACCAGCTTGACGATTTCCATCAAGGCGAACGATTTGGGGATATAAACGCCGGCTTCGCCCAACGGCCCGGTAATCCATTTGATCAGGGCGGTTTTCAGGTGCGTGCCGATGTTGGCCATAAAGAGCGTCAGGCCCATTTTGCCCGCCTTGACCAGATTGCCGACAAACGCGATCGGGTTTCTGATGATTTTCTGGAAGCTGGCCTTGGCTTTGGCGATATAAGGCATGACGCCGGGCGCGACCACCGAGAAGATGATTTCCAGCAGGCTGAGCGTGGTACCGAAGGCCCACGAGGTAAATCTCACGACGAAGTTGCCGAAAACTTTAAATACCTTGATGAACAGGTTGGGCAGGATGATGAAGTCCATCACTTCCAGCGACTTCAGCATCGTGATGAAGTCCTGCGGGAATTGCACGACCATAGCGAACAGTTCCTGCAGGGCGGTATTGAACCACTGCCACGCCTTTTGCACGGCATTGCCTTTTTTGATGTTTTCCCAGATTTCTTCCTGCCCGATCAGTTTCATGAAACCGCCGATCAGGGTGTCGGCGTTTCTAGGCACCGGCTCGTTGGTAATCGGGTTTTTGCCCAGTATCGCGCATAGCAGGTCGAAGCCCGGCTTGCCCTGCGCCAAAGCCGCCAGCGGCATCAATACCGCATCGCGGATGAACTGCAGGATCGCCTGGAAAATGCTGCCTATAAAGTCGATGATGTCATTGACGGGCTTGGTAAAGATGTCGACAGCTCTATTCCAGGTGCGCACAGGATGCAGGACGACATCCAGAAAATCGATGTCGTCCATAAATTGGTCGACCGCGGATTTGACGGTCCCCAGCAGATTGGCGAACCGCTTCAGCTGGCCTTCGACCCAGCTGCCCGCTTTTTCGAAGACGTTGTATTTTTCCAGCGCGTCGGTGATGATTTTGCCGCCCGGCAAGAACTCCACGATGGCTCGGAGGATATTGGCCGCGCTGCGGTCGACGCTTTCGCCGTTGATCGGGTTGACGCCGATAACGATAGTGAACATGCGGTAGCCCGGAATGTTGTAGGCTTTTTCGGCGAGCCAGTCCAGAACGTCCTGCCAGGACGGGATATCGATGCCGAGAAAGCGCTGTACAGCCGGCGGCGAGGTCGTGGCGTTGACCTGCGGGCTGCGCTGTACGGCATGTCCCTGTTGGATGGTATGGGTCAATTCGTGGGCGAGCAGCTGCTTGCCTTCGCTGGTTCCCGGCTGGTATTGGTCCTGGGAGAAGAAAACGTGGTTCTGGTAAGTGAACGCCCTGGCGCTCAGTTGCTGGTTCAGGCTGGCGGATTCAGGGTCGCTGTGGATGCGCACGTTGCTGAAATCGGCGTTGAATCTCGGCTCCATATAGCCGCGCACGTCGCTGGAAAGCGGCTGTCCGCCGGAGGTTTTGTTCTGGATCGCCGATTGAATGTTTGAACTGACGGCCGGCGTGCCGGCGTCGCCTTTGCGCTGCAGTTTTTCTTCTTCAGCCGGGGCCTTTTGTATTTTTTCCTCCTCTTTTTTCTGAAGTTTTTCCTCCGGCAGTTCGGCCTTCTGGATTTTTTCCTCCGGCAAGGCCGCTTTTTGTAGTTTTTCTTCTTCCTTTTTCTGCAGTTTCTCTTCCGGCGCGGCAGCTTTCTGGATTTTCTCCTCCGGCAGGGCTGCTTTCTGTATTTTTTCTTCTTCCTGCTTTTGCAGTTTATCTTCCGGTTGCCGCTGGAGTTTTTCTTCCTTAATCGGCGCCGGGGCAGGATCAGGCATGCGCATGACTTTGTCGGCCATTTTGTCGGCTTCCTGCTCGAACTTGTCGCCGGGTTTGTTGACCGCCATTTTCGTTTGCACGGAAGCGGTGAAAGACGGGCTGGCCGGCGCGAAGAAATCGCCGCCGCCCGCCTTGGCGAAAAAGGGCCGGCTCGCCGTCTGGGTCGCGGTCTTCGATGCCGTAGTGGACGATTTCTCTGAGCTCGCTTTCATCTTCTTCCACCCATGGTCATGAGGTCAATAGCGCCATTCCACCCAAAGCATCCGTGGCATCCAGGGCAGTTTTATCATGCTGATGCCCCAGGGCAGCTGGTCCATCAGAATATCGAAGGCTTTGCTTTCCACCTGCAAGCGCCAGTCGCCGTCATCGCGCCGGGTGATTTTTCCGGCGCGCAGCAGAAACGTGCCGCGCAGGCCGTCGATACTGGTGTTTTTCAGGACGTCCCAATGGCCGATCACGGCTTCGAGCAGGGCGGTCGCTTCCTCCGTCTCCGAGTCGGTCAGGTCCATATCGGCCTCGACGGGCGCCGTTAAAGGAATATTGCAGAGTATTTTCGGCAGCACCAGTTCATGCTCCGGCGCGATGCGCTGCCCGGTCGCCAGAAAATGCAGCAGACACAGCGCGCGTTCGGGCTGAACAATGACCTCGCCTTCGGAGGCAATGCCCAGGGCCTGGAAAAACCGGGGCAGAAACGGGTGCAGCAGAACGAGTCCGGCGTTTTCGACATAAATGCCTTCAGCCGCTTCAGGGTGCTGGTCTGGCCGGGCATCTTCGGAAACCCTGCCGTCAGGGCTGCGGGTATTGCCGTTTATCGTGTTTTCAGAAGCGGGAAAACGCTGATCTGGCGGTTGATTTTCGGGCTTGCCTATAACGCCCGGCCAACTGCGCTCCAGCAGGGGCTTCAGACGATCGCGCTGCTTCGTCGTAACCGGCAGCCGGCGCCAGGCGGTGCGGATGATTCGGGCTTCCGTGTAAGGCCCGGAGCTTGCCATCAAGGCAAATGCCGCCTCCCACAGTTGTCTGGAAAAAGCTTTGACGGGCTCGGCCGGCAGTTCGACAGGGTTCAGTTGGCGCATAATATTCGCCATGATTGTTTCGAGGTCGGGAGCAAGCCGCTTCAGCAGAATTGCCAGAAACGCTTCGGAAAATTGCCGGACCAGACGTTGCCTGGCGCTGGCCGAAGCCAGCGCGGCAAGGACAGCGCCGGAATGACGGCTTGAAGGGTTTTCCCGCCAGACCCTGAGCAGCATTGGTTCCAGATTGTCGCCTGCCGGCAGGCGCAGGCCCCAGGGCAGCGTGCCGGTCGTCAAAAAATAAACCCAGGCTTCCTCGATGCGCTGCGGCGTCGGTCTTTGTCTGATATCGCCTGCAGTTGCCGCCGCAAAATTTCCCGCAGGCGGTTGCAGCGTCCGCAACGACTTTTCAAGCGCCCGCCCGACCAACTCGGGCAAGTCCTGCTCCAGCCGATCGAGAGCAATCTCGCCCACATCGATCTCCAGGCGCTCCAGCGACCAGTGTTCCGTCGCCGGCACGCATCGGTCCAGCGCGCTTTCAATCGCAGGAAACAGCCGGTTCCGGCACCAGTCCGGCAGACGGTTATGCAAGGCCAGGCCGTCGGCTTCGGTGCCGTTGACCCGGATATGCAGATGGTGCCGGCGGATGGTGTGGGTCATTAGCGCAAGTCTTTCAACGTTGAACTGAAACAGCCTTTGTCGCTGATCGCGGTCAGTCTTATGAAGCCGCCGGGCTGCCAGTCAATGGCTATTTTCTCGCCGACATAAAACGGCTCCTTGGTCGGCGTAGAAAAATCCCATACCCAGGCGGCGATGCCGGTCGTGGGCATTTCCTCGCTGATGGCGAAGATGAACCGCGTATCGCCTTCCTCGTTCAAAACGAAATCGGGCTTCAGATCGAAGCCGTCGCAAAGACTGACGAACTCGCTGCCTGTGCATTGGTTGCGCCGGCTGCAGGCAAAGGCGGGCACGCGGGTTTCTTTATTGTCCAGATCGAAATTGGTAAAGATTGCGCCATCGAAGGGGGCTGCACCGATGGCGTCATTGCCGTAGCGCACGGAAAAATTGCCGGAAGAGGCTCGGTGGCTGAAACTGAAATCGAAGGTGAAGCTGAAGGCGTCCTTGATAAAATGCTCTATCCACAGAATGCCGAAAGGATCGCTTTCATCCGGAGCGTAGCTGATTGTCAGGCGTTCCCGGCTCAGTTCTCCGAAAACCTCGTTGATGGCCTTGTTGACGGTTTTGTTGAGTTTTTCAACGGCGGCGGTCATCGCGGTTTTGAAGTCGCTGTTAAGGTCGTCGACGCTGATTTGCAGGAGATCGTCGGTTCCGCTCAGGTCGAGGTCCTGGCCGTTAAAGCGCAGCTTGAGTCCGGAGGTCTGCTTGTAGCTCCGGTAACGCCCGTCATCCATAACGGGCTGCAGCCAGAGCCGGTAGGCGCAGCGTTGCGACTGGCCGTCATCCGGCAAGTCGCAGGGCAATTGGCAGGTATGGGCGAGGATGGTTTCCACCGTGCATAGCCGCTGATCGGTGATGCGCAACAACAGGCTGGCGCCGCTCGCCGTCGGTGCGCTGGTATAGCTGGCGCCGTCCAGCGGCGCATCGTTGACGGTATAAGGCGGAGTGCCTCCGGCAATCGAGAGGGTCGCGACGTAAGTCTGGCCGTCTTCCGAGCATTTGAACTCCGGTTCGCCGAGGCGCAAGGGTTCGGGGATGACGACGGTTTGCGGTGCCGACACGGCGTCGCCGGCATCCTGGATGACCAGGGTGTGTTCGCCGGCCGTCAACCGGACCGGGTTGACCAGATCCTGGAAATTCTGTTCGTCGATTTTGATCCGGTAAGGCGGCATGCCGTCCTTGACGGTGATCGTGACTGCCGCCGTAGGCGCTGCCGGGTCCGGTTCCGTGCAGCCGATGGCGACGGTAAAGGTCGGCGGCGTTTTAGGCAATACGAACTGTATCGGCGCGCAGTCGGAGCAGCAAAGATAGGGCAGGTAAAAGTCGCCGATCACGGTGCCGTCGGCCAGGTCGTCAACCGTTGCGGCGATGATTTTGTCGGCCTTGCCGGCGAAATCGGGGGAGCCGAATGTGCCGGGAAAATCCGGTATCAGCGCCGACAGGCCGTCCAGCACCCGTTGAAGGTCCGCGTTGATGAGCGAAGGCTGCTGGAAGCGCAGGCGCTTGATGGCGTCCAGCAGGTCCGGGTCGGCAGGCATCCGTCCGCCGTCGGTCCGGGCCGCAACGCGGGTTGCGGCGTCTCTGACCGGGGCGGCCGCGGCAGGTTCCGGCTGGACAAAGACAAAATCCCTCAGGTTGGCCGCATGGGCGTGCAAGGGCAGAATGATGCCCGCCGAGAAAGGCTCGACGCGCCGCACGACGGCTTTGAGTCCGGCGGCAGGGCCGGTTTTCGCCGCCGGCTTCTGATGGTAGAGCAGAATGAACGTGCCGCCCAGCGGTACGCCGGCTTTGTGCTGAATGCCCGGATGTTCCGGCAAAAAGTTGCCGAGAAACTGCTTTTTCTTCAGCGTCCGGACGCGGCGCGCATATTCGTCGTACAGGGCCTTTAAGGCGTCCGGCTGGCAATTGTTCAGCAGATCCTCCAGCCGGTCGTCGATTTCCTCCCAGTTCAGGACAGCGGAGTTACTGTCGAGATTGGCGATGCCGTGTTCGCGCCTTGCTTCGATGGCTTTGACGACAATGGCGAGATTGCTGAAACGGGTTTCGACGTCGTCGAAATCGATGTCGGCAAAATCGTCAGGCAGCGCGTCACTCAGTTTAATGAGATAAAAAAAGCTGTAATAGACCAGCATATCGCCGGGAGGAAAGATATTGATCCAGCTTGCCATCAGATTGGCGTCGATGTCCGGCACGACGCCGCCTTGCTGGGTTATATAATCTTCAAAGGCGCGGCCCAGGGTATTGGTCTGCACCAGAAAATCGGGCGCATACCGGTTGATGACGGCGAATTGCGATTTGACCGGCGTCTTTACCGGCGAGTCGGCATCGAAAGGCAGGTGGTAAAAATAGGTCAGCGACTTGACCAGGGCGCACAGCAGTTGTTCGCGCGTCACGTCATACAGCGTCTCAAGATCCTGAAACCGGCAGTTTTCCTTGTTTACATCGATGGGCGCGGTTTCATCGAAAGCCCCCGTGCGCAGCGCGATGAGTTGGATGGGCAGGCGATGGCTGGACTTGATCGTCAGCAGGGTATTCAGCACCGTCTGATAGTTTTTACCCAGATGCCCCTCTATCCGCAGGAAATTGTAGGGTTCCAGATCGTAGGCGAGCGGCTGGGCGACGAACGCAGGCGCGGCCGGCACATATTCGTCCGCGCGGTAACTCAGGTTGTGATGGGCTCTGAGGCGCCGGGTTTTCTCTGGATTCCACAGCTGATACAACGGCGGTTCGCCGGTTTGCTGGTAATAATACGGAATGGCTTTTTCGGACAACGCCACATCGCCCAGTCTGGACGGCGTGATGCGAATTTGCGAGTCTATGGGAATATGCGTCAGCGGCGGCTTTACCGGCGGCAAAGCGGGCGTGTGCGTAAAGCGGTCGATCATCTCCGCCATGCGCCGGAACAACAGCACGACTTCGCGGGTGCGCCGCTCGCAATCGCCGATGGCGGCGGAGGGCAGAAAGCGGTGACGATATCCGGGCGCATCGGTTTCCCCGGCCGGAAACAACAGGCCCAGCATCAGATGCCGGGGGAACAGTTTTTCGGACGGGCAGCAGGCGCACAGCAAATCCACGCCCTGCCAGCGGAATTCATCGTAGGCGCGGATCAGGTCGTCGAAGAAATCATAGTAATAGGGCAGAAAGCGCACCTGCTCGGCGCTGGCCGGGGCGCTGTCCAGAAAACCGAACCGGGCCATAAAACCGCCGAAGGGATCGCTGGCATAGGCTTTTTTCAGGATGGGCTGAAAAGCCTGATAGGCGCGGGTCAGCGCGTCGCCGAGGGCGGCGGCCAGATCACCGGCGCTGAAGATTTTCAGGAAGGCCGCCAGCACGTCATGGCTGGTCACCGGCTGGCTGTCCGGTACGCTAAAGCGCGGCAGACGCAGATCCGGCAGGTCCAGCTGCGCCGCCAGCCTGGCTTCCAGATCGCCCGGGCCCAAATCACCCGATGCATCGTTCGCATTGGCAATGATGCTGTCGAGATCGGTTTTGCCGATCAGCAGGCGCCGGACCTTGACGGTGACGTCCGAACCCTTGTCGTTGCAGTTGTTGGGGCTGCAATTGCGCAGGGCGGCTTTTTTCAGCTCAAGAAACAGCAGCACCGCCTTGTCATCCAGAAAGCCCGCAGGGTCGGCCAGAGGCGCGGTATTGGGTTCGCCGGCCGGAAACAGTTCCCACAGCGGATATTGCTGGCTGGTCGCGCTGTTTTTGAAGGCCGGATAGTCGATGTCGGCGGGCAAATCGTAGGTCCGGTACGCAACCAGCGCCAGATCGTCCGGTTCCATGATCAGATAGCCTTCCGAGGTGACGCCGCAGCCTCTGGACAGGAAAATCGTGCCCGGCGCCTCGTCAAGCCTGATCTCCAGACCGCAGACGATGCCGATGCCGATCAGGTTGGCCCGCGTCAGGCGCTGCTGCTCGTCCAGATAGCCGAACATCTGGTTCAGATGGGCATTGGTCAGTACCTGATTGGCTTCGAAGACCGGATAGTTATCTTTTAGTGGTTGCATGGCGATGTCACTATTGTCAGAAGTTTCAGAGGGTTTGGGACGGCTGGCGGGCGTGGAGCGATCCCAGCGCGGTGCTGCCGAGGCGCACCGGGTTTTGGTCGCTGCCGTCGTCGCAATCGTGCAGGGTCGCATCCGGATAAACGTTGCGCAGTCCGGCCAGCAGGTTGACGACCTGCCACAGGCGGAACGACACTTCCCGATAACCGGCATAGCGCTCATCCAGCAGCGTCTGTACGGCCGCGGCCGTGCCGGTTCTGAACGTGGCGTCGGCACAGAAGGCCGGCGCCTGGGCGTCGCCTTCTTCACGCAGGCTGATGGTTATCGGCTGGAAATCGGTGAGGTCGCCGAAATCGCGGCCTTGCTGAACGTTGCCGCTCATCCACTGGTAAAAGGCCGTGCCGTATGCGCTCAGGATGCCGGCGCTGCACCGGCACAGATCCGCGGCCGAAGCGCTCAGCAGATTGGCTGACAGGATGGCGTGCAGCTGTTCCGGCAGGCGTTCTTCGGTCCAGTCGATTCTGGCGTTGGCTTCCAGCCACTGGCGCCAGGCATTTTCAAAGCGCTCGAACTGCCAGCCGGTGAGCGCGATGGGCTGAAAATAATCCAGCATCAGCGCGGCAATCTGCTGCCAGAGCGCCTCGTCAATCACGATCGCGCAATCCAGGCCATTGGCGTCCAGGGCGTCGAACAGCGCCTGCAGTTCGTCTTTCAGTTCATCCGGCTGGAAATTGCGCAGGATTTTGTCCTGATACCACAGCCTGAAGGCATCGCTGAAGCGCTGGTAAAGCGCTTCAGCGCAGCCGCAGACCTGTTCTTCGTCTGCGCTGGCCGGGGCCGCGCTCAGCAGTTCCGCCACGTTGCCGACGATCGGATCGCAAGGATTGGCCGTGAAACCGTCGTTGCCGACCCAACAGATCTTCGCGAGCAGGTGGGCGGGCGTTTCTCGGCGGATGGTGCGGTCGGCGAAACCGCGCAGGTCCATATTGTCGTTGTAAGGCGCCGTCCAGCCGGGCATGACCCAGGTCAGGCGGAACGAATAGGGGTCTTCGTCGCCGCAGGTCCCGCAGGCTCCGCTGACGCAGGCCGGGTAGAGCGCATCGCCCGGGAACTTGGGCCGCAGCAGCAGATGTTCGACGACGATGGCGCGCTCGTTGGCGCTCCAGCCGAGCAGTTCGGTCTTGAGCGCTTCGGCTTCGCTTTCGCTTGCCAGCGGCTCCGACTGGCCCAGCGGGTTGTCGTCGGCATCCTTCAGCTTGAGCAGATGGCCGGCCGCTTCGGGCGCAATGTCGTATGCCGCCGGATTGCTCATGGCCGCGAGCAGCGCCTGCCAGGCCTGGCGCCTGGCATCTTCGCCGTCGCCGGCGTCGACGACCAGGCTGCCGGCAAACCAGCTGTGCTGCTGGGCGTCGACCAGCTGGTAGGTTATCGTATAAAGGCTGCCGGCCGGTTCGCCGGCATCCATGCTGAACACCAGGTCGGGAAATCCCAGCAGCAGGCTGACGCGCTTCTTGATGCCGGACGGGTTGTCCTGCGAGACCGGCAGGGTGTAGTTGAAGGCCTTGCCGCGATCATGGCTGATGCCGGGATAGGCGGTCAGGAAGGCCAGCTTGTCCTTGATCAGGCGATCCTGCGCGGCCTGGCCTTGCGAACGGGACAGCAGCAGCGCGTATTCGCCAAATTGCTCGCCGAAACGGGCCATCAGATGATCGAGGAAGCGGTTGCGCCGCTCGTGGAATTCCGGCTTGGTTTCCGTCATCGCTTCCAGCTCGGCGGTACCGAGACCGTCGGTCAACTCGTCATAGCCCTTGATGACGGATTCGCTGAATGTCTTGAAGAAATACGTGCGGTCCGTCGCCGGGTCGAGAGAGAACAGGTCGGCGGTATGGGAGATCTGCGCCAGGGCGTTGGCGATGAGCTGCTCGAAGACCAGCAGGTAAGCCTTGAGCTGCCGGGCCTGCGCCTTGCGCTGGCCGGATGCGTGAGACGGCAGGCCTTCCGGACCGATGCCGTAAGTCAGCGGAAAACCGTATTGCAGCGGAAAACAGGCTTCGGGATCGCGGAATGTGCCTTCTGGGATGGGCAGGTCGTTGAGCGTGTTTTTGATTTTCGGCCGCTCCATCTCGCCGCGCAACTGTATCAGGGTGTCGTAGGCCTCGTCTTGTCTGGGCGCGAACGGCAGGCCGTTTTTGAAAAACAGGAACCGGGACAGCTCCCTGTGGAAACGGGGCTGATGCAGGGGGCTGATATACAGCAGCCAGGCCGCGCTGATTTTATCGCTGTCGAATACCGGGCTGCCGTCGCTGGCCCAGCCTGGATCGGCGGCGCCTTTGACGACATTGCCTTCGGCGTCGTATTTGCTGAGCAGCAGGTTATTGACGGCAATGACGCCGTCAATGTCCATCAGGCTGTTGATGAGGTCGGAGACGCGTAAAACGGTTTTTAAACCGGAGGCTTCTAGGTCCGCCTTTTTGATAAAACCGTTGCTCAACTCGGGGCCGTTGAAAATGTCTTCCACGGGCGTGCCGTCGGCCAGCAGTTCCTGCAGGGAGTAAAAGGGCACGGGCGGATTGAAATAGCGCTCGACAGCCAGCCAGATCTCGGCCTGTATCCGTTCGATATCGGCATCGGGCTTGGTTTCGACATCGGCGCAGACGCTCACGTCCTCGATATCGACGAGCCGGATGCGGCAATAATCCTCGTCCAGGTTCCGGTGCTTTTGCAAGGCGTCCCTGGCGGCGCCGACGGCCGCTTGCGTTCCGATCAGCTTGTTGCGGTAACGCTGAATGAAGCCTGCCGGCGTGGTGTCTTCGAACAAGGCCTTCATGCCGGCGGCCGTTGCCTGATTTTTGGCGGCGACATCGCCGAAAACGCGCAGCGCGGCAGGGCCGATGCTGATTTTTTCTCCGCCCGGCAGCAGTTCCAGCTCGAAGCGCACATACCAGACCTGGCGCCAATGATCGCGCAGGTATTTATCGCGCCCGGCGTCATCCAGCAATGGGTCTTTCAACACGTCGTAGGTTTTGGTGGCGCCGATGCTCACCTTGACGGTGAACGAAGCGCCGTTCAGGCCCGAGAAGGCGTCGCCGCTGTCGATGAACAGCCGTCCCTGTCCGGGGTTTGCCAGTTGCCAGTCCGGGAAGCGCATTTCCATCGCTGTCGGGTGCGGATCGCCCTCGGCGTCGAACACGCTGTAGGCATGCCTGATCTTGCGGTCGTTAAGATCGCCCAGTTCGGGGTCCGCTTCCAGTTCCAGCAAGACCTCGTACAGACCTTGCGGCTCGACTCGTTTGGGATGCAGCGCTGCGTCGGGTTTCTGATAGGAAAGCTGCAGTTGATCGTTCTGGCACCAGGCGTAATAGCTGAAGCCGCAGGCGCAATCCTTGCAGAACACCCAGGCATTGCGTACGGGCTCAAGGTCGATCAGCAGGCGGCGGAAATCGTCCGGCGTCAGCGGATTGACCGTCAGGATGTCGCGCGCGGTGAAAAAGGCCTGATCCGGGAAGGGCGTTTTGGCGTCTGCAAGCGGCGAGGCGGGCGTCAGCAGGTCGGCGATAGACCAGCCGCTGCGGTAGGCCAGATCGGTAATGGCGTAACACAGGTTTTCGAGAATAGTGATGCCGGGGTCGTGAGTGTTGTAGTCCGTCCATAAACGGCTGCCCATCTGTTCGATAAAGCCGATGCCTTCGCGCCGGAGACGGTAGTAATCCTCGGCGGCTTTCAGTTCGGGCTGTTTGGGCAGGCTATCGGGTATCTTGTTCATACGGATTCACACGGACAGGTGCTGTCGGCCGTTGTTTGCTGGGCGGGGTTAATGACTTCGATCGCGTGATGCCTGGCTGAAACCAGTATGGATACCGCTTTCGAGCCTTCTATTTCAGTCACGTCCTGATCGACGACCTCGATTTTCTGGCCGTTGCCGTCGAGCTTTGTGTAGGTATGGGACAGTCTGAAATCGGTGACGTAATCCACATACGGCTGTTCTTCCACAAAGTTGATCAGCACGGATTGATAAACCTTGCCGCCGAACGTCGGGCTGCCGCCGCCCAAGAAAGCCCAGGGCGAGAGGAAGCGGGTGATGGCTTCGTCGAGCTTGGCGGCATGGAACGTTTCGTCGAAGCCTGAGTAGAAGCGCACCTTGAACTGCGCGCCGACTTCCTCGAACAGCGGATTTTTGACATGCAGTTTGACGAAGCAGGAAAGACGCTGCTGCAGGAATGCCTTGATGGCCTCCAGCAGTCCCAGGCTGGTATAGGGCCGCAGCGGATCGCGCAGGTTATGGAATTGCTGGTTCGGCACGGTGACGATAGTGACGTGTCCCGGCGCCAGCTCCCGGTAGATGCCGCCGTCTTCATCGGGTTCGTAATGCGTATGGTTCAGGCATTTGGCCTGGTAAATCTGCGGAAAGGCTTCCAGCAGCAGATGTTCGTAGTCCCAAAGCGCGATGGCCCGGTCTTTGTGCCGCAGATGCTCGCTGACTCGGGTATAAAAGGCGTCGGGCTGCTCGGCGCCTTTGCCGCCGAACCCTGGAAACGGCTGGCTGACGCTTTTGACGGCGGCGTGGGGCGTGTCCAGTTTGCTGATGGTGCCTGCCGGCAGGGTTTGGGCGGCAAAGGCCGGATCGTTGCCGTTGTCTTTGAAGGTGGCGCTCAGGCCCTGCGCCGCGACCATCTGCAGGCGGCATACCGCATCGCTTTCCGCGGCGACGGCGGCCCTGATCCAATGTTGCCCGGCCGGCAGCAGGGTATTGGCTGATGAAGCGTCATCCGGCACCGAGAAAGTGATGATGCCGGAATTCAAAAGTCCGGACGTGCCGTCCTGTACAGTGTTTTCGGGAAAGCCGACCCATTCGTTGTCGCGCAGATAACTCCAGTGGATATGCGGCTGCGGTTTGACCGATACCGGATCGGCCGTGCCGTCGGCCACCTGGAAGAACAGCGCCAGATTCTGCGGCGGCCGCAGGTCGGCGATGCCGATATAGCATTCGGCCTCATGCTGGACGGGGTGATTGGCCGGCAGTTTTTTATCGAAGCCGTTGCCGCCGGCGCTGTTCAGATGCCTGAACTGCGGCAGTAAATAGAGAGACGGATCGGGGGCGCCGCTCGTCAGAAACGGGTGCTGCTCGGCGTGGCCGAACGGGGCCAGATGAAAGAAACGGCCCGGTCGCGCGTCGAAATCGGTTTGCTGGCCGCTGCCGGTCAGCAGGGTTTGCGTCGCCGTGTAGTCCAGCGTCAGTTCGGTAATGAACGGGCCGGCAGGCGGGACGGGTTTGGGATTGGGGGTGACTTGATTGATGACATTGTCTATGTAAGTGGCCAGGGCCTGTTCATACAAGCTCTGGCCAAAATCGCCGGAGAGTTTCAGGCGCACATAGCCATGCCGGGACGCCGTGTTGAACATCGCCTGTTCCGACAGATCAGGTTTGTCCACATACGGTTTTACCTCGCTGGCAACGCCGCTCAGCAGTTCAAATTCGGTTTCGTCGATATCAAAAGACAGCGTTTCCACGGCTGACCATTGGCCGTTCTGCAAAAAGTCCACGCCGATTTTGATCGTGGCGCCGGGGTAGGGAGCAGGCGCGGTTTGCCAGTCTATGTTTAGCGTGCAGGATGACAGTTGCTTCTGGAAGCCTTCCCTGGAGCCGATCACCAGGCTGCTGTGAGTCGCGGGCGATGCGCCGAACGGCTGAAACGGCTTGGACGTGTCGACCGGGCCGAAGTCGTTGGCAACCGCCAGGGTTTTCAGGCCGATGACCTCGACGTCCAGATCGATTTTTTGCACACGGACGGATTCAAGTCCGGCATAAAGAAAATCGCTGTTTTCGTTGTGTGTCAGTTTCAGCAGCAGCACCGGCAGATCGGTCCCGAAACCGTAGCCATGCGTTTTGGCCGAATAAGGCACGACGGACGGATCGGCGCCGCCCAGGCGGACTGTCAGCAGCAACTGGCCGTTGGCAGGCGAGGCGAATTTGGTTACTTCGGCCTGAAACCAGCCTTTTTCGCTGCTGACGAAACAGGCGACGTCCGCTTTATGATCGGTGTCCAGGGTGCCGGCCGGGTCGATGGCGAAGCGCAGCGTGATGGTCCTCACGCCTTCGGCCAGCATTAAGTGGTGCGAAGCCACGGCAAAGCCGATTTCGGCTCCGGGCATTCTGATTTCGGCCAGTTCGCCCTGGCTGTACAGCTTGTTAAAGAAGGGCTGCCAGGACTGATCGGCGGATGTGAGCTTTGCGCCCAGGCCGTCGTCTGAATTGGCGACCGGCGAGGCGAACAGGCGGCCGCTCTGGTAGGGCAGACTGTCATGCTGGGCGTTGGCATGCCGATAGACGGTTTTCAGCGCGGTGATTTTGCCCCGGTTGGCGACAAACGTCCGGTCATTGGCATAGAAGACATCGATGCCCGAATCGTCCTTGCCCGCTTTAAACAGCGCGTCTGCGGCTATTTCGTGGCTATCCGCCTGTCTGGCCAGTTCCACCAGAAGATGGACATGGCCGGGTTCGGCCGGTTTTTCCTTCAGGCGCAGGATCTGCCGGTAATAAAAATCCAGATGGCGCGCCGTCAGGGTATTGGTTTCCGCGCGGACATAGTCGAATAACCGCAGAAAGGCCAGGAACAGGGCGTAGTGCGGTTCGTGATCGTCGCGGCCGGTCAGGGTCTGCTGCAAGGCCTGTCTGGCCTCCGCGACCGTGCGGACATAGACTTTCAGGAACTGGTCAAAGACGGACTTGAAGAGATTGTGCGTGGCGATGTGATTGATGCGTTCAAAAACGCCGGCGCCGCTGCCGTAAACCGAACTGTCCGGGACAATGCTCGACAGGTAGGCGTTCCAGTCGGAGTCGGAGGTCGTTATCCAGTCTGCGGAAAACTCATAGTGGTAAATGCCGGTGAAATCCGTTGTCGGCGCGCCTAACAGAACCATGTCGGGGTGGGCGCCTGCAAAATCGGTATCGGACTTGGGAAAGGCTTCGTGGTAGGCGATCAGCCTTTTCAACTCCGGCGCCAGCTGGTTTCGGATCAGGTTGCGCAAGGTGTGCTTCAGCGGGATTTCGGGCGCCAGCTCTTCCTTCAACTGTTCCAGTTGTCTGGCGAGCGTGCCGATTATGCTGAACAGATAGCCCAGGCGTTGTTTCAGTTCGGTTTCCTTGTCAGGCGCGTCGTTGCCGAGATTGTTCAAAAAGTCGAAAGAGGCCTTGACGCTGCTTTTGTAATAATCGATGTCCTGTACCGCGGCAATCGCCAGTTGCACCGAGGCATCGCGGCTGAAAAAGGGCGCCCAGTCGCCGGTCGCGACGTTATTGAGGTCATAAAACTTCAAATGTCCGGCATAGGCTTTTGCAAACACCAGCGCATGTTCGAGCTTTCTTTCATCGCTCGGCGCGTAAGCGGGATTCAAGGGCGCGGGAAAGCGCTGATCCTGGCGAGTGCCTTCGTGGACCAGTTTCAAGGGATCGGTGTTTTGCTTGCAGTTGCCTGAATTCGCCATGATTAAACGCCCTCAGGCAAAAGGTTGACGGTTGTAGCGAGGTTAATGTCGGTGCCCTCCAGTTTGTAGTAGGGGTAGACGAAGTTGAATCTCGAATTGGTGGCTTTCACCCGGTAAACGATGTCTATCAGCACCACGCCTTCCCGCTCCCGGCTGTCATTGAGCTGCACTTTTTCCAAGTGGATGCGCGGTTCGTGATACAAGATGGCCGATGCGATCTTGTCGGCCATCAGCGTTTTCATGCGCGTATCCAGATTCTCAAACAACAATTCGTCCAGATTGCAGCCGTACTGCGGCAGCATGATCCGCTCGCCCGGTCTCGTGCCGAGCAGTACTTCCAGACTGGAGGCGATATCGGATTCCTGCTCCAGCATCTCGACCCGGGCATTGCCGGCATCGAAGGAAGGAGGGAAGGACCAGCCGCGGCCGAGAAAAGGGCGATCCATATCAGCCACCGATTAACACAGTCAATGCGCCGGGCGGCAGGATCGCGCCGCCGCCGGCGGTCAGGTCGCCGATTCTGGCCGCCGGCAGGCCGTTGATCTGAACGGTTGCGGAACCTTTGATGACGGCATCGGCTCCGCAGTTGTCGCCCAGGCGCGCCGCCGGAAGTCCGCCGATGAACACAGTGGCCGCTCCGGGCGGCAGGATCGGCATAGGAACGCCGGAGGTCGCGGTGCTGGTAATCAGGTCGGTTACGCGTGCTGCAGGGGGCATTTTGATGGCTCCGGGTCAGTTGATTTGAACGATGCCGCCCTGGATGACCGTGGTGGCACTGCCTTTCAGGGTGGTGCTGGCGCCCGATATTTCGGCGCTGCCGCTGCCTGATGCCTTGAAGGCGGTCTGGGCTTTCAGTTCGGTGTTCATGCCTTCGATTTTTATGTCCTTGACGGCTTTCAGGATCAGGTCTTTGGTGCTTTCGATTTTGATGCCGCTGTCGTCGAGGGTGATTTTGTTGCCGTTCTGGTCTTCCAGGGTAATGCCCTTGTCTTCTTCGGACAGCCGCATCCGGTTGCCGCCGGGCGTTTCCAGCGTGACGATCTTTTTTTCGTCATCGAAGGTGAATGTCATCTTTTCACGGCTGACATAGCCTTTCCGGTGATTGTCATCCTTGGCCGGTTCCGGCGCGGGCTTGGCGCTGCTGTGGCACATGCCCAGAATGACCGGGTAGCGGGGATCATCGCTGAGAAAGCCGACGATCACTTCATCGCCGATTTCAGGGCGGAAAAACGTGCCGCGTTCCTTGCCGGCGTCCAGCGTCGCGACGCGCGCCCAGACACCTTCCTCGGCGGTGCTGATCAGGGGCAGCCGCACTTTGATGCGGTCTTCGCCTTCGGGGTCTTCCAGCACGGTCACGATGCCGGTCTGCAGACCGCTGACGGCCGGCAGCAATCCCGCGGCCGGCAAGGGACGCAGGTTGTAGGTTTCGGCGAACGGTTCGGTGCTCAGGCCCAGCTGGATATCGGTTTCCCAATTGCCCTTGGCGAAGCTGTGGCGGACGCCGGATACATACAGTTCGCCTTCGAAGCGTTCGCCGATCCCGCTCAACTGAATGATCCTGTCCGGCAGGGCGCCGGCGAAGCCCTGGAATTTCGCCCGTCCCCGCACTTTGGCCAGCCGCTCTCTCAGCAGCCGGCCGTCGGCCCAGGCCTGTAATTCGGGCTGGCTCAGTTTGCCGCCGTGCCTGAGGGTTTGAGGGTCGCCGCCGATCACATCGGCGAGGCCGGCATATTCGAGATTGCCGCCGCCGGTGATGGCGGGTTCTTTCGCTTCCGCGGTCAGCAGTTCCTGATCGCTTGCGTTCCAGCTCTGGGCGGTGATGCCCTTGCTTTGCCAGCGGGCGTCGATTTCGGCGTCGAGTTCCAGCAGCGTGGAACCGTATTGAACGGTAAGTATGGAGGATTCGGAAGCGGCGGGCGGCGCCACGGTAATCCTGCCGTCCTCAACCTTGACGATCAGGCCGTTGGCTTCGGCGCGGCATAGCAGGAAATCCCAGTCGCTGGCATCGTACTGCACCACTTCTTTCAGCGCCGCCGGTGTGGCGGCGATGTCTTTCTGCAAGCCGTAACGGCCGATAAGGTCCTCCATGATGTCGCTGTCCTTCCGGTCGGCATAATAGCGGCTGTGAACGCCGTGGGTCATTTTTACCGCTGCATCGCGGCATTCCACGATCAGCTGCGCGCCGTTCTTGCGGATTTTGATGCTGTGCCTGACGATGATGCCTTTAAAGACCGGCTCGTTCTGCGAGCGGTAGCCGAGCTGGATTTCAATTTTCCTGCCCGGAATGAAATGGTCGGTGTTGCTGGCCTTGAACGTCGCCTTGGCGGCTTCGCCATCCTGTAAATGAAGGGTGGCGGTGGGAATCCTGTTCAATTCCCGGCTCACGTAAATCGACAGCACATGGAATTCGCCGGAGATCTGCGCGCCGTCGATGAGAATGGCATGGGTGCAGACGTCAGGTGTTGCCGGGGTAGGGATGGTCGATTCGTTGTTCATGGCCATTCAGCGGGTTTTAACGCAGCGGTGGAAACACCAGGTCGGTTCCCGGGATCAGATGCCGAAAATTACCGAGGCCGTTGGCTTTCGCCACCTGGAGATAAAATTTCGGATCGCCGTAAATCCGCTGGCACATCAGCGGCAGGGTGTCGCCGGCCTTGACCTTGCGCACGTGGGTCAGATCGGGTGAGCTTTTGTCCTCCTGCAGGGCGCGTTTTTTCTCTTCAATGCTGCCTTTGAACCTGACTTTGGCAACGGCGCGGATCGGCTGGCCGTTGGGGTTGAACAGCTTGTAGTTGATGCTGAGTTCGACAGCCCGGCCTTTGAAAATCAGATTCCCCCAGACCAGTTTCAGGTGATAAGGCTCGTGGGATGAACCCTGATAGCCCGTCAGCATCTGCCGGAAATGGTTGACATCGTCGAATACGCCGTCGGGATTGGGTTTGCCGTCGATGATGCCGGTGTTGTCGAACAGGAACTCGAAGGAGAGTTCTTCCGGCATGGTATATTCGAATTTCGCCTGCGCCGAACTCGTGCCCTGGCCCTGTCCGTCCGACGTTTTGACCTTGTAGTCCAGCGTGTAGGTTTCCGGGTTGATCAGGGCTTCGAATTTGTCTTTGGCTTCCGGCTGACCGCCGTTTTCGGCGTCTTCGGACGTTTCGAAAGCCAGGATGAGCATCTTTTCCAGTTTGCCAGTCATCAGCGTTCCTGTTTGTTTTGCAATATTTGCAGCACCTGCTCGACGCACTCCGCGACGATGGCTTCCCTGACTTCATCGTTGTCGGCGCCGATCGCGTTTTTGCCGGCGCCGGCCGGTTTTGCGCCGGGCGCCGGGCCGGGCGACGTATCGACCGAGACGTGGATGTGCAGCTCTTTTATCTCAATGGGCATTGTCCGTTACCTGTTTGTCGATCATGGCGTCGCTCTCTACTGAATGGTGAAATAGCGGTAAGTCAATTCCAGCGTTTCAATGACGATTGCGCTTTCGTTGGCGTTCAGGTCGCTGACCAGCCATTTTTTCGGCACGGCGTGGGAGATTTTCCAGGTCCTGAGCGGTTCGCTTTTCTCGTTCATCAAAATCACGTTGATATCCGCCGGCTTGAAGGTGCGGTCGCGAAAGGCGTCGAGAAACCACTTCAGCACGGCCGAGTCCGTCAGCATGCCGCGCTTCAGCACCAGGTCGGCGTATTTGGTGCGGACCGGCAGCTTGTGCTCAAAGCGGTTTTCTCCGCCTTCCTTGAAGGTTTCATAGTCGTATTCCACCGACAGCCCCGACACCGACTGAAAACGCACGTCATTCTTGTCCTGGCTGATGCCGAATTCGACTTTGTAATAAAAACCCAGCGGCGGATAGTAATCAATCATCGGCCGGATTCCGTCAGACTTTCATCAGTTTCAGGCCTTCGTGCGCCACTTCAATGCTTTCCACGGCGATTTCGTTGGCATCCGATTTGAGATCGGGCGCGGTCACCTTGACCGGAAAGCAGCGGGTGGCCGACCAGGCGGCGACCGGTACGTGCTTTTCGTTGAGCAGGCGGATGATGAGGTCTCGACGGCCATTGACGCGCTCGTTGGCGACGTCTTCCAGCCAGGTGTTATAGTCGAAGTCGCCTTCGAATTTACCGCGCTTCAGGGTGATATTGCTGTTCTTGACCATGCCCGGCATGCTGATTTTGTTGAAGTCTTTGCTGTCGCTGTGCCGGTATTCGATTTTTTCCCTTTCCATGACCAGGCCGGTCACTTCGGTGAAGCTCATTTTTGCGCCGCCCCAGTCGACCTGAAAATGAAATCGGGGAATCGGATATTCTTGTGCCATGATGGTTATCCTTGTTATTTAATAAAAGAATGGATCGTTCCGGTGCATTGCTCAGGATTCCGCCATTTTGTGCGAAAACTTGAGGATGATGAATTCGGCGGGACGCACGACGGCCATGCCGATTTCGATGATCATGCGGCCTTCGAGGATGTCCAGGGCCGTCATGGTCTTGCCCAGGCCAACGGCGACGTAAAACGCGTGTTCCGGCTTGATGCCCTGCAATGCGCCCTGGCGCCAGAGCACGGTCAGGAAATTCTCGATCATGGCCTGCACGCGCACCCAGGTGTTGGCGTCGTTCGGTTCGAACACGAATGGCTCGGTCGCTTTCTTGATCGATTCTTCGGCAAAGTTGAAAAAGCGCCGGACGCTGACGTAGCGCCATTCATTGTCGTTGCCGGCCAGGGTGCGCGCGCCCCAGACCAACGTGCCCTTGCCGGTGAACGCGCGGATGATATTGATGGATTTACCGGCGTTGGCGTCGACGTTATAGGATTCCTGTTCGTATTGTGAAATTTTCACCGCCGGGCCGACCACCGCGTTCAGGCTGATATTGGCGGGCGCTTTCCAGACGCCGCGATCCCGGTCTGTCGCGGCATATATACCGGCAATCGCGCCCGACGGCGGCAGCACATTGAGGGCGTCGGCGGCTTTCGTCACCAGATCCTTGTACAAGCCGAACGCCGTCAGCAGCGCGTCGTTCAGGGTCTTTTCGTAATTGCTTTGCGTGGCTTCCAGGAAGCGGAAAAAGGCAATGGCTTCGTTGGCGGCGGCCAGTGCCGGTACTACGGCTACCTTGCCTCGCTCGTTGGCTGTTGTGGCGGCAACGTATGCGTCGTTCACTTCGGTCGGAGGAGCGGGGGGAGGCGTCAGCAGTGTGGCTCCGTCGGTAAACCCCAGAAATCCGGCCACGTCATCCAGATCCGCGCCCGACTTTACCAGTTCAATTATGTCGGCGGCGTCCAGGCTAGTTAAGAATTTATGGTGGTTCGCCAGCGTTTCGAGCGCGGTTTTCATATTGGAACCGGCGATATATTTCTCGATATCCTCTTTCAGCTTGAAGCGGTTATTGGCCGCAACCGGCGCCGCGTCGTAGCGCAGTTTTATTTCCTTGACAATGCCGACCATGTAGTCCGTTATCGGCTGCAATACCGCTTGTATCTGCGCCGCCGTCGCATTTGAAGCCGCCGCGTTAAAGGCATCGAGCAGTCCCTTTAAACGGTCATCCAGGGTTTTGTCCGCGCCGCCGGAAAGGGTGTTTTTCTTGGTCAGCGCCTCATTGACAAAATTTTCCACATTGATCAGGTCCGCAATCAGACTCTGAAGCTCCGCATCGGCTGTCAGGCTGCTCAACTGGACAGGCGTTCCCACACCGTCCCGCTGCAGCTTGACATTGCGGCGCAGGAGCGTGCGCGGCAAGTTTGCCCTGATCCACGGGCCATAGGCTGCGCCGTATTTCAGGTGGTTTATGCCGATCTTTTCCCTGAATTCGGCCACGGAACTCTCGAATGCGTTACTGTCAACCGCCCTGGTCAGATCGCAGAGGGTTACGCGGTCCATCAGCTTATTGCAGTGCGCCAGGGCTTTTTTCTGGAATTCATAAGGTCCGCTCGTGTCCGAGACAACGTCCGGCGAAAGGATGATGGTCGGCTCGTCTTCCTGCTCCAGCAGGTCGATAGCCGCTTCGATGGCGGCAGAGGACAGGCTGTCCGAGTAAGAGCCGACCGAAACAATGTAGCAGTTGCCGCCGCCATTGGCGTAAAACAGGCGCAGGCTGTCGTACAGATAATGCTTTGCCGTGGCTTCGGCCCGCACAAACTGGTTGTTGGTATCCAGCAGCAGGGTGACGTCCTGAGAAGGCGCGCCGCCGAAAAGCAGTTCATATTCGGCAATGGATTCGATTTTCGTCGGCTTGTTGACCAGGGATTCGCCGCTGAGATCTGCCTTTTCGGTATAGCCGATAAACGCCGGAATTGCCGTTTCCACAGGTGCGATGGAAGGCGGAAACTGGGGGATTTCTTCGATGTAAACGCCGGGGGTTTTGTACATTGTTGCCATGCTTTTCACCTTGGTATTTTGACAATGAGGATGTTATGTGAAAATTTCCGAAACAAGCCGGGTGATTTTGGTGCCGCTTTTTTCCGCTTTAACAAAACCTGCCGACGGTTTCTGTTTTGAGCCTGCGTTGCCAAAATAGGTTAATGGGAGCGGATTGGGCTCTGTGGATTTCACAGCGCCCGTATTCTTGTCAAAGTATCGCCGGAGGGTCGATCGATTCTTGAAGCGAACCTGGAAAACCGGGTGCGGCGCTTTGGCGATGCCGTTGTCGTCAATAAAGCTGAAGTCGTCATCATCGGCCCTGACCGGCGACAGGCGGATCAGGGCGAATACATCGTCCGGGATGGCGTCCGTCAACTGGATTCCGCGCTCGGGTGCGCCGGCAAGGCCGGGAGGCGGTACGATGGCGGGTATGTCGCCTTGATGAACGAACACAGGCAAAACGGCGGCATCCGCATTCAATAGCTGGGAAGTCGGATCGGCTGCGTCGCCGTCGCTGGTCAACTGCATCAGCTTGCCGGCTGAATCGATCAGGTATTCGACCTTGTCGCCGGCGCCGCCCGCGGAATAGGGGCTCGATAAAAACAGCGTTTTGTCGGCGCCTGCGCCGCGCGCAGCGCCGGTCAGATTCGAAAGAACGAAAACATTGGTTTTATAGCGATAGGCTTTATCTTCAGGTTGATGATAAAGCGTGCGAATTTCCCGGGGCGGCAGCGTCAGGGCGGTGTAGTTGAAGAAATCGGCATGGGAAACGGTGACAATGAATTCGAACAGCGTATCGGCGGGAATGACCTGAAGGGCGGGAGCCGCCACTATCAAACCCGGTGCCGTATCTTTATAGACGCAATTCAGGGCCTGTAAAGCTTTTGCGGTGGCCGCGGTTGGGACTACCGTCAGAAAAGGCCGCCTGTCATAGCCGTGCAATCGTTTGTTCTTTCGGGACGGGTCGCTGATCAGGTCAAACACGGCAGCGCCTTCATCCAGCCAGTAATGGTGCAGCAGGCGTATCTCGAACAGAGGCCGATACCGGTTGCCGATACGTTCAGTCATGGATTGGCCGGCGGGGTTTTGTGATGAAAATCACTGACCACTTCCGTAATCAGGCCGCTTTCGCTTTGTACCGCCTTGAATTTCAGGTCGATCATGCGCAGCATATACAAAACGAAGGGGTATTGCTTACCCCCCAGGGTTCCCCATAAATGATTGACTTCCTCCATGGTCGGCGAATACAAATCAAAGATCAGCTTAAACGCTTCCAGCTGGTCCAGAGGGTTATTGGGCGCATTGGCCGTTATTGAGCCGGGCGAGACATTGTCCGGCGTAAATACGTTCTTATGCTGAAAAAAACAAATGGCTCGGGATAATACCAATAACGCATCGCTGTAATTAGTATGCGTTGCTGAAATCAGTATTTGCAGATTAAGAAAAACAGGCGGGTTTTCGTAGCTGGCCTTGAGCGAGACATCGTCCCGGACATAATTGGGCAGATTTTTTAGCGCTTTCTCTTCCTTGATATTAACCACAGACAATATAAGCTTGTTTCTGGCAACGCCGCCGCTTCCCGGACCGCCTGCAAACCCTTCCGCTATATTACCCAGGTCGACGATCGGCGCGGCCATCTGAAAAACATCGTCAAGATGCTGATTCATTTCATTTATTACAATGGTCAATGCATGCGCAATCATCTAATAAATCCATCTTATAAAATCATATTTACAGGTCTATGTAATATTGAATGTCTTATCTGTTGTATTTCCTTATTTAATAGCCTGGAATTAAATGGCATTCCAAATAAAACACTTGATAATCAATGACATGGTCATTATATTGATAACCTTGTGCATGATGCGGCATCGTCCGGATGCAGAAATATAGACCCTTATGGCGACTGTTTTTCAAAGTGTAAACCGGATTGTAAATTTTTCAATGCCTATTGGTTTTTATTCTGAAACTCTTTGCCCGTCGTTAGTATATTTTGATTTATATTTCGCAATTGTTAAGGCTGTTTAAAAAATGAATATGTGTATGTTTTTAATAAATATTATTTAAACCTTTGTCTCATATATTATTGTATGTTGATATTCTCAATTTGCTTTAAGCGCCAATCCTGTCGTGAGCAGATTAAATTAAAGGACAAATGGGGGATATGAAATACCTATTATTCATTTAATTATTATAAATTCTCGTTGTTTTTTTACTCTTAAAAGCAACAGCGGTCAACCGATTTAAATTGCTAAATGTGATAAGGGTAACAGATGGTTCAGGGCAGGGATTATAGGGTGGTCTAATACTAAAGGGCTTGAAAATAGAAGAGCATGCGAATGGAATGTTTATTCACAAGGTATTTACAAAAAGTGGTGAAACAATGATTTTAATAGGGCCGAAAGCAAAAACCTTTTTTCTAGCGGCATGGTTGCTCGCACAGGCCTCTTTTTGCTTTGCCATCGATAATCCGGATGCGCCTGATCTCGTTGCAGACTTTGAATCGCGCAGCAAGAAATATGAGATCGTTATTGAGAAACAAGCGCAAAATCAAGAGGAAATCTTCAAGGCATATGTTCAGTACAGTGACTTTCTCGATCAAGAACTCAACCAAGCCTATACGGCTTTAAGCAAACAGCTGAATGCTGACAGCAAACAGTCCTTGTTACACTCACAGCGGCTATGGATTCAGTTTCGCGATGCGGAGTACAGCTTTATCGATAATAACTGGACATTAGATAATTTTGGATCGTCGTCCGCTATTTCGCGCAGTGCATACCAAACAACCATTATAAAGAATAGAGTGGTTGAGCTATTGCATTACTTAAAAAACTATCCAGAAACTAACAACTAATCTTCTGCGATTCTTGTGCTTCGCAGGCCAATACGCAATCGCCGCTGATTTTTTAGCCGGACGAGGTTGCAAAAGTCCGTTCCGCTTGACTTCAAAACTTACGACTGCATTGGGTAGACGATAGGATGCCAATATTAGATTCAACATGAGATCATTGAAAATCCTCATTGTCCTCGCTGTGATAGTCGGCAGCGCAGCTGTTATCTGGATGATGGATGAGTTGTAGGGTGGATTTGCCTTGGCAATCCACCAATAAACGGTGCCTTAAAACCGTCATATTCCGCAATATTGCTGGCCTGTCTGTAATGGCGGTTTGCTACGCGAAAATGCCTTATTTAACTAAGGATTTGGCTAAAAATGACTTCTTGAAACTGGAATCTTGCATAGGATGTGCTGATCAAAAGTAGGCGCTTCAGGCGGCGCAGTGAAGCGTATCGCTCGCGAACGATACCCTAAAGGGCACAAGTGCGCCTCCTGGCGTCGGCACATCCTATGTTTAAACAGGGAAATTATTTATGACCAAATCCTAAGTCATGCACCAGAAATGAGTATGCCTCTGACGAATACTTATCAAAGGTGTTCGTCTGGCGCGCCTGTTAAAAACATCCACTGATTTTGAATATTGGAAATTCCAGCTAGAAAACAGAATCTGTATCTTGAGTGACTATTACCATCCTGGCATCAGATGCGGTGCGGAAGGTAATAGCCAGAATTTCAAAGGGTTCATGCGCCGCAGTGTTAGAAATTGAACAAAATGCCTGACACTTCATTCAATGGAGAAATGGGTTAATGCCCACCCATTAACTTAAACGTTATGCTCAATGTGGAAGATGCGTAATGAATGAAACCTGGAATGATGAAAAGACAGCCAATTAGTTTCTTTCCGAAGAAGATATTCAGGGGTGAAGCAATGAAGCGCAAAACAACAAGGGTACTGTCCATGATGTTAACGGCCTTGTTCGCGGCCGTTTTGGTCCATTGCGGCCGAGAACAGTCGACGTTGGCGGACAACAGCGGACCTCAAATAAAGCGCACGGTAGTGATGTCGGGACTTTTCGACCCATGGGACCTGACCTTTACGCCGGATGGGGCCATGCTGTTTACGGAAAAATGCCGGGGGTTGTCCGTGCGCGCCTCTGATGGAAAGGTCCGGCTTCTGTTCGGAACGGCCGGCGCGGCCCTGGAGGCGGACGACCTCTTCTGTCAGGGCCAAAGCGGCATGCTGGGCGTCACGCTTGATCCGGCGTTTGCCGAAAACCGCCATGTGTACGTCTACATGGCGTCAAATATCGACAAGGCCAAGACCAACCGCGTCGTGCGCCTCACCGTTGATAAAGCCTACACCGTTGTTGCCGACCGTCAGGACATTGTCGCCGACATCCCGTTTAAGGCGTCCCTCAACCTGTGGGGCGGCGCGGGCGCACACAGCGGCGGCCGCATTCGATTCAGCCCGGCTGACGGTTACCTGTACGTCACCACCGGCGACAACCACAACGGGCCGCTGCCGCAGGACCTTTCGCGTCTGGGCGGCAAGATATTGCGGATCGACCGCGACGGCAAAGCCGCAACTGGCAACAATACCCCGCACGGAGGCGATCCGCGCATCTACACCTATGGCCATCGCAATGTGCAGGGCATTGCGTTTCGCCCCGGCACGGGCCAGCCGTTTGTCTGTGAGCACGGCCCCGGTCATGACGATGAAGTAACGCCGCTTGCAGCGGGCGGCAACGGCGGCTGGGACCCGGCACCGACAAAAGGAGTGTCGTGCGCGAGCGATTATTGCGGCTATACGTCCAATAAGCCCGACGGCACGCCTACGTCCATGACGGATCTGGACCGGTTCCCCGACGCGCTCAAACCATCGTGGAACAACCGTGGCGTATCCGAAGGGATGGGGCCGTGCGTCTTTCTGAGCGGGCCGCACTGGAAGGCTTGGGATGGCTGGCTTGCGGTCGGGTTCCTGAAGGGCGCGCGCATCCAGCTTTTGCAGCTGGATGCGAACGGCATGACGATCAGAACGGCCACTGTGGCCGATCTGTCGGCGCAGCGCATGCGCTCGCTCGTTTTGGGGCCGGACGGCGCGATTTATGCCGCCATTGACACAGGTGAAATCTGGCGGCTGGAAAGCGCCGGAGATGAAGCATTTGAAAACGGTAAGGACGGAGGATAGATTCTGCTTTGCCTGAGGATACAAACATGGCATCGATGCGAGCTGTAATCTACATCACGATAGGCGGCTTACTGGGTTCTGCGTGTCTCATTGTTCAGGGCCCGCTGCCTGGCGACGTGCTGGTTACGCGTGCTTTGCAATCGATATTCGGCACCCCGTCCTGGGCGATGTTTTTGAGCGACACCGCGAAGCTGCCCATTCTGTGGGGCACGCTTATCGTGGCGATCCTTCTGGCATTTGTCCATGGAGGCTGGCGTCATACGGCCACTCCGGTTCTGGCGCTCATTTTGGCGGAAATTCTCGATGCGCTGCTACGGGCATTGGTGTTTGCTCCCCGGCCTTCGGCGGATGTGGTCGCGGTGGCCAGTCCCAGTGCGTCCTCAGGATTTCCTTCCACGTTCGGACTGGTTTATGGCGCGCTATTCGGTGCGGCGATCCGCATGACGTCAAATCGCAACATTGCAACGGCAACCGCTTCCACTATCGCGCTGTTCCTTATCGCTATCGGCGTTATTGCACGCGTGGTGCTGGGCGGGCATTGGTTCAGCCAGATCATGGCGTCTACCTTCATTGGACTCGCCCTCGCGGCGGCGGTCCAGATCATTATGGACGCGTGGACGGCGGGTTATCGGGGAAGGCTGCGCAAATAGCGGGATTTCAAAGAAGCATGCCGCGCATTGTACGATCCGCCTTATGCGTCCGGGTTTTTTGCCGTTCATCCCTGGGCTAGATCTTTGTTCTTCACCGCTGAATTGCTTGGCGCTCCGGGGGCCGGGCGTGGTACTCTTGGGCAAATTCAGCGAGTGCCTATTCGACCTTCATGCCGCTTCTCACAAAGTTTTGTGTCCGTTCGAGCTGACATTTTCTTTTTCACAAAACTTTACATGGGAAGAACTCATCATGCCCGATTACTCAAGCAAGTACGGTGCTGTCTGTATGGACGGCAGGCATTTTACGCGCCGCTATTTATCTGTCAGGCAATATACGGCTACGGGAGAAGCGCATTCATGACCAGCCGGGACAACAAACTCTGGCTACAACTCTGGCGCGATCGGCAAACCGATTTCCATCAAAATGCGGTCAATCAACTCCTTGCCAGGTTCTGGCCAAGCCTTAATCTGGTGCGTGGAAGCCGGGTATTCGTGCCGCTGTGCGGCAAAAGCCGGGACATGATCTGGCTTGCCGAGCAGGGACACACTGTCGTCGGTGTTGAACTGAGCCCTATCGCGGTCAAGGCCTTTTTCCTTGAAAACCGGCTCAAGCCATCGCGGCGGCGCGTCGGCAAATTTACCCTATGGAAACATGGCGGAATCAACATCTTGTGCGGGGATTACTTTTCGCTGACCGCGGGCGATCTGGGTGCTATCGATGCGGTTTACGACCGGGCCGCGCTCACCGCGCTGCCTGAAGATATCCGCCGGCATTATGTTGCTCACCTGCAGCTGATTACCCCGAAATCATCCGAAGTATTTTTGCTGACTACCGAGGATGCCGAGGAACACGAGACGCTCAAACAGGCGCTTGGCGTCGGCGAAGAAATCAGGGCACTGTATTCGACGGGCTTTGAAATCGATCTGGCGCATGTTGACAGCGTGTTCGAAGCGGATCCCGGTTTTCCGGATCAACCGCCCGCGCGCGTCGAATATAAAGTGTACCGTCTCACCACCAGATCGGATTCCCAATAGCGGCGCTTAATGTAGGGGCGGACCTACGTGTCCGCCCTGTTTCGGGTGCACAATGGGTTATCGGAGAACCGTTGGCCAAAGGCGAACCGTTGGGCAAGGGCGAACACACAGATTCGTCCCTACGTGTTACGGTATCAGGGCATCAATCCATAGGAATTGCCAGATCAAAACGCCTATGAATCAATGAAAATGAACAGGCCGATTAAAAAGGTACTGAAACAATTCTGATTAGGTCAAATTTTGCCGCGGAATGTAAGCTATGTTTAGACAGGGACCTTATTGACGACCAAATCCTAGAATGGCAACAACAGCATGAAACCACTGAAAATCATCATTATCCTGGCCGTTATACTCGGCATTGCGGTTGCCGGTTGGTATTTCCGGCCTTCCGAACAGGTAGACGAGAACAGGCTGACGCTGTACGGCAATATCGATATCCGCCAGGTTGAGCTGACGTTTCATGATGCCGAGCACATCGCGGCGATGTATGCCAGGGAAGGCGAGCGGGTCAAGAAAGGCCAGCTGCTGGCGATACAGGATCTGGAACGTTTCCAGTATGCTGTGGACAGCGCCGAAGCCAGGGCCGAGGCTCAGCGGCAGGTGGTTGCGAGGCTGGAGGCCGGATCGCGCGCCCAAGACATTCGCAAGGCCAGGGCGGATGTAAAGTCGGCGCAGGCAACCTTGCAGTTCGCACAAAAGGAATTCGACCGGCTGCAGGCTCTGGTGCAGAGGCAATCGGCGCCGGTTCAGGCGCTAGACCGCGCCCGGGCGGAACTGGATGCGGCGCGTGAGCGCATGCGTTCCTTGAAGCAGCTGCAGGCGCTGGCGGTGATCGGTCCGCGCGAGGAAGACATTGCCGAAGCCAGGGCTTTGCTGAAAGCCGCGGAAAGCGCATTGGACCTGGCGAAAAAAGCCTGGCAGGACGCCCATCTTTATGCCCCCGCCGACGGCATCATCCAGGACCGTATTCTGGAGCCCGGCGATATCGCCGATATCCGCGCGCCGGTTTACACCCTGGCGCTGATCGATCCGGTCTGGGCGAGAGCCTATGTGTCCGAAGACCGGCTGGGCAGACTGAAATACGGCATGCCGGCGCACATCGAAACGGACAGCTATCCCGATAAAACTTATGCCGGCTGGGTCGGTTTCATTTCACCCACGGCCGAGTTCACGCCGAAAACCGTGGAAACGCCGGAGCTGCGCACCAGCCTGGTCTATCAGGTGCGGGTTTTCGCCTGCAATCCGCAAAACGAGTTGCGCCTGGGTATGCCGGTCACGGTCAGCCTTGCCCTTGATTCGGATGCCGAAAGCAGTACGATCCCGCCTTGCCCGGAGCGCTGATGCCGAAGGTCCGCAACGATCAGGCGGTTTTCGCGCTCGAATTCCAGGCCGTCGGCAAAGCCTTTACTGCCGGCCGGCATTCTGTCAATGCCTTGCGGAACGTATCGCTGGCGCTGCCGCAAGGCACGGTGGCCGGTCTGGTCGGACCGGACGGCGCCGGCAAAACCACGCTGATGCGGCTGGCGGCGGGGTTGCTGCTGCCGGATTCGGGCCGCGTCGTCGTGTTTGGGCACGATACCGACAACGACACAGACCCGCTTCGAGGCCTGATCGGTTACATGCCGCAGCGCTTCGGCCTGTACGAAGACCTGAGCGTGGCTGAAAACCTGGCTCTTTATGCTGATCTTCACGGCATTGATCGGCAGGAGCGGGCACAACGCTTTCAGGAACTTACCCGCATGACCGGACTGGCGCCTTTTACCGCGCGTCTAGCGGGCCGCCTGTCCGGCGGCATGAAACAGAAACTGGGGCTGGCCTGCACGCTGCTCAGCCGGCCGCGGCTGTTGTTGCTCGATGAGCCCAGCGTCGGGGTCGATCCGGTATCGCGACGGGAATTGTGGAACATTATCGAACAGCAGGTAAAAATGAGCGGCACGACTGTGCTGTTAAGCACGGCTTATCTCGATGAGGCCGAACGCTGCACCGACGTCATGCTGCTGGACGAGGGCGAGCTTCTGGACCACGGCAGTCCGGAGGCTTTCCGGGGAAAAATCCGGGGGCGCTGTTACCGCATCACGCATCCTGAACTTTCCAACCGCGACCTGCAAAACCGACTGAGCGGCCAGCCCGGGATCGTCGATGCCGTCATCCAGGGCGAGGCGGTGCGCGTCGTGTGCGACAGCGAAGGCTCGGCCGGCGCGGTGCTGGCAGGGACAGACGCGGGTAAACCCCGGATCGAGCCTGCCGCCCCGCGCCTGGAAGACGCGTTTATCGACCTGTTGAACCAGCGCCGCGCACCGGTCCGGCAGGCAAACGAAATGGCCGCGCCGGCCGCGCCTGTCGCTGATGAGGAAATTATCCGCGTTGACGGCGTCGACCGCTGGTTCGGCGATTTTCAGGCGGTTAAAAAGTTGAGCTTCACGGTCCGGCGCGGCGAGATCTTCGGCCTGTTGGGCGCGAACGGCGCCGGCAAAACCACGACCTTTCGCATGCTGTGCGGATTGCTGCCCGCCAGCAGCGGCCGATTGCAGGTCGCCGGCGTCGACCTGCGCAAGGCGGCGGCCAGGGCCCGGGCGCGGATCGGCTACATGTCGCAGAAGTTTTCGCTTTACGCGAATTTGAGCGTGAGCCAGAATCTGGCGTTTTTCAGCAGCGTCTACGGCCTGCGCGATGACCGCCGTGACGAGCGAATCCGCTGGGCCTTGCGGCAGTTCGAACTGGAGCCGCGCAAGGACGCCAACAGCGGCGATTTGCCGCTGGGCTACAAGCAACGCCTGGCCATGGCCTGCGCCTTGATGCACGAGCCGGAAATCCTGTTCCTGGACGAGCCCACATCCGGCGTCGACCCGCTGGCCAGGCGCGAGTTCTGGAATCGCACCAACCGTTTGGCCGCCGCCGGCGTCACGGTGCTGGTGACCACGCATTTCATGGAGGAGGCCGAATACTGCGACCGCCTGGTGATCATGGCCGAAGGCGATATCCTGACCGCCGGCACGCCGACCGACATCAAGCGCCAGGCGCGCACGGAGGCGTTGCCCGATCCGACCATGGAAGATGCGTTTATTCAACTGATACAGGCAAAACAGTCATGAGCGATTCCAGGGCCAAAAAATACCTGCGCCTGAAGGGGCTGATCGGCAAGGAATTCCTGCAAATCTGGCGCGATCCCAGCAGTTTGTCCATTGCCTTCGTGTTGCCGGTATTTCTGCTGTTGCTGTTCGGCTATGGCGTGTCATTGGACGCCAAGCGGGTGCCGGTGGGCTGGGTGATTGAGAAAACCACGCCCGAGACCACGAGTTTCACGGCGGCCTTTCAACAGTCCGAGTATTTTCGACCCGTGTATTTTGCCGACATGGCGGCCGCGGAACGGGCCGTGCTGACACGGGACATCATGGCCATTATCCGCCTGCGCGCGGATTTCAGCAGCCAGCTGTTCAAGCAAAACTCGCCGGCCATCCAGGTCATCGTCGACGGCGTGGATGCCAATACCGCGCGCCTGGTCTCGGGCTATGTCCAGGGCGCGTGGAATGAATGGCTGAGCCATCTGGCCGCGCTGCGCGGCACAGCCCTGTCGCAACCGGTCATCGCCGAGCACCGGATCTGGTACAACAGCGCGGTGCTGAGCAAGGACTTTCTGGTGCCGGGCCTGATCGCCGTGATCATGACCCTGACCGGCGCGCTGCTGACGGCCATGGTCATGGCCCGTGAATGGGAGCGCGGCACGCTGGAGGCCATGATCGCGACTCCGGTGACGATGGGTGAGGTCCTGCTGGGCAAACTGATTCCGTACTATCTGCTGGGCATGGGCGGGATGCTGCTGTCCATCGCCATGGCGGTGTTCCTGTTCGGCGTGCCTTTGCGCGGTTCGCTGTGGGTGTTGTTGCTGACCGGCACGCTGTTCCTGCTGGTGGCGCTGGGCATGGGGCTGCTGATTTCCATCGTCTCCAGGAACCAGTTTGTCGCGGGGCAGGCGGCCATTATCACCACCTTTCTGCCGGCTTTCATTTTATCCGGGTTCATTTTTGACATAACCAGCATGCCGGCGGCCATCCAGGCGCTCACTTATCTGATCGGCGCGCGTTATTTCGTGACGATATTGCAAACCGTGTTCCTGGCCGGCGACCTCTGGCCCGTCATCCTGCCGAATGCGCTGGCGCTGTCGGTGATGGCGGTCGTATTTTTCGCGCTGATTGCGAAGAAAGCCCCGAAGCGGCTGGAGTAGCCATGTGGGCGATGATTTACGCGTTACTGGTCAAGGAATTTCTGGCCCTGGTCAGGGACAGGAAAAGCCGCTTCATATTAATCGGGCCGCCGGTTATCCAGTTGTTCGTGTTCGGCTATGGCGCGACTTACGACCTTAATCACATTCCCATCGCGATTTACAACGAGGACCGGAGCATCGCCTCGCGCGATTTTATCGAGCGTTTCACGGCGGCGCCGGCGTTTACGGAGGTTTTGAGGCTCACCCGCCAGGAACAGATCGCGCCGGCCCTTGATGAGAAGAAAGTGCTGGCCGTGCTGCATCTCGGTCCGCATTTCAGCCGCGACCTGTATTTGGGCCGTCAACCTGCCGTGGCGCAGATTCTGGTCGACGGCCGCGATTCCAACACGGCAATGATCGCCCTGAATTACATGCAAAGCATAGTGGCCACGTTTAACCTGGATTGGGCCGAGCGGCATCGCCTGCCGGGGCCGCCCGCGCAATTGCGGATCAGGGCCTGGTTCAATCCGAACCTGGAAAGCCGGTGGTCTATCGTGCCCGGTATCGCGGGATTGCTGACGCTGGTCGTGACAATCGTGGTCACGGCGCTGTCCATCGCCCGCGAGCGGGAGCAGGGGACTTTCGACCAGTTGCTGGTGACGCCGCTGACGCCTTTTCAGATCCTGGTGGGCAAGGCGCTGCCGGCGGCGATCATCGGCGTTATCGAAGCCTCGTTCATCATTTTCATGGCCGTGTTCTGGTTCGGGATTCCGATAGTCGGCAGCCTGGCGGCGCTGTATCTGGGCGTGGTGCTGTTCGTGTTCGCCGTCATCGGCTTCGGCCTGATGATTTCGGCACTGTCCGTCACGCAGCAGCAGGGACTTTTGGGCTCATTCCTGTTTATCGTCCCTGCCGTGATCCTGTCCGGTTTTGCGACGCCGATCGCCAACATGCCGCCGTTGGTCCAGGATTTCACGCTGCTCAATCCTTTGCGCTATTTTCTGGTCATCGTCCGGGGCGTTTTTCTGGAAGGGCTGACGGCGGACGTACTGATGTCGCAATACTGGCCTCTGGCCGTGATCGGACTCGTCACGCTGAGCTGCGCTTCCTGGCTGTTCAGGCGGCGCATGTATTAACGAGGCGCGCGGTTCATCCCGCCTTTTCCAGCTGTCGCATCTCGACCGGCGAAACCCGGCCTGTCGAGGAAACCTTGTCGTATACTTCATCGAAGGCTTGCCGGCAATACGGCAAACGCGCGCGCAACTGGTCGTAGCCGGCATGGTCGAACATCATTCTGAACTGCTGTCTGTCCATGCAGGTTCTGGCATACAGGGCCTGGTAGCCGTGCTGTTCGATGACGAATTTTTCCAGTAACGGCAGGGCGCTGGCGTTATCGAAATCGGCCTTGCGCGGCGTGCCGTAGGCGCCGATATCGACATACATTTCATCCACAACGCCTTCCGCTGTCCTGAAAGGATGGACAAAGCCGGGCTGTCCGCCGTTGTCCTTGATCGCCATCGGCGAAAGCCATAAGGGGTATAACCGGAAGTGTTTGTCGAAATAGTCAATGGACTGCTTCAGATGCCGGATCGGCATGAGCATGTCCTGAACCACGTGAAACTTTTCCCGAAGCCGTCGGGTGGTTTGTGTTTCCGTGTATTTCAACAGTTCGATTCGGGGAGGCAGAGCCCAGCCCAGTAAAGCCCTGAATACGGGATGATTGCCGAACGGAATGATTTCCTCCATGGTCCAGAAATAACTGCGGGTGTGCCTGTGAAAATAATCCCGCACCGGTATGTATTCGAGACCTTCCTTCCCGTGCTCCAGATGGCTTTCCACATGCTTGTAAAACCAGGGCTTATACCATCGCCCGACAGCGTTGACAGGACCGTCCGGGCACGCGGCATCGACGAATTTGCCGACCATGATGACCGCCCGGTCGCGGTCGTAAACCAAGCCTTCCACGAAATCGTTGTTGTCGGTATCGCGGCTGGCCTGCTCGAAAACGCTGACCATCTCATCGAGGCTATAAACCGGCCGGTAGCTGAGCCGGATATACTTTTTGACCGGAATGATCTGCAATTCGGCCGCCACCAGAAAGCCCAGGGTGCCATGGCTCCAGGGAATCTGGTAAAAGAGCTCGGCATTTTCCGAAGCGCTGCATTTGAGCCGTTTTCCTTCCGCCGTCACGATCTCGAAGGATTCGCAGATGTGCTGGAATAGCCCGTATTTATGGCTGCTGGTTTCCACGCCGAAGCCCATGATCAAGCCGCCTACCGTCAAACTGTCCAGTTCCGGCACCACCGGCAGCGTCCAGCCCTGAGAGATCAGGCTGCGCGAAATCTGGCCCATGGTCGCCAGGGGTTCCACCCGGACGATTCCGCGCTGTTCGTCGATTTCAAGCAGGTCGTACATGTCAACAGCGATCTTGCGATGGGACAGTTTGTATTTGGGCACCATCTCGCTCATGGTTTTCCAGCCCGACCTCGCCGTGCAAAGCTTTTGCTTCGCGCCTTGATTTTTCCAGTCCTCGATTTGCCGAATCACCGCCTCAACCTTGGCATCGTGTTTGGCGGGGGCGCTGTTAAGACGGAATGCCAGCGCGTTGCGGATGCCGGCATAGGCACCATGGACGGCCGAAACAGGCAAAAGGAAGAGGGTGGCGAAGATTCCGCGATAATGGGTGAGTAGGTGTTCGAATAATTGCTCGGGTTTTATCATTGTGTTTGTCCTGAATGAATCGGTGAAGCCGGTTTCGGTCGGCGGGTCACCAATCGATTTTAGATATAAGTATCAAATATTCCCTGGGCGCCGGATAATTCGTGGGGCTGGTTCATCGGCTGTTTTATTCTTGCACCATTATCTCACTATGTGGTTGTTGTCGAGCCTAAAATTGCTGGGCATCGGGAATTATTAAAGATGTTTTTATATCGAATCAGCTATTAATATCGATGAACGCGCTAAATAGACTGTTTGTAAACAATTGTCTGGCGCTTGAGGTTTGCCAATGCCAAGAAAACTGAATCATGCCGTCGTCGCGTGGCTGTTGGCCGCGAGTTTTACATTACAGGGAAGACCCGCTTTTGCGGACCCCCCGCCCGTCGAAAAAGTGTTGAGCGAGTTGGGAATGGACAGGAGCGAGATTGCCGAACTGGCTCGGGGCGGACCTGTCACATACGCCTTGAGCGAAAACAGCGACGCCGAACTGGCCATGGGCATCGCCTGGTATCTGCCGGTTCCCTTGGAGAAAGTGGCCAGGCAGTTGCGCCAGAACAATCCGGATCCGCTGGACTTTGATGTCATAGCGTCCGGGGCGCTGAACCAGATCGACGGAGCCGCTTCCCTCGCGTCTGTCGTCCTGTCCAGAAAAGAAGCCGAGGCGTTGCTGGATGTCGAGCCGGGCGATGAATTCAATCTGTCGGTCTCGGAGATCGATAGCTTCAAAACCCTCAGGCGACGGCTTTCCGATGTCATCGAAGACGCGATCCTGCAGCGCTACCGGGAGCTTCTGTTCCAGCGCTTTGAAGCCTATCGGCGCGGAGGCGTGCATGCTATCGCGCCGTATGCGCGGGAGCCGGGCCGGTATTCCAGGCCAGCCCTGGAGCTTCGCCAGGCAGCAACCGCAAGCGCCGCCCTGCTGCGCGACTTTCCAGCCTTGTACAAGGTCTGGCTGCATTACCCGGAATCTTTGCCGTCCGGAGCGGAAGAGGCCTTCCCCTGGGTGGAAAAAACAGTGGAAGGCCGTCCGGCGGTCATCCTCAGGCATCGCGTCAGCACTGATTGGAATGGCTGCGTGTTGACGTTGACCCGGGAGTTCTATGCGCCGCATTCTTACAATGCCAGTCAATGGATAACCGGCTGCCTGGCTTATCGCGGCGGCACGGTGGTCTTTCAGGAGGTGCGCAGCTACACCGACCAGGTGACGGGCATCGCCAGCGATGTCAAACATATGATCGGCCGCCGCTTGCTGAAAGACAAAATGCTCAAGTCATTCAAGCGGCTTTGCGGTGCGCTGGAGGCATGCCGTTGATTCATCGTTAGGGCGCGGTTTTAGACGGCTGGTACTCGGGCGGCAGGTAGGCTGGGGTGGAGCTTTGCGGAAACCCGGCATAAAGGGTTATAGGCCGTTTTCCAGATCTTGTCGAAACTCGGCGAACTCTTTTTTCCAGGACTCTTTGCTGTAGCCCCAGTTACCTTCTGCCAAGAGCTTCTCCCCCTGCGTGAATTCGGCTTTTGCCCGGCTCAGGCCGGCCTCGTCACCCTCATGCCATAATGCCTGGGCATAAAACAGGTGGTTGAGTGGATGAGCGGGGTGTTTATTGACCGCCTTTTCCAGCAGCTCCAGCGCCTTGTCGAGATCGCCTATGCCGCTGGGCCAGGCCGGCGCTTTCAGGTAAAGCGCCCCCAAAAGGCGCAACGGCCCCCCGTGGTCGATATCCGGGTTCAAGGCCAGCGCCCGTTTCATCGCGCCTTCCAGCCGTTCCAGGTTGTCCATGGCCAGCGTGATATGTTCACGCACCGCCAGCCCCAGGTTGGCCGCCAGATAATAATGCACCGCCGCATCATCGTCCGCCCCTTGCGCCAACGCCGCCTCGGCAAGGCTCACGCCCTCGGCGGCCAGTTTTTCGCGTCTGTCCGGGTTGGCTTCGCGTTCGGCCAGGTGCAGGCTCAGGCGGCTGCCGAGCGAGGTACGGCGTAGAGCCGGGTCCTGGCTGTCGCGCAGGACAGTCAGCGCACATTCCAGGGTATGGGTGTCGCTCAAGGGGCCGTATTGGCTTTGCCGAGCGGCCAGCATAGCCGCGGTCTGCCCGGGGCAGCCGGAGAGTCCATCGAACCGGACCCGGTCGCTCTGGAGCCCGGCGCAGCCCGCCAGAACCAGCATCGCAATGGCCGTAAGTAGTCGTATAGCGCGCAAAGTCTTAGCTCCCTTCATCCCATAGCTTGACCATGGGTTCGAACACGGCCGCGTCCACGACGTTAAAGGATTCCACGCCGAACAGATCGCACAGTTTCTGGCCCTCGGAATCGGTGCACATTTGTTCCAGCGCCTTGCCGAAGCGGGCGCGTTCTTCCTCCGTAGTCGTGGTGCTGTTGGCCACGACTCCCATCAGCGGGATTTCCTCGGACGTGAATACAACCTCAAGGGGCGTCTGCAAATGCAGGGAAGACAGGCCGGCATATTGTTGCTCGTTCAGAATGACGGCGTCCAGCTCCCCTTTGTCCAGCGCTCGCAAGGCGCGGATGGCCTGATTGGAGGGTTGCAGGACAAAGAATCCGGCGGGATCGACTTTGCCGGCAAAAACGATCTTGCCGATGAACGACTGCTCGGCCAATACCGTGCCCCCCAAATTTTTGCCTTTCAGCTCGTCCAGGCTTTTGTACTTATCCTTCTGGACGACGACCCGGTAACGCTCACTGGTCCGGCCTTTGATCCTGGGCCGGACCACCGGCAGCAGATTGTGCGGGTTGCGCAGTTCCAGATAGAGACCGAGGGATGTGATCGCGAACTTGGGTTTTTTTT